>Ga0209056_10009056_pt1 | contig 10183 bp, 9 predicted proteins | sample GraSoiAngelo_114_FD_185876 | JGI IMG/M metagenome (GOLD analysis project Ga0209056, IMG submission 185876) | Grasslands soil microbial communities from the Angelo Coastal Reserve, California, USA - 14_0903_13_40cm (SPAdes) (version 2) | ecosystem: Environmental > Terrestrial > Soil > Grasslands ...
AGGAAAGGCACAAAGCTCGGCCTCGTCATCGCGCAAGCAAAAAGTGCCGCTGAGGACCAAGTAGACGACAAGGCCATTATCAGGGTCGCTGATAAGCGCTATCGCGAAGTTATCCGGCTGGGTAAAATGGTCGATCCATCGAACACTGCGACAATTCACCGAATGCGGCTGGCATTCAAAAAATTCAGGTACACGGCTGAAGTCGTCCAGCCATTGATCAAAAAAGAAGTGACCTCGGCCCGTTTGAGACAGTTCCATGCGTTTCAGACAATGATGGGTAACATTCAGGACATTGAAGTGCTTTCGGCAAAACTGACCAAATGGGCTCGAAAGGAGGAAAAACGCATTGAGGATCTGAAACCCGTCCTCGCGGAACTCGACCGGCAGAAAGAAAAGGCCGTCACCACCTTCATGAACTCCGCTCACAAGGTCCACACCTTTTGGAAGATGACGCCACCTCGTCCTGCGAGTGTGGAGCTCGAGACCCGGAGTGAGGCGGCCGCCTTCGCGGAAATCCGTGAGACCGTACCCATCCTTCGGGTGGCCTCTCCGAGCAGGAGAGATCTGTCCAAAAAATGAATCTTTACATCCTTAGACACGGCATCGCCGTGCCGCCAGGCACGCCAGGCATCAAAGACGAGGACCGGCCGCTGACGAAGGACGGAAAGCGCAAGATGAAGGCGATTGCCGAAGGCATGCTTGCCATAAAACTTCAGCTCGGCAGGATCCTCTCCAGCCCATACGTCCGGGCCCGTGAGACGGCCGAAATCGTTGGGCAGGTCTTCGGTCTCAAGATCGAACTTGGGAAGCCGCTGATACCCAGTGGCAACCCGCACCAGTTGATTTCACATCTTGTGAAAGTTCATGAAGATAATGTCTTACTGGTTGGACACGAACCCCATCTCAGCGAGTTCGTCTCCGTTTTGATTTGCGGCAATCCCGAAGCTCAAATCGAATTAAAGAAGGGCGCGCTATGTAAAGTAAGCTCGAACCATCTCATCTACGGACGCTGTGCGACTCTCGAATGGCTGTTGGCTCCCGCACAGCTCCGAACGCTTCGCTGACAGGGATTTTCGCCGCAATCAGGACCAGTCTTCCTCTCACGTAGGTCGCTTGAACTTTCACGGGATCGATCGGCTGCGGAAAATGCACTGCACGAAATAGACGAGGGTAATGGCAGTTTTCGCCGGACTGCACTACCAGATCATCCCGAGTTACAAGGACGCTCATCGCTACTGGATCGATAATCCTCAACGCGATTTTCAAGACAAAGAAGCCACGCTTCTCAATCAGTTCAACTTCCGGTTTCCACAACAGTTGCTTTTCCGCCTCTAGCCAGTCTTCGAGGTCCAGCGCACCGGAACCACACCGATCGTGAAATATCTCATAGGCTCTCTTCGTAATGTCATCGTAGACGTTTTCTATCTCATCGAGAATTGTGCTGCCGATTCGAATGGGAATGGCTTGCATAGCGCAACCGTACAGGCCGGGTGTTACGCCATTTTTACGAAGATGTGAAAAATATCGAACGCGCAGTTGGTTTAGGGACGAGCCGACAAACACAGTTCGCGTTGAGGCTCGATTTTTAACCGCAGATTACGCGGATAAGATCTTATCAGCGTAATCCGCGCTACCTTAATAACCTGTACGCGGTCGCGGCAATCACGCCTGCGGCTGGAATAGTAATAATCCATGCCCAAACAATCCGGCGTGTGATTCCCCATTTCACCGCTGTCAAGCGCCGTGTTGCGCCGACGCCGACGATTGCGCCGGTGATCGTGTGCGTGGTGCTAACCGGAATTCCGCCAAGGGCCGCACCGATGAGGCTGATGGCTCCGGCAGTCTCGGCGCAGAATCCGCCCACAGGTTTGAGGACCGTGATTTTTTGACCCATGGTGCGGACAATACGCCAGCCACCCGACAGCGTTCCCAATCCGATCGCTGCATGGGCCATCAGGACCACCCAGAACGGAATGTCGAAAGTTTTTAGATATCCTCCAGTGAACAGGACCCCGGCAACGATCCCCATTGTCTTTTGTGCATCGTTTGTGCCATGACCGAGACTGAATAGGGCCGCCGAAATCAGTTGCAATCGCCTGAAATACTTGTCAACTCTCGAAGGCGCACTGTCTCGAAATAACCAGAGCATCGTGGTCATGAAGGAAAGTCCGAGAATCAGCCCGATCACCGGTGAAAGCACGATGAAGACGAGGGTCTTCGTCCAGCCCGACGGGATGATTACTCTGAAACCCGCCTTCGCCACCGCGCTCCCCGCATAGCCCCCGATGAGAGCGTGGGATGAGCTGGTAGGCAATCCGAATAACCATGTAATGATGTTCCAGGCGATCGCTCCAACAAGGCCAGCGAATATGACCTTCTGATCCACGGCGTTGATATCGATCATGCCGGCGCCGACCGTCTTGGCCACACCGACACCGAAACCAAAAGCCGCAACGAAGTTGAAAAATGCGGCCCAGACCACAGCCTGACCGGGCGACAGCACACGCGTCGAGACCACGGTAGCAATCGAATTGGCCGCATCGTGAAAGCCGTTCAGGAAATCGAAGACCAGAGCCGTAAAAATAATCCCTACGACAACAAGAAATGTCGTTGATGTGTAGTCCATGTTAGAGTTGACCCCATGGGTCTCAGTTCAATTGTTAGGTTCCTGCTACCCAAAGACGACAAATTTCTCAACTACTTTGAACAGGCTGTGGACAACCTGAAAAAGGCCGGAGATCTTTACGAGAGCTTGTCCAAAGTGCATTCGCGCGCCGAGCTCATTGGGGTACGTGATGAAATCAAGCGCCTCGAGCATATTGGAGATGAAATCACGCACAAGATTTTTGAAGAATTAAACCTCTCATTCATCACACCATTCGATCGAGAAGACATTTACGATCTCACGAAAAGCATGGACGATGTGCTCGATCTCATCGACCACGTTGCGGACCTCCTGCTCCTGTATCAAATCGACAAATTAGATAGTGAGTTTTCACTCCTGCTCAATGTCGCCAACCGGGCTATCGGAGAAATCCACCAGAGTATCCGACTCCTGCGCCAGATGAACTACGACTCGCTGCGCGAGCATATTGTACGCGTTCACGAAATGGAAAACGAAGGAGATCGGCTCTACCGTTTATTCATGGGAAAACTGTTTGCAGAGCAAAGGGACGCGATCCAACTCCTGAAATACAACTCGCTCTACAATGAAATGGAACACGCCATCGACAAGTGCGAGGACCTCATGAATTCGCTGGAATCGATCATGCTCAAGAACGCCTAGCGAGTTCGCGGCTTCTCCACATTAAATCGAATTAATCTACCTTTAATCGAAGGCTAATGACCAGGTTGTCTAATCCTTGCGAAGCGCAAAAGCTTCATTAAAGGAGAAACCAATGAGATCGAAAGTTACAACCCTGGCCTTGATTGCTGGATTGATCGTGGCGCTGTCTGTGGGCGCCCAGGCTGCGCAGAAGAAAGCTGCAACGCACTCCGCGCGCGGGACGATCACCTCGATTGATGCCAACCAACTGGTGATTACCGAGAAAGCTCAAGGCAAAGACAAGCAGGCTACCTTTGCATTGAACTCCGCAACCCAAAAGACCGGGAACCTGGCTGCAGGCAGTCCTGTAACGGTTCAGTACAAGACTGAAAACAACCAAGACGTTGCGACTTCGGTACGCGCGCGCCCCGTCAAGACGACTAAGAGTACGAGCCCGAAAGGCGAGAAGAAGTCTTTGAAGGGAGCGAAGAAGGGATAAATCTTATTTCGGATTGCGGATTTCGGAATTTTGAGGGCATCGATCCAGGCGGTTCCCCCAAATCCGAAATCCGATATCTTTTTTTTGGCCCGCTTTTACTAAGCCGCGGTAACGCGAGACGCCCACTGTTTGAATCGGGTTTTGACAGCGTACATGCGCTCGTCGGCCCGTTGCATTGCTTGTTCAATGGTCTTGCCATCAGCGGGAATATTCGCTAACCCACAGCTCACACCGAACAGCAGCTTCTTATAAGGTTCGTGGGCGGGATCCCAAATGATCATCTTGCGGAAGTTTCGAATCTGCATGCGAAGAGTTCGCGTGTCGGCCATGCTGACGACGAGAAACTCATCACCGCCCAGCCGGCAGAGCAACCGGGCATGATCGAAGGCCGCTCGAAGGTGTGCGCCAATGCGCGCCAGCGTGGCATCACCGGCCTGGTGTCCGAAATTGTCGTTCACGCCTTTGAAAGCATTAACGTCAACTAGCACGATCGAGCAATGCTGGCCGGCCAGTGATTTAGAAATCCTTTCAAAAGCGTGGCGGTTGGCAAGCCCGGTGAGCTGATCGACGGTAGCCTGCCGCTTCGCGGCTTCAAGCGCGATGGCATTGTTTAAGGTGCCTGAAATTTTCTCGGCTATCACTGTCAGCAGACGTGTTTCGTCTTCCGTCAGGGGTTCGTCGGGACGGTACACGGAAATCGTTGCGACCACGGAGCCGCTGAATATCACCGGTATCCCCTCATCGTGCTCGCCGACGTGAACTGCAGCCTTGCAACCCGGGAAGGAACTCTTCAGAAGTGTGCCCACGCCGGCAATAATCTCTTTGACGTCGGTTACCCCTGCAATGGAATCGGCCAAAGATTCCAGGATCTTGATCTCCGATGTTGCACGCTGGATATGTGTATATGCTCTCGTAGTTGCCGGATTCCAACTGACCACGTCTCGATGAATCGACTCCCACACGCTTACGATATCGGGATCGAAGAGCGTCCCAGCACCTTGTGTCAGAACTTCAATTGCCCCGTCGATGGTTTCTTCGGATCCAACTCGATCTGAGGTGTATGTGTCAAAAACATCGGCAACAGCCAGGACACGGGCACCAAGCGGAATATCTTTGCCCGCAAGGCCGTTCGGATATCCGCTGCCATCAAATCTCTCATGGTGCGCCATAATCGAATCGGCAACCGGATACGGGAATTTGATATTCGAGATGATCTCGGCACCGAGCCGCGGATGCAGGCGCATTTTCTTCATTTCCTCGGGGGTGAGAGGTCCGGTCTTGTTGAGAATGTATTCCGGAATGGCCAGCTTGCCGATATCGTGAAGCAACGCCGCCGCGGCAATCGCTTTGATTTCCCGCTCATCCAGATGCATCCCTTCCGCGATCGCTCGCGAATACCTCTGCACGCGCTGAATGTGCCCGTGGGTGTTTCGGTCTCTCGCATCAATGGCGAGCGCGAGCGTCGAGAGAGTCGAGTTGAAGAGCTCAGCCATCTCGGCTGAGTGTGTTTTCTCGCTTTCAAGGCTTCTCAGGTACACCCGATACGAGTAATAGCTTAAATAAAGGATCGGCAAAGCCACCATGAGGGTGATGCCGGGAAAAGACCATATCAACTTCGAAACCAAGAACGCCAAAAGGCCCGCAAGGAAGAACAAGGGCGCCGTGTACAGGAAGTTGTCGTGCCACAGCCGGAACATAGACCGCCGGGTCGACAGGGCGACAATCAGCGAAACACATAAGGAGTTGCCCAGATAATAAATGAGCGATGCCACCAGCGAACCGACAAGTTCATCGAATGTGAATGGATGAAAACCTCGAACCATCCAGTGATAGGCCTTCCCCGCGACCAAGACCGTCAGTGCGATCATTCCGATGTTGAAAACGATATGATGGGGAATGCACCGCCGCCTAGGGAATGCGGTTTGCACATATACGCCGCACACGCTGACGAGCACAGCCGCTTCCGCACCTAACATCATCACAGACATCAAAACTACTGTGGTCAAAAGCGACAGAGAAGACCCGCCGATCAGCCGCACCTTGGCGTGAGCCGTGACCACGGCCAAAAACAGCATAAGCCCGAAATGCGCCGCGTCTAGCTGGCCGGCCCACCGGGTCGACACGATCAGCAACAACAGTCCGACCATCCCAAAAACGGCTACAGCAAGCCGCGCTGCCGGCGGCAAGCTCTTAAACTGCGCTTTATCGTTCAAAATTGGAACCTCGGTCTTCATCTTTATCGGCATCCCCGGGCGTCCACCTTAGAACAAGTTTTCAACAAATACGGCCTTTGTGTCTTTGCGGTCCCTTGCCGTGCAGCACCGGAATTCCGCTGGAATCCCCGAAATCTTGAAAAAATGCTAAAGACTTCAATCAGGATTGTCGATAAGACGGTTGAATCCACTGAATCCACACATCCGTAAGGGCAAGTGTGCGGATCGGCAATTTTAAGAGGGACAGATGAAATGGATACTGTTTTGGCGTGGCTTCTGGGCAATGCTCACAGGCTCAGCCTTTGGCCAGAGTTCGAAACTCGACGGCAAGGTTGCGGAAAATGCAAGGAGCGGCCGCGGTAATAGCATCGACTACAACACGATCGCATGGGATGAGATGATCGTGCGGGGTGAAACCATCGTGTGGGCCGAAACCATTGTCCGGGACACAGTAACGCTTGTCGGAGTCAACAGTCAGATAATCGGGTGGAACCTGCTCGACGGAATGACCATCACGTGGGATGAGTTTTGATACAGGTTCCGGCTCTGCCCTGCTTCTCAAAAGGGGGGCGGCGCGGGCTAAAGCCCGCGACTACAGGCTTAGCGATGACGTTTCGGCAACCTATAGACGGGGGCTTTAGCCCGCGACCCTGACATTTTCAGAAGCAGGGCAGTTTTTAGACTGGCTTTCTAAGCGGAAAATGTTAGCTCGGTCCTTCCCCAACTGGCGGGGAGGCTTTTTTCTTCGTTCGCTTGGCGGTCGTGCCGGCAGGCTTGGTCCGCGGGGCGACCGTCTTTCGCTTAATACCATGGCTGGCCCGGCGTTTACGAGCCGGTTTTTCTTCGGTTGCGGGCCCGGGTGAAACGAGCGAGAAGTCCGTTGGCTCGGGCTGGGTTTCCACAACAACCTGTTTGGGCTGGACCTCGATTATCGGCTCCGGCTCCGGTTGAAACTCGTGCACGGATGGCCGTTCCTCAATGGTCATCGGCGGTTCCGACACAGGTGTCTCTTCCATCACTTCTTCCGCAGAAGGAGGGGCTGCGCGCTGGGGTTGCGGTATCTGGTTTCCTGGAAACACTCTCAGGATCCCCTGGCGGTTCCGTTCGAGCCGGAACAAACCTGCGCGCTGTGCGGACCGGACGGCCTCGAGAAAACTCTGGAAACCGTACCGGCGTTCGTCGAACGACGGTGCAGCGTTCTTGATGAACTGCTTTACGTTGCGAAGGTACATCGGCCAGTGGGGCGTGATTTTCGCGTTCTGAAAAACTTCCTGCATTGCGCGAACACCTTCTTCCATCTGCGACGGCGTAGGACCAACTGGTGGACTAACCGGTGCCTGTGCTTGCTCGGCACCATGGCCGTTCGTCGGCACGGCCTCCTTGGCCTCCTTTTCGACTTCCTGTTGATCCGCCCGATCCGCCAATTCGACAAGGAGACTACGGTCCACTTGTTTCAGCTTGACGTAGCCGACAGCAGCCATTTTTTCGATGAAGTCGCGGAACGTGCTGGCACCGTGATCCCGCTCCGAAAACGTTGAATCGAGTTGGAGCAATGTACTCTTGAGCAAGCCAAGCTGTGGCGAAACCTCGCGATCCGCAAGGACCTTTAACGCGCGGCGGACCAGCGGAAAAGCCTTGCCAAGATTCGGGTCCGTGACGGAGCGCGCTTTCTCGGCTTGCTTTCGCTGCCCGGCTTGCGGTTGACCGACGAGGTTTTCATAGGCGATGAATTCGTGGCAGTTCTTTTGGAGGATGCTGCTGGTGAAAGCACGTCCGCCGACGACGAGCACTTTCTTGTCGTACTGTTTTAGTTTTTCGACAAGAGCAATGAAGTCACTATCGCCGCCGACGATGACGAACGCATTGATGTGGTTGCGTGTAAAGGCCATCTCCAGCGCGTCCAGCGCCAGATTGATGTCGGCGCCATTCTTGTCACCGCCTGGCGTCAGGTTCCGCTGCACCATTTGAATGGCGTGCTGGGTCATGCTCCGGCTGTGTTCGCCCGCTCGTTTCCAATCCCCATACGCGATTTTCGTGACGACTTCGCCGCGCTCCTTGATCGCCTCCAGCACCGCACCAATATCAAAATGCCGATTCAGCGTGCTTTTGACTCCGATTTCAATGTTGTCGAAGTCGACAAATACGGCGATTTTTAAACGATCTTCTACCATAGGCAATCAGAATAACATTTGTGCACCGCGGATTGCGCGGATTACACAGAGGAGACCCTCGTCTGCGTAATCCCGTGCAATCCATGGCCTTTTTGGGACGGAGTCCACTCCGCGGGATTACTGTGAAATATCCACAAGCTCCTATTTTTTGAATAGGTTGTCAAAAGCGCTCCGAGCGTCCGACGGCTTGGTGGTCGGGCCGCTACCGCCGCTCGCGCCACTTCCGCCCGAATCCCGTGTTTCCCGCTCGATGGATACACGAGCGGTGAAGAACTTACAATTATTGCGCAAATCTTTCTTGGTGATCCGCTCGGGAATGGATTGTGTGCATTCGAAGCGCGCAGCGGTATCAAAATGGCGGCAGTTCCTGCATGATCGGAGATCGGCTTTGCACTTGGGGCAACGGCTGTCGTAAACGATCTCGACAGGTGGAGGAACAATGGCGCCGCAGAGCGCACAACGCAGGACTTCTTGAAATCCCGGCATTTTCATCGCCCGCGGGCCTTCCTTGGCTTTAGAGCCGCGGGGACCGCCCTTCGGCTTCTGGCGTGGTTTTTCCCGCTCGCGATCACGGTCATCGTCCATGTAGCCGTGCTGGCCGTATTTTCTTTCCATGGGTTGTTGTAGGTGTTGTTCCCCAGACGGGTCTATTCTATGTCCTTTTACGGAAAACAAGCTATTAAGGTTACAAGAGAGTAACCTGAGGTCTCACGGATCTCAAGGAACCAGGGGGAATTCCCTACGCCGCCAGAATCGTGACCTCGTCGCGGAGTTTTTCGGTTATTGCCACATAAGGATCGGAAGCTCGACTGAAGGCCCGCGGGTCTATCGGGTTCCCAAAATGTACCTGTACAGGGTGCAGCCGGAAGCTCCCCCCACGCGGCCATGCCTCGAACGTGCCTCGGATTCCAACAGGTACGATCGGAATGCCCAGCTCATACGCCAGGATGGCTGCTCCTTTTTTGAAATCCGCCAGGTGCCCATCAATGGAGCGAGTACCTTCGGGAAAGATCAAGAGCACTCGTTCCTGCTTCAGGCCGACGGCACCGAGTTGCATCGCACGGACCAGATTCACATTAGAGTCGACCGTCACGATATTACAAATTTGAGCAATCCGTCTGGAGACTGGGCCCTGCCAGTAATCCGTATATCCAAGAATGAAGATATTGTAGAGAACGCGCCTTGGCAGTATCGAAACAACGAATGGTCCGTCGAGAAAGGATTCGTGATTGGGGCAAATGATAAAAGGGAGCTTCCGCGGCAGCTTCTCCAATCCGTGGTAGTCGAAGCCGAACAAGAGCCGCGCTGCGAGCCTCAGAAATCGCATCGCCGCAAAGGCGATCGGATTCAATAAGGTTCTTCGCTTGAAGATGTAGTGCTTGTGAAGATCGTCGCTGGGTCCTGCATTGATGATTTCTTTCCAATTACGCCCAAAACCGGTATCAGACGCACTGGCGGACTCAAACGCATCAATCAATTCGCCAAGCGTGTAGATCCGAGTGGCCTGTTGTTCATCGATATGAGTTGCGAGCCGCGCTTCGGCCAGACCCAGAAGCTCGACACGTGTCAGCGAGTCGAAACCTAAATCCAGCTCGAGATTCATGAAGGGATCCAGCGCACCGGCTTCCGGCTTCGCCTCGCGCACAAGCTCTGCAATGATCGAACCTACTTTGGTTTGAAATCGCGGGTGATCCTTGCCGCTGCCGCGTTCCGGCTCGGTTTTGCGCCGAGTTGCTTCTTCGTTCTGAATCTCGAAACGTTTAAGCTTGCGCGTGACGGTGCGTGGCAAAGGTTCGTTGCGTACGGAAAGCGAATGGATGCGCTGGTAGGAAGGAATTTGCTTCGACATATTCTCGATTTCGAACCGGATCATTTCCATGATGGCCGTCTGGCCACGCCGGCGAAATTCATCCATATCGGGCACAACGATCGCATGCAGGCTCTCGCCGGCTGCTCCGCCGCCATCCTCTGTGACACCGAGAACGCACAACTCCTTAACAAAAGGTGATTGCGAGTAGTGCGTCTCGATCTCTTC
>Ga0209056_10009061_pt1 | contig 10180 bp, 5 predicted proteins | sample GraSoiAngelo_114_FD_185876 | JGI IMG/M metagenome (GOLD analysis project Ga0209056, IMG submission 185876) | Grasslands soil microbial communities from the Angelo Coastal Reserve, California, USA - 14_0903_13_40cm (SPAdes) (version 2) | ecosystem: Environmental > Terrestrial > Soil > Grasslands ...
TTGCAGGGCGCATCGGGAGCGGAGAGAACGGCGCTAGCGGGCGATCAGGACTTTCAGCGCGGGTCCGGGGGCTCCGTCTTCCACGCGGATCCAGTACACCCCGGAGCCGACGGCGCGACCGCTGGATCCGCGCCCGTCCCAGGACACCCGGCCCGCGCTGCGGGGGGTCACCTGCCAGCGGTTCACCCGCCGGCCCTGGACGTCGTACACCGCGATCGTGCGCGCCTCGGGGCCCACGGCAAGCGAGACCGGCAGAAGTCCGGGTATGGATTGAAGCCGTAGAGCATTCGGCGCGGCCAGTTTCACACGGAGGACGGGATTCACGCGGATCTCACCGATCCCCCGGAAGACTTCTCCCGTCTTGAGCGATCCCGTGATCGTGAGCCTGTCGACCCCGGCAAGGAGATACGAGTCCAGAGGCCCGCGAGAGAATTTCAACGTCACATCCGTGGGGTTGATCTTCAGAGAATCCCCCGGCGCGTATCCCCATTTCACGTAGGCCGAATCCGCCGGCACGACCCCGTTGAGCCGCACCGTGAGGGGATCGACGTCGGTCGCGGTAAAGGTGGAGTCCCCGGGCGTGATCTGAGCCGCGACCGAGACGGCGCGAGCACCCAGGGTGAGCGTGGCGGGACTGAACGCCACCGCCGCGGGCCTCACCGGAGGCCATTCGAATCGGAGCGCACGGTAGGTCGTGACATTCGGATCGAAGGACATCTGCGAGACGATGGATCCATCCGGCGCGACCTCCGTGAGCGACGGGGTCGCCGCCCCCCAGCCGATCAGCGTGTTCCCGTTGGAGAAACGCTGGACGGAGCCGAACGCGAATCCAAACACGTCCGGGTTGAGCCGGTACTGCCACGCCAGGGTCGCGGTCTTCTGGGTCTCGTCGATCGCGTACTCCACGGCTCTCGAGAACGCGGGCACGTGATAGTTCCCGTTGTCGAAGATCGTGAGATTCCCGTTCGGCAGGAGCTTGGCGTCGTGCTGATAGGTAAAGGGGATCGGATCGTTGGGGAAGGTGAACTGGTTCCTTCTTCCTCCCATTCTCCAGAGAATCTCCCCGGTGCTCCGGCTGATCTTCGTCACCTCGTTCATGTGGCGGGAGGACACGACGAGGTTCCCCTGGGGGTCCGCGTCGAGCGAGTTGCCGTGCGCATAGTCCACCACCGAACGCGCGAGCAGGTTCTGATCCCAGATGTCCGTGATCTGGAAGTGATCCCAGCTGCGCCACTGGAACACGACGTTCTTCTGCTGGTCGAGCTCCTGAAGGATGAGTCCAATGACGCGCGCGTCGGCCCGTCCGCCCAGAGCGATCGGGCGCATGTCGATGATCTGCGCGTCGTAGGCCATGAGCAGCGCGTGGCCGTTGGGAAGGAGCACCAGATCGTGCCCGTCGGTGGAATACCCGTTTCCGCAGCGGAAGCTGTCCACGACCTCATAGTGCGCGTTCAGCTCGTAGAACGCCCTCGCGGCGGCGTCGAAATAGGTCAGCTTTCCGCTCGGCTGCATCTTGAAATCGAGTCCGGTCCACGGGAGCTGCCGGTAGAAATAGGGGCTCCCGCTGTTCTCGAGGATCAGGAGATAGGAGGGAATCCGGATTCCGAAAATGTTGAAATGCAGGTCGCTGACGAAGAGGCGTCCGGGGCTCGGCGTTCCGAACACCGATGCCTGGATGTTCGGGAAGTCCGGGGGCAGCGATTCGGCCAGGGCCGCCGACCGGAGCCCAAGGGGCGACCCGGTGGGGAAGCTCGAGAAGGGCGATCCGGCGCCATCGTCGGGAGGCGGGAAATCGCGCAGGCTCTCGCGCTCGGGACCCGCGATCGTGAACGCGAAGGGCACCGGAGGGACCGAGCCCCCCGTGTCGGTCCTCACGCCCGCACCGGCGATACACGACACCACTTCTCCATAGGAGAAGGGTGGATCGGGCTGGAACGTCAGCGTGCGTCCGTCGTCCGATAGCCGGGTCTGCCCTCCGTGGGCGCCGGAAAGAGATCCGTTGACCTGGAAGGGCCCGGCCCCGAGGAGGGACGACGCGTCCACGATTCCTCCGGGACGGTAGATGATGTTCGTCTCGGGAAGGACCAGGGCGGAGCCGGGAACCGGTGATACGAACTCGAAGGAAGGAGCGGCGGATGCGGCCCGGAGGAGTGACGCGGCCGCTACCACTACCGCAAACGCAAAGGCTCGTGCTCGAAGCACCATCCGGGGCGAATCGCTTTGAGTGTCCAGGGGAACTTCAGGCCGCCCCACCCACGCTGCCAAGCCGGCGGCGATTGTAGCACCTCTCCGGCGAAAAAGACTCTCCATTCGCCCGCCGGCAAGCCCAAGGAGGAACGAAGGTTGCGTCCGCCGGCGCCTCGCGGAGGCCAGCGTCTCGCTTTCCGGTTCGCCGGGGTTAAGAGAGCGCCGAGGGCCGCCGATAAGCAGGTGTCAGGACCTCTTATCGGAAAGGAAATCCAAATGAGCCCAGAAGCGCAGTTCTGGATCGAAACCATCGCGCTATGGCAACCCTTGAGCAGCGCCTTTCTCTTCGTCTGGGGAGCCGGTGACCCGGTCTGGCTTCTCGCGCTGAAGCGCATCTTTCTGGTGATGCCGCTCGGCGCCGTCGCCCTGGCGTACTGGACCACCGTGCTCAGCGTGCCGACCATCGTGGTTCGAGCCAAGCGCCGCATGTTCGTGAACCAGGTGCTCGTCACCTGGTGGGACCTGGCGCGCGCGACGTTCACCTTCTGGGGAGGCGTGCTCCGTTTCATGCTCCGGCTGGTGATCTCCCTCATGGGGGCGGTTCAGATCCTGGTCATGGGGGTCTGGGCGCTCATCCAGGAGCTCGTCCTTCTGCCGCTTCGCCTGATCCGGAACGTCGGCGCGAACGCGCTCAGTCCGGGGGTGCCCTGGATCGCCGTGGCGATGACCTTCTTCTGGTGCGTGTTCGAGGCGACGATCTTCACCTATGTGATGACGTCCCTCGTCATCGACACCCTCTCCAATCTCGCCGGAACCGAGATGACGGAAGCGGCGGTGCGGATCCCGCTCTTCCTCTTCATGTTCTTCATCGTGCTCGGAAGTTACGCCGTGCTCTCGACGTTCACGGCGGCGGTCCGGTCGCGTGACTGGCCCACGATCGTCAAGATCGGCGTGGTCGAATTGGTGGCCATGTTCGTCGAAGTCGTGTTCCTCTATCGCGAGTTCGTGGACGCGTTGGTCCCCTGGTTCGCCCAGCATACGTCAGGGAATTTCGAGCTTGGCATCGTGGGCACCCTTGCGATCGCGGGGACTACGTGGCTCGGGATCCGAAGCCTCTCCTGGTTCCTCTTCGCCAACTCGGGCACGCCCACGATCATGGCGATCATCTCGCGCCAGGGGGTCGGAAGCCGCGATGCCGCGAACGGCGCTCCCCCGGTGACCTCGCTCTTCTCCGAAAGCTTCACGGGGCGTCTGCGAAAGGAATTCGAATGGGTCGCCACGGAGGGCGAGCGGCTCCTGGATGCGTTCCTCGTTCCCCCGATGCAGGTGGTCGCGGCGGCGCTCAACTTCGTCACGCTGCTCGTGGCGAACCGGCATCTCCTCGATCTGCCCCTCCAGAGCGTACGGGACTTCAAGGACGCGCGAACCCTGGCCAAGGAACTGACCGAGTCGCGGCTCAGAAAGGCGGCCTGACCATGCGCATCCCGTCTGCGTTGCTTCTCCTGGCGGCGCTCCTCTTGCCCGCGCCGCTCCGTGCCGACGTCCCCTGGGCCGCGAAGGGTCCGGAGCATCGCGCGGCGCCGGAACCCGGACGCCTCGTTCTCTTCATCGGCGTCGACATCAGCGGCTCCTTCATGAACGACAGGGACTTCGATAATTCGATCCACTTCCTGGCCCGGTACATCTATGCGCACCTGAACGGATTCGGCGGGATGGAGATCCCCCATTCCCTGTTCGTCGGGTCCATCGGGGGGGTGAACAAGGGCGAGGCGAAGACGCTGTTTCCGATTCAGACCTTCCAGAACCGGTCCATCGAGCAGATCGAGGCTCAGCTCGTGACGATTTTCCCGAAGAAGAAGCAGAATCCCTTCACCGACTTCAACGCCTTCTTCACGCAGGTCGCCGACATGGTGGACGCGAAGAAGCTCATCCTGAAACCGCTGACCATCGTGCTGATCACCGACGGGAAGCCGGATCTGGGGGGCGAGGGCCGGTCCGCCAAGTTTCGCAACATCCAGCTGAAGCCCCTCGAGAATCTATCCAGGAATATCACGCTCCGGATCCTCTACACGGACGCGGTCACGGGCAAGTGCTGGCGGGACGAAGTGCCCCGCAAGCGCGTCAAGATCTGGACGCAGGACGCCATCGTCATGTCCGAGTGGAACGACCCGAAGCTGCTCGAGCCCAACCGGCCCTTCTACATGCAGAAGAAGTTCTTCGCCTGGGTGCGGGACAACGTGGACTTCCAGCCGCGTCTTCGCCGGGTGGACTAGGACCTCACCAGAGATGAACGCGCCGATCCGGCGGCAGGTAGTAGGCGTCGGTCGGCTTGATCTCGGGAAAGGCCGCGTACCAGCCGTCGTCGTTGCGCACGACGCCATTGACCCGGAAGGCGGGCGGGCTGTGCGGATTGGACAGCACGCGCTGGCGCATGCTCTCGTCCTTCTGCTTCGATCGCCAGGACTGCGCGAAGGCAAGGTAGAAACGCTGATCGCCGGTGTACCCGTCGAGCACCGGAGCTTCCTTGCCTGCGAGCGAGATATGATAGGCCTTCCGCGCGATCATCATTCCCGCCAGGTCCGCGATGTTCTCTCCGAGGGTCAGCCTGCCGTTCACGTGAAGGCCCGGTAGCGGCTCGTACGCGTCGTACTGCTGCGCCAGCGCCGTCGTGCGCACGTCGAAGCTCTTCCGGTCCACATCGGTCCACCACGTCCGCATGACGCCGAGCCCGTCGTATTTCGACCCCTGGTCGTCGAACCCGTGGCTGATCTCGTGTCCGATGACGCTCCCGATCGCGCCGTAGTTGACGGCGTCGTCCGCGGCGGCATCGAAGTACGGCGGCTGGAGGATCCCCGCCGGAAACACGATCTCGTTCGCGGAAGGGTTGTAGTAGGCGTTCACGGTCGGCGGGGTCATGCCCCACTCCGTGCGATCCACTTTCTCGTCGATCCGCTTCACCTGGCGATTCCACTCGAACGCGTTCGCACGCTTCACATCTCCCACGAGATCGTCGCGCTTGACCTCGAGGGCCGAATAGTCGCGCCAGTGATCGGGATACGCCACCTTGACCGTGAAGTGATCCAGCTTCTCGAGCGCCTTCTTGCGCGTCTCGGCGGTCATCCAGTCCAGGGTGCTCAGGTCCTCGCGATAGGCCCGGAGGAGGTTCTGCACCAGGGCTTGAACCTTGGCCTTGGACTCCGGCGGGAAGAATTTCGCGACGTAGACCTTCCCCAGAGCCTCGCCCATACGAATATCGAGAAAACGCGCGCCGCGCGTCGCCCGTGGCAGCTGCCGGACGCGGCCCTGCAGACGGGTGCCGTACATCGCGAAATCGGCGTCGTCGACCTTCTTTGGAAGATACGGGGCGAATCCATGCAGGTAGCGGACGGTGAGGTAGTCCCGCCAGACCGCGACCGGCGTCTTGGCGAAGACCTTCGCGAGCGCGGGAAACGCCGTATTCTCGGCGACGATGACGACGCGGTCCCCGCGCGCCGACTTCAGAGAAATGCCCGAGGCGCTCACCGAGGCGGCCCAGGGGTATTCGGGGGCCAGCTTGCTCAGCTCCGAAATCGTCATCGGGTTGTAGGTCTTCTCCGCCTCGCGCCGGTCCGCCGCGGGCCAGGAAGCCTGCGCCAGCGCGTACTCGAGGTCGTAGACCGCCGCGGCACGCGCCGCGTCCTTCACGCCCGCGAAGCCCAGCATTTGCGCGAGATAGCTCTTGTAGGCCTCGCGCGTGTCCGCGAGCGCCTTGTCCTCCTTAAGATAGTAGTCGCGATCGGGAAGGCCCAGCCCGGCCTGTCCGAACCTCACGACGTAGGCGTCCGGATCCTTGTCGTCCGCGCCGAGATTCCAGCCGAACGGGCCGTCGAGCGGCAGCGCGGGATCCGCGATCTCCTTCGCGACGTCTTCGAGGGTCTTCAAGCCGGCGATCCGCTCGAGATCCTTGGCCGCGGGCCCGAGATCCTTGGCCTCGATCTGCGCTTCGTCGGTGAACGCGTCGTACAGGCTCCGCAGCTTCCCTTCCTCGCTCGAGGGATCGGAGGAAGCGCTCAGGCCCGCGACGATCTCCTTCATGCGCTCTTCGTTCAGCTTGCTCACCTCGAGGCCGGCTCCGGCGAACGGACGATCGGGAGGAATCTCGGCGGTCTTCAGCCACTTCCCGTTCGCATGGGCGAAGAAGTCCTGCCCGGCGTTCACGGAGGGATCGATGTAGTCGAGGTGGACTCCCCAGGGAGTCACTTCGGGCTGCCTGGGAGTCGCGGCACAAAGCGCGCATGCAGAGGCGAGCAGGACGAGGAGCTTTCTCACGGTCGTTCTCCAGAGAGTCGGCGGGTGGGGACGTCGGGCCGGGATCGGACCACGGTTCGAAGGGTGACTGTAGCAGCCCGTTTCCCCGCCTGCAAGCGGCTCCCAGGTCCTGGATCCTGCCCCACGATCGGGCTCCCGCCTAGGGCGTCCCGGCCCCCAGCCTCTCGAGCTGGGCACGGATGAGCTCCACGGCACCGGGGTTCCGGCTCAGCCGGAGCGCCGCGCCGTATTCCGAGATCGCCTCATCGTTTCGATGCAGGGCCTCGAGCGCCATGGCGCGATTCAGGTGAAGCAGGGCGGATTCCGGATACTCCCGCACTCCCGTTCGCGCGGCCTGCTCGGCGTCGGAGGAGCGCCCCAGCCGGACCTGCGAAAGGGAGAGCGCCTCGAGGAGATCCCGGCGCGAGGCGGCGTCGGGAATCGAGAGCCCGCGCGCGGCCCATTCCGCCGCTCGCTCGTATCGATCCCGCTTGAGGAAGATTATCGCGGTCTCGGAGCACCATCGGGCCAGTCTCGGGGAGTACATCGGTGACTGTCGGACTTGGTCCCACAGAGCATCGCGCGCTTCACGGCTGCTGATTCCATCCGGGAGTTGCCAGATTTCGATCCGGGGCCCGGACGCGCCCACGGAATCCGAGACCCACACGACTCTGCCGTGCTCGCGGATCCACCGGTGGAACGCGGCCTCGTCGGGATAGCGCGGTGCCGCCGATTCGAACCGGCGCTCCACCTCCCCCGCGGTGGCGTAGTAACGGAATCCGTCCAGCCACTCCGGGTGGTACGCGGCGCGAACGTAGGTTGCCTGGGTCGCGAGAAACGGCCAGACGAGGGACAGCCTTCCTTCACGCTTGGCGTCGAATTCCGGACCGTAGACATCCAGGACCAGAGGCTCGGTGCGTGGGATCGCGCGCTCGATCCACCGATGCGCGACCACGCGCGTGTCCTGCCGGTGGAGCATCGCCCGCGTGTGGACGAAGGCGGGCGCCGTCCAGGCAACGCAGAGCGCGGCCGCGAGGCCCGCCAGCGGCGCCTGGGCAACCCGCGGCGCGGCGCGCGCGCTCCCGAGCCAGGACGCGAGACGGATCGCCGCGTACGCGGCCGCGACGGCCAGGGATCCCATGGCGGGCAGCATGAACCGCTCCTGGGCCAGCGCGAGCGCCCCGGTCGGAAGGAGGAGCACGACCGGGACGAGCGCCACGACCCATCCGCGAGGAGGAAGCCGGAAGAGAAGGATCGATCCCAGGATCGCGAGGAGGTAGGCGGGCCAGCCCAGCATTTCCGGGAACGTGCGGGTCAGATAGGTCGGAAGGGAGACGGGAGCTTCGGAGATCCCCACCCATTCGCCGAGGAGGCGCCCGCGCTGCAGGGAGAGGCTCTGCGCCTTGGCTCCCCAGTCGAGAATCGTGAACGGGGATGCGATCGCGAACGCGGCGAGCGCGGCAAGGACGCCCAGGACCGCGGGCTGCCACCGGAAGCCGAGCGTGCGCACCGGACGCCCCTTCCCCCGTTCCAGTTGAACCAGAACGATCGGGAGGACGAGAACCATCGGCACGTACTTGCAGGCCGCCGCAAGACCGATCATCGCGCCGGCGAGAACGGAGGAACGCGTGCGGCGCTCGGCGCCGGCGTCCACGAGCTGGATCGTCGCGAGCAGGACGAAGAGGAGCGCGAGGAGATTCGGATCGGAGACGCGCTGAGACGCGAGGATGTGCGCCGGATTGAATGCGATCAGAGCGGCGGCCCAGAGTCCCAGCGCGCGGCCGCCCAGCTTCCTCCCGAGGACATAGACGAGATAGACGGTAAGGACGCCGATCAGGACGTTGAAGATCCGCGCGAGGAGAAACATCCCGGCGGGGTCGTTCCCCGCGTGCCGCTCGAACGCCGCCGCGGAAACGTTCCCGTGTGTCACCGCGTCGTACGCGCGGTAGAGGAGCTGAAGCCCCAGCGTCAGGTAGAACGGAAGCCCGGGCCAATCTCCGGTCCCGGGATTCAGATCGATCGGGCGGGCACCCCCGCGCCACATGTCCCACGCGTAGTACATCGCCCGCCGGTCCCCCTCGTCCACGGCGGTGTTGGCGACGATGGGGTCGACGCCCAGAGTGGGGTCCGGCAGGCGGTCGGCAATCCCCCAGAGCCGGACCAGGACCGAGAGGGCGATCAGTCCGAGCAGGAGCGTGTCGGGGCGCGGCTTGAGGCGCGAGGACGCCGGGTTCACGTGCGCACTCAGGTTCGTTCGAAGAGAACGAATCTGCGGTTCCGCCAGCGCTCCATGAAGCCTGGAGGGAGTGACGTCCGAACGGTCGCCGGGGTCTGCTCCAGCACGATGCAGTCGGTGCGGGCGCGGGGCGGGTCGCTGAGCGCCTCGAAGGCAGGGGCGGCGCTGTCCGCCGAAGCGACCGTCCACGCGGGATGCCCGGATCGATTCGCGGCGCGCAGCTGATAGCGCCCGACCACGGGATCCTCGCAGATCAGGGTGACGCGATCGGGCGAGATCCGCTCGAGCTCGGTCCGGAGATCCCGCCAGGAGCCGTGCCCTTTCGCGAGCGGCCCGAGGGCGAGCACCAGGGCCGGGATCGCTGCCGTCATCGCGGGGGCGCGGGAGAGCCATGCGCGGCGCCGCGGCTCCTGGATTGCCCCCGCCACCAGCCCCGCCGCAATCGTCGCCACTCCCGTCGCCAGAACGAAGAGGGCCACGGGCCCGAGATCCGGGGCCGCCGGGAGATGCCCGCGCCCGATCGACCCCGCCAGCGATTCGAGGTGTCGCTGGAGTGCGAGCGACAGGCTCCAGAGGAGGCAGCCCAGGGAGGCCGGCACCATCGCCGCCGCGAGGGCCGGGCGCAGGTCACCGCGGATCGTGGCATGGATCCCGATCGCGGCGAACACGGCCAGGGGAACGAGGAAGAGGAGCAGGTAAGGATGGAATTTCGTCGCGACGATCGTGAACGCGGTCAGCGGGACGAGCAGCCAGCAGAGGAGAAACCGGCGCGCGTCGCTCCCGAGCACCGGCGCCGACACCCGGCGGGAGCATCCGAGGAGCGTGAAGGGAACGAACGGACCCAGGCGAACCAGAATCTGGTGAGGCCAGTAGAGAAGGCCAAGGCTCGAGGTGTGTCCCTCCAGGGGAGTCATCGCGCGCGTGACCACATGATATCCAAGCGCCTGGCTCCAATAGGATGGCCCCAGCGTTGCCGTGATGTAGAGGTGCCAGGGCGCGGCTACCGCGACGCCGACCGCGAGCAGGATCGCGATCCCCCAGAATCCACGCAGAGCCCGCGTGCGCGATCCGAGCGCAACCTCCGTGAGGAGGTAGGCGCCGAGTACCAACGGCCCGAGGAAGGATATCAGGATTTTGGACATGAGCCCGAGTCCCAAGGCGACTCCCGAGAGCGCGAACCACTTCATCCCTCCCGAGATCCCCCGCCAGCCGAAGTACAGGCAGAGGAGAATCCAGAAGAGGACCGGGACATCGAGCTGCGCCCTGCGGGCGTAGGTGGTGAAGTAGGGGGTCAGGAGCAGGACCGCGGCGGCGATCCGAGCCACGGCCGGATCGCGCGCGAGGCGGCGGACGAATGCGTAGAGGATGAGAACGCATCCGATCCCCGCCAGCGCCGCCGGAGCGCGCAACGCCCATTCGGAGGGACCGAACAGGCGCGTCAGGAGCGCCATCTGCCAGATCACGAGCGGC
>Ga0209056_10009062_pt1 | contig 10180 bp, 12 predicted proteins | sample GraSoiAngelo_114_FD_185876 | JGI IMG/M metagenome (GOLD analysis project Ga0209056, IMG submission 185876) | Grasslands soil microbial communities from the Angelo Coastal Reserve, California, USA - 14_0903_13_40cm (SPAdes) (version 2) | ecosystem: Environmental > Terrestrial > Soil > Grasslands...
GGTTCATGCACTTGTCGTAATGGTTGACTACGGCATTCAAATCAGCGAAGCGCCCGTCGTGATAGAAGCCGCCCGTGAAATGGGTAGAGAGCGCACCAATCGGCGAGGTCCGATAGCGGTGGTCCGGCCCGCGATCGGCTTGGAAGCTATCGATGCAAACGTCGCTGGGCTGATGCAGATTCCACCCGGGTTCGGTCCACAATGGCTCCGCGTGACGGTTGTTGCATCCTGCTTGCCGCTAAATAGCTCATCGCCGCGTGCGGCAGCCGCTTGATCGAATGCCACTGTCGAGTTCGGTGCCGGAATCGACAGTTGATAGAGCTGGAGGGCTGCAAGCTTGGAAGTGATGAGATCGTCATCTGGATTGATGTGAGGCAAATCACCAAACCCATGTGCTGCGGCAATCGGAAATTGCGTAGCGTCGTTTAGCCGGGGATCAAAGAACCTCCCTTTTCCGTGCATCTCAAGGTTGGCGACGAATGCGTTCCAGTGCGGCACGGAACCCCATCCGATCCAGGTATGGAGATTGACTCCGCCAAGACCAAAAGCAGGAGGAATTAACGACGCTCCCGACACGTTAGTTCCCGTGACGGTTCCATCGGTCACTTGTTGTGGGTTGAACGCTTTTCCATCCAGCGCCAGTTCGGCATCGAACTTTCCTGGGCCCCAACTGTTCAGCACTTTTCTTACTGTGGCCTGGTCCGTTGACAAGAGATCGGCAAACGCGCTCAGATCGGGCGCGAGAGCGACGATTCCACCAACATTCAGATCACGGTTCGGCCAGCCGTCCAGACGATGACCGATGCAGCCAGTGCCAGGATTGGGCGTGATTTGTCCTGCACAGAGAGCGGGATTGGAGTTATCAACCGTGGAGTGACACAGCGCGCACTGAATGCCGACTGATTGAAGTGTTCCGGATGAATTGAAAAAACCGGTAAGGCCAACCACCGCGTTCAACTTGAGGAGGGCGAGTGTGACCGCGGGATCGTTTAGGTTGACCTTACCGTGCTCGATCTGCTGCACTAAATTGCTGGGGAGTGCATCTACATCTACTTTCAAGCCAACTGCTAACGCAGTTTTGGGACTAACTCCGGGTCCTACTCCGCCAAGCTTCGCTCCCTCGATGGCCTGATGCAATTTGAGTGTGTCTCCCCAGAATGCCTGGTCGCCAAATGTGTCAAAGCGGAAGATCTGCTCTCCCTGTTGAACTTTTTGGGCGGCGTTTTCGACAACCGGATTCCGTTTTGTGCTTTGCGCACCAACGGGCGCTGAGCGACTGATTGCACTAATGAGGACGATCAACAAAGCTGCGACCGTCACGAGTATCTGTATGTGAAATGTTCGTTGCGACATTGAAGGACCTCCTGCGGCTTCAACAAGTGGAGGACACACGGGTGGCTCTGGCGTTGGGAAAAATACGTTCAAGATTTGCGCCACAGCTTCCGCTAGGTGAACTGGTTTCTGGTCAAATGCCACGGCAGGTGGTTAGGCGGGCTTCTCGAAAGACTCCGAAAATGCACTGACCCTTTCAACAGACTTCCCCGGTTTCTGTCCCAACCTTTGCTGTGTACAAGAATCGAGGAATCTGAAGTAGATTCTGCTGCTCGACGCCTGACACTTCACAGGCCAGAGATCTGTGAGGCTCAGAGTGGTATGCGCGAGGAATGGTTGCGGGCTGCGCGTCAGGGAGGTGTAAACAGATTGCTAAATTCTTGTTATCGCGAAGAATCCCGCGTGCTGGCGAATGAGCACGTCTTTTCGACAATTAAAATTACGCCGCGATTATCCAGTCAGGCCCCGACTTTCCGATTGAAAACGGATGACAATCTTTTTATCTTCCGCCGACAATTAGCCCGAGCCCGTGACAGCATTTGGGGCACCTGGTCCCCGATTGCCAGCGCCGAACTCTACAGCCCACACAAAAAAGAAGGTGCGCCGTTTGCCAATGGCCAGCGCGGCTCCTAAGCTTGAAGCACCTTAGCATTACGCTAATTGTCGATAATACGTCCCCACTCGCCAGATCAACGAGATCGCGAAATAACCAGTGTTTATGCGGGTTTGCACACATTGCATATCGTGCACTAATCGCCTTCCCTTGCCTAAAAGAGCGTTGTTTCCGGCGGAACCGCCCCCCAGCCGCCCACAAATTTCTGAGCGGACTGTCGTATTGCCCAGGACTATCCGCGCCAATGGCCAGGAAGAAAACACAGCAAAACGAACCTCGCAGAAACATCCTAGCCGCTTCCCGTCCAGCGCGAAAGGGCGCGCGAGCACGCACCGTTTGCGAGATTTTTCGGCAGACAACTGACCTCTGCCGCGACCAATTGACGCATGAGGAAAAACCCGGCTCAGCATCTAGAGAAGCGAAGAACGTGTGTAACAAAACCCCGACCGCCACGCGTTGTGGGCACCCTGACTACTTAATCCCGCGCTAGTTTGCGAGGGCAGTCAGCGACATACGGGTTGAGCCAGAGCCAGCGATTGGTGGGCGGAAATTCCCGCCGTAACTCCATCAGCGGCGGCCCATGAGGCGTTGTGTCCCGGACGTGCGGCATCGCCCGCAGCGTAGACACCCCGTACGGTGGTCTGCTTATCCGCACCGGTGCGGATAAAAGGGCCGGACGGGCCTTCTTCAAAATCGCAACCAAGCTGTTCAGCGAGCGGGCTGGCCATGCGAGTGCGAGGGCTCGTGAAGACTGCATCGACGGGAGTGATGCGCCCGTCGTCCAGGCGGAGCCCGGAGAGAGCCGGAGCGTCTCCGAGCAGGGCAACCACCGGTGCGGCTTCAACAGAAACTCCGCGTGTGCTTAGCTCGGCCAGTTGCTCGGGGCTCAATGTAAGCACGCCGTTGGTAAAGAGAGTGACGTGCTCGCTCCAGTCCGGGAGAAGCATTGCCGTCTGCAAAGACCGATGGCTCGTCGCTAGTACGCCAAGGCGTCGTCCCGCCACTTCGTACCCATGGCAGTAGAAACAGTGGAGCATGCTGATGCCCCAGCGCTCCTGCAACCCGGGAATAGTTGAGAGGTCATCACTCACGCCGGTGGCTAGAATCAGGCGAGAGGCAATGTGCGCCGTGCCACTGGCCGCTGTGACGGTATATTCCTCACCGGTCTTGGCTGCATGGGTTGCCAGACCTTCGGCGAATGAAACAGTGCCGTAGGAGAGCAGTTGCGACCGCGCGTTCGCCAGTGTGTCTGAAAGCGGCTGCCCATCGTGGCCGAATAAGCCGTGAGAGAATTGCGCGAAACGGTTTCGCGGCTTTCCGGAATCCAGGACCAGAACGCGCCTGCGCGCGCGCGCCAATTGCAGAGCGCCAGACAAGCCCGCAAAGCTGCCTCCAATAACGATTACGTCGTAACTCATGGCAACCCAAATGTCGGGAGCGTCAGTGTTCATTTGGCGATCATGCAAGCTGGTGATTTGGAGATCTCAAGATCTCTCTGAAGTCGCCAAGCCTCAAGATCTCCAGTAAGCCGGGATTTCCAATTTGGACGTCTCGAACCAGTGTCCTTATACACCAACGTCCTCCGCGTGCGCCACAGTGGTTCCTCGCCCATTTCTGAGGCCCCGAAACCCTAAACCCGCGCCAGGTTCGGCGAGCCGTCTGGGTTCAAGGTGCTGATGAGTGCTACGGGTGTTCCGTAGTAGAGGATGGTCGGCTCGATTGTCTTGTGCACGCGCAGACGATATCGAATATCGCGCATACGGTGCTATCCGCATCTTGCGGTCAAACCAAAAGTCGTCACATGGGTTTCCGGGCGAATCGTCGCCAACCGTTAGACCGATTGATTTCAGGGTCGCCCGTGATCCCCGCGCAATCAAGGACTCCGCCGGCGAGCAGCATAGGCCGCGACCTTCAAGCGGTTTCCACAAAGTCGCATGCTGCACCAGCGGCGAGTTCCCTTCTTGCTGGTGTCGTGGAAGTGCAACACACACTGTCCACACTTGCGGACCCGGTCACGACGGGCTTCGACGAACAATGTTGCTGCGCCGTGCGCTAGAGGGGCAAACAGATCATCTGGCTGTTGCGTATCGAACCACACTTCCTTTGACAGGGCGTTTCGCGTCGCCTTCAGCCTCGTGCGCATGGGATGGTCAACCATCAATCGATTCAATTCCTCTACCGTGGAGCGGTGAACTGCAACACCCAGTTCCCATGAGAGAACCGCCTTCCTCAGTTTCTCTCGCAGCTCCCAGACAGCTTTCAAGGTCTGTAGGGCCCGATCCGATTCTCCCCACCGGTTCTGGAGATTCGCCGCCTCGTGAGCCGGGAGCAGCCCCGCTGCCTCAAACCACCGTAAGAGCGCTCTAAAGTCGGGAAGCAGTTCCAAGGATTTACCGTCTTGGACCGGACGGGTATTGAGGAAATCCAGCACGAGATGATTTCCAACAAAGAGGAACCCTTGCTTCCAATCCGGGTGCGATTTCGTTGTCCTCGCAGTCATGTTGTGAGTCGATTCTTTTATAACACCGATAATGAATCATTTTATAGGTTAGCACATCTGATGTGATGAAGGGCAGCTGCGATTCATGGAGCGCTTGCAGACCGGCCCCATCTTCTGAGGAGATTCGTTATGACCAGCTATCAGTACGGTATTGTCAACGGCAACAAGATCTTCTATCGCGAAGCCGGTCCAAAGACCGCTCCGGCCATTCTTTTGCTGCACGGCTTCCCCACTTCGTCGCACATGTTTCGCAACCTTATTCCGGCACTCGCCGACAGTTACCATGTGGTTGCACCCGACCTGCCGGGCTTCGGTTTCTCGGATGCGCCCGACCGTAAGCAGTTTCGCTACACTTTCGAGCGCCTCGCCGAGACCATCGACAATTTCACTCGGACAATTGGTCTCGATCGCTACACAATTTACGTCTTCGATTATGGCGCACCGGTGGGGCTCCGTCTCGCCCTAGCGCATCCAGAGCGGATCACCGCCATCATTTCGCAGAACGGCAATGCCTACGACGAGGGACTCAGCCAGGGCTGGAACCCGATCCAGAAATACTGGAAGGAACCAACAGCAGAGAATCGCGCTGCGTTGCGCGAATTCCTTACACCAGATGCGACGAAGTCTCAATACATTCACGGCGTCCAGGACGAAACACTGGTGGCGCCCGAAGCCTACTCCCTCGACTCCGCATTGCTGGCTAGGCCAGGCAACGATGAGATACAGCTCGACCTGTTTCTAGACTATGCCAACAACGTTGCGCTCTATCCGAAGTTCCAGGACTTTTTCCGGACGAAGCGTCCACCGCTGCTCGCGGTCTGGGGCAAGAACGACCCGTTCTTTCTGCCTCCCGGTGCCGAGGCGTTCCGGCGTGACAACCCAAACGCTGAAGTGCATTTCTATGACACTGGCCACTTCGCACTCGAAACCCATTATCAGGAAATTGCAGCCGCCATTCGTGACTTTCTCGACCGGAAGCTCAACCAGCGATTGGGAGCGGCGTAAGGAGAATTGGGTCACCCCAAAAAGCGATGCTTTGTCTGGAACAAATCAACTCTGGAGAATTCTTTTTATGAAAGCGATCATCATACAGCAGTACGGCGGCCCGGAGCAGTTGGTGATGCAAGACCTTCCTGATCCTGAACCGATGTCCGGCCATGTAGTCATCGCGGTCAAAGCGTTCGGAATAAATCATGCGGAGACTCACATGCGAAAAGGCGAGTGGGCGGAGGCTGCGAAGGTGAGCGGCATCGAATGTGTCGGACTCGTCGCAGCCTGCCCCGGCGGTGAGTTCACCGTCGGGCAAAAAGTAGCAGCTTTGATGGGCGGCATGGGACGGACCATCAACGGCAGCTACGCCGAATACACGAGCGTACCAACAGGCAACGTCGTGCCGATTGAGTCCGGGCTTTCGTGGGAAGAGCTGGCAGCGATCCCGGAATCGTATGCCACCGCGTGGACTTGTCTGCATCGCAACCTGGATCTACACGCCGGTCAGACGCTGGTCATACGGGGAGCTACGTCGGCGCTCGGCCAAGCGGCTCTGAACATCGCGGCACAAGCCGGTGCCCAGGTCACTGCTACAACCCGCAACCGGGAACGCATCTCGAAGTTGGAGGCTCTGGGGGCACAACGCGTTGAACTTGAGGGTTCCGATCTCTCGCGCCGCATTCCCAAGCCCAGCGATGCAGTGTTAGATCTCATCGGCAACAGCACGGTCCTGGATTCGCTGGGTATGGTTCGGCGCGGCGGACGTGTTTGCCTAGCCGGATTCTTGGGCGGTCTCGCACCCATCGCCTTGTTCAACCCATTGCTGCAGATGGCGAGCGGAGTCCAGTGGAGCTTCTTTGGCAGCTTCATGTTTGGTACGCCAGAGTTTCCTCTATCAGATGTCCCGCTCCAGACCATCGTCGAGCGGGCGGCGGCCGGGAGCTACAAGGCTAAACCGGCACGGGTTTTTCGCTTTGATGAGATTTGCGAGGCTCATCGAATGATGGAGTCGAATCAGGCTGGCGGGAAATTGGTGGTGAGGCACTGAAGAAGGAGAATTACCCTGATTCGGTAGCGCCTCTCTCATCCTCTTGACTCTGGACTCCACTCCAGAGTGTATCCTTATACTCATGTCGAGCATTCAGAACGGCCTGCAAGCAACTTTTCAGATTGGCGAACTCGCAAAACGCACTGCTCTTAGTATCGATGCCATTCGGTTTTATGAGAGGCGCAAGCTCCTGCCACCAGCCCCCCGCAGTGCTGGCCGCTTTCGCCTTTACACCCCCGATGCCATCGAACACCTACGCTTTGTGCGGCGAATGCAGGGTTTGGGTTTTTCGCTGCAAGAGATCAAGGAGTTGATGGGTGTTCGCGCGGACAGAGCACACGCATGCTCAGCGGTACGCCAGTTCCTGAAAACGAAATTGGCCGATGTTGCTGTGAGAATCCGCGAGCTCCAGCAACTTGAAAACGAGCTCAAGACCGATCTACTAAAGTGCAATCGAGCATTGAAACAACAGCGCGGGAAAACGTGCACCTGCCCCGTGCTCGAAGGAGAGGAACGGGCCAGTAACGCATGAATATCGAAGTGCTGTATTTCGAGGGTTGTCCAAACCATCTGACAGCGATTGAAATGGTTCGTGAAATCCTGAAGTCGTTGGGGCGCCAGGACAAGATTCACCAGGTTGAAGTCCGCACGCAAGCAGATGCCGAGGCAATAGCATTTGTCGGTTCTCCCAGCATACGCGTCAATGGTGCTGACATCGAGCCGTGGGCGCGTACTGCTAAAGCTTTCGGACTGAGCTGTCGAACATATCTCGACGGCTCGCAGCGCAGCGGCGTTCCCTCGCGCGAGCTGCTCCGTCGGGCGATCACTGAAGGCATGATGGATAGCGCAGTACGCCTCGCGACCGAACTGAACGTTTCAACTGCAGGAGCCGTCTCGAATAATCAGAATTCGTGGATCTCCCGCATTAGCGGAGACTCATTTGGCGGAAGTGGCTCAACGGCATTGTTTGCCGGAGGATTAGCGGCCATATTGGCCTCAACATGTTGCCTTGGGCCTTTGATCCTCATTTCTTTGGGATTTAGCGGCGCGTGGATTGGGAACCTGACCGTTCTTGAACCGTATCGCCCGTTTTTCATCGTCGCTGCGGTTCTGGCGTTGTCCTTCGCGGGAAGGCAGATATTTCGTCCCGCACACCCTTGCAACCCAGGAGAAGTCTGTGCCCTGCCGCGAGCGCGCGGCGTTTACAAGTCTCTATTCTGGAGTTGCGCGATTCTAGTGCTCGTAGCGCTTGTCTATCCATACGTTGCTCGATTTTTTTACTAAATTCACGAACGAAGGGGAATTTGCTATGAACAAAATGAAATCTGTTGTTGGGGTAATGTGCCTTGTCGCTCTTGCTGCGCCGGCATGGGCAGCATCGAAGACCGTTACCCTGGACGTACCCGGAATGACCTGCCCGGTGTGTCCGATCACGGTCAAGAAGGCCTTAAACAAAGTCAGCGGAATATCCAAAGTCGAGATGTCGTATGAGAAGAAGGAAGCCCGAGTCACCTTCGATGACGGGAAGACCGACACCAAAGCCCTCGTAAAGGCCACAACTGATGCAGGCTTCCCCTCAAAGGCAGAATCAGAGCAGAAATAAGTGAGGCCAGTAATTGCGAAAGTTCGACCTCATCGTAATCGGAACCGGGGCTGCAGCATCCGCTGCTGCTTTCAAATGCCGCAAAGCCGGTTGGTCAGTCGCAATCACTGACTCACGACCGTTCGGCGGCACCTGCCAGCTGCGGGGATGCGACCCAAAGAAGGTACTCGTCGGAGTCGGCGCCCTCATCGACGCAGTGAGGCGGATGAATGGGAAAGGTGTGAAGAGTGAGGCAGCGCACATTGACTGGGCAGAGTCAATTCTTTTCAAGAGGACTTTCACCGATCCCGCACCACAGAAACAGGAACAGGCATTCCAAAAGTCTGGGATTGCCACTTTCCATGGAGTAGCTCGCTTCACGAAACCAGGCAGGATCGAAGTGGGATCAGACGTGCTGGAAGCCCGGTACGTTTTGATCGCAACAGGCGCCAAACCGCAGCGGCTGGACATTCCCGGCGAAGACTACCTGAATACCAGCGACCAATTTCTGGAACTTGATTCCTTGCCGCGCCGAATACTATTCATTGGCGGCGGTTACATATCGTTTGAGTTTGCCCACCTCTCCGCTCGTGCTGGAGCCGAAGTCACGATTCTGCACCGCTCAGAGCGTCCACTGGAGAAGTTTGATCCCGACCTAGTTGATCGCCTGCTGCGTAAGACACGTCAGCTTGGGATCAAGGTTGAACTTCAAAGCGCAGCGACCCGAATCGAACGCAAGGATGGAAACTTTGTCGTTTGCGCTTCGACAGCTCGGGGCCAGCGCGAGTTCGAGGCCGACTTGGTGGTGCACGGAGCTGGCCGAGTCGCAGATCTCGACGACCTTAATCTCGCCGCCGCCGGTGTCCAGGCGGACAAGCGAGGAGTGAAGGTCAACGAATTTCTTCAGAGCGTTTCGAATGCTGCTGTGTATGGAGCAGGTGATGCGGCGGATACTGGACTACCAAAACTCACGCCTGTGGCAGGTTACGGTGGTGGGATAGTTGCCGCCAATCTATTGAAGGGAAATCACCGGAAGGTTGAGAACGTGCCGGTTCCAACCGTCGCATTCACTGTACCGCCTTTGGCAGCTGTAGGCATGAATGAAGACTCCGCAAAGAAGCAAGGATTGCGATTTCGTGTCCACCAGGAAGACACTGCTAACTGGTATTCATCCAAGAGAGTCGCTGAGGATTGCTCGGGCTTCAAAGTGCTGATCGACGAAAATACTGATCGCATATTGGGTGCACATCTCTTGGGACCAGAAGCCGACGAGTTGATAAACGTCTTCACACTGGCCATGCGAGCGAACCTATCGGTAGAAACTCTCCGGCACATGATCTTTGCCTATCCTACGCACGCATCGGACGTGAGCTACATGTTGTAATTTGCCGGCTTTTGAATGAGGAAGTTGGACGGCTCGCAATCAAGCGAAATTGCCGTCTAAACAGTGGGCTGGATCGTTTCTTGGATCGTATGTCGAAACCGCGCACAGAAGGCAGAGTCGATTCAAGCTGTTCCTGAGCCAATCTCCTTCGGCTCCGCGAGGTAGCCGGCCTGAGCTTGACAGAAGCGACACATCCGCCCGGCCTGCGGGTGCCGCCGCATTCGCATGAGGAAGTCCATTTTTGCCTTCTATTGTCCCGCTAGCTAGTGCCGCCGACTTCGCGGCAGAGATTTCAGGCCGGCTAACTGTAACAGAGTTTTGTTAGAGGTTCTAAAGGCACGTATAAATTCAAAGTGACAACGAACGGGTTTCAGTCAGCTGGAAGAGGTATCGTCGTCTCGAAGAAGGCCAATAAAATGAGAACGGAATTGTTGCGATTCAACGGCGCCGTCGAGCGGGATCCCGCCATCGATGCGTGGATGAGCATGCAGGTGAATTGGGAGCGATCGCGCGTCAGTGGTTTGAGGTGATGCGAAAATGCGGGGACGAAGTCCGGGAGCTTTTGCATGACGGTTGTCCGGTTGCATGTTTGGGAGATGCGCGCGCTTTGGCTACGTCAATGTATTTACTTCGCACGTAAACGTGGGGTTCTTTCACGGCGCAGCGCTCCCGGATTCGACCCGCTTGTTGCAAGGCACCGGCAAGTTCATGCGCCATGTGAAGTGAGACCG
>Ga0209056_10009063_pt1 | contig 10180 bp, 6 predicted proteins | sample GraSoiAngelo_114_FD_185876 | JGI IMG/M metagenome (GOLD analysis project Ga0209056, IMG submission 185876) | Grasslands soil microbial communities from the Angelo Coastal Reserve, California, USA - 14_0903_13_40cm (SPAdes) (version 2) | ecosystem: Environmental > Terrestrial > Soil > Grasslands ...
TTTGACGCCTTTCTTTTTGACGCTTCTCTTTTGGACGCCTCTTTTAGCCTTTTACCTTCGAGACTATCTCTTCCGCTTTCGCCTTCGGCACTTCTTGATAGTGACTAAACTCCATGCTGTAGATCGCTCTTCCCTGACTCATCGAGCGTAGCGTAGTCGAATAGCCAAACATTTCTGACAGCGGAACACTGGCCGCTACGATGTGCGCATCGGCGCGCTGTGTCATGCCGCCGATCTTGCCGCGCCGCGCCGACAGGTCGCCGATGACGTCGCCCATATAATCGGAGGGGGTGACGACTTCGACGTCCATGATCGGCTCGAGCAGAATCGGATGCGCCTTCCGAGCGGCTTCCTTCACCGCCATCGAGCCGGCGATCTTGAACGCCATTTCACTCGAATCGACGTCGTGGAACGAGCCGTCCACCAGCTCCACCTTCACGTCCACCATCGGATAGCCGGCGAGGACGCCGTTCTCCAGTGCCTCTTTGACGCCCTGCTCGACCGGACCGATGTATTCCTTGGGGATCGAGCCGCCGACGATGTTGTCCTCGAACACGAAGCCGGTGCCGGCTTGGCCTGGCTCCAGGTGAATCACGACGTGGCCGTACTGGCCGCGGCCGCCCGACTGGCGGATGAACTTGCCCTCGACGTACTCGACGCGTTTGCGCACCGTTTCGCGGTAGGCGACCTGCGGGCGGCCCACGTTGGCATCGACCTTGAATTCCCGCCGCATGCGCTCGACGATGATCTCGAGGTGCAGCTCGCCCATGCCGCTGATGATGGTCTGGGCGGTCTCGGCATCGGTGTGCACGCGGAACGTGGGATCTTCCTCGGACAGCTTCGCCAGCGCGACGCCCAGCTTGTCCTGATCGGCCTTGGTCTTCGGCTCGATGGCGACCGAGATGACGGGATTCGGGAAGCGCATCGCCTCGAGGATGATCGGGTGCGCCTCGTCGCACAGCGTGTCGCCGGTGCGCGTGTCCTTGAGGCCGATGGCGGCGGCGATATCACCGGCGCGCACGTCCTCGATCTCCTCGCGCTTGTTGGCGTGCATCTGCAGCAGCCGGCCGATGCGCTCCTTGCGGTCTTTGGAGCTGTTGTAGACGTAGGAGCCGGCGCTGAGCACGCCTGAGTACACGCGGAAGAACGTCAGCTTTCCGACGTACGGATCGGTCATGATCTTGAACGCCAGCGCGGCGAACGGCGCGTCATCGGACGCGGGCCGCTCGGCATGTGTTGCGTCGTGATGCGGCAGATGGCCTTTGATCGGCGGGATGTCGACGGGCGACGGCAGATAATCGACGACGGCGTCGAGCAGCGCCTGGACGCCTTTGTTCTTGAAGGCAGCGCCGCAAATCACCGGGACGACGTGGCCGGTGATGGTGGCCTTGCGGATGACGGTGCGGATCTCTTCTTCGGTCAGCTTGTGGTCTTCGAGATACTTGTGCAGGATGGCGTCGTCGGACTCGACGCAGGCCTCGATCATTTCGTGTCGCAGCTTTGCGACTTGATCTTTCAGCGCCGCGGGGACCGGGCCTTCGACGTACTTCTTCCCCATCGTCTCGTCGTCGTAGACGATCTCGACTTCGCGCACCAGATCGATGAGCCCCGTGAACAGCTCGCCGGAGCCGAGGGGCACCTGGATCGGCACCGCCTTGGTGCCGAGCCGGTCGCGGACCATCTTGAGGCACATGTCGAAGTCGGCGCCGACGCGGTCCATCTTGTTGACGAAGATGATCCGCGGCACGCCGTAGCGGTCCGCCTGGCGCCATACCGTCTCGGTCTGCGGCTCCACGCCGCCCACGGCATCCAGGACGGTCACCGCGCCATCGAGGACGCGCAAGCTGCGCTCCACTTCGACGGTGAAGTCCACGTGTCCCGGGGTGTCGATGATGTTGATGCGGTACTGATGATTGAGGCGGGTCCAGAACGCGGTCGTCGCGGCCGACGTGATGGTGATGCCGCGCTCCTGCTCCTGCTCCATCCAGTCCATCGTGGCCGTACCTTCGTGCACCTCACCCAGCTTGTAGGTGCGGCCCGTGTAATAGAGGATACGCTCGGTCGTAGTCGTTTTCCCGGCATCGATGTGGGCCATGATGCCGATATTCCGAATCTTGTCGAGCGGCGTTGTCCGAGGCATCGCTTTCCTTTATTCAGCAAAAACGCGGGGCGACCAGGACGCCCATCGAGTGGGCCGGTCTCGCTCCGCTGTCATCGGGCCCCCAACGGGAGCCTCGATGCAGGATCCCTTGTAGCAGGGTCCCGGGATTGTCTGTTTAAGGTTCAGTAGGGGCGCAGCATGCTGCGCCCGTACATTCAGCCTACCACCGGTAATGCGCGAAGGCGCGGTTCGCCTCCGCCATCCGGTGCGTGTCTTCCTTCTTCTTTATCGTCTCGCCTTCGCCCTTCGACGCCAGGATCAGCTCGGCGGCCAGGCGCTCGGCCATCGTCTTCTCTTTGCGCGCGCGGCTGTACTGGATGATCCAACGCATCCCCAGCGCGGTGCGCCGCTCGGGCCGTACTTCGACGGGCACCTGATACGTCGCACCGCCGACGCGACGCGACTTCACTTCCAGCGCCGGCTTCACGTTCGACAGCGCCTGCTTGAACACGTTCACGCCGGGCTGCCCCGTGCGCTGCTCGATCATGTCCATCGCTTGATAGAAGATCCGCTCCGACAACGACTTCTTACCACACACCATCAGGTTGTTCAAGAACTTCGAGACCGTCTGGCTGTCGTAGCGCGGATCGGGCGGCACCGGCCGCTTGACCGCGGATTTGCGACGGCTCACTGCCCGGCCTCCTTGGGACGCTTGGCGCCGTACTTCGAGCGCGACTGCTTGCGCTCGTTCACGCCCGCGGCGTCCAGCGTGCCGCGGATGATGTGATAGCGGACGCCCGGCAGATCCTTCACGCGGCCGCCGCGAATCATCACGATCGAGTGCTCCTGCAGGTTATGCCCTTCACCGGGGATGTATGCCGTCACTTCGAACCCGTTCGTCAGGCGAACACGAGCCACTTTGCGCAGCGCCGAGTTCGGTTTCTTCGGCGTGGTGGTGTACACGCGCGTGCAGACGCCCCGCTTTTGCGGGTTGCCACGCAGGTGCGGCGCCTTTTCTTTCTTCTCCACGTCGCGGCGGCCGTGCCGGACGAGCTGGTTGATGGTCGGCAAATACCCCTCGCAAATGAATCCTGAAAAGCTGCTCCGAAGCCCGCGAAACTAAACGTATTGTTTGAGTTAGGTCAACCCCTGGCAGTCTGGTCTTCCGCGGCTTGAGAGGTTTCGTCCCGAGCGGTAGGATTGTCGGGGACGATGCGTCTCATCCTCATCGGCGCCCTCGGGTTGGCACTTGCCGCGCCTGTGGCTGCGCAAAGCCCGGCTCCTTCCGCCGTGCTGCGCGGCGTGGTCTATGACAGCCTGATCACGTCGGCACCGCTGGAAGGCGCCGAGATCTGGATCGAGACCACGAATCGCATGGCGCGGAGCGACGCCGCCGGGCGCTTCGCGCTGATGGAGCTGGCGCCTGGCCGCTACGTGCTCACCTTCTATCATCCCATCCTCGATTCCGCCGGCGTGTCGGTGCCGCCCGTCGTAGTCGACGTCGTGGCCGGCGACAGCAACAGCGTCGCGCTCGCCACGCCGAGTCCGGCACAAGCACACCATCTGCTGTGTCCGCAGGATCCGTTGCGACGCACGGGAAGTGTGGTCGGCGTGGTGCACAACGCCGCCGATGGCAAGCCGGTCGCCGCGGCGACGATCAGCGCGCACTGGACGGCGTACGACATCGAGCAAGCGGCGGTCCGCGGCGCGCCGCGATCGGTGCAGGCCAAGTCAGATGCATCCGGTCACGCGTTGTTGTGCGGCGTACCGACGGACGTGGCTATCGTCATACGCGGTCGTTCGGAAGGCGGATCTGCGGGGATGTTGGTGGTCGATCTCGCGGGGCGTGCGTTTGGCCGCGCCGACCTCGAGCTGGCCGCAGCACGCATCACGGGCGCGGTCAAGGGTGTCGTCCGCAATCACAATGGCTCGCTCGTTCCCGGCGCAACCGTCGGCATCATCGGAACCGATGCATCGGCGCAAACGGACCAGTATGGGCGCTTCACGCTGGACAGCGTCACGGCAGGCTCGGGAATTCTCGAAGCACGCGCGGTGGGCTATGTGCCGGGACGAGCGCAGACGACGGTGCGACCGAGTGTGGTGCGGCAGGTGGATATCATCATGGGGGATTCCGCCATTGTTCTCGATCCCGTGACGGTCGAAGCGGAATACGAACCGTATCTGAATCAGGTCGGTTTCACCAAACGCAGCCATTCCGCACAGGGCCACTTCCTCGATACGGCAGAGGTCAAGAGAAGCGGCGCCGTGCGGTTCGAGGAAGTGTTCAGGATGGTCCCTGGGGTCCTGCTGCGGCCCAACGGCTCCAGTTTGGCGGTCGAGCTCCAGCGGGGCCAAGGGCAGATTATGAACCCGGCGCTCGCAAACTACTGCCCGCCCGCCTACTTCATCGACGGCGTATACTACCCGCTTCCGCCGATCCAGACCCCCTCGATCCCTCTCGTACCGTCGGAGGTTCTCGCGATCGAAGTCTACTCGAACCTCTTCAGTGCCCCTCCGCAGTATCAGCGGCGCGATTCCGGCTGCGGAGTCATCCTCGTCTGGACAAAGCGTGGCGTGCCAAAAAGAAAAGCCGCACATTGAGAAACGGAGGTGGTTGTGGGGGCCCGGAACGGCCCTCATATTTTCGCGCAATGATGGACGAGCTCGGTCGCATCCATCCCAGAAAGGTAAGGTCCGCATGAGCAGATCTTTTACGTTTGCATCAGCAGTCTTGGCTCTCGGTCTGGTGCCAGCGATTGCCGGCGCGCAGAATCGAGAAGTGACCGGCAAGGTCACTCGCACCATTGGCGAGGTTCCGGTCGCCGGCGCGACGATCGTCGAGATCGGCGGCCAAGGCGTGGCGCAGTCCGGGAACGACGGTACCTTCCGGATATCGGTGGGCCCGGGAGACGTTCGGCTGCTCGTTCGCGCCATCGGTTTCCAGCGCAAAGAGGTCGCGGCCAGCGCATCGACCTCGAGCGTTAACGTCGCGCTCGACGAGGATCCCTTCAAGCTGGAAGCGGTCGTCGTGACAGGTCAGGCGACGACGCTCGAGCGGCGTAACGCGACGACGGCAACTGTGCAGGTTTCAAGCGCTGATCTGAACCGCGCTCCGGCACAGGCACTCGAACAGGCGCTTCAGGGCAAGGTACCGGGCGCGACGATTTCGATGAATAGTGGCGCTCCGGGCGGCGGAGGCCAGGTGCAGATCCGCGGCGCCACGTCGATTCTCGGCCAGGGACAACCGCTCTTCGTCGTCGACGGCGTCATTATCTCGAACGACGCGATCTCCGATGGCGCCAATTCGGTGACTGGCGCCGGCAGTCGCACGAGTTCAGCCGGTATTGGGAGCAATCAGGACGCGCTCGTCAATCGACTGGCGGACCTGAACCCCGATGAGATCGAATCGATTGAAGTGCTGAAGTCGGCAGCGGCAACGGCGATGTATGGGTCGCGCGCCACCAACGGTGTTGTCGTCATCCGTACCAAGCGGGGGGCGCCGGGCACCACTCCCCAGTTCAATCTCACGAGCCGCATTGGGCGGAGCGTCGCGTATCGGCTGCTCGGGACACGGCAGTTCAAGACCACGACCGATGTACTGGACCTGCCGTACGGAAACGGCCTCGGAACCGACAGTTTGCTCGCCGCACTTTATCCGAGCGGACAAATTCCTTCGACTCACAATTACCAGAGCGAGTTCTACAACAATTCCACTCCAGCCTATGAAGTGACCGGCAGTTTCAGCGGCGGCACGCCGACGACGCAATACTATTTGAATCTGACGGGGCGCAACGAGCCTGGTGTTGCGCCGAACACGGGCGCGCGGTTGTACTCGCTGAGAGCCAATATCGACCAAGCTTTTCTCAGTGGGAAAATCAAGGTTCACACCGGGATCAACGTCACCCGTAATAGCTTGAACCGGGGGCTTTCGAATAACGACAATACGAATACGTCACCGATTTACGGGTTCGCCTATACGCCCGGTGTCGTCAATCTCGACTCCGTCGACGCGACCGGAACATTCGTGCGCAATCCGTTCAACGGCGGCGGCAACGGCATGTCGAACCCGTTCGAGACGTTCCAGGACCTGAAGCTCAACGAACTGACATTCCGTCAGATCGGTGATATCACCGCGACCTGGTCCGCGCTGGACTTGGCACAGCACCAGATTTCCGTGACGGCGACCGGCGGTTTCGACCGAGTGCAGGTGACGGGCGATCTATTCTCTCCATCATTCGTCCAGTATGAGGGTTCCGACGGTTTTTTTGGGCGAACAGTGCGGAGTGAGGGCAACATCTTCAACTACAATCTCCAATTCGCGGGCAACTGGTCGTATGAACCCAGCAGCGCGCTGTCGTTGACCACAACGGCCGGGTATTCGTGGGAGACACAGTACAATCGGGTCATCCGGACCCGTGCCCGTGGTCTCTTGGCCGGCGTGCAGACGAGCGGCAGTGGCACCGTCTTGGACGAATCAGATAACGTCTTCGGAGACTTCCGGGACATCGCGCTGTTTGCCAACGAACAGATGTTGGCACTCAATGAACGTCTGGCCATCACCGGGGGAATCCGGACGGACCGTACGAGTGCCAACGGCGACCGCCAGAAATATCACCCCTTCCCACGCATCTCGGGTTCCTACCGGTTCACGGATCTTGGCGAACTGTTTAATGAAGTGAAACTCAGGGCTGGTTGGGGTCGGACTGGGAATCGCCCGCGCTACGCCGATCGCGATGTCCTATGGGCCGTCGGAAGCACGATTGGTGGCACGGCGAGCATCGTCCAGAACCCGACGTTGGGAGACTCCCTGGTCCACCCTGAGACCCTGACCGAATGGGAAGCGGGTACCGACGTCACATTCCTGCATCGGCGGCTGCAGCTCGAAGCCACGTATTACCATCGGCGCATCACCGACCTGCTGTTACAGCCGGCCACCGTTCCATCAGGCGGCATCGGCAGTTTCATCCTAAACGGTGGTCAGTTGTCGAATCGGGGCGTGGAGGCAGCACTCACGGCCTCGATCAAGCAGAGCCGTGACGTGGATGTAACGCTGAGGACAACGTTTGCCAAAAACAAGCAGGAGATCGGGAATCTGCCGTCCAGCGTGCCACGGTTCCCGGTGGGAGGTTCGTTCGGCGCTGCCTTCGGACGCAATTTCATCACTCCCGGGGGCGTCACGACGTGGATTTGGGGGGTTGTGCCCCTGGACGCCAACCGTAAGCCCCTGCCCATCGGAAGCTTGATCACGAATCCGAGTGCCGTGGCGTTCGTCCGTGATACGGTCGCTGGCGACGCGAACCCGGATTTCGTCATGGGCTTCACCGGTTCTGTGCGATGGAAGCGGCTGACCCTAGGGACGACGGTTAGCTGGCAGCAAGGTGGTATGGTCGCCGACATGACGCATACGCTGTGGGATGAGGGTGGCACGTCGCGCGACTACGAAGCGCCCGTCACTCGTGCCACGATGGGCGACGGTTGGGATCTCAACGTGCCCGCCGCCGGGTGCGACATTTACGGGACGCTGTACCCCTGTACTGCGGGGAGGTACCGCTACGCGGAGTGGTACGCCGGGGATGTGCGCGCGTACCTTGAGAACGCCACCAATGTGCGCGTGCGCGATATTTCGCTCAGTTACGACGCCCCGGACACCTGGGTCCGGCAGCTCGGAGCGCGAACGCTGCGGCTTACGTTCCAGGCCCGCAACCCGATCGTTCTCAGTAATTACTGGAGCTTCGATCCGGAGTTCAACAACTTTGGCGCGACGAACCTGAACAGGTTCATTGATCTCGCGCCATTCCCTGGCAATCGGCAGTTCTACCTGTCCGTGGACGTGGGGTGGTGAGCCATGCGACCTGACACCATTGCACTTCAACGCACCGTCCTCGGGAGGAGTTGGACCATGCGAAGCGTTCTTGGACGTCTAATCGCCGCGGCCGCCGTCACCCTGGTCGGCTGCAGCCTCGACCTTACCAATCCGAATTCCCCAAACCCGGGGCAAGCGCTCAAGGATCCCCGGACAGCTACCGGACAGATGGTCGTAGGCGTCCTCGCCACCTACCGGGACAACCGCGCGAACCAGATTCGCGCCCTCGGCAGCTACGGGCGTGAGACCTACTACATGTTTCTGACGGACGGCCGATTCATCACAGGCCCTTACTTGCAATGGAAGCGGAACACCTCGTTCGAGGGCGGCACGCAGTGGGGACGGTACGGGAACTATCGGAATGCCTATGTGGCCATCAAGGCGATTAATGCAGTACCGACCGGAACGCCTACACCGACACAGCTCACGGCGGGCGAGAAGGCGGGCGCGTTGGGCGTGCTCAAGACGTTCATCGCCCTCGACATGCTCCATGTCATCGAGGCGCGTGGCGCGATCGGCGCGGTCGTTGATATCACCGACGATGTGAATGCCGTGTCGCCGATCGTGAGCCAGGACTCGGTATACAAATGGATCACGGCCAAGCTCGATGAGGCAAAAGGCGACCTCGATGCAGCGGTGACGTCCGGTGACCCGTTTTATTTCCCGATGCACTCCGGATTTAGCGCGTTCGGCGTGACTGCCAACACGCCGGCCGGGTTCATTTTGTTCAACCGTGCCATCAAGGCCAGAGTGGAAGCGAAGCGCGGGTCCCTCGGCTGCGGTGCGCCGTGTTATGCGAGGGCGTTGACGGCGCTCGATACGACGTGGATTGCCGATCTAACAGCCACGAACCGGGACAATGGCGTGTACGTGGTTTACTCGGTTGCGCCTGGTGACGCTCTGAACTTCGCGTCGTTTCAGGGGGATCGCAATTATTACGTGCATCCGTCGATCGATTCGATCGCAGGGGTGACCCTCGATGATCGCTACCGCCGGAAAGTGGCGATTGCCGGTTCTGCCTGCGGAACGAGCTACACATCTCCTCAAACAGAGGTGAAGGTTACTGCGACGCATCGCGCCTGTACGTATTTCCGCAATGACGCTCCTATTTCCACCATTCGCAATGAGGAGTTGGTACTGCTGCGCGCCGAGGCGCGGTGGTTCACGGGAGACCAAGCGGGCGCGCTGACCGACCTGGCGGCCGTCCGCGCCGGCTCGGGCGCCCCGAACCCTGGGGAGACAGCGGTCGTCAAATTCCCAGGCGGCCCAACGACTGACGATGAGTTCAAGGAGGAGCTGCTGCTGCAGCGCACGTTGTCGCTTTATCAGGAGGCGCAGCGCTGGGTGGACTATCGCCGCTTTGGTAAGCTCGCGGAACTGAACACGCTGGCTCAGGATCTGGCTGCGAACTTTACGGTTGCCACAGTGAGTCCGTTGCCTGCCCAGGAGTGCGATTCACGGGCTCGCGCCGGTAATCCGGGCGGTATTCCACTGAGCTGTCCGGGGAATCCGATACCGTAGCGGACGGTCGGACGGCCTGACGGCCGGACGGTCTGAAGAAAGACAGCGCCCGGAAGCAATCCCGGGCGCTGTTTGTTTTGACGTCACTTTGGACACGCACGGCGTGTAAATGGGGAACAGGTCTGTCTCCAAGCTGCCGAACGTTGGGCCATGGCGGATTGCTCCGACCCCGGCCGAGGCGACACATTATGGCTATGTCGTTCCCGCTTCCCACCTTCACAGTGGACATGGTGCGCGCGTTCCCCGACGACAGGCAGCGCTACGAGCTGGTCGAGGGCATCCTGCTCGTGACGCCGGCTCCAGGATCGGACCACCAGATTGTCATCGCGCGGCTGCTGGCGGCATTGCACACCTACCTCGGAGACCATGGTCCGGCCTATGTCGTCAGCCCGGGGGAAATCGAGATCGCGCCAACGCTTCATCTCGAGCCCGACCTTTTGGTTTTCCCTTCCACCTTCCGACCCGGGACCCAATGGACCGACATCAGCGGCTGGTGGTTAGCTGTGGAGGTTCTGAGTCCGTCGTCCAAGCACTACGACCGTGATTACAAGTTGGAGGCCTATCTGCACCTCGGGGTCGCCGAAGTGTGGATCGTGGATCTCCAACGGCGTTGCTGCGAGATCTCTGACGCCGGCGGTCGGCGTTCGATCGCCCAGTATCGGACGGTGCGCTGGCACCCGTCCGGCATCGCGCAG
>Ga0209056_10009064_pt1 | contig 10179 bp, 6 predicted proteins | sample GraSoiAngelo_114_FD_185876 | JGI IMG/M metagenome (GOLD analysis project Ga0209056, IMG submission 185876) | Grasslands soil microbial communities from the Angelo Coastal Reserve, California, USA - 14_0903_13_40cm (SPAdes) (version 2) | ecosystem: Environmental > Terrestrial > Soil > Grasslands ...
GAAATTCGTCACCATAGATCCTCCCGGAGCGATCGACACCCAGCCCGACGCAATCAATGATGACGGAGTGATTGTGGGCCTATACACGGATAGAACTGGTCTAACCCACGGCTACAAAGCCATCCCGGAGGATGAAAGGTAAGGCAGGCGGGTTCCCCCGCCTCGCCGCACCTGGGAAACCTAGGAACGAGTTACCGCGCCAGCGACCCACGAGGGTCAAATCAGCAGGAGGAAGGTCCATGAAACACTTATCGAGCACTTCATGGCTGCTGTCGACCCTCGTTCTACTCTTTGGGTGCGGAGGAGGAGAAAGAACGTCACGTCCCAATTCAAGTCCACCTTCAGGCGGACCAGCGCAGGGCCTGAACGGTGCAGGCAATTGGCAATTCAGCACCACATCTATGGCGGGGATGCCCCCTGCGACGATTGCTGGCAGTATCGCTCAATCCGGCGTTTCGGTAAGTGGCGCGGTGCACGTTGACGGTTCGAGTTGTTTTGATCACCTGACCACCGTCGGCCTAAGTGGTACCCTGACTGGCAAAAACATCTCCCTGACATCCTCGTCTATTGCTGGACAGGTCACTACTTTTACCGGCAGTTTCAGCGATCCCGGGACTTATTCACCGGGACAATTCGCCGGGACGTATACCATCAACGGTGGCTGTGCCAACGGCGACCAAGGAAACGTCACCGGTGTCAAGATACCTTATATCGCCAATATCTTGAACGGCACCTTCACAAGTTCCGGGGGAGGGACATTCGATCTGGCGGGCGACGTGGCTCAGGATGCTAGCGCCAGTCCTGCGGGTAGCTTTGGGGTCTCCGGAACCGCCACTCTCACTACGTCCTGCTTCAGTTCGGGGACTATCACGTCTGGAACGTTTCCCTCCGGCAGCTTCATCGTCGGCACGTCTGTGGCCCTTGAAATTGACACTGGCAACGGCACCATCTCTTTCCTTGGGACTTGGGACTTGGCCAAAGGCGAGATTAGCGGGATCTACAGCGTCTCCGGCGGCACCTGCGATCAGACCGGCACGGCAGTCCTGGTTGCTTCTTCGCCGTGGGATTATGGACCGTAGGTGGCACTCCAGACAAGTCCGGGGAGACCTGGCTGCTGTAGCAGGCGCACCTGCTTCGCATTCAGGATTCCTTCCCCGGTTACGCCGCATCGTGGTCGGTTTGTCGGCCAACCGGAAGCTATCCAGAAACGGGCTTCGGGGAGATCAAAATGGATGACCTGGTCGAACGGTCGACCCGCACTTCTGGACGGCATCAATGGCTAATGCAATAGCCGAAGCTCTGACTCAGCGCTTGCGGATGAGCAGCTTACAACGATGGTTCGACCGCTCTGGTTTCCAGTCCAACCGAGCCCGCTGCAGCAGACGTCCGCTATGGATGGCCCGCGAATCCGGATTTGCAATCTCCATAATCGGGACGGTTTGCCCGCCTCGCCGTTGCAGTCTTCCGAATGACAACCGCCAAAACCGCGCCGCGACAATCGCGGATGTTCGGTACAACTTCGGTACAACTGAGCGAGAGAAAGACGGCGCACTGCTCCCTAAGCGACACCAGATAAAGCACTTGGAATTTGTAGTTTCATAGTTCGGGACCAGGGGGTCGGAGGTTCAAATCCTCTCTCCCCGACCAATTTTAGTTCAACCGTTTGAGGGAGATAGCAGCGGTCGTCCTGCCAAAACTTTTTCGGTGATTCCACTGTGCCCAAAATTGTGCCCACTCAGCCGATCTAGTGCTGCGAGAACTGCATCTTCGCTGGGATGAACGTAACGAGCCGACATTGCTACGGAACTGTGTCCAGCGATCCGTGCGAGGGTCCAAGCATCACATCCAGATTCACCGAGCCTTGTGAAGAAGGTGTGACGCAAACTGTATATGACGAAGGGACGCACTCGGCTTAATTTCAGTGCCCTTTTGAGCTGTTTTTTTAGCGTGGACTTTTCAAAATGACCGCTACGCGTTGGGGCAGCCCACACCCAGCCCTCGACTGGGTTTCCTGAAGCCTCCCAGCGGTCATGCAAGATGTTCCTTGCCCGAATGCTCAATGGAAGCACCCGGCGAGCAGCGGATGTCTTGCCGTGGGTAACGAGAATCGTCCCATTCCGTCCGTTAGTCCAAGTCACCGATTCCCATCGCAAGCGGTAGCACTCGTCTGGTCGCATACCGGTATCAATGAGAACAGCCGCAACGGAGGCAAGATGTTCAGCCGCTACCGCAAGGTAGCGCGCCTCTTCATCAAACTTGACCACGTGTTCGCGATGGCACTCTCCGGGGAGCATCTTAATTGACGGAGCAACTTCAATCGCCCCCACTGAACAGCGAGTTTTGTGATTCGGCGAAGAACTTGAAGGACACTATTGATAGACGACACCTGCAAGCCGGCCGATTGTCTCCATGCTGCGAAATCTGATGCTTTTTCGCTCGTGACCTCGTCCAGTCGAAGGCTCGCGAGAGGTGGATACCGCAGGATAGTCCGGATACCAGGGCGATAGTAGTCGAGCCAGGTCCTGGGTGCTGTGGATGGTTCTGCCCAGGGTTCAAATCGGTCGGAGATAAATTCCGCTAGGGTCGGCACGATTTTCTTCTCTCGAATACCTACTTCTCCCTTGGCTAGTGAAGATCGGTGAGCCGCTTCCATTTGTCTAGCTACGTGCTGGTTTGTCTGCCGGGTGGATTCCCGTATCGCTTCCCCGTTGAAATTGAACTTGTACCAGTAGATTCGACCACGCTTGAAGATGCTCATGATTTGCCCCCGATCACTTCACCTTTCCTGACTTGTGAAGTCGATAGTATTCGCGTGCCTTTTGACGACGGTGCTCTTTCCACTTCTCCGAAGATCGGAACTCGTGCTCCCGACACTTAGCGCTGCAAAACCGCTGGCGAGAAAATCGTGTCCATATCCACCTCCCACAAGGGCATTCCCTGAGGTGGCCTAGCAGGTCTTTTTCCGCGAGCTTCGCGAGGTCAGCAATTGCGGAAACCTCGCCGTACTCGTCACGGCAGGATCCCAGCCTAGCCTAATCTCCTGTTTTGCCAAGTATATTAATACCGAAGCAATCTATCGGGGGATGGCGCGAAGACTGGCAAAGGGCGACGCACGAGCATTCAAGGTATAAGCTGATCGGGCATACGGGAGAGAAAGGCAACAAGCTGAAGTTTATTGGTCGGAATCTGTAGTAGAGCAGCTCCGAGCGGGTCGCCGCCGGGTGCTTGAAACGATGAGTGCTGCTGAAATCATGGACTTTGGAGTCATCAGTGGCCTCACTGCCCCGCCTAGACAAATGCAACTTGGCCTCAAACTTTATTTCTAACAAGCAAGGCTGGGGAGTATCACTCCTCCCGCAGTTTTTCTTTACTGCTTTGACCTGAGGTTATGCCAATTACCAGAACTTCGGCCCCCCACCACGTACTCCGGTGGCTTCTTTCATATCTTCTAATGCCGAGAAGAAAGTAGCACTCTGCATCCCAGCCGATGACACATTATTGGGGTTCTGAGATTATTTCCGGACTGGGGACAGGTTGGCTCTGATCGCTGATCTTCGTATTTCTTTCGGAAAGAATTTTTGTCGCAAATGCGGACTCTTTCTTAGCTTCCTGCTTGCGCCCCAACTTCAGGAGCACGCGGCCACGCACAAAATGAATGTGGTAATCGCCAGGAAGCAGTCCTTCCGCAATATCAAGCTCGGAGAGCGCCTGCGAATACTTTCCCTGGTCCTGCAGAACTTTGGCTAGTCCGAAATGTGGGCTCGCGACGTGAGCATCCCGTCTAATCGCTTCGCGAAAAGATTTCTCCGATTTCGCACTATTTTCAAGATACGAATAGACCGTGCCAAGCTGGTCGTAGTTCGATGCAACATCAGGCTCAATCGCAATGTCTTTGAGAAACTCGTCCCTGGCAGCTTGAAAGTCTCTCTTATTCATCAATGCCAGACCTAAATTGAAATGCACAAACGGGAGGTTGGGGTTGGCATCAGCGGCATGCCGAAATTCTTGAAGGGCTGCATCGAAATCATTCTTGTTTAAGCGAGCCTTCCCCAACAACAAGTGGAATTCCGGAGTGTCGTGCCCGATCTCAACCAGCCTGGCCAGCGCCCGGTCTTCCAAATCGTTTTGTCCCGCGAGGTGTGCTCCAGCTGCGAGCACGTATAAGAAATTCATATTTTCGGATTCGCTGGACCAGAGAGGCATCAGCGTTTGCACCGCCTCAGGGAAGCGCTGGGTGAAAAAATAACAGAGGCCGAGAAGATATTGGGCCTGCAGTGAGGCGGGTTGATCGCGCACGACGGATTTGAGAGGTGCGACTGCTCGTCCGTAGTCGCCCTGTTTGAAGTAAGCAAGACCAATATTGAGCCGTATGCCAGCCACAGTGGGGGCGAGCCTTTCGGCCTTCTCGAGATTTTCGATGGCTCTTGCCCACGAGCGCTGACGCATGGCAATGACACCAAGATTGGAAAACGCGCCGGCAGATTGTGGATCGACCGCGACGACGCGACGGAATGCAACTTCGGCTTGAGTGAGCTTGCCGTCGCGCAACGCTGCCTCACCCTCCTGAAAAAACCTTTCGGGGTTGGATGCTCCTTGTGCGGCTGACAGGGTACAGGCTGAGAAAGCGCAGGTGACAAACACGAGACACTTAACAAGAGCGAGCACACTTACCCGCGCGGAGTTGCATTTGGTGTTTGCACTTCGAATCCGCATGCTTTTGGATCGCGAAAAAATCGGTACTCCGGAAAATTAACACGGAAACATAGGCCGATGTTGGTGCACGTCGGCCAAGTTCAGCTTTTTATAAAAATGATGCGGCATAAGTTTTTTCTTGACACCGACCATTTAAGTACCGGACTATTAAATCGTTTTAATACTTTCGTGGATTAATTCGTGGATTGGAAGTCTCGACCGCTCGTTAACGGAGGTGGCGTTACATGAAAGTCTCTCGAGCTGTTGTGGGTCTCGTTGCGTTTACGTTCCTCGTTCTGTGTTCTGCCATGGCGCAGGACACGGCCTTGATCACCGGAACTGTTCGCGATGCCTCCGGCGCAATTGTGCCTGGGGCGGAGGTAAGCATCGTCAGTAATGCGATTGGCGTGACACGTGCCGCGACGACCAATTCGGATGGAGAGTACCTGGCGCCCGGCTTGCCAGCGGGCAAGTACGATCTCTCGGTTAGGGCAAAGGGGTTTAAGGCTTATCAAGCTACCGGTATTCCGATCCAAGTTGCCGAAAAGGCGCGCGTTGATGTGACGCTACAGGTCGGTCAGGTGAGCGAGACGGTCACGGTAAGCGGAGAAAATGTCGCGCAGGTGGAGACGCAAAGCTCCGACCTCTCCGGAGTAGTAACTGGCAAACAGATTAGCCAGCTGGAACTGAACGGGCGCAGTTTCACGAAGCTGGTTGCTCTTGTGCCGGGAGTCAGCGATCAGACCGGATCGGATGCGGGTGGGGTGGGCCTCGACGCGAATGTTTCATTCAGCATCAACGGCGGTAGAACTGAGCACAACAACTGGCAAGTCGATGGCGCCAACAACATGGATACAGGCTCCAACGCTACTTTGGATGTATTCCCCAACGAGGACTCGATCGAGGAATTTCGCGTTTTCACTTCAAATTACAGTGCTGCTTATGGCAGAAACGGTTCCGGCAATGTCGAAGTCATTACGAAAGCAGGCAAAAACCAATTTCATGGAGATGTATGGGAGTACCTCCGCAACGATTTTTTTAACGCCAATGACTGGTTCGATAACGCGGCTGGCAATCCCCGACCCTCTTACAAAAGGCATGACTTCGGCTTCACGATCGGCGGGCCCGTAATCTTTGCTGGATACAACAAAAATCGGGACAAGACATTTTTCTTCTGGTCCGAGAATTGGCGCCGCGAGCGCAACCCCACTAGCTTCAATCAGCAGGTGCCATCGCTTGCTGAACGCGGCGGCGATTTCAGTGATTTATGCCCAGGTGCAGAATGTCCGACTGACCCGGCCACGGGAAATCCGTTCCCCGGAAATACCGTGCCAATTGATCCGAACGCGCAGGCCATGCTCAACGCTTTAATTCCAGCTCCTACCGTAGGTACCGGGGCAAATTCGTTGTTTGTAGCATCGGTGACTGAGCCGCTTACTTGGCGACAAGACTTGATCCGCGTGGACCACAACTTCAACGAGAAGTTCCGTCTTATGGGCCGTTACATTCACGACTCATATTCGAATGTTGATCCGACGGTGGCATTTGTGGGCAATCCATTTCCCACCATTCAAACCAAAATAGGAACACCCGGAACCAGCTTCGTTCTGCACCTCACAACGGCCGCCTCCCCCACGCTACTCAACGAATTTATTTTCAGTTACTCCGCGGACCATCTGCTTCTTAACAACACAGGCAACTTTCAGGTTCCGTCGGGCTTTACCATGACCAGTCTTTTTGGCACCGGTCCCGGCGGAGTAGGCCTTGAGCAATTGCCGGCTGTATCGCTCGCGAGCGGTGCGGCTTACGGTGGAGGATTTACGATCAACCCCGGCTTTATGCCGTGGGAAAATTCCAATCCAACTTATGGATACCATGACACGGTAACCATGAACGTCGGCTCGCACAATCTCCAATTTGGCGGCGACTTCATCGCTATACAAAAGAACGAGCCGAATGCACCCGGCGGTGTCGGTCTGGGTGGCGCCCTCACCTTTGACGAAACCAATTCGAATATCACGACAGGGAATTCTTTCGCCGATTTTCTAACGGGACGGATCTCGTCTTACTCGCAGACCAGCGCGATCGTGAGGTACTACTATCGATACAAGATATTCGAGCCGTATTTACAAGACGACTGGCACGTTTCCAAAAGGCTGACTCTGAACCTGGGACTTCGGGTTAGCCTGTTCCCAACCAACCGAGACATCAGCAAGACTTCGTTCAACTTCAACCCTTCGGCGTACTCGGCGGCGGCCGCGGTGCCAATCGACGTGGACGGCAGTATCACAGGCGTGGCTGGGTCTCTGATCCCTGATACCAATGCAGCCGGAAACCCGAACGGAAATCCGTTTAACGGATTCGTCCAATGCGGCGGTACGGGAGGCAATAGCCAAGTCCCAGCACCCATCCTGACCTTGTTCCCCGCCGCGAGTGTCGCCGGTACGTCACTGCCCGGATGTCAAAAAGGACATTATGTCAACTGGGGCCCGCGAATTGGATTCGCATTCGATCCGAAGGGCGACGGGAAGATGGCGATTCGCGCAGGGTATGGAGTTTTTCAGGAATATACCAATGGAAACGAAGCTAATGCGGAATCGCTCGAAGGCACTCCGCCGCGAGTTCTGACGGCGCTCCAGCCCAACATTGCTCCCGGTGTAGGTGGCTGCGGCGCGGCGACTGGATACACATGCATTGGCGGCGGTGGCGCACTTCCACCTCCGCTGGTGAACAACTTTCCACCTGCAACAATCGAAGGCGAGATCTTCTGGCCATACGTCCAACAGTGGCATCTCGATGTACAACGCGAGTTGCCGGGTCACACAGTGGCGACGATTTCCTACGTTGGCAGCAAGGGAACACACCTGACGGATGTGCGAGACCAGAACCAGATTAATGCTTTACCGGCAGCGCAAAATCCTTACGGTCCCGGACAGCCGCTAACGCAGTCTGACTGCGATAACGGCACTGCGAATGGCGTTGTACCCACTCCCGGAAGCCAGTTAGGTACAAACTTCAACGTGGCTTGCGGTGGTAATCCGGATCCATTCCGCCCGTTTGCGGGCATCTCAGCGCTGGAGTTCCTGGAAACTCAGGCCAACTCAAACTATCATGCTCTGCAGATAAGTGTTCGGCGCAGCGTGGGCACGCTCCAATTAAGCGGAGCCTACACCTATAGTCACTCAATCGACAATTCGTCGGACCGTGGAGACACTACATTCGTCGATTCGTACAATTTGTCAGCCAATCGGGCCAGTTCCAACTTTGACCAACGGCACATCCTCAACATTAGTTGGGTGTATGACCTGCCATTTTTCAGAAAATCCTCAGGGCTGGCGAAAACTATTTTGGGTGGGTGGCAATGGTCTGGGATCATAAAATCCCAGAGCGGCATTCCCATTAATGTGGACAATACAGTCTTCGGCGATAATGCGGGAACAGGAAACGGCGTTGAAGGGCGAAGCTCCATTTCGCGCCCAGATCTCGTTGGAGATCCGCATTCGGCGTCATGCACACCAACACCAGGGCCTGGACCTCTTCTTTTTAATCCGTGTGCGTTTGCCCAACCCCAAGGTCTTACGTTTGGAACTACGCCACGCAACTTCCTAAACCTGCCGTACCGGACGAACTTCGATATGGGTATTTACAAACAGTTCACAATTAAGGAATCAAGAGCTGTCGAATTCCGCTGGGAAACCTTCAATACTTTTAACCACACTCAGTTTTCTGGTGTAGACAGTGACTTTGGATCGTCAACGTTCTTGACCGCGACCAGCGCTCACGATCCGCGCATCATGCAGTTTGCTTTGAAGTTCATCTTCTAAGATTGCTTGCGAAGGGCTCTTGAATTCATCAAACAGCCTTTGCCACACTTGAAGTTCGGCAGCGCCGTCCGTACCTTTCAGTCGTGTGTGAGGTCTAGTGAGTGCCTGAGCCGAACGGATTCGAGCCGGTGCATCTTGCGATCGCGCGTGTGATTGCCGCTCTGACCTGAGGCCGTGTCGATCCGCGCATGGTGTGTAGCACGTCACCCAGCGTGAAACTCACGTTCCAGCTGAAGCACGGCAATGTGGACTACAACCTCTCCACAGGTGGTGGCCGGAGTTCTGGATATTTCCTTCCACCAGGACGCGAACTGCTCTGCGGTCGTCTTCCTCTTCATCGTCTTCCTCGTCGCTCTTGTCGAAGGACATCGGCACTTACCAATCGATCAGTTGAGTCCGAGGCGCGGCATTCCCGAAACATTCCACTCATGTTCACATCGTATAGTTACGCACGGAGAGAATCACTCCATTGGGCAGGACTGTGCTCAAACGAGAGCTTGGTAAACCACGCCTTCGCGATTTCGAAAAGCGCTGCTCGCGCGAAACCTCATGCTCGACAAGAAAAATCTGGGCGTCGATGTCACCTCAGGGGTTCGCGAAGGGTTCGATAAGCCTTCCTGACTAGTAACAGCGGAGCGTGTGGGACTGCCATTCGAGGACTTACATTCATGCCAGAATGGCGTGATTGAGCAAGAATGACACGGTTGAAGCACCACTCAAATGATTGAATAACAACAAAATCGGCTCGGCCTCCCTAAGTTCGGGACACAGTGGAAATTCACTGATTCGGCGTCGCTTAGCTTCAAAAATCCACTTAAAAACCCAACTTGGTTAGTCCCAATTCTTAGTCCCAAGAATTTGGAGACCCGGTGCGTCTCCCTCTTAGGCGTCATCTTGGGCTGCTTTCTCTGTGCGCTGAGCCGTAGGCTGTGGCGCTCGTGGGATTCGCGGAAGGCTTCAGGATTCACGTATTAGACACGGGCCAGTGGCGGACGCTGATCGTGACCTGGCGGAAGTGAATCCGATTCCGGTTCTCTTAATCTCTGTGGCCTTTGTCCCAACTTTGTGAACTGCCGCCACAAATGACAGGATTTCCTTGTGCATTCCGGATGACATTCCCGTTCCTGCTTTTGGGGAATGCGTGCAAGTGCCGCCGATGGCCACTACCTTTCAAGTCCGTTGCTGCCGCAATCCGGGCATCGCATTTGAGAAGCTGTTCTACAAACCCTCATTATTGATTCTTGTTACGAAATCAGAACAAAAGAGAATTTCCTTGCCTCTTCATTTGGTGCTGTGGCAGTATGTCTCCACCTTCCTCACGCCATAGTTTTCGTTTGTTCCTGGTCGAGTAAACACAATCAGGAGAGTGGATCGTGCGAAGCATCCACTTCAAACTAAGAAGGTGTATGGCAACCACTCACAGATTGTTGTGCTCGTACTGGTATTGGCCTTGCCTTTCCCAAGAGCGCATTGGTTGCGTTCGCGCCTTAAAGTCGACATCTTCCAAGTGTCGAAAAAGCGAGGTTCTCGCCGCAAGTAAGCACGTCCGATCGGAAGGTGAGACGAGGACCTTTGTTAAACGCGCGACACCATTACCGAGCACACCATGGGTATTCGGGTTGATTTCTTTCAGGAGCGTGCATCATGCTGCGGACGTGTGCTG
>Ga0209056_10009073_pt1 | contig 10177 bp, 10 predicted proteins | sample GraSoiAngelo_114_FD_185876 | JGI IMG/M metagenome (GOLD analysis project Ga0209056, IMG submission 185876) | Grasslands soil microbial communities from the Angelo Coastal Reserve, California, USA - 14_0903_13_40cm (SPAdes) (version 2) | ecosystem: Environmental > Terrestrial > Soil > Grasslands...
TTGATTGTCACAACCTGCGCGGCGTATTCCGCCAGCTTGGCGTTGATCGACTGACCAGGTTCGCCGGTCAGCAAATAAACTTTTCCATCTTGAGCTTTGATTCCAGCGGGCTCCCCATTCCTGATGCACACTCTTGCGCACTTGGCGTGCTCGGGACCGCTCAAGTTGTAGGCGATGTAGCAAGTCATATCGAGCACTTCGCCAGTCACGAGAATTTCCTGCGCGCCCACGACAGGACGGTTGCGGCGCTCCGACCATTTCATCAGCAGCACGGTCACACTGGCCGAGATCAGGATGGCCGCAGCAAGCTGCACAATGCGTGACCAATCTCGCGGAAACGGGATCGGCCGCCTGCGCACAATTTTCTCAGACAGCCCAAGCGGCGGTTCGATTCCGCGAAGCTTCGCCCGGATCGTATCGTAACACTTGGTTTGCTCTCGTAACCATTGGCCAAGCTCCGGATCGCTTTTGGCGTAGTCTAACGCGATGTGAAATTGCGGATCGGAATCGTCGATCGGCCCACGGTAGAGAAGCAGGATTTCTTTGGCTTCGCGCGTATTCATTTCGGCTGCTCTAGCGGCAAATTGGTTTCATTCAAACGGCGCAAGAGCTGAATTTTCGCGCGCGCGATACGCGACTGTACCGTCCCGAGCGGAAGCGCCAGGACATCGGCGATTTCTTTATAGGACAAATCTTCCATATAATAGAGCACAAGCGGCGCACGAAAATCTTCGGCGATCTCGCCCAGAATGCGAAGCAACGTTCGCGAATCAGCCTGCTCTGCGCAGTCCGGCGGCACGTTGGGCAAATCTTCCGTGCGTTCGTCGATTGATTCGTGTGAAAAACGGCTTCGGCGGCGACAGGTTTTGAGAAATTCGCGGTGCAACGTCGTGAAGAGCCAACTTTTCACGCTTGTCGCCTTCTGGAGCTGGTGACCTTTGTTCGCCCAAATGTAAAAAGTCTCCTGCGTCAGATCAGCCGCGTCGGCTTCGCTTCCAGTCAAACTCAAGCCAAACCGGTACAGATCGCCGTAGTAAAGTTTCACAAGATTTTCAAACTCCAGGTCGGCGGACATCTCGCCGTTATCCCAAAATGGGAGTGCCCAACCGGAAGTTTGTTCCCGCCGACGAGCAAAGATTTGCGACATCACAGGCGGGAGGGTTCCTCAAATTTTTTCGGGCGCGGGAACAATAATGATTCTGATGCATCTCATCCGAAACGAACACATGAACGTAAGCCGAATCTTTCCGTTCGCAGTCGGAATATTTGCTGCTACTCAATTGGCCGCTCAGTCGCCTTCGCCTACAACTCTGATAAAAGCTGGTCGTCTGCTCGATCCGCGTTCCGGGAATGTCCTTTCGCCCGCCGCGGTGCTGATTGAAAACGGCAAGATCAAAGAAGTTGGTCCGCCGCCACAAGTTCAGACTCACGCGTCCGGCGACGTCAAAACGATCGATCTCGGCACCGTGACTCTGCTGCCCGGGCTGATCGACAGTCACACGCACTTGCTGGTTGACCCGATCGGCCCAGCGGAAGTCGAGTGGGCGCGTCACTATAACGGCGCCTTTCTGCCGGGGCTCTTGCTGGCGATTGTCGAATCGCCAAGCAAACGAGTGTTGATGGGCGCGCAGGCGGCTCGGGAGGATCTGGAGAGTGGCATTACGACCGTTCGAAATCTTGGTCACTCTGGCATTGATGGTGATACTGAATTGCGTGATGCGATCAACGCCGGCCGCGTCGTTGGCCCAAGGATCCTGGCTTCTGGACGCAAGCTCATCACGCGAAGTGACTACGTTCAGAACCTCAATCCCGCTCTGGCCGACGCGATCCTTGAGCAGGAGTTCTTACTAATTGACGGAACAGACCGCGCGCGTCAGGCAGTCCGGCAGAACGAGTTCCAAAACGTCGACGTGATCAAGGTTGCGGCTGATGAAAATCTCACGGTTCCTGAACTTGGGGCGGTTATTGAAGAAGCGCACCGCAAGCACCTCAAGGTCGCCGTCCATGCCGTCGACAAGACCAGCATACAGACCTCGATCGATGCCGGCGCAGATTCCATCGAGCATGGCAACGAGGCAACCGACGCGCAACTCAAGCAGATGCACGACAAAGGCATCTTTTTCGACTTCACACCCACTTCCTATGGCGACTTTTTTACAAAAATTTTCGATGGAACTATTGCGATGTCTCTAAAGCTGCGACCTGAGCGTCGAGGTTCCGATGAGCGCACCCGGCAGCGGTACAACGATCTGGCGCAGCAGCTTTTGAAGGGAGCGGAATTTCCAGACGCGTCCGATGAGAGCAGGGATCGGGTGTACGACAGCTTGGTTCAGCGGGTGATGAAGTCGGGCGTGAAGTTTGCGGCGGGATCCGACATGGGCTGGTTCTACCCCGGAAAAACACGCGGCGAGGCGTCGATATCAAGATTTCCGACTTTGCATAAAGCCGGGATGCCCTCCCTCGACGTGATTCGTGCCATCACCACGAATGCCGCGGAAATGTTGGGCTGGCAGGACAAGGTGGGCGCGGTTGAACCCGGGAAATTTGCTGATCTCGTAGCCGTTGCTGGAGATCCGATCGCCGACATTACCGAGCTGGAGCGAGTTCGATTCGTAATGAAGAACGGCGAAGTAATCAAGAACGAGGATGGCGCACGCTAAATATGAAACGAAATGCTTTTCTTGCGATCGCAATTGGCGGTTTGAGCGCAGGCCTGATCGATCTCGCGCAGGCTTTGGTTTTATTTGGAACAAGAGTCCCTTTAGGCATCGCCGCAGGGTTAATCGGCCGCCCAGCGGCTCATGCAGGCGGTGTTGCCGTTTATGCGCTCGGTATTTTCCTGCATTTTTTTATCGCGACGTCAGCGGCAACTGTTTACTACGTGGCGAGCCGCTGGCTGGCTTTTTTGAAAGAGCATTGGTTGATCTGTGGCTTGTTCTACGGCGCCGCAATCGATCAAGTAATGACGCTAATCGTTTTGCCGCTCTCGGCTCTGCAGGCGCGTGGTCCTTACAAACTTCACGACCTGCTTCTCGGCATTGGTGTACACATGATTACCGTCGGGCTCCCGATTTCCTTCAGCGTGTGGCGGTTCGGGAACCAGTCAGCGGTCTCGATCAATTCATCACGCGTATCTCGTTAGGCAAACATCATTTCGCGCACCGCTTTCAAACAAAGCCACGAATCACTCAAATGAAACAAATAGCAATCTTCCTTTTGTCAGCAGGCCTCATCTTTGCTGTGACCGGATTCGGACAGGACACAAAAAGCGCCGCGGACGCGAGCCCCACTGCTGGAGACGCAGTCTATGCACGTCCCGGACAGTTAGTTTCGGCGGAGGATGGCACTCGATTGAATCTCTACTGCATGGGGAGCGGCTCGCCCACCGTCGTCTTCGATTCCGGATGGGAAGACTGGGCACCAGCGTGGTCGAAGGTGCAGCCAGAGGTTGCAAAGTGGACGCGCGCCTGCAGCTATGACCGGGCCGGCGTGGGATTCAGTGATGCCGGCCCGATGCCGCGCACCAGCGTGCGCATCGCCGAGGAACTGCACAGTGCGCTGCACAACGCCGGCATCCCCGGGCCCTACATTCTGGTGGGAAGTGCCTTCGGCGGCGACAACGTACGCACGTTTGCGGACTTGTACATGGGCGAGGTTGCGGGACTGGTAATGGTTGACGCCGATCCCGACGATCTCGAACCGAAGGAGATGCAGGAAGAGACACATCGAGGACATGCGGGGATCATTTCTCAGTTGCGCGATTGTCGTAACGCAATTGCCGACCACAAGCCGTTGCCGGCGCTACCGTCACGTCCTGGCCAGCCGCAACGGACCTGTGCTCAGCAGTTTTTTCGGGGTCTGCCGGAGACAGCGTGGTCTCCAGAATTAAACGCCAAGCTGCTGGAGATCGCGCAAACCAAGGTTGCCATGTATGACGCGTTTCTTTCGGAAATGGAAGAGACACCGTCGGACGAAGCCTATCTGCAACAACACCGCCGGTCATTCGGCTCCCGGCCCATCCGCGTGCTCACTTCCGGAAACCACGGTGTCGGCCACTTGGAGCGAAAGCCTCCGGACACGCCGGAGCACCTCAAATATGAGCAGGAGACCACGCTGGCCCAGGCGCGATGGCTCGGTCTGTCTTCGAACGCTAAACAGATCTTCGCCCGCAATAGCTCGGAATATATCCAGTTCGATGAGCCGCAGACCGTGATCAACGCCATCCGCGAGGTCTACGACCAAAGTAAGAAATCACTGTCACAGAAATAAGCGGTATTATGTTCAATTGAATTGAGAGGAGTCACTTGAATGAAACAGATACCTGGAAAGACTATGGCTATAGTTGGTTCACTAGCCGCCAGTGCTGCAATTGCAGCACTCGCCTACCAAAATAATTCGGCCGAGCAAACGCGGATCGGAATCGAGCAGCTACATCAGTTGGATGTCGAAGCAACTTTGTCTGATAAAGCTGATGAGTTAGCCAAGTTGTGGGACAGCGAAGCGGTTCGCATTGAACCCGGCCGGGCCGCGGAAGTCGGCAAACCAGAGATTTACGCGAACGATAAGCGGTGGGAATCCAAAGCGGATAGACCAAAGACGCTTTGCTACAAATCAGAAATAAAAGACGTCCAGATTGTCGGTGATTGGGCATTCGAATGGGGCTATTTCTCCTACAAGGATTCGTCCAATCCAAAGCCGATGCGAGGAAAGGTGTTGAGAGTTATGAAGCGACAGACAGACGGCTCTTGGAAGTTCGCTCGCGTGATTGGCTTTAATGAGGACAAGCAAGCGGCTGCTCCAATGTCTCAACCATGCGAGTGACAGAAACGACTCAATAAGGAGAATCATTTGCAATGAAACAAATGCAGATCTCACTTTTTTTGGCGGCACTCATCTTTGCTGTTATCGCGTTTGGAAAGGACAGAACTAGCAGCGGCCGCGCCGTAGATCTCAAGTTGTACGACGGCACAGTTTTGAAAGGCACCTATTTTCCTGCAGCGAAACCCGGTCCTGCTGTTTTGTTGTATCATCAGAGCAACCGGACGCGTAAGGAGTGGGATATGGTCGCCCGCCAGCTCGCGGCGGCGGGAATCAACACGTTGACCGTGGATGTTCGCGGGCATGGCGAAAGCGGTGGGCAAGAAGGCCGCGGTGAGGCAAGAAAGAAGCAATGGCCTCTCGACCTTGACGCGGCATTTCAATACTTGATCTCTCAGCCGGGAGTAAAGCGCGATGTAATAGGCATCGGAGGCGCAGGCGTAATCGGCGTTGAAAATTCCGTCGAAACGGCACGCCGCCATTCCGCCGAGGTGAAGTCGCTGGTCTTGCTTTCCGGCGAGACCCTTCGCGAAGGTCTCGACTTCCTGCGGCAGGCGTCGGAACTGCCAGAGCTGTTCGTCGTGGCCGACGACGACGAATATCCTCCCATCGTGGAAGGGATGGAATTGCTCTACATCACTGCCTCAAGCCCAAGCAGGAAATTCGTGCACTACTCCGCGTCGCACGAAGCGCCCTGGCTTTGGTATGAACCCTTCGATATCGGCAAAGTTCCCGCCAACGGCGGTCACGGGACCGACTTGTTCAAACCTCATCCGGAACTTCCCGGCATCATCGTGGACTGGTTTGTGACCACGCTGACCAAAACGCCGGGACACGCGCCGGCCGATACCGTAGCATCCGCGGCGATCCTCAATCAAATCGAGATGCCCGGCGGCGTCGCCCAAGTCACGCAGCAACTGATGGAAGCCCGCCGAAAAGATCCCCAGGTGCAGTTGTTCCCGGAAATTACGGTCGACATCCTAGCCTCAGGCCATTTGCGCGAAGGCGATGCGAAGACGGCAATCGAAATCTTCAAGCTCAACCTGCTGGCTTATCCCGATTCTGCCGACGCACATTACAATCTTGCAGATGCTTATTTGGCCGATGGACAAAAAGAGCTTGCCCGGCAATATGCCGAGAAGGCATTGGCGCTTCTGGATTCTCATGCAGCACCACTGTCATCCTGGTCCGATACCAAGCAGCGGCGTGGTGAGATTCGTCGCAGTGCCGAGCGGACACTCCAGAAGCTGGATGAGAAGCCGCGTTAAGATTTTTGGGTCCCTTCCGCAAACGGAGTGATGCCGAACCAGGGTTATATGGAATTTTTCCGCCGAATACTATGTTAGATGAACGAAATCGCTGTCTCGCTTCCGACTAACACAATCAGAGTCGAGATATTATGGTAAACAGAGAGGGATTGACGCTGCGGCAAGCGGCATTGCTAGCTGGCTTCGGCTATTTGCTCACCACGCCAGTTTTCTTCATCGAGTTTTTCATTTATCCGCAGTTGGTTATTCGAGGCCACATCGAACAAACCGTGGCAAATATCGGGTCGCATCACGGCCTCTTCCTTGCAGCAATTTTCGGTTATCTGATCAACTTCATCGGGGATATCATAGCTGCCGTGGGCCTGTTTATCCTGCTTGCGCCAGTAAACCGTGCCGTCTCATTGCTCGCCGCGTGGTTTAGATTGGTCTACACGACGGTCGCTCTGGTCGGCCTGTTCAATCTGGTGACTGCGTATCGCATGATAATTACGCCAGACTACGTGAACGCCTTTGGTTCCGCGGCGTTCCACGCACAGATTGACCTCCTGCTGCATTCGTTTCGTTATGTCTGGACAATGGGTCTGGTGATTTTTGCCCTCCATCTCTTTCTCATTGCCGTGCTGGTTTATCGCTCCGGTTACGTACCGAAAATTCTCGGCCTTATCATAGCCGTGGACGCACTTTGCTTGATGGCTATCGAGCTGCGGCCTTACTTTTGGCCGACTGCCAATATTGGTTGGATCTTTATTGGGACTTTCGGCGAACTTGTTTTCATGCTCTGGCTGTTGTTTATGGGCTGGAGAATCCGTGATCCAGAAGCACCTGCTGGATGAAGGCAGCGCAAGGGCGAACCGCGGCAAAAACGCGGGTGTAACGGTTCAGGAACAAGGCAAAATGGCTCGCACAACTGTCGCACGGCTAGGCGGCTTTACGTTTCTCTTCTACATTTCGGCCAGCATCGTTGGCACAAATCTCTTCGCCCGAATAACGAAGGGTGACGGAATTGCCGCAAAGTTGGCAAACATTGCGGCACACCGTCCGCAGATGGGCCTATGCTTTATACTTACACTGCTCACTATCTTCGCGGCACTGATCCTGGCGGTTGCGCTATACGCGCTTACGCGGGATGAAGATGCTGGCCTTGCACTGCTCGCGCTGACGTGTCGTGTTGTTGAGGGGATGCTCAACGCCGTCCCGGCTACCGCGATGCTCGCACTGCTGTCGGTCGCACCGCAGGCTTCCACCGCAACTGGTTCGGAGGCGGCAGCCTCAAACGCACTCGGTAGCTCTTTGTTAAGACTCCAAGGCTGGAGCGTGATTGTTAGCGCGCCGGTGTTCGGCGTAGGCAGCGCACTCTATTATTATGTCTTGGCGCGAGCCCGCAGTGTTCCGGGGCTGCTTGCATACTTCGGCGTGCTTTCCTCAGTGCTCTTAGTCATAGCGATCCCGCTGGAACCACTCCAGATTGTAAGGGCACGATGGCCTTCTATATATGGCTGCCTTCGCTTATCTTCGAATTGATGTTTGCCCCGTGGCTCATTGTGAAGGGAGTCGCCGCACCTAACGAGTCCCGTGACGAACATGAAGAAATCTAGCCAATCGATGAGGTTCTTAATCAAGGAAAAAGTGCGTAGCTCCGCTTGACCCGCAGCGGCTGAGATTTTTCCGACTGGGGTTGAAGTTGTCGCGTCTCGTGGAGTAGTTAGGCCTTTAGGTCGAGCGATTAGTTAAACGAGCAACGGCTTCTATTCTGATGCGTGTCTTCAGGCAGGTTCTTGGGACTATTGAAGCGTCCATGATCATGATGGGAAGAGGCGCTTTTGTTCCCGCATCGCTCCATTCACGCCAAACGAGCTTCCTTCTTCGGAGCTAATCGATTGGTCGGGAGTCACTGCGGATAAGCCTTACTCGAAGCCGATATTTGCTCCCTTTAGTCAATTAGCTCGGATTGTTTTCGGCGTCACTTCTACACCAGGAGTCACTTCTATTCGGGCAAATCGAACTGGATCAAATGGTTTTTGTCGCAGCCACATCATCCACATTGTTTCCAAAATTTTGCGCTGCGTGTTGAGCCGGGCGTGGCGCACGCTCCCGGTCCGCTGCCGGCTCTGTTGGTAAAAGCTCTTGATGGCGTTGGGGCCAGTAGTCGATTTGCAAGCCGTTCGCCAGGCATGATAGGAGAGGTTTTTTAGTTCCCGATTTCCCCGTCGATCCAGTCGCTGGTAACCTAACGGCTTACCATCGCTGGTGCGATCGGTGATCCCGAGCTGGCTGTATTTCCAGAGTTGGTGTTTGGTGCTGAAGCGTCCCGGCTCTTCAATGATCGCGCTAAAGACGTGGGCGGCGATCGGGCCAACTCCGGGAACGCGCTCAAACTCGCGGACTTCCCAAAACTCTCCACCCACCCGCTCCACTTCTTTGAGCGTGTCCTTCCATTGCAGCAGCGCATGATCAAACTGGCCGTAGAGCCGCCGCATCATTCGTCGCTCTTCTTCGGCCGGCAATTGCTCCAGGTATTCTTGGCGGTGTTTGACCGAGAAAACTTTGATTCCATGCAGGCGCAAAACACCCCAGCCACGATACCTCGCCTTGATCAGCGCTTTGAGTTCACGCTGGGCATCGCGCCAGTTCAAGAGCTCATAAACCAGCGCCCGGTAAATCTCCCGGGTGCGATCTTGTCCCATCCACACTTCTTTGAGCTTGCCCAAGCGCAGAAGCAAACACATCCCTTCCACATCCGCTTCATCACTCTTGGTCGGGTTGGAATGGATCAGCCGATTGTGGCGCGGCTCGCAGATGATCAAGCGCTCCACCAATGGTCGCGCAATCGCGCTAGCCCAGCGGGTGAACGCGCCCGCTTCCATCGTCAGATAGATCGGCCGCTTCTTTTGTCGCAATGCTTCGATGTATTGGCGAAGCAAAAGCGCACTGGTGGGAAAGCGTTCCTTCGGCTGGCTATTACCGTCATAATCCATACTGCCCAGCACGCTGTAGCGACTGTGCAGATCCAACGCCGCGTAAAGTGGAGTCTTCATCGATTTGATCTTCTACAGCTCGCTCTGCTAAGCTTCGCTGTCCCAATCAACTCCCAATTAATGACGACTCAGCCAACGGCCCCATTGCGAAATGAGTCCAGCGTATTTGGCACGACACCCTGCCGTGGCTTATCTCCTTCTCGTTAGGCCTAATGACAACTCGCCGATGGACAATGGTTCTTGTCTTCGCGCTAGTGGGCGTTTTTGGATTGGAGCTTGCCACGCACAGTGTCGGGAATGATAGCGCCTTACTGAAACTAGGGGCACTCCCCGACGACGGCGAGTTGCATGGACAATACTGGCGCTTCGTCACCTATTCGTTTCTGCATTTCGATGGGGTTCACCTCCTTGTTAATGCGCTGCTGCTTTTCTGGATCGGCGGCATCCTCGAAAAAAAAGTGGGAGCTCCAGTGACGGGAGCGATTTATCTTTGCAGCGTGCTTTTCTCGGCTCTTGTAATTCTTCTCGTTCACAGCTGGCATCCAAAGATTGGTGCGACCGTCGGCGCATCGGGTGGCATGTTTGGCCTGGTGGGCGCCGCAATCATAATTTCTTATCGCGATACCGAGTTCATCGGTGAGGCGAGCCGTCTGCGAAGCTGGCTTTGGCTCGTTCTCTTCATTGGGTTGGTCGTTTCGTTTCTTCCCGAAATCAGCATGGCTGGGCATGTCGGCGGTCTTATCGGTGGAGCGCTCCCCGCAAGTGTTATGAAGCTACGAAAAAAGGCCTAACCAAGCGTTCCGCCAACGGCTCCACTGCGTTGTGCATTCGATGTCGATCTTAGCTAGTGTGATTCAACTCGCTGCCACTTGCGCCTGCCGGAGCCGTGGCTGAGCTTGAGCTCGTTAGGCCTCGTATGACGCCGCTTGATCTCGCGAAAGCGCCACCCCGATCGCCCCAAGCAGAGCTCCGCGGGTTGTGCATGCTGCCACGCATGATCGACATCGCGCGCGCAAAACTGCCAGGCGGAAATGTCGGTGATTATCAAATTGGCCGCGACAAGACTTTGAGCGCCGCCGTTCTCGATGGGTTCCGAATTCCCGCGGGGCAGTTTGT
>Ga0209056_10009074_pt1 | contig 10175 bp, 11 predicted proteins | sample GraSoiAngelo_114_FD_185876 | JGI IMG/M metagenome (GOLD analysis project Ga0209056, IMG submission 185876) | Grasslands soil microbial communities from the Angelo Coastal Reserve, California, USA - 14_0903_13_40cm (SPAdes) (version 2) | ecosystem: Environmental > Terrestrial > Soil > Grasslands...
CGGTCATGTTCCTGAACGTCGCGGCGGCGATGGCGAACATCGACCCGTCCCTGCGCGAATCGGCGCAGAATCTCGGCGCGAGTGGGTGGCGGCTGTTTCGCACAATTACGTTACCGCTGATTTTGCCGGGTTACTTTGCCGGCGCGGTCATCGTGTTCATCTGGGCCTTCACTGATTTGGGCACGCCGCTGATCTTTGGCTTTTCCCGCGTCGTGCCCGTGCAGATTTTCGACGCGATCAACGAAATCAACACCAACCCGATGGGCTACGCGCTGGTCGTCTTCGTGCTCATGTTGACGTTGGCGCTTTTTCTCGTCAGCAAACGCGCTCTGGCCGGGCGGCGTTACGAGATGCTGGCGCGGGGCCACACCGGCGGAGCAGAAGCGCAGGCGACGCTGCGGCAGACCACCGGTATTTGGGGAGTGATGCTGGTGGTCATCGGTTTCGCGCTGCTGCCGCATTTCACGGTCATCATTGAGTCTTTTTCAGAGAACTGGTTCTTCTCCATTCTGCCTGCTAACTGGACCATGGCGAACTACTCCGAAATTTTCGGCCATGGTCTGACGGCGTCCAGCATTCGAAACAGTCTGTGTTATTCCGCCCTCAGCGCGCTGCTCGACCTCGTGCTCGGCGTCATGATTGCGTGGCTGCTGACGCGCCGACGGATTCCGTTCGCCGGCCTGCTCGATGCGCTGGCAATGCTGCCGCTGGCGTTGCCCGGACTCGTGCTCGCGTTCGGTTACGTCGCCGGGTTCGATTTCAAAATTCAGTGGCTGAACCCGCGCGACAATCCGAGTTTGCTGCTGATCATCAGTTACAGCGTCCGGCGGCTGCCGTACATCGTTCGCTCCGCGTACGCCGGTTTTCAGCAGGCCAGCGTAACTCTCGAAGAAGCGTCGGCGAACCTGGGCGCGACGCCATTCCGGACGCTGCGCAAAATCACCTTGCCGCTCGATGATGGCGAACTTGATCGCGGGAACGATCCTGACCTTTTCCTTCGCGATGCTGGAAGTAAGCGACGGTTTGATCCTCGCAATGCGCGAAAAATATTTCCCGATTACAAAAATGATCTGGCAAATCATGGGGCGCATCGATCCCAATGCGCCAAGCGTCGCGTGCGCGTTGGGCATGGTCGGCATGGTCATTTTGACCGCCAGCCTGCTGGTTGCGGGAAAAATCCTGGGAAAGAAAATGGGGCAGTTGTTCCGCGCGTAAGGGATCGTTCCCGTCCTCGTTCTCGTTGTCCGAATCGGGTCGAGCCGAGGACGAGGACGACACACAGGAGGACGAAGGCGGGATCACTCCATTGCTTTCAATTGCCTCCACGCCACGTAAGGGTCGAGTTTGGCAAAGAAGAGATAAGCCAGGCGCTCCTTGAGTTTGTTCCAAAACGTGCGCGATTTGCGCCAGAGCATGCGGTGCACCTGCCGGGAGCGGGAGAGATGTTCGGCGAAAATTTCGCGCGCTTCGGCGACCACTCGTTCGTCCGTCAAACGCACGAGCAGTTCGTAATTGATGTTGAGGCTGCGCGTGTCGAGGTTGGAGGAGCCGGCATAGGCAACGTCACCCGCGATGACCAGCTTGGTGTGGAGGATCTGCGGCTGGTATTCGTAAATTTCCACGCCCGCCCGCAGCAACCGCTGGTAAAGACTGTGCGCGGCGAGTTGGATCAAGGGCACGTCCGATTTGCCCGGCAGGATCAATTGCACGCGGCCGCCGCGACGGGCCACCTCCATCAGGGCGCGCCGCAATCGCAGCGGCGGAAGAAAATAGGCTGCGATGATCTGCGCGCTTCGGGCCTGGAGCAAATCTTTGCGCAGCGCAAGTTTGATGGGGCTGCGTCCGCGACCGGGCCCGCTCAACAATAACTCGCCGGCATGGACTGACTCCGGATGGTTCGCAGCGCGCTTGCGCAGGCGGATGAACCGTTTGTGCTTGAAGTCGGCGCGCGCGAACATCTCGTCGAACGAAGCGGACAATTCCCGCGCCAACGGGCCGTTGATTTCCAGGCCAAGGTCGCGCCAGCCGCGCGTGACACCGTCGCCTTCCCAGTCGGGTGCGACGTTGAACCCGCCGATGAACGCGAGTGTTTGATCGCAGATCAGCAGTTTGCGGTGGTTGCGGATGTTGAAGCGCCGAAGGGTCAGCCGGTTGAACCAGCGCATTTCACCGCCCGCTTTTCGCAAGGGCTCCCAGAAACTGTCTGAGAGCGTGATCGAGCCGCACGAATCAATCAGCACCTGCACGCGAACGCCGCGCCGGGAGGCGCGCAGCAGAGCGGCGCGGAACCGCTCGCCAATTGGGCCGGGAGTGTAAATGTAACTTTCAAATTCGATGGAGATTCTGGCGGTGTCGATCGCCGGCAGCATCGCGGCGAAGGTGTCGTCACCGGTGCGCAACCAGCGAAACCCAATGGCGTCGGATGATGGCATTGTCGGAAGAGTATTTGGTCGGGGCGCAAATGCAATTCAGCGGAAACTCCGGCAGTGGGTTACTTAACGCGTCGAACGCTCGCATTTCGCCGGTGGCATCAACTTCTCGTCGCAAGGTGTCCAACTCCGTCAGCAGTTCCTTCCGGCTCTTGAGCCGCGACAAATCCACCCGCCGCGTCAGCTCGAGGGTCTTTAATCCCTTGCTGTCCGGAACGAATGCGCGGTGCTGCGCCCCGACCCAAAGCGGCTGCTCCGCCTCCGCGATCTCCTGGTCATCCCCTTTCAGGCTCACAAATTTCGGCAGTGCAGTATCGCGCCGCTGCGCCAGGCGGCTGACGTATGAGCCGAACGACGGCCGGCGCTCGCGCTTGGGAAAGCCGGTGAAGATCTCGATTCGCTGGTGGTCGGGCTCCTGCCACGTCACGCTTCGCACCACGTCGAATTTCAAAACCGTTCAGGACTACCGTTGAAGAATGTCAACATGGCTGAGCAGAGCATAATGCGGCAGAGCGATCTGGACAAGAGAAACCCGTTGGGTTGCGGTCTGAATTGTTTCGGCTGAACCATTGCAATGCTTCTCAACATTGTGCATCTATACAGGTATGCGACTCACGCGAATCCTGGCACTCCTCATTTTCCTGCCTTTTGCGGCCTGGTCGGTCCACGCGGCCGCGAAGACGCAGGCGCGCTTGATTCTTTCAGCGGAGGCGGCGCGTCCGGGTGAAACAGTGATGGCCGGCGTGCTGTTGAAAATGCCGCCGGGCTGGCACACTTACTGGCGGAATTCCGGCGATTCCGGCGCGCCCACCAAAATCGACTGGCAGCTTCCCGAGGGCATAACAGCGGCAGAAATCCAATGGCCGACTCCCGAAAAATTCACCACCGAGGGACTGTCCACTTACGTTTACCACGACGAAGTGATGCTCCAAGTGCCGCTGACCCTGGCGGGCACTGTGACCGCAGGGTCGAAGGAACTGAAAGCACAGGTCTCGTGGCTCGAATGCGAACGTGTTTGCATTCCCGGCAAAGCCGAAGTCAAAGCAACGCTGGAAGCGGGAGCAAAATCGAAATCATCGGCCGAGATTTTTCTGTTCGACGCCTGGAAGAAAAAACTCCCGCGAACCGACGCAGGCTTCGAGGGCAGCGCGTGGTGGGAGAAGGAGGCCGACGGCGACTCGCGTCCGATTATTTTGGAAGTGGCGCAGAAGGATGCGGGTGATTTCTTTCCGTATCCGACGAAGGGGTTTGAGGTGCAGGCCGCGACTGAAAAACTTCCCGCGCCCAGCGGACAAACGCGTTTGCGCAAGGTGGTGACGAAGTTCGAAGGCGACTGGCCGGCGCAACTCCGCGGGATCTTCGTTGCCAACACAGGGGCTTCAGCGACGGCGTTCGAAGTGAACGTGGCAGTCGAGTCGCAAACAACCTCGAAGTCCGCCGCAACTTTGGCGACGGGCTCAGCCCCTGAAGTGAAGCCCGTCGCCGGGGAAAAAAACTACCGAGGGCCAAAACGCCCGCTGCCGCTGATGTTGTTGTTCGCGTTTTTGGGCGGATTGATTCTGAACATCATGCCCTGCGTCTTGCCGGTGATTGCTCTGAAGGTGCTTGGCTTCGTTAATCAGAGCAAGGAATCGCCGATGCGGGTGCGCAAGCACGGATTACTGTACGGACTTGGGGTTTTGGTTTCGTTTTTGGTTTTGGCCGGGATCGTCATCGCTGTGCAACACGCCGGCCGGTCAGCCAGTTGGGGAATGCAATTTCAGAACCCGCAGTTTCTGGTCGTGATGACGGCACTGATCACACTGGTGGCGCTGAACCTGTTTGGCGTGTTTGAGGTGACGTTGAGCGGGCGTGCGATGGGTGCCGCCGCGCAACTGGCGTCGAAAGAAGGTAAGGTTGGCGCGTTTTTTAACGGCGTGCTGGCCACGGCGTTGGCCACCCCCTGCACCGCGCCCTTTCTTGGAGTGGCACTGGGCTTTGCGTTCACGCAATCGGCGCCGGTGGTAGCTCTGATGTTTCTCATGATCGGCGTTGGATTGGCCGCACCGTACGTGCTGCTGAGCTTCGTTCCCGGTCTCGCGAGATTTCTGCCCCGGCCAGGCGCCTGGATGGAAAAGTTCAAAATAGCGATGGGCTTCCCGATGCTGGCCACGGCGGTTTGGCTGTTCACGCTGACGACGGGCCACTTTGGAAAAAGCGCGCCGTTCTGGCTGGGAATTTTTCTCGTGCTGCTCGCGCTGGCGGTCTGGGTCTGGGGAGCATTCGTTCAGCACGGCGCCAAACGGCGCGGTCTGGCGGCAGCAGCGAGCCTTGCGGTCGCGGCCCTAGCGTATTTTGGGGTGCTGGAGCGCCAACTCAACTGGCGCTCGCCGGTGACGGAGAAGAATGCGCAAGGTTCACTGGCAAATGAACCGGGCGGGATTGACTGGCAGCCGTGGAGCCCGGAAGCGGTTGCCAAGGCGCGCGCGGAAGGCCGGCCTGTGTTTGTAGATTTTACGGCCGATTGGTGCGTGACTTGTCAGGCCAACAAAAAGACCAGCATCGAGGTCTCATCGGTTCGAACCAAGTTGAAAGAAATTAATGCGGTGGCGTTGATCGGCGATTACACCCGCGAGGATGACGCGATCACCGCCGAACTGCAACGCTTTGGCCGCGCAGGCGTCCCGCTGGTGCTGGTGTATCCGGCAGACCCGAAGGCGGAGCCGATCGTTTTGCCGGAGGTGTTGAGACCGGGAATTGTCCTGGACGCGCTCGAAAAAACAGCGTCCAAAGGCGCGCTGGACAAATCCGGTTCGGCCACCCCCGCAGTTCGACCGGACACGGGAGCGTCGATTGATTGGCAGCCCTGGAGCGCAGCGGCGGTTGCGCAAGCAAGGGCGGCGGGCAAACCGGTACTGGTCGATTTTACGGCCAACTGGTGCCCTAATTGTCACGCGATCGAGAAGTTGGTATTGGATACCGCGCCCGTGCGAGCCAAGCTGCGCGAAATCGACGCTGTCACATTGCGGGCGGACTGGTCGAAGCGAGAGGAGACGATCGCGCTGGAGCTGGAACGATTCGGTCAATACGCTCTGCCGTTCATCGTGATCTACCCCAAGAATCCTGCAGGCGCAGCTATGACGTTTGAGGTGTTGACGCAGGGCATGACGATCAAGGCGCTGGACGCCGCAGCCAAGCTGTAGAATTTTCGAACGAAACGGTTTGCGCGAAGTATAATTCAGGGTCTGCCATTTTCCACCGTAAAACCAGAGTATGCTCCGGCCTCCATGAAGCGGGCGCGCCATTAAATTATCCAAAGTTGAAACTCGACCCGGTTGTTGCTCGCGTGTAAAACGCTCGCGAACATTTTATGACAGCAGACAAAACGAAACCTCTGATCGGCATTCTCATGGGGAGCAAGTCGGATTGGGAAGTCATGCAGCACTGCGCCGCGCAACTGGAGGACCTGGAAGTGCCGTGGGAGGCGCAGGCCATTTCCGCGCATCGCGCGCCGGACGCGCTGTCCGATTATCTTTCAACGGCGATGAACCGCGGACTGGAAGTCATCATCGCGGCAGCAGGCGGGGCGGCGCATTTGCCGGGCGTCTGCGCGGCGAAAACGATTTTGCCGGTGCTCGGTGTGCCGATGGAATCGCCGTCGCTCAAAGGACTGGATTCGCTTCTGTCCATCGTGCAAATGCCGGGCGGCGTGCCGGTAGGCACACTGGCCATTGGCAAGCCAGGCGCGATCAACGCGGCGCTGCTGGCCGTGTCCATCCTCGGTGTGAAGCATCCTGAGTATCGTAAAGCTTACGAGGAATTCCGTCGCAATCAGACGGTCAAGGTTCTAGCGGACCGTGTGCTGAAATTGCCGGAGGCGCCGGCGAAGAAGCCTTGACTCAGCGGAGGATTCGCCGTCGAAAACGTGGAGAGTCAAAAGCAACTGGGAAACGATCGCGCACGTAACTTTTCAGGGGCTATTAACGATCCTGACCGGTTGAGGGCGAGGTGCCCGCCCGTCTGCTCAGTCAGAAGCGGAACGGCTACGGCACTACGATTCGGTAGAAGCGGCAAACAGACAGTCCTGCTCCGGGTTCCTCGAATTCGAAGGCCCCTTCGCTCCGTTCGCTGCCGACTCCGACGGGCACCCAGCTCACGAGATCCGTCGAAGCTTCGATGAGGTAATGCCATCGCCGTTGCCCAACAAAACCGAGACGTTCCTGGATGCCTCATTGGCCACCGCGAGGTCGGTTTTGCCGTCACCGTTGAAGTCGCCGATCGCCACGGACCAGGGATAGAGGCCTGCGGTGTAACGAATGCCGGACGTGAACGTGCCATCGCCCTTGTTCAAAAACACCGAGACATTGCCGTCGCTATAATGATTCTGAGCCAGGCCGACGTTGGCCACGACGAGGTCTGGTCTGCCGTCGCCATTGACGTCGCCCACCGCAACGGAACGGGGATTAGCGACTGTTCCATAGTTAACCGGCGTTTGGAACGAACCATCGCCATTTCCCAAAAGAACCAGCACACCACCATCACCATTATAGGTCGGCGGCGACGTACGGGAAGCAAACGTACCGGCATCGGCTACGGCCAAGTCGGCTCTGCCATCACCGTTGAAGAAACCCAAGAGGAGTCTCCGCCATGAACGCTGTTCGGGCGAAACCCGCACATTTTCAAAATTCATCTTGCGCAGGTGCGGCCCGTTGTTACAGTCCGGACACAGAAATCCACCGGCGGCGGTGGTTTTTTGTTTTAGCGAAATCGAAACACCAAACGCAGCGTGAAAGTTTTCAGCGGCACCTCAAACCCGCCTTTGGCCAAGGCCATTTGCGATTATATCGGCATCGAGCTGGGCAAATGCGCGGTCACAGCCTTCCCGGACGGCGAGACGTTCGTGAAAATCGAGGAGAACGTCCGGGGCGAGGATGTGTTTGTCGTTCAGTCCACCAGTCCGCCGACCAACCATCACTTGATGGAGATGTTCATCATGATGGACGCGTTGCGGCGGGCGAGCGCCTCGCGCATCACCGCGGTGCTGCCGTTCTACGGCTATGCCCGACAGGATCGCAAAGACCAGCCGCGGGTGCCGATCACGGCGAAATTGGTGGCCAACCTGCTGGTCGCGGCAGGCGCGAACCGCGTTCTGACGATGGACCTGCACGCGCAGCAGATTCAAGGGTTCTTCGACATACCGGTGGACCATCTGTACGCGGCGCCGGTGATGTATGATTTTTTGAAGCGAAAGAATTTGCCGGATTTGGTGGTGGTCAGTCCGGACGTGGGGGGGTTGAAGATGGCCCACGCCTACTCCCAGGTGTTGGAAGGAGGATTGGCGATTGTGGCCAAGCGGCGGAAGAGCGCCGAACACGTCGAGTCGATGGCGATCATCGGTGAAGTCCGTAACAAAAACGTCCTGATGGTGGATGATCTGACCGAGACGGCCGGCACGTTGACGGAGGCGGCGGCACTGCTGCGGAAGAAGGGGGCGAAAAGCGTGTATGCCTGCGTTTCGCACGCGATTTTGAACGATATGGGGATCCAGCGGCTGAAGAAATCAAATATTGACGAACTGATAACGACTGATACTGTTCTGCGCCCGCCGATTAACGGGGTGAGTATTACCACGCTGTCGGTGGCGAAGTTGTTGGGCGAAGCGATCAAGCGGATCCACAGTAATTCCTCGGTGACTTCGCTTTTTGAGTTTAAGGGCGGACGCACAAGTTGAACGAATTGCGCCGCCGATGTTGATGGTTGCACCATGAAATCATTATCATTGAAAGCGTTTCCGCGCTCCCTGGCCAGACGAAGCGGGGTCAAAAAATTGCGCGTTACCGGACGCGTCCCGGCTGTCATTTACGGCCGCAAAATACAGCCGCAGAACCTCGAAGTCACGCTCACGGACATTGAGGATTTGATTCACCACTCGGTGTCCGAGACCATCCTCGTTGACCTGACGGTCGAAGGGGAAGCGAAGTCGCGTCGGCTGGCGCTGGTGCAGGAGGTGCAGCATCATCCATTAAGCCGAAAGGTTCTGCACGTCGATTTTCATGAGGTCGCGGAAAACGAAAAGGTGACCGTCACCGTCCCGGTGGAGACCACCGGCGAAGCGGCGGGCGTCAAGACCGGAGGCGGCGTGCTGGAACACGTTCTGTTCAAAATCAAAGTGCGCGCGTTGCCCGGGGAATTGCCTGAAGTCATCACGGTTGACGTAACCAGGTTGGAAATCGGGCAGTCAATTCACCTCGGCGAAATCCCGTTGCCGCCCGGCGTCGAAGTGATCGGCGACAAGAAAATTCCCGTGATTTCTGTCGCGGCCCCGATTACCGAGGCGCAGGAAGCGGCGGCGCTCGAAGCGGCGACGACTCCGCTGGCCGAGCCCGAAGTCCTCAAAGAGAAGAAAGAAGAGGGTGCAGGGCAAGCCGCCGCCGGAGCCGCGGCCAAGCCGGCCCAAAAAGGCGCCGAGAAGCCGCCCGAAAAACCCGCGGAGAAGGCCGAGAAGGCCGAGAAAGCGGAGAAAGCCGAAAAGAAACCCGAGAAAAAAAAGTAGCGGCTTTGGGCCGGGCGGTGGTTTTCCGCACGCGGCCGATTGAGCAGGCCCTTGCATGGAGAACCGTTATCTCATTGTGGGCCTGGGAAATCCAGGAGCAGAATATGCCGGGACGCGACATAACGCGGGTTTCATGGTGGTTGAACGATTGGCTGGGCGCTGGCGGGCAAAGTGGGCCCTGGACGACAAGTTCATGTCGCGACTGGCCAAAGTAGAGCGTGACGGTCGCAGGTTGATGCTTGGCCAGCCGCAGACGTACATGAACCAGAGCGGTGAGGCGGTCGGTAAATTGACGAAATACTTTCGGATACCGCTCGAACGCTTGCTGGCGGTCGTGGACGATGCGGACCTGCCGCTCGGTGAAATCCGGCTCCGAAGGCAGGGCAGCAGCGGCGGACACCGCGGGCTTAAATCGATCGAGCAGCAGCTGGGTTCACGAGAATACGCCCGATTGCGGGTCGGAATTGGCCGGGCGCCAGGCGCGGCGCGTGAAATCACCGATCATGTGTTGGGCCGATTCACCGCGGAAGAATCAGCGCTGCTGAAAAAGGTATTGGATCGAGCGGCAGACCAGATCGAGTGCTGGCTAAAAGACGGAATCGCCAAAGCCATGAGTCAGTTTAACGGAGCGGCGCAAGGCTCCGAACGCGAAGACAAACAATGAAAAAATACGAAGGCTTGTTCATCCTGGACACCGCGGGCAAAGAGGAGGGGATCAAGGATGTCCTGGATAAGATCTCCTCGGAGATCACCGCCGCGGGCGGCAAAGTGGAAACGGTTCAGAAGATGGACAAACGCAACTTCACCCGCGTGGCCGATCGCAAGCACCATTCCGGTTTCTACGTGAATTTCATTTTTGAAATTGCGCCCGGCGCGGTGAATCATCTGCGCCAACGATTCGATTTGAACGAAGACGTCTTTCGTGTCCTCTTCACCGTCGCGCCGCCGCCCAAAGAAACCACTAAACCCAAATAAACTGTTATGGCCAGTTTCAACAAAATCATTTTGATGGGAAATCTGACCCGGGACCCGGAACTGCGTTACACGCCTAAAGGCACGGCCGTAGCCAAACTCGGTCTGGCTGTCAATCGGACGTGGAAAACTGAAACCGGGGAAACGAAGGAAGATGTGCTCTTTATCGACATCGAGGCGTTCAGCCGCCAGGCGGAAACGATAGGCCAGTATTTGAAGAAGGGCAGCCCGATCCTGGTTGA
>Ga0209056_10009077_pt1 | contig 10173 bp, 9 predicted proteins | sample GraSoiAngelo_114_FD_185876 | JGI IMG/M metagenome (GOLD analysis project Ga0209056, IMG submission 185876) | Grasslands soil microbial communities from the Angelo Coastal Reserve, California, USA - 14_0903_13_40cm (SPAdes) (version 2) | ecosystem: Environmental > Terrestrial > Soil > Grasslands ...
GGCCGTGAGCCTCTGCGCCGGCGGGGTGCTCGCGCGCTTCCCGGGTCTCCGCGTCGGGCTCCTCGAGGGCAACTGCGGCTGGGCGCCGTGGCTCTTCCACCGCCTCGACGAGCACTGGGAGTGGGTGGGCCGCCACGAGGTGCCGGAGGTGCGGAAGAAGCCGTCGGAGTACTTCCGCTCGAACTGCTTCCTCGCCGTCGAGGCCGACGAGACGCCGGTCAAGCAGTACGTCGAGTGGTTCGGCGACGAGAACCTGGTCTTCTCGACGGATTACCCGCACGCGGACTCGAAGTACCCGCACTCCGTCGAGGCGTTCATGAAGCTGCCGCTCAGCGAGGCGTCGCAGCGGAAGGTCCTGTGGGACAACTGGGCGCGGCTGTACGGCGTGCGGGGGCGGTGAGGGTGGAGGACCATGCACGGCCGCGGCGGTTGCTCGACGGGGGCAACTGCTACGCGGCACCCCTGGATGGGACGGGTTTCCTCGGATGCCTTGCTCCGCCACAGCGCTTGTGCGAGCGGGTCTGGTGGCTTCAATCGCGGCGGCCGCGGCGTCGTCAGCCCTGTCGACCGCTTGGTGGGCGCCGGTTCGTTCCCTGCGGGATTAGGTCGCGATTCGCCGCAGCCCATCTCCGCGAAACGGGGCGCGACGGATTCCCCGAAACGTCTGCCTTCCCGGCCACTTCCAGCACGAGTCGATCCGCCGGCCTCCGTAGTGGATAGATTGCTTTCCCAGCGCTCTGAAAGGAGTTAGGCTGGCGGCCGAATTGTTGTTAGACGTCTCGCCGACTATGACCAAGGACGACGTTCGCAACGCGATCTTCAAAGCGTTCGCCGAGGTCCCCAAACCCGAGCCGGAGGCGGTCCTCGCCTGCCACTGTGCCCATTGCCTTCCGCTAAGAGACGAGTTCCTGCCTTACAGCTGGGACAAGGTGCCCGCCGAATCCGTAGACCGCCAGCGAAGCCACCTCTCGCTCTTCACGCCCTCGGCTTTCCACTACTACCTTCCGACGTACCTTTTACGATCCATCGAGGACCCTGGGGGTGACGTCTGCATCTTCACCGCGTACCGTCTGAACGATCTCGATTCAGAGGGTGCACGGGACGAATATTCGCGCCTTTCCGCTGACCAGCGTCGGTGCATCGCCCTTACCTTCCGCTACGTTCAGTCGGTTGCTCCAGACGAGGAAATCGCTGCCATCCTGGCCAAGTGGGAGAAGCTGGCTCAAACGAACCGAGACGTCTAACGAGGCCATGAAGCTGACGCGCGATAGCATTCGTTCTCAAAGCGAGCGCAGTGGCGCGCGCAGCTTATGGCCACGTCGTTAGGCCGCTTCACGACATGACGACCGCGCTTACTTTCCAGGGGCGACTTACCCTTGAGGATGTCCTCGACATCCAGCATTACCGATGGCGTGTCGCTCTGCGCCCGGCCGTTCGTGTGCTAATCGCGTTGGTCGCCATTCCGATCGCCCTGCTGTCCGTTGATAACGTGTACCGATATGGTCTGGTTCCGCGGAACTCGTTCGGGATGGCGCCTCTCTCCTTCTTCTTGCTCTCCTGCTATGCAGCTGGCGGTTGGTCTGTTCTCAACCGCACTACGGCCCGGCGTTTCTATCAGCATCATCCGGATCGCTATCTCGAGACGCAGATCGTCTTGGATGACACAACAATTGCGTTCCGAAACGTGACCGTTGAGTGCCGGCTTGCCTGGTCTCTCATCCCTCTTGTTGTTGACACGCCCAAGGGTGTCCTATTTCTCGCTCCTCATTTTGGGCAGCTGCTCTGGCTGCCCACGCGGGCGTTCGATGACTCCCAACCCAAATCTCGAGTGCTCGAACTGGCCGCAAAGAACGGTGTCAGGGTATGCACGGCGGCCTAACCAACGGTTGGAGCAGCCTGATGTTCCCCCGAAAAAGTGGACACGGGGTTAAGTGACGACCAGCTTCTCATACTGTTCCGGCGAGCGGTACCCGAGCGCGGAATGGAGCCGCGTGCGGTTGTAGAAGCCCTCGATGTACTCGAACACGCGGCTGCGCGCCTGCGCCCGGGAATAGAGGGTGAAGTGATAGAGCCACTCGGTCTTCAAGGAATGGAAGAAGCTCTCCGCCGGTGCATTGTCGAGACAATTGCCGGGCCGGCTCATGCTGCAGACCATCCCGTGTTGATCGAGGAGCTCCTGGTAGTTGGCGCTCGCGTAGGATCCGCCGCGATCGCTGTGATGCACGAGGCCGGCCGCGGGGCGACGCCGCGCGACGGCGCCGTGCAACGCCTCGAGCGCGACGGCCTGCTCGGGGCGCGCGGAGGTAGCCCACCCCACAATCCGCCGCGAGAAGGCATCGAGGAGGATCGCGAGGAAGAGCCAGCCCTCGCGGGTCCGGACCTGAGTGATGTCCGCGAGCCAGAGGTGGTTGGGGGCCTCGGCGGTGAAGTTGCGGGCGATCCGGTTCGGCGCGGCGGGCAGGTCGGGCGAGCGGCGGGTGGCGATGAATCGGAACCGTCGAGCTGCGCGGCCTCGCAGGCCCTCCAGTTGCATAAGCCGGGCGACGCGATGCTTGCCGATGGCGTACCCCGCGCTGCGCAAGGCGCGGTAGACTCGCGGCGAGCCGTAGATGCCCCGGCTCTCGCGGTGCACGGCGCGGATCCGGTCGACCAGGATCGTGCTCTGCCGGTCCCGCTCACTGCGGGGCCGCCGGCGCCAGGCGTAGAAGCCGCTGCGCGACACGCCGAGGACGCGGCACAGTTGGCCGACAGCGAATTCGCGGGACTGCTCCATGAACCGGAACTTCACTTCCGGTCGTTCGCGAAGTACGCCAAGGCTTTTTTTAAAATGTCGCGCTCCTGGGTCACCTCGCGGAGCTTCTGCTCGAGCTCACGAACACGGCGCGCTTGCGGTGCGAGGCGACCGCGACCTGGGAACGCCTCGGTGGGAGTGTCGGTGAGCTGCTCGCGCCACCGCTGCAGCAGGCTGCGCGCGATCCCGAGGTGCGTCGCGACCTCGGTCAACGACTTTCCCTCTTCAACCACGAGATGGACGGCGTCCTTCTTGAACTGCGGCGTGAAGGTCCGCCGGACCCGTATCGTTCGCTTGCCCATGGACCACCTCGTCCGAGCCTCGCATGGCTCTTATCTCGGTGTCCACTTTTCCGGGGAACTCCAGTCCGCGCCCGCGGACGCATTGACCTATCGGAGTCCAGGCGTGCCAGGTTCCAGATTGTGAGAGATCATCGTGGGACATTCCGCGCGACAGCGGCTTCTCGTCGTCTGCTTCGTCGAGCGGGGCGAGAGAGTTCGGATCTTCAGCGCGCGGAAGGCAACACGGAGGGAGCGGAAGGACTATGAAAACCGGGAGAGCTCGTAGCCGGATCAAAGTCGGAGGCGAGATGCGACGGGAGTATCGATTTGACTACACGAAGGCTCGACCGAATCGCTTCGTCGGACGTTTCCAGACGGGCGCGGTCGCGGTCGTACTCGACCCAGACGTCGCCTCGGTGTTTGGATCATCGAACAGGGTGAACAGGCTCCTCCGTTCGGTCATCGCGGCAATGCCCGACCGTCGTAGGAAACGAGCGAAGGCCGGCTAACTTGGCGATGAAGCCGGCGCGCAGCGATCCCCGGTGTCCGTGTCAGCGCCTCTACGCGCGCGGCTTATCGCCCCACCGTTAAGCTGCGCCAGAAGCGATCGCGGAAAGAACCGTCATGCGCATCGGCGTGCTAATCCTGCCCGAGCTTCCCTGGTCTACCGCACAGAGCCTGTGGCGTCGTGCTGAGGAGTTGGGCTTCGATCACGCATGGACGTACGACCATCTAGCGTGGCGCTCCCTCCGCGACGCCCCATGGTTCGGAGCGATGCCAACGCTTGCGGCCGCGGCCGTCGTAACCACCCGAATGCGCCTCGGCACGCTTGTCGCATCCTCGAACTTCCGCCATCCGGTTTCGTTCGCGAGGGAAATTATCACTCTCGACGATGTGTCCGCGGGTCGTTTCACGCTCGGTATCGGTGCTGGTGGCGACGGGTGGGATGCGACTATGCTCGGTCAACGCGCATGGTCACGGCGAGAACGAGCCGAGCGATTTGTGGAGTTCGTACATCTCCTCGACCGGCTTCTGCGAGACCCAGCAACTTGCAATGCAGCGCAGCCTAAACAGCACCCGAGCGAACTGAATCGCACCTAGCTGGATGACCAGGGACAGGATAAGCGGACAAGCGCCGTCCGATGAGACCGATTCCCGGCGGGCTTTGAGTTCCCTACGCTCCGCCGTGCGCGATGCGGAGCGCCTCGGGGCCCGCGGCAGTGAGATCCGAGGCCGGCTTGGGTCCGGGGGGGACGACGATCACGAAGCGCTCCTGCTTCCCGAACTGCATGGCCTCCTTCTCCGTCGCGACCAGGAGGTCCAGGCGGAAGCCCTTGATGGCGCCCCCGCAGTCCTCGGCCCGGTACCAGCCGAGCCCCTCGATCCACACCCATGAGCCGTAGGGAATCAGCGCCGGGTCCACTGCCACGATGCGGGCGCTCGGCTCGGCCCTGGTGAGCGTGGCGGTCAGCCCGTCGTTGAACTTCCCGTATTTCGGGCTGCGGGGGATGTAGTTCGTCACCTTGAAGCGCCGCCCCCAGGACTTGGTCCCGAAGAGGGGGGTCTGCTCGGTCGCGGAGAGGATGCGCTCGTGGCTGTGTGCCATGGCGGCAAGCGCACGGCTCGAGCGCTGCGCGCTCCGCCGGCCGTCGCGGAGGTCGCGGTAGAGCTTGGTCGCGTGCCCGAGCTGCGAGCATGCAACCGCTGCCAATCCCACGCTGGCAACGAGCAGTGCCCACGTGCTCACCGAGCGCCACCGGCATGCTACGCGGAGCCTCGCACAGTCGTCCTTGAGCCGCTGCAGCTCGAGCGGATCGACGACGACGACGGTTCCCCAATCGAGGCTCATGGCACGGTGCGTCTTCTCGAGCGTCCGTGACACCAAGCAACCGCCATGCCGCATGCAAACCTCGCGGAGAGAGGCGGCGGGGTGATCTTCGGTGTGAACAGCCCTTCACGGCGCACAGGAGACGTGCCCTGTGGTTCACATGCGCGCCTGGTCGCGCGCGGCGCCTGTGATGCCGGTCGGCCCGCCGATCACATCCCCAGCCGCGCGCGCAATTCCGCCACGTCGGGGGCGAGTTCCGGCTGCGTGGCGTGGCGCGCGTGGCAGGCGAACTCGGCGAAGAGCGCCTCGAGGCGCTCGCTCTCCTCGCGCGCCCGCGCACGGCGCCGCTCCTCCTCCGGCGACGGCGTCCGCGCGAGCTGCTCCTCGATCGACTCGGTGAGCGCGGCGCGGAAGACGGCGTCCTCGCCGAGCCGCTCCTCGACCTGGGTGCGGATGCGCCGCGACCGGCGCGCCGAGTTCACCTCGATCGTGAGCCGCGGGCCATCGATCGCGATCGTGCCGAGCACCGTGTTCTCCCAGCTCTCGTGCTGCCGGTTACCCCGCTCGAGCCACGAGAAGCGAACGGCGCGGAGCTGTCCCGCGGCGTCGCGCTCGGCGTCGGCCAAAAGCTCCCCGTCGCCCATGTCGAGCGCCAGCGACTTGAGCCGCTCGAAGGCCTCACCCGGCGGGTAGCGGAGGTCGAAGCGGAGCGTCGTCGGGACGAGCGGATCGCCGTCGGTGTTGCAGAGCTTCGGCGGGCGGGGGTGGTGAATGTCGTCCCGGATGGCGAAGTACGTCTCGCGCAGCTCGATGTTCCACTCGTAGCACCTCCGGTACGAGCCGCCCCTCCGCTCGCCGCATCCGGAGGCGGAGCAGCTCGGGCGCCTCGTCCCGGGCGAGGCAGCAGCGCTTGTACTTGCGGCCGCGCCCACAGGGACAGGGGTCGTTCCGGCCGATCCTCGCACCCGCCGCCATGCGCCCTCCTCCTCGGCCCGCGGCCGCTCACGCGCGGCCGCGGACTTTGTAGCGGAGCGCGCGCGGGGCGTCCAGGGCTGCGGCCCTTCCCTTCCTCGCGCCGCCGCGGCATGGTGCCTTCGATGACGAACCTCTTCTCCATCGACGGCAAGGTGGCCCTCGTGACGGGCGGCTCGCGCGGCATCGGGCTCATGATCGCGCGCGGCTTCGTCGAGGCCGGCGCCAAGGTCTACATCTCCTCGCGCAAGGCGGAGGTGTGCGACCAGGTTGCGGCCGAGCTCTCGCGGCAGGGCGCGTGCGTTTCGCTGCCCGCCGACTGCTCCACCGAGGCCGGCGCGCGCGGCCTGGCCGACGCGCTCGCCCGCCGCGAGGCGGCGCTTCACGTCCTGGTCAACAACGCGGGCGCCAACTGGGGCGCGCCGCTCGCCGAGTACCCCGACTCGGCGTGGGACAAGGTGCTCGCCCTGAACGTGAAGGGCGTCTTCCACCTGACGCGCGCCTGCCTGCCGCTCCTCGAGCGCGCCGCGCGGCGCGGCGACCCGGCGCGCGTCATCAACATCGGCTCGATCGACGGCCTCCAGGTCCCCGTTCTCGAGACCTACGCCTACTCGGCGAGCAAGGCGGCGGTGCACCATCTGACGCGCGTGCTCGCGCACCGGCTGGCAGCGCAGAACATCACCGTGAACGCGATCGCGCCCGGCCCCTTCGAGAGCAAGATGATGCACGAGACGCTCGAGCGCTTCCGCGACGCGATCGTGGCGTCCTGTCCGCTCGGGCGCATCGGCGAGCCCGAGGACGTGGCGGGGGCGGCGATCTACCTCGCCTCGCGCGCGGGCGCGTTCCTGACGGGTGCCGTCATCCCGGTCGACGGGGGCATCACGACGCGGCACGCGTGATGGCGTCGACCGTGGAGGCCGCGGGAAGGCTCCCCGAGCCGCTCGGCCTCGCCGAGCGGGCGAAGCGCGCCTTCTTCCGCTCGTTCTTCCGCCTGCTGCTCGGGTTCATCGCGCTCGCGGAGTGGGCGTCGGCCGCGTGGGTGCTGTTCGTCGCGGGAGTGCACGTTCCGCGCGCGGCACACCTCCTCGCGCCGCTCGCGATCTACGCGCTGAACCGCTGGATCATCACGCGCCCCCGGCACGTGCGCTCGCTCGTCGGCACGCTCATCCGCGTCTACGTTCCGGTCGCGTTCAGCTCGATCTTCCTGGCGCTCTTCCTCGCGCTGGCCGGTGCGCTGTGGAGCGTGGGTGCGCTGGTCGCCGGCCCGCACCTCGCGCGCGCGTACTACTGGTTGGTGAACGCGGGCTTCGCAAGCGTGGCCGGCCTCCTCTGCTACGGCTACACCTTCGGGCGGCGCCAGCTCGCCGTCTCCCACCTCGAGGTCCCCGTGCGTGGGCTGCCGTCCGCGCTCGACGGCCTCCGCATCGTCCACCTCTCCGACCTGCACGTCGGCGCGCACCTCGGCCTGAGCGAGCTTTGCGAGCACGTCGAGCGCGTGAACGCCCTCGCGCCGGACCTGATCTGCCTGACCGGCGACCTGGTCGACCGGCCGGAGACCTGCGCCGAGGCCTTCCCGACCCTGGCCGGGCTGCGGGCGCGCCACGGCGTGTTCGTCATCCTCGGCAATCACGACGTCTACGCCGGCGCCGAGACGGTGACGGCGGCGCTGCGCGCGCTGACGCGGTTCCGCGTCCTGCGCGACGAGCGCGTCGACGTCGCGATCGGCGGCGCCGTCCTGACGCTCCTCGGCGTCGACGACCTGGGGCGCGACTGGGCGCGCGGCGTCCTCGAGCACCCCGCGCTCCCGCCGCTCGCCGCCGGCGTGCCCGCCGGCCGCCCGTTCATCGTGCTCTCCCACCGGCCCGACTGCTTTCCGCAGGCGGCCCGCCTCGGCGCCGCGCTGATGCTCTCCGGCCACACGCACGGCGGCCAGCTCGCGCTCCCCTGGTCCGGGCGCCGGACCCGCAACCTGGCGGAGTTCATCAGCGCCTTCGACCGCGGCCTCTACCGGGACGGCGATGCGACCCTGTACGTGAACCGCGGCCTCGGCTTCACCGGGCAGAAGATCCGCCTCTTCACGCCGCGCGAGATCGCCTGCCTCACGCTGCGGGCGCGCTGACGCCGGCCGGGTCCGGTGTCAACCGAGCGTGCGCCGCCCGTAGCGGAAGCGCTGCGCCGCGGTCACCACCTCGAGGCCGGCATAGACGTACGCGGCCGCCCCGGCGAGGTGGGGCAAGGCCACCACGATCAGCGCGAACACGAGCCCCTCGCTGCGCTCGAGGAGCCCGGGTGGGTAGTGGATCACCTTGGCCGGGTGCCGCTCGCTGGCCGCGCCGACGGCGAGGAACACGCACAGGTTCACGTACCAGGTCGCGGCGAGGACGAGCGCGGGCAGATGCAGGTGGGGGCGCGGGACCGCGATGCCGAGCAGCACCGCCGCCTCGACCACGCGGTCGAACGTCAGGTCGAGCACGCCGCCCCAGGGCGTCGGGCCGGGCCCCAGGCGTGCGACCCGGCCGTCGACCGCGTCGAGCAGTCCCGAGACCGCGAGCGCGAGGAGCGCGAGCCACCCGCGGTCCAGCCAGAAGAGGGCGCCGGCCCCCACACCGCAGGCGAGCGCAGCATGGGTGAGCACGTCGGCCGCGACCCCGGCCGCCCCGAGCCGGCGGGCGAGCGCGTCGAGCAGCGCCGCGGGCGTGCTGCCTGGACGGGTGAGCAGGCTGTCGAGCATGGTGGCTCGGGCAGCGCGCAGGGTGGCCGCCCCCCAGGGGCGCCGTCAACCCGGGCCATCGGCCATGCGCTCCGCCGAACCGCCGGGACCCCGGAGCCCGGGCTTGCATCGGGCCACCCGATCCTGCGACTAATTCCTTTCACGTACCCCCCACCCAACGAAGGAGTCTGTCATGCGTGAAGCGGTGATCGTCGCGAGCTCGCGGACCGGGCTGGCCAAGTCCTTCCGCGGCTCCTTCAACCTGACGCGGCCCGACGACATGGCCGCCCACTGCGTCAAGGACCTGCTGAAGAAGGTCCCTCAGCTCGACCCCGCGGAGATCGAGGACGTGGTCATGGGGACGGGCTTCCCCGAGGGCCCGCAGGGCTTCAATGTCGGGCGCAACGTGGCCCTGCTCGCCGGGCTGCCGGTCACGGTCCCGGGCGGCACGGTGAGCCGCTTCTGCTCCTCGGGCCTCAACGCCGTCATGGTCGCGGCGCACATGGTGCAGCTCGAGGGCTACGACGTCATCATCGGCGGCGGCCTCGAGTCGATCACCATGCTGCAGAACGACTTCAACAAGACGAACCTCTTCAACCCCTACTTCAAGGACCACCACAGCGCGATCTACATGCCCATGGGACAGACCGCCGAGATCGTGGCCGAGCGCTACAAGGTGAGCCGCGAGGCGCAGGACCGCTACGCGCTCCTCTCCCAGCAGCGCACCGCCGCCGCGCAGCGGGAGGGCAAGTTCAAGGACGAGATCGCGCCCATGAAGGCCACCATGGAGGTGACCGACAAGGCGACGGGCCAGAAGTCGCGCAAGGAGGTGGTCGTCGACCGCGACGAGTGCAACCGCCCCGACACCACGCTCGAGGGCCTCGCCAAGCTGCCCCCCGCCTTCAAGGAGGGCGGTACGGTGACGGCCGGCAACTCCTCCCAGTTCTCGGACGGCGCCTCGGCGACGCTCATCATGTCGGCCGAGCGTGCGAAGGCGCTCGGCGTGCGGCCGCTCGGCTTCTTCCGCGGCTGCGTGTTCGCGGCCTGCGAGCCCGACGAGATGGGGATCGGGCCGGTCTTCGCGGTGCCGAAGCTGCTCAAGCATGCGGGGCTCAAGCTCCAGGACGTCGACGTCGTCGAGCTGAACGAGGCCTTCGCCTCGCAGGTCGTCTACTGCCGCGACCGCCTCGGCATCGACCCCGAGAAGCTCAACCCGAACGGGGGCTCGATCTCGATCGGCCACCCCTACGGCATGACCGGCTCGCGCATGACCGGGACGCTGCTCCACGAGCTGCGCCGGCGGAAGAAGCGCTGGGGCATCGTCACCATGTGCATCGGCGGCGGCATGGGCGCGGCCGGGCTGTTCGAGGCGGCGAGCTAGCGCTATGAAGGCCCCCTCCAAGAAGGCGCCCTCCAAGAACGCGAGAAAGGAGCCAGCCATGGCGGAGAGCGTGTACAAGATCATCGAGCTGGTCGGTACCAGCACCGACTCCTGGGAGAAGGCGGCCAAGGCGGCGGTCGAGCGCGCCTCGAAGACGCTGCGCGATCTCCGCATCGCCGAGGTGGCCCAGCTCGACATGCAGCTCGAGGA
>Ga0209056_10009078_pt1 | contig 10172 bp, 9 predicted proteins | sample GraSoiAngelo_114_FD_185876 | JGI IMG/M metagenome (GOLD analysis project Ga0209056, IMG submission 185876) | Grasslands soil microbial communities from the Angelo Coastal Reserve, California, USA - 14_0903_13_40cm (SPAdes) (version 2) | ecosystem: Environmental > Terrestrial > Soil > Grasslands ...
GCAAGGACCGCCGCCGCGCGCGCATCGTGCCGGCGGCGCCGCAGGCGTAGCGGTTCACCGTCCTCACTCGGCATCGTGAAAGATGATGCCGAGGCTCAGGCGCTCGCCCGAGTGGAGGCGGCTCACGCCGTGGTGCACGGTGACGCGGAACCAGCCGCGCGCCCCCTTCACCGGACGGTGCCGGTTCGGGAAGATCACCGCCTGGCCGCGCGCGAGGATGATGACCGCGCCCCGCGACTGCGCGCGCGGCCGCTGCTCGACGAGCAGGATCTCGCCGCCGGCGTAGTCGACGCCGACCTGACTCAGCACGCACGTCACCTGGAGCGGAAAGGCAAGCGCGCCGTAGAGGTCCTGGTGGAGGCAGTTGTAGCCGCCGGTCTCGTAGCGGAGCAGGAGGGGCGTCGGCCGCGTCTGCCCGTGTACCGCGCAGCGTGCGAGGTAGGTGGCGAGGTCCGGTGGATAGCGCTCGGCCGAGCCGAGCGCTTCCATCCAGCGATTGGCGACGGGCGCGAGTCGGCGGTAGAGCGCCGTGCGCAGGGCCGCCACCGGCTCCGGAAGCGGCGCCGCGAAATACTTGTACTCGCCGACACCGAAGCGATAACGCGCCATGTCGATCCGGCTCCGGAACCGCCGCTCGTCGGCGAACAGGCGGCCGAGCGCCGCGCATTCCTCGGCCTCGAGCAGCGGGGGCGTGGTGGCGTAGCCCTGCTCGTCGAGGGCGGCCTCGATCGCGGGCCAATCGAGGCCCGCCATCCGCGCGGGGATCGACCGGGTCTTTTCCAGTGCACAGCTCAGGGCCGCCGATGGGAATGAAAGCCCGGATCGCCGGCCCCCTCGAGCGGCAAGCCGAGGTCATTGGGACGCAACACGTAGCACCCGAAGCGCGGGTACTCGTAGGCGTCGACGAGGTCGAATCCGGCGGTCTTGAACATCGCCTTCACACAGCTCGGAGTGAAGCACCAGAACCAGTTGACGTAGGTGCGCCCGCCCTGGAACTCGGCCGTTTTCCCGGTGCGGTAGACACTCGTCGAAAGAGCCTTTAGAACCTTCTGCCGCTCGGTCGGATCGAGGAAGGGAAGGTAGATCGCCGAGTGCGGCAGATCACGTTCGGGGATCGTCGGCACGCCGATGATGGCCGCTTCTCCACACACCCGCCTCAGCTGCAGGAGCGCGGCAACCGGATTCGGCATGTGATGCAGGACGCTGACGCAGAAGACGATGTCGAAGGTCCCGACCTGCACCGGAAACGAGGGCGCGTTCAGATCACCTCGTATGAAGCCGACGCGATTGCCGAGCGCCGTATTCCGCGCGTGGAACTCCGGCGTGGCCTCATTCACGTCGAAGCCCACCACGCGCGGCGAGCCATTCTCGGCTGCGTAGAAGGCGTACTCGCCGTGGATGGCCCAGAGGCATCCGACGTCGATGAAGCTCTTGCCCGCGCACAGATGGGCGATGATGTCCCGGTAACGGTCCTCGAGCCTCGGCCGGGTGCGTTCGGGGAGCCTCCCACCGAACAGCTGTGCGAGCTTCATCGGCCCTCCTGTGTTCGAGGTGCCGGGAGTAGGCCAGAGCACCCTTGGAGTCAAGTTGAGCAGACCGTCATGTACCCATGGACGAACGCCGCATCGTGGTAGTGGGCGCTGGGCCCGCCGGCGCCGCCCTCGCCTACCTCCTCGCACGGCGCGGGATCGCCGTCACGCTCCTCGAACGCCACACCGACTTCGCGCGCGAGTTTCGCGGCGAGGCGCTCATGCCGAGCGGCGTCGACGCGTTCGTCCAGATGGGGCTCGGCGCCCAGCTCGACGGCCTCCCGCAGACGCACGTGCGCCGGCTCGAAGTCTACCGCGGCGCGCGCTGTCTCCTGCGCGTCTCGATCTCCGACTTCGGCATCGAGGGCCCGCGCATCGTCTCGCAGCCGGCGATCCTCGAGATGCTCGTGGCCGAGGCGGGCCGCTTCCCGACGTTCCGCCTCGAGCGTGGCGCGACCGCGCGCGACCTCGTGCGCGAGGGCGGGCGCGTCGTCGGCGTTCGCGCCGAGTCGACCGCCGGCTCGCACGAGGTCCGCGGCGACCTCGTGGTCGGGGCCGACGGGCGCGCCTCGGTCCTCCGGGTCCGCGCCGGCCTGCACGAGGAACGCACGCCGCAGCACTTCGACGTCGTCTGGTGCAAGGTGCCGCTGCCGGCCTTCGCGCGCGAGGGAACGGCGCGGGCCTATCTCGGCCGCGGCCACGCCGCGCTCGCCTTTCCGGCGTACGACGGGCGGCTCCAGGTCGGCTGGATCATCGAGAAGGGCTCCTTCGGCGAGCTGCGCCGGCGCGGGGTCGACGGCTGGCTCGCGGCGATGGCGGCCCACGTCTCCCCCGACTTCCAGGCGCACCTCGAGGCGCACCGCGCCGAGGTGACTCACCCCTTCCTCCTCGACGTGGTGTGCGACCGTCTGGTTCGCTGGACCGCCCCCGGCCTCCTGCTCCTCGGCGACGCCGCCCACCCGATGTCTCCGGTCGGCGGCCAGGGCATCAACATCGCGCTGCGCGACGCGCTCGTGGCCGCCAACCACCTCTGCCCGGTGCTGCTCGGCGGGGGCGGGGCCGCGGAGATCGACGCGGCGGCGCGTGCGGTCCAGGAGGAGCGGCTGCCCGAGGTCGCCACCATCCAGCAGGCGCAGCAGGGCCCGCCGGCGGTGCTCTTCGGCCGGGCGTGGTGGAACCGGCTCCTCGTCGACGCCCTGCTCCCGGTGCTGGTGCGGACGGGCGTGGCCCGCCGGGCCTTTGCGGCGCTCTTTCGGCGTTTCGCCGCCGGGGTCGCTCCGGTTCGGCTCCAGGCCTGATCGCCTGTGGAGGGCGTCAGGGCCATCCGCTAGCATGCCCGCGAGCGGCGATGAAGTTCGTGGACGAGGTCATGATTCGGGTCGAGGCCGGCGACGGGGGCAACGGCTGCGCGAGCTTCCGGCGCGAGAAGTACGTGCCGCGCGGGGGCCCCAGCGGCGGCGACGGCGGCGACGGCGGCTCCGTCGTCTTGACCGTCGACCCCGGGCTCGCGACCTTGCTCGACCTCGCCTACCCCCAGACGCTGCGCGCGGGGCGCGGCGAGCACGGACGCGGCAAAGAGCAGCACGGGAAGCGCGGCGCCGACCTGGTCCTCCGTGTGCCGGCCGGTACGCTCGTCTACGACGCCGATGGCGGCGAGCTCCTCGGCGACCTCCGCGCTGCGGGCGAGCCGCTGGTGGTGGCGCGCGGCGGGCGCGGCGGGCGCGGCAACGTGCACTTCGCGACCTCGACCAACCAGGCCCCCCGGCGCGCCGAGCCCGGCACGCCGGGAGCCCAACGCAACCTTCGACTCGAGCTGCGCGTGCTGGCGGACGCGGGTCTCCTCGGGTTCCCGAACGTCGGGAAATCGACCCTCATCCGCGCCGTCTCCGCGGCGCGGCCGCGGGTGGCGGACTTCCCCTTCACGACGCTCGTACCGCATCTCGGCGTGGTGCGCGTCGACGACGACACGAGCTTCGTCCTCGCCGACGTGCCGGGCCTGATCCCCGGCGCGCACGCGGGACAGGGTCTCGGCACGCGCTTCCTCCGCCACCTCGCGCGCACCGCCGTCCTCGTCCACCTGCTCGACGTTTCGGGACTCACCGGGCGCGACCCCGTCGCCGACTACGACGCGATCAACCGCGAGCTCGAGCTCACCAGCCCGCGGCTCGCGGCGAAGCCGCAGATCGTGGTCGCCGGGAAGCTCGACCTCGCCGAGACGCGCGCCCGCTTGCCCGCCGTGCGGGACGCGTTCGCGGGGCGCGGGATCAGCCTGCATGCGGTGTCGGGCGCCACGGGCGAAGGGACGGCGGCGCTGACGAGCGTCGTCGCCGAGGCCGTGCGCCGGGCGCGCGCGAGCGGAGAAACCGCCGCCGCCGCGGCCACGGCGCCATGAGCCAGCTCGTCCAGAAGGCACGGCTGCTCGGCCGGGCGCGGCGCGCCGTCATCAAGGTGGGCAGCAACGTGCTCGCCGGCCCGAGCGGGCTGCGGGGAGAGCGGGTGCGGACGATCGCCGCCGAGATCGCGGGGCTGGTCGGCGGCGGCCGGCAGATCGTCGTCGTCAGCTCGGGGGCCGTGGCCACCGGTGCCCCGCGGCTCGGGCCGCGCCGGAGCCGCATCGAGTGGCGGCAGGCGGCGGCCGCCGTCGGTCAGATCGGCCTCATGGCAGCGTACGAGCGCGCCTTCGAGACGCACGGCCGCCACGTGGCCCAGGTGCTGCTCACGCACGCCGACCTGGCCGACCGCCGGCGCTATCTCAACGCGCGGCACACGCTGCGGACGCTCCTCGACCTCGGCATCGTGCCGATCGTCAACGAGAACGACACCGTGGCGGTGGAGGAGCTGCGCTTCGGCGACAACGACAACCTCTCGGCGCTGACCGCCTCCCTCATCGAGGCCGACCTCCTCGTCATCCTGAGCGACGTCGGCGGCGTGTACACCACGGACCCCGCGCTCGATCCCGCCGCCGTCCTCGTGCCCCTCGCCACCGCCGACGACTCCCTGGTCGCGCGCGCGGCCGGACCGGCGCGAACGAACGTCGGGACCGGCGGCATGGCGTCCAAGCTCGAGGCCGCGCGCAAGGCGGCCGCCGCGGGCATTCCCACGATCATCGCCGACGGCGGCCGCGAGGGCGCGCTCGCCAAGGTCTTCGACCCGGCCGTGGAGACGGGCACGCTCATCCTGGCCGAGGACGACCCGCTCGCGCGGCGCAAGCACTGGATCGCCTACGCCCTCAAGCCGGCGGGCGCGCTGCACGTCGACGAGGGCGCGGAGCGAGCCGTGCGCAAGGGCGGCCGCAGCCTCCTCCCTTCGGGTGTGCGCGCCGTCGCGGGCAGCTTCGGCGTGGGTGACTGCGTCAGCTGCGTCGGCCCCGGCGGGCAGGAGTTCGCGCGCGGCCTCGTGAACTACAGCGCCGCGGAGATCGAGCGCCTGAAAGGCGCACACACCCGCGACATCGAGCGGCTGCTCGGCTACAAGGGCAGCGACGAGGTGATCCACCGCGACGACCTCGTCCTGGTGGCGCCCCCGGAGACCGTCGGCTAGACTCCGCCGTCGATGGAGGCCCGGCCGTCATCGAACGTGGAAGCGCGCGTCGAGGCGCTGACGTCGGGGGCGCGGGCGGCGGCGCGTGCCCTGGCCGCGGCGCCGGCGCGCGCCAGGGACACGGCCCTCGGCGAGGCGGCCGCGCGGCTGCGCCGTGCGGAGGCGGCGCTCCTCGAGGCCAATCATGGCGACGTCGAGCGCGCGCGGGCGGCGGGCGAGAGCGCGGCCTTCGTCGACCGCCTGACCCTCACGCCCGCTCGCATCGAGGCCATGGCGCGCGGCCTCGAGGAGATCGCCGCGCTGCCCGACCCGGTCGGCGAGACGATCGCCGCGTGGCGGCGCCCGAACGGGCTCGAGATCGCGCAGGTCCGCGTCCCGATCGGCGTGGTGCTGACCATCTACGAGTCGCGCCCGAACGTGACCGCGGACTCGGCGGCGCTCTGTCTGAAGACCGCCAACGCCGTCCTCCTGAAGGGCGGCTCCGAGGCGCAGGCGACGAACGCCGCGATCGCCGACACGCTGCGCGGCGCGGTGGAGGCGGCGGGGCTCCCGCCGGCCGCCGTCCAGCTCGTCGACGGCGGGCGGGAGGTGGTGCGCGGGCTGCTCGGCCGTGACGACCGGATCGACGTGGTGATCGCCCGCGGCGGCGAGCAGTTGAAACGGATCATCCTCGAGGAGAGCCGCATCCCGGTGATCAAGCACTTCGAGGGTATCTGCCACCTCTACGTCGACGCGAGCGCCGATCTCGCGATGGCGGAGCGCATCTGCCTCAATGCGAAGGTGCAGCGTCCGAGCGTGTGCAACGCGATCGAGAACCTCCTCGTCCACGAGCGAGTCGCCCCGCGCTTCCTCCCTGGCATGGTGGCCGCGCTCCGCGCGAACCGCTGCGAGGTGCGCGGCGATCCGGCGACGCGCGCGATCGTGCCCGACGTCGTGGCCGCGAGCGACGCGGACTGGGATACCGAGTACCTCGACCTCATCCTGAGCGTCGCTGTCGTCCCCTCGCTCGACGCGGCGCTCGCCTTCATCGCCCGCCACTCCACCGCGCTCGCGGAGGCGATCGTGACCGAGGACCTGACCGCCGCGCGCCGCTTCCTCGGCGAGGTGGACTCCGCGGCCGTCTTCGTCAACGCCTCGACCCGTTTCACCGACGGCTACGAGTTCGGCTTCGGCGCCGAGGTCGGCATCAGCACGAACCGGCTGCACGCGCGCGGCCCCATGGGCCTCCGCGAGCTCACCACCTACAAGTATCGGGTGATCGGCAGCGGCCAGGTCCGTAGCTAGTCCGTGGGTGAGGATGCCGGGCGGGATCGGGATATTCGGCGGCACCTTCGACCCGATCCACCTGGGTCATCTGCGCGGCGCGGAAGAGGTGCGCGAGGCCCTGGCGCTCGACGAGGTGCGCTTCGTGCCCGCCGCCGCGCCGCCGCATCGACGCGGCGCGCCGCTGGCACCGGCCAACCATCGCTACCGCATGGTGGAGCTCGGGATCGCCGACGTCCCGGGCTTCCGCAGCTGGGACGTCGAGCTCGCGCGCCCGGGCCCGTCCTACTCGGTCGACACGCTGCGCGCGGTGCGGGCGGAGGTGGGGACGGCCGTGCGGGTGGCGTTCGTCCTCGGGTTCGACGCCTTCCGCGACTTCGAGACCTGGAAGGAGCACGCGACGCTGTTCACACTCTGCGACGTCGTCGTCATGACGCGCCCGCCGTGGCCTCAGGACTTGTCCTTAGAGGATATTCCCCTTGCGGCTCGGAAGGCCTTCCGGTACGATTCCGGCAGTGAGGCGTTCCTTCACGAGTCGGGGCACGTGCTGAGCCTTCAGCGCATCACCAGCCTCGATATCTCGGCCACCGCCATCCGCGCTCGCGTCGCAGCCAACCGATCGATCCGCTTCCTCGTTCCGTGTGCGGTAGAGCGCTACATCGCCGAGCACCGGCTCTACCGGCAGGAGGACGGCGCGCGTTGACGCCGCTGCCCGGCTGGGAGCGGGCGCTCGCCTGCACCCGCGCGGCCCTCGACCGCAAGGCCTACGATCTGGTCGTGCTCGAGGTGGGCCGGAAGTCCTCGATCGCCGACTACTTCGTCATCTGCAGCGGGCGGTCGGACACGCAGGTCCAAGCGATCGTGGACGGGATCGACGAGGAGCTCGGCCGCAGCGGCGTGCGGCCGCTCGCCGTCGAGGGGATGCCGCGCGCCCAGTGGGCGCTGATGGACTACGGCGATGTCGTGGTCCACGTCTTCTACGTGCCGGTGCGGGAATTCTACGACCTCGAACGGCTGTGGATCCGCGCCCCGCGCGTCGAGCTGCCCGAGCCGTTCCAGAGCCAGGCCCGCGCGAGATAACTCATCTGGGGGCCCGTGCGGTGCTCGCTCGGCTTCGCCTCGCTGCGCTCCTCCGATGCCCCCAGACCCCGCGCAGCTCGCGGCGAAGCCGCTCGCTGCTTCGCTGGCGGGGGGTGCTCGCTCGGCTTCGCCTCGCTCCGCTTGTCGGTTCCGGCTGAGTCGTGACGCGCTGGCTGGTGGCGATTGCGGTGGCGTTGCTCGTGATCGGCGCGGGCTACGTCGTGTTCCTGAACGGGGAGCCCACCGTCGTGCGGCTGACGCCGGGGCGGTCGTTGCGGGCGCCCCTGGCGGGGGTGCTGCTGGGGGCGTTCGCGGCAGGGGGCACGGTCGTCGGGCTCCTTGCGGCGGGGAGCGCCGGCGTCCGCGGCTGGCGGGGCTGGCGCGCACGGCGGCGGGCGCAGCGCGACGCGCGGCGCGCGGAGGCGACGGCCCGGGCGCGCGACCTCCTCTGGCACGGGGACTCGGGGCAGGCTCGAACGGAGCTCCTGCGGGGCGAGAGCGGCGCGCCCGCCGACGTGCCGAGCCTCGCGCTCCTCGCGGAGAGCTATCTCCAGGAGGGGGATTCGAGTGCCGCGCGCAAGGTGATCGACGAGGGACTCGTGCGCGTGGGCTTCGATCCCCGCCTCCTCGACCTCCTCGCCGACGCCTGCGAGCGCGGCGGCGACCTGCGGGCCGCCGCCGAGGCGCTCGAGCGGGCGCGCCTCACGCAGCCGGAGAGCCGGCGGCTTGGGCGCCGCCTCCTTGACCTCTACGCCGCGGCGGGGCGATGGCCGGAGGCCCTCTCCATCCAGGCACAGCTCCTGCTGCGCGTCCGACAGCCGGCCGCCCTCGCCCGCGAGCAGCAGATGATGCGCGGCCTCCGCTACCAGGCGGCGCTCGCCGAGCCCGATCCCCGGCGTGCCGCGCGGCTTCTCGTCGCGCTGGCGCGCGAGGATCCGAGGTTCGTGCCCGCCTGGGTGAGCGCCGGCGATCTTCTCGCCCGCGCGGGCCGGACCCTGGCCGCCCGGCGCGTCTGGGAGCGCGGCGCGCGCCACCGCCCGGCCGCGGTGCTGCTCGAGCGCATCGAGCGTGCGAACGCCGCCGAGCGGCGTCCCGAACGCACCGCGCGGGTCTACCGGCGGCTCCTCCGACGCCACCCCCGTGCCGCCCCCCTGCCCCTGCTCTTCGCCCGCTTCCTCATCCTGCACGACCGCTTCGAGGAGGCCGGCGAGGTGCTGCGCGGGCTCCCCGATCCCGCCGCCGGGAACGCGTTCGCCCACCTCCTGTGGGGCGAGCTCCACCGCCGCCAAGGTCATCACGATCAGGCCTCGGCCGCCTTCGCACAGGCCGCCGGACCGCAGCTCGCCGGCGCGTCGTCGTTCCGCTGCGCAGCGTGTCTGGAGCCCGCCGACGCCTGGCAGGGCTACTGTCCGGCGTGCCGGCGCTGGGACACGCTGCGCGCGGAGACCGAGCTCGCGGCGGAGCGCGCGACCCGGGAACCGGCGGCCGCTACTTCACCGGGATGACCTGACCGCGGATCTCCCCTTGCCCGAACCTCGTGGTGTGGACGTTGACGTACGTCATGCTGCGCTTCAGGTCCTTCTTGTTCTTTGCGGGCAGATTGACGCACCCGTTCTTCGGGTTCCCCGGCACCGGGTTCAGACCGACGATGACGGGGGCGGACGTTCCCGGCGCCGCCGGCCCGTGGATGTGCGCCGCCGTTTCCAAGGTGCTGAGGCTGAAGAAGGTGATCGAGTAGCAGAGCGCCAGCGTCTTGTCGTTGAAGGTCAGAAAGGCCACCCCGAAAGCGTTGCTGTCGACCGGGGTGGCCTGGGCTTCCTGACCGGCATTCAGGAGCGCGATGAAGTTCCTGGTGGCGGCTGGAGCCGGGGCGGCGTAGAGTCCGCCGAGTAGCATCGCCGCAAGAAAAGCTCTCACGCAGCGTCCGTGCATCTTCACTCCTCCTCTGCGCTGAGTGATGTCTGAGGGGCCGGGTGCGTTAAGCCATTCCCGCACGGCTCCGTCAACCCGTCTCACGCCGCCGCGCGCGCCCCGAAGAGGTGGGCATGCATGCCGGCCAGGCTCGCGAGGTCGTGCACGTCGCGGGCGAAGTTCGGGACGTACACGACCGGCACACCGCGGGCCACGCCGGCACGGAACTGCTCGATGCGCAGCGACTCGCCGCGCGCCAGCACCTGGTAGTCGACGAAGTTGGCGGCCAGCTCCCGGGCCTCCGGGGCGCCGACGATCCGGGCGACCGCGTCCGCAACCTGCTCCACGTCCTCCGGACCGATCTCGTCCCGGCTGCGCCCGCGGCGAGCCGGACGGAACTCGGCGTGCACGCGGTTCAGCACCACGCCCTTGAGCGGCATCCGGAGCCCGGCCATCTTGCTCGAGAGGTACTCGGCGTCGCCCAGCACCTGCTCCTCGGGGCTCGAGACGAGGACGAAGGCCGTGCCCGGCGCGCGCAGGATCTCGTGGGCGCGGTCGATGCGCACCTGGAAGTTCTCGAAGAGCCCGCTCATGCTCGAGAAGAAGTCCGATATCTCGGCGAGCGCCGCGATGCCGGTCGCCTGCTCGAGCCGGCGGAGCAAGAAGCCCGCGGTGCGGTTCATGGCGCGCAGCGCCGTCCAGCCCGCCGAGAAGTACGGGCGCACGAACCACTTGATGATCTTGCGGTCGAGGAAGTCGGCGATCCGCCGCGGGGCTTCGAGGAAATCCAGGGCGTGGCGCGTCGGCGGGGTGTCGACCACGATCAGGTCGTAGCGCCCGCTCTCGGCC
>Ga0209056_10009079_pt1 | contig 10171 bp, 7 predicted proteins | sample GraSoiAngelo_114_FD_185876 | JGI IMG/M metagenome (GOLD analysis project Ga0209056, IMG submission 185876) | Grasslands soil microbial communities from the Angelo Coastal Reserve, California, USA - 14_0903_13_40cm (SPAdes) (version 2) | ecosystem: Environmental > Terrestrial > Soil > Grasslands ...
GCGGGAGAGAGGACGGGGGTGAGGGAGCGTCCGCCTAACCCACGGCTTGCGCCGTGGGCTACCTTGTTTCGCCCGCTCCGCGGGCTGACTTAGTCCACGAACTTATGACTCAGGACGCTAGAACCAGAAATGCCAGGCCGTGTCCACAAGCGCGTGGGTGAGCGCGGATGCCGAGAGACGCCCGAGGGCGCGGTAAGCGTTGCCATAGAATACGCCTGCGAGCGAGGCCAGGACGGCATATCGCCAATTCGGCACGGGAGCGTGGTGCAAGTGCGCGGCGCCGAAGATGAGCGAGGCGATCAGAAGGCCGTAGAGCTCGCGCCTCTCACCGGGCAGGCTCCTGGTAAGGAAGTTCTGAAGAATGCCGCGGAAGAGGAATTCCTCCGGCACTGCAATGGTGAGATAAATGCCCGCGAAAATCAGAACGAAGTTCCCTGCCAGGACCGCGCTGCCCGGTGCTTGAAAGCTTTGGCCCAGTACGCGCGCCGCGACGGGCGTAAAAGGCGTGACGTGCGGGTGTATGAACTTCAGCGCCAGCCCAAGCGGAACGCCGAGAATTGTGAACCCGACAAAATTGAGAAAGCCGTGATTGGCATCGCACTTGCGCCAAAGGAGTTTGTAGCCGACGCCCTCGAGGCCCCGCACCGCCAAGAAGGCGTAGGCGCCGGCGATGACTGAATAAAGGGGACGGAAAAAATAGAGTTCGCGCGGCCAGGCCCAGATGTCCGTGAGCCAGCCGGCCATGACGGGCGCCGCCAGCGCGGCCATGGCAGCGAAATCGCGCCACGTCACCGACTCGGCCTTTCGCAAGCGGTCGGGGAGAAGAAGGAGCGTCGGCGCGAGAATATACGCCGTCAACTTCCCTGCTCCCGTCCACGCCCAAGTTTCGGTGCCGAGCGCAAAGATGACGTAGGGGACGAGCAACAAGAGCGGCAACGCCACCGCCGTGGCGCAAGACCTTAGCGCCCAAGCCCGGATAACCCTCACGAATCCGTCGTCCGTCAGCGCGACGAACAGGGCGAGCACCAGCGCGAGCGAAACCAGCGCCGCCGAAAGCTTCGCGGGTTCGACGGGCGCGAAGGCGAGGACCATCCATTCGGCCCCGCCCGCCAGCGCCAGCAGCGCCAAGATTGCGAGGATTGTCTTTTTCACGGCGAGCCTGAAGCCTTGAGGTTGGGAGACCCCAAGTCGAGTTCCGGAAGCGGGATCACTCCGACCGTTCCCAGCTTCTTAAGGTCTTTGCTGAACCCGCGCGCGTCGCCGACCAGCACGATCGTAGCGCGGCCAGGATCGAGATAACGTTCGAGCGCCCCCGAGACCTGCTCGGCCGTCAGGCCGCGAATTCTCTCCGGAAAACGGTTCCAGTAATCGAGGGGTAAGCCGTCGAGCACAAGGTCGAGTGCTTGGGCGGCGATGCCGTCCGACGATTCGAATTCGAGCGCCAAGTGGCCGATGAGATAGTTCTTGGCGTATTCGAGTTCGGTTCCTGTTATCGGCTGCTGGCGAAGGCGGCCCATCACGTCGAGGATTGTCTCGAGGGTTTTCATTGTCTCTCGGGTGCGCGTGGAGGTTTTCGATTCCCACGCGCCGAACCGCCGGTAGCAGACCAGATCGCTCGATGCGCCATAGGTGAGCCCGCGCTCGGTGCGCAGCGCTTTGAAAAGGCGATTGGCGGCCGGCCCGCCGAGGACTTGATTGGCGATCATCAGCGCGTCGTAGTCGGAGCTGGCGCGGGCGATGCCCGCCGTCGCGACGCGGATTTCCGTCTGCACGGCATCGGATTTATCCACGACCAAGATTTCCCGGGCGGGAGCGTGGGAGGTTGCGGTGAGCGGTAGGGGCTCGGCGGAGGTTGGATCCCGCCAATTTCCGAAATACCCTTCCGCGCGCCGAAAGGCCTCTTCGGTGGAAATGTCTCCGACCACGGCCAGAACGGCGTTCGACGGCCGGTAGTAACGGTTGTGAAATTGATGGAGGTCAGAGGGCGTAACGCGCCCGGCGGAGGCGGCCGTCCCGTCGGGCGGGTGCCCGTACGGCGTGCCGCGGAATTCGAGCTCGGCCGTGACGGTATCGGCGACATAGCCCGGATCGTCCTTCAAGAGTTCGAGGGAGGAGGTCATTTGCCGGCGGGCGCGCTCGACCTCCGCGGGCGCAAAGGCAGGGTGCATGACCATGTCGGCGGCAAGGTCAAAGGCCATGTCTGCGTGGTCGGCGAGAACGCTCAGCGCGAGGTGCGACTCGTCCCAGTCGGCGCTGTTGTCCACCGAACCGCCCGCGCCGTCAACGGCCTGGGCGATCTGGAATGCCGTGCGGTGGCTTGTGCCCTCGTTGAGCAGTCCGGCGACGATCTGAGCCGTGCCGGGCAAATCGGGCGGATCGGCCTCCGCTCCGGTTTTGACCACCAGCCGCAGCGTCAGCACGGGTAGGCCGCGCCGCTCGAAGACCAGAATCGTCAGCCCGTTGGCGAGCGTCCGAACGGCGGGCGCAGGCATGGCGAAAGGCTTTGGCGAGGGAACGGTGGGTGGCGTCTGCCGCCACGGGCGCGCTGGCGGCGGCAGGGGATAGAGTGCCAACGCGAAGGCGAGCAGCAATCCGACAGCGGCAGCGGCCGCGAGCGGAAAGAGTCGCGGCTTCCCTTCTCGATATTTGACACGCGAAATCATCGCCACCCTATTGAGAACTGCAAATTGATGTGCCGTTCATTCGTCGGCTGATGAAAAATACCTCCACGGTGTCATTCTGAGGAGTCCCGATTCATCTCATCGGGACGACGAAGAATCTGCTAGGCCGTTGATTTGTCGAAAAGCAGATCCTTCGCGGAGTTTACGCTGAGCGCGGAATGAAAGGGATTCTTCGCTTCGCTCAGAATGACAGCGAAGGACTCAGATTGGGCAATTCAGTAGTGCTTTTCCTCCCCGCGTCCGGTCCGAGTTCCGGAGGCGGTACGCGGATAAACTTCGACCACCGTCGCGTTTTCACGCGCGAAGTATTTACTCGCCGCGCTCTGGATGTCCTCCGGAGTCACGGCGAGGAATCGGGCGGGCTCGTCATTCACCAGCTCCGGGTCTTTGAGAACCACCGCGTCGTAGCCCAGCTCATCGGCGAGGCTCTCACTGGTCTCGCGGCCCTTAATAAATGTGCGCAGGATCTGGTGTTGGGCCTTCGCCAGCTCCGCGGACGAGACCGGATCGTTTTCGAGGCGCTCCAGCTCGGTCGCGACCTCCGCCAATCCCCTTTCGGGAGCGAAGCCGTCATTCATGACGGCGAAGACGAAAAACAGATTTGGGTCTTCGGTAAAATCCGCGCTGCTCTCGGCTTCCACAGCCACCTGCTTCTCATACACCAGGCGGCGATAAATTCGCGAACTCTCGCCCTCTGAAAGGATCTTCGCCGCCAGGCGCAAGGGATAAGAGTCCGGCGTGCCGTCGGCGGGCATGTGGAAGCCCTCCACGAAGGCCGGCAGCGAGACATCTTGCGCCAGCTTCAGCCGGCGCTCTGCCTGCTGCGCGGGCTCGACAGGAATCCGGCGCGAGATGGGCGGGCCTGCAGCCACCGGATCGAAATACTTCCGGACCAGGTCTTCCGCATCGCTCCGAACGATATCGCCGACGATCACCAGCGCCGCGTTGTTCGGAACGTAATAAGTGTCATAGAAACTGCGAATGTCTCCAAGGCTTGCGCGGTCCAGGTCCGCCATGCTCCCGATGGTCATATGGTGGTAGGGATGAACCGCAAACGCGGCCTCATAGAGTTTCTCAATCACCGTGCCGTAGGGCGGGTTGTCGAACTTCATCCGCCGCTCTTCCTTCACCACTTCCCTTTCGTTCTTGAAAATCGGGTCGGTGATTTCGAGGTTGCGCATGCGGTCGGCTTCCAACCACAAGACCAAGGGCAATTGATTGCTCGGAAAAGTTTCCCAGAAGACCGTGGCGTCCTCGGTCGTATAGGCGTTGTCCACGCCGCCCGTGCGTACGATGTAGTCGGAGAATTGCTCGGGTGATACGCTTGCGGTTCCCTGGAACATCAGGTGCTCAAACAGGTGCGCAAAACCCGTGCCGCCTGTCCGCTCGTCTTTCGAGCCCACGTGGTACCACACGTTCACACTCGCCACCGGCGCTTGATGGTCTTCCACCATGTATACGCGCAGGCCGTTCTTCAGTTGGAAGGAATGGATCACAATGTGCGGGGCCCGCCAGAAAAAGCAAGGCCGCCAGCGCAAGCGCCAGTCCTCGCGCCAACTCGGCCCAGGAATTCCTGGTCATGAAATCAGTTTGCTTCGAAGAGGAAATGGGCCTGTCCTGAATTGAAATTCGCATGACCCTCAAGAAGGGATTCTACCACGCGCGCCGGCGCCGGCGACCAGGCCCTTCTGACTCGCACTTGCGCTAACCAGGATTCCAAGGCTAAATGAATGTCCGGCCGAGCCAAACGGCGCGAGAGGGAATTCATTTGACGCATGGGGAGGGACATCCGGCCGAAGGCCCGCACCCAGGGCTAGGGGTTCGCTCCCTGCCCTGGAGCCGAGTGGACACGCTCCTGGCGGGGTTCGAAACCCTGCTGGTGGTTCTCGTCTATGCCCAGACGTTGCGGTTCGAGTTCGTCCTCGACGATATCCCGCTCATCCTCAAGAATCCCCTGGTTCTCGTTCCCTGGCGGACGATTCCGCGCTTTTTCGCGGAAGGCTATTTCGACCGGATTTTTCCCGACTCTCCTGCCAACGACTATCGGCCGCTGCTGAGTGTCTGGCTGCTGGTCAACCAAAGATTGTGGGGGTTCAGCCCCGCCGGCTGGCACCTGACTGCAATCCTTCTTCTCGCGCTCGTAACGTTGGGGGTTTACGCGCTGGGGCGGAGGCTTTTTCAGGACAGGCGGCAGGCGGCGATTGCAGGCGCGCTGTTCGCTCTCCATCCCGTCCACGTTGAGTGCGCGGCCTGGGTCATCGGGATGAACGAATCGTTGATGGCCGCGCCCTTCCTGGCATCGTTCCTGGCCTATCTCAAGGTCCGCGGGGCCGGGAAATACGCGAAGCTTTGGCTGGCGCTGTCTCTGGTCGGATACGCCCTGGCTCTTCTGGCCAAGGAAGAAGCCATCGCCTTGCCCGTGCTGATCGCAGGTTTCGCCTTGGTCTACGGGCCGCCGGTGGAGGGGCGCCGTAGGGAAGGGTCCGCGGCTCGCCTCGGCGCGGCGCTGGCCGGCTCCGCGCCCTATTGGGTGATCACGGCTGCTTACTTGACGGTCCGGTTCGCCGTGCTCCACGGACTTACGCATCCCGCGACCTCGATGCCGTTCCGGGCGATAGCCATGACCGCCCCGCTGGCGCTATGGCGACACCTCCGCTTGCTCCTGTGGCCGTCGGGCTTGACGATCTTCTACGAATCCCAGTATGTCACGGCCCCCGGTGCGGTCAATTTCCTGCTTCCGGCGGTCGCGCTTCTGGCGGTGCTCGCCTGCCTTGTGGCCTGGGGGCGGCATTCCCGGGACGCGCGGTTTGCGGCCATCTGGGTTGTTGTCCCCCTGCTGCCGTTCCTCGACCTGCGCGTCCTTCCGGAGGGGGATTTTATCCACGACCGCTTTCTCTACCTTCCCTCGATCGGCTTCGCTTTGCTGCTCGCGATGGGCGTCGGAGCGGCTGCCCGCCACGGCCGGTTTCGCTTAAGACCCATCGTGGTGGAACTCCTTGCTGCGGTCACTCTGGGCTCGGCGTATGGCGCGTTGAGTTTTTACTACAGCCGTTTTTGGATAAACAACGCCGTGCTCTCCGTCCACGCGGCAACGCTCTCGCCGGGGAGCGACTTCGCGTTGGACGGTTTGGCCCACGAATACGCCATCCGCGGCCAGTGCGCCACCGCGGCCAGCATCTATCGTACCGTGATCGCACGCTCTCCGCGGTACTGGCTCGCGCATTACAATCTAGGCGTCTGCGAATTCGAGATGGGGCGGCCCCAACAGGCCTTGGAGCCTCTCGGGCGAGCCGCGGAAATCGCGCCCGGAGAGCCGGCCGTGTACGTGTACATCGGCCTCGCTCAGTACCAGCTTGGCCACCTCGCGGTCGCTGAGACCGCCCTTCGCCGCGCCATCGAGTTCCGTCCGGAGGCAACGGGCTACCACTACACTCTGGGCCTGATTCTCAAAGCCGAAGGCAGGACTCACGAGGCGCTTGCCGAGTTCCGCGACGAACTGGCCCATCATCCGGAGGATGCCGAGACAGCGCGGCAGATCGTTCAGTTGTTAACGCGGCCGCCCCGCGCTCGTCAGCGTTCGCCGCAGAACAAATCGGGAAAAGGCATTCCCTAGCACCCCTCAATCCGCCCACTTCTGGGCGATGGGGAAGCGGCGGCCGATGCCGAAGGCTTTAGCGGTGACTTTGAGCGCGGGCGCGGCTTGCTGGCGCTTGTATTCGGCAGCGTTTACGCGGCAGATGGTCTGGCGCACCAGCTCTGGATCGAAGTGATATTTCTGAACGATATCCTGACCGCATAGACTGTCCTCGATAAAAGCCTTGAGTATGACGTCGAGGACGTCATAGGCCGGAAGGGTATCCTGGTCGGTTTGGTTCGGGCGCAGTTCTGCCGAAGGCGGTTTGACGAGGCAGGCAGCGGGGATGCGCTCGTTCTGGCGGTTCGCGTAGCGCGCCAGGTCGTAAACCATCATTTTGGGCACATCGCCGATGACGGCGAGCCCGCCCGCCATGTCGCCGTAAAGCGTGCAGTAGCCGACCGCGAGCTCGGATTTGTTGCCGGTGCTCAAGACGAGCGAGCCCAATTTGTTGGACAGCGCCATGAGGATGTTGCCGCGGATGCGCGCCTGGATGTTTTCCTCCGTCACGTCGCGGGGCACTTCTCCGAACGCGGAATCGAGCGTGGTCAGGTAGCTTTCGAAAATGGAATTAATGGGGATGACGCGCAAATCAATTTGGATGTTGTCCGCGAGCCTCTGCGCGTCCCGGATGCTGCCGGAAGACGAATAGGGGCCGGGCATGCTGACGCCCATGACGTTTTCCGGGCCGAGCGCATCGGCGGCGATGGTTGCGACGAGAGAGGAATCAATGCCCCCGCTCAATCCCACAATCGCCTTCTCGAATCCGCATTTCGCCACGTAGTCCCGCGTTCCGAGCCTCAGCGCCTGGTACACCGCCTCGATCTCCGAATCTGGGCCGCCGTGCATTTCCCCTTCGCCGGTCGCGGTATCGAAAATGACCAGGTCCTCGTCGAACGATTTGGCGCGCGCAGCCATGCGCCCGCTCGAGTCGAACGCCATGCTCGAGCCGTCGAAAACGAGCTGGTCGTTCCCTCCCACGTGGTTGACGTAAACGACCGGGATGTTGTGGTGCGCGGCCAGCTCCTGGAGCATGGCGGCGCGAAACTGGATTTTTTCCGTGTTGAAAGGTGAGGAGGCGATGTTCAGGAGGACGCGCGCGCCGGCGCGGACGGTCTCCTCGGCCGGGTCGCGCGTGTAGAGCTGCTTTTTCCAGAAGTGCTTGTCGTTCCAGACGTCTTCGCAGACGGTGATGCCGACCGGTGTGCCGCGAAATTCGTAAACGCCGGTCGCGTTGCCGGGCTCGAAATATCGCGATTCGTCGAAAACGTCGTAAAACGGCAGGAGCATTTTCGCGTAATCGAGGACCACTCGCCCGCCATGCACCAGCGCCGCCGCGTCCGCCGCGGCTTTGCCTTTGTCAATCTTTGAGCGTCGAACGTAGCCGACCAGCGCGGCGACGTCCGGCAAGAGTCCCGCCAACCGCGACATTTCTTCCTCCGAGCGGCGAATGAAGTCGGGCCGTTCCACCAAGTCGCGGGGCGGATAGCCGCAGAGGGCGAGCTCGGGGAAGACGACGAGGTCTGCGCCGCGCTCCTTCGCCGCGCGTGCAGAGCGAAGGATTCGCTCGACGTTTCCGGGGAAGTCACCGACGGTCGTATTAATCTGAGCCAAAGCGATCTTCATGGATTTCGGTTTGCCCTGAGCCCGCCTCAGTAGCAACTCCTCGGGGGGGCTTCCACTCGATTATATTCGAGCTTCTATGGATATTCTCTCTCCGCGGCCCCGTCACGCTAGCCGACCGATGAAAATCCCGTCCACGATGTCATTCTGAGAAGTCCCGATTCATCCCATCGGGACGACGAAGAATCTGCTCGGGTATTGATTTGTCGAAAATAATATCCTTCGCGGAGTTCACCATGAGCGCGCAATGAAAGGGATTCTTCGCTTCGCTCAGAGTGACAAGCGAAGGGCTTGCCCTGAGCGAAGCGAATGGGGCTCAGGATGACAGCGTCACAAGTGTTCTCTATGGGCCTGTTAGAGCAGTGCGGCTTGCGAGTTCGTACTCAGAGCGCCCGCGCTTTCTCGCCACCAACGACGCCACACCGCGGCCTTTCCACGATTCGTGGTAAAAGACTACGGCAAACGCGCGGAAAGCTGCGAGCAGCTCGCCCGGCTCGAGGAGATGCGCGGGGCTTCGCGGGCCGCCCGCAAACCTAAACTGATCGAGCGTGTAGGTTTCGAAGAAAATCAGGCCGCCCGGGCGCAGGGCGGCTCCCAGTCTTGGATACAAGGCGGGGTCGCGATAATAAAAGCACGTGATGACGTCGAAGCTCGACGGCGGCAGCACCAAATTCTCAAGGTCTGCTTGAACCCAATGGATTCGAACGCCCTTCTCGCGCGCCAGCGCTTTCCCCCGCTCCAAGCCAGTCCGCGAACGGTCCACAGCCACCACGCTCAGGCCGCAGGTGGCGAGATAGGCGCTATTCCGGCCCGCTCCCGCCGCAACGTCCAGCGCGCGGCCGCACGGAGGCAATAAGGCCGAGAATTGGACCAGCAGGCTCGCAGGCTCTCGTGGCGCCTCGACTGAACACCAGCGCCTGTCCCATCCGTTGGTTGCCTTCTCGGTGCCCGGCTCTGCTTTCCTCGCATTCGCCATGCATTCACCGGCCAATAAAAATCCCCGGTCTCCATTCTCAGTCGAAAGGAGTTTCCGGGGATGCTCTTGCTGAATTCTCCAGCCTAAACGCTAAACGAGCTGCCGCACCCGCAGGTCGTCTTGACGTTGGGGTTTTCAAATTTGAAGCCTGAACCCTCCAGGCTCTCGACGAAATCAATCCGTGTCCCGCTCAGATACATCAAGGATGCTTGGTCCACGAAAACCTTCAAACCGTCGAACTCGTAGGTCTTGTCAATGCCGTTGGTCTGGTTCTCGAAGTTCATCTGGTAAGAGAACCCGGAACAACCGCCGCCCACCACGGCAACCCGCAGGCCCATCGGGTGTGGAGTCTGCTGAGCCAGGATTTCCTTCACTTTCTCCACGGCCTTAGGCGTCAGTTGAAGACCCGTTGCCATAAGTTCACCTCCGCGGCCACACAGCCGCACGCGCAATTCCCACTCTCAAGCTATAAGTTACCACAGAAGCAAAAGCGAATCAATCGCCTGACCCATCATCCGGCTCGACGGAGCGGGGCTCGGGCACGCGTGTCTTTCGGAAGGGTTTTGGCGGTATAATCGGGCCCGGGTCGAAGGGGACGGTCTTTCCGCTCGCTCCCGCCTACTGGCAGGCAGGTTCGAAACCGGCGACCGGACCGCGGGATGGACGCCGTCGAGACAAATTCTTTCGGCGAGTCGCGTGCGTCGGCCGCCGTGACCGCATCCAACTCTGGAAGGGGCCCGGAAGGAATCTCATGTTGCGCCGCTATATGATCCCTCTGACCTGCCTGCGCGCCCACGCGGGGGGAAGGCCGTTCGCTCCTCTGATTCTTGCGGGCTTGATCCTCCTGTTCCCTTCCCTTGCCAACGCGCAGGAGCTCGGAGAGACGGGGCTCCGAGACTTCCCGCCGGACACGCAGCAAGTGGCTTATTTGAATATGGCCGAGCTGCGCAGCTCGCCCAATTACTTTGCCATCCACCGCCAGCTTTTCGACCGCCGGATGGACGAGTTTGAAATGTTCTTGCGCCAGGTTGGCACCGATGGCGAGAAGGACGTGGACGAGATTCTGCTCGGCTGGCGAGGCGGAAAGATCGAGCGCGAAAACTTTTTCGGCGTCGCCTCCGGTCGCTTCGATCCCCAACACGCCCACGACTTGGCGGCGGACCAGGGTGTCATGGTGGTGAATTACCATGGCGCGGAGCTATTCGGCTTCAACGGCGGGGAAACCAACTCCGACCTATACTTTACGTTTTTTGACGA
>Ga0209056_10009080_pt1 | contig 10170 bp, 6 predicted proteins | sample GraSoiAngelo_114_FD_185876 | JGI IMG/M metagenome (GOLD analysis project Ga0209056, IMG submission 185876) | Grasslands soil microbial communities from the Angelo Coastal Reserve, California, USA - 14_0903_13_40cm (SPAdes) (version 2) | ecosystem: Environmental > Terrestrial > Soil > Grasslands ...
CGCCGAGCCGCGAGTCGGGCACCCATTGGCGGGCGACGTCGGCGACGTCGCGCCCCAGCTGCTCCGGTACCAGGGTCACGCCCCGGACATCATGAGGCACCGTCCGCCAATCCGGGAATGTCGCCCACGCCGCGCGCGAGGCGGACCGCGCGCTCCACGGCTTGCGGCACCGCCCGCGCCGCCAGCGCCTCGACCTGGAGCGGCGTCGCGGCCGCGACGGCGGCGGTGCTGGCCGCGAATACGACGTCGCCGTCGAACAGCGTGCCGTAGGGAACGATGCGGCGCGCCAGCGCGTCCCCCGCCGCGTGCGCGAGCGCCTCGAGCGCCACGCGGTCGAGGGCGGCGTTGGTGGCCACCACGGCGAGCGTCGTGCTCCGGCCTGCCCCGAACGGCGCGCCCCCTCGGGCGAGGTATTCGAGGGCGTCCACGAACCTGCCGGTGGCGTCGCGCGCCCCGGCGAGGATCGCCCCCCCGGCGTCCACGACGTTGCCCACCGCGTTGAGGACGACCAACGCGCCCACCACCACGTCGCCCGCCGCCTCCGCCCACGTCCCAACCCCCCCTTTCATGGCGCCCCGCGGCCCGAGCGCCTTGCCCACGGTGGCCCCGGTCCCCGCGCCGACCGATCCCTCGGCGATCGCGCTCGAAGCCGCGGCGCAGGCGCGGTAGGCGTCGTCCGCGGTCGGCCAGCGATCTGCCTTGGCCCCCGGCGCGAGATCGAAATCGAAGATCACAGCGGTCGGTACGATCGGCACGACGCCCGCCGCGCCGACGGGGAAGCCACGGCCCCGCTCGCGCAGCCAGCGCATCACGCCGTCCGCCGCGCCCAGCCCGTAAGCCGAGCCGCCGGTGAGCAAGATGGCGTCGATGTGCCCGACGAGGTGGCGCGGATCGAGGGCATCGAGCTCGCGCGTGCCGGTCGCGCGTCCTCGGAGCGCGCGGGCGGCGCGCATGCCGCCTTCCGGTGCGAGCACGACCGTGCACCCGGTCGCCCTGCCAAGGTCGGTCCAGTGTCCCACGGTAAGACCACGGACGGCGGCGAGATTCGACGCAATGGGAGGGGGAGCCATTGGGTGCGCGAAGATAGCGCGGCTTGCTCCGATTGTGGAGGGCGCGTACGTTAGCGCGTGGCCACGCACGACGCGCCATCCACGCCCACCACGGTCCTCGTCGTCGACGACGAGGAAGGCATCCGCCAGGCCCTCGACCGCTTCCTCACCCGCCTCGGGTATCGCGTGCTTCAGGCCGCAAGCGGCGCGGAGGCGCTCGAGCGCCAGCAGGACGGACATCCGCAGGCGATGCTGTCCGATATCCGGATGCCGAACATGACGGGCGTCGAGCTCGTCCCCAAGGCACTGGCCCTCGACTCAGACATCGCCATCATCATGCTCACAGCCATCGACGAGCCCCGCACCGCGATCGAGTGCATGAAGCTCGGCGCCCAGGATTACCTCATCAAGCCCGTGGACCTGGATGAGCTGGAGCTGTCCCTGGAGGCCGCGCTGCGCCTGCGTCAGCTGGAGATCGACCGGCGCGAGCTCGAGCAGTGGCTCGCGCACCAGGTCGCCGAGCGCACGCGCGACCTGGAGGAGCGCACCTCGCTCGCCGCGGAGATCGCGCTCGACGCGATCGCGGCCGCCGGCGAGGGGTGGACCGGCCGGGAGGAGGCGATGCAGAAGCTCGCGAAGGAACTCCGCACCCCACCCCAGGACCTGGTCCGGGAGGTCGAGAAGCGGCGACGCTTACCCTAGTTCCGGCGATCCGCGGCGACGCGCAGCCTACGCCCGCCTCGCCGCCTGCGCCTTGGCCTCACACGCCTTGCAGCGCTCGATCCCCCGGAACGAACAGATCAGGCAGATGAACGTCCCGCACCCAACGCAGGGATATCCTTCCGAAGCCCGCTCCTCGTTGCCGCAGTAGCGGCAAACCATCCCGTCGTGCTCCTGCAGCGCCGGTTTCTCCGTCATCGTCCACCTCAGAGGTCGAGCCCGTAAACCTTAATCTTATTGATCAGCGTCGCCCGCGAAATGCCGAGCTCCTGGGCGGCCCGTGTGCGGTTGCCGCCGTGGTGCCTGAGGATCTTCTCGATGTGCAGCCGCTCCACCTCGGCGAGGCTCTGCGGCTGATGGCGGCGGTCGCCTCCCGCCCCCCCCGCCCCCCCGGACCCGCCCGCGACCCCGCTCCGGCGCAAGTCGGGCGGCAGGTGATCGAGGCCGATCGCGGCGCAGCCGCGGGCGATGATCATCGCCCGCTCGACCGCATTCCGCAGCTCGCGTACGTTTCCCGGCCAGGGCGCCGACAGCAGCCGATCGAGCGCTTCCTCGGTGCACGTCCTCGGACAGCCGGGCATCTGCGACCCCAGATCGGCGAGGATCCCCGTGAGAACCGCCAGCCGGTCCTCACGCGAGCGCTCCCGCAGCGGCGGCAGGCGCATCGGTCTGGCGTTGAGGCGGTCGTGCAGGTCCTCCCGGAACCGTCCCGCTTTCACCTCGCTCGCAAGGTCTCGGTTGGTCGCCGCGATGAGCCTGGTGTCGATGCGGAGCTCACGGGTCCCACCCACGCGCCGGAACGTTTTCGTCTCGAGCACCTCGAGGAGCTTGGGCTGCAGCTCCGCGGCCAGCGCCCCGACCTCGTCGAGGAGAATCGTGCCGTGATCGGCGAGCTCGAGCAGACCCTGCCTGCGCTCCCTCGTCTTGACGAACCCGCCCGTTTCGTCGCCGAACAGCTCCGAGTCGAGGAGCGTCGCCGACGGCCCGCCGCAGTTCGCCTCGACGAACGGTTCGTCGGCCCGCGGGCTCAGGCGGTGGACGATCCGTGCGACCCATCCCTTACCCGTGCCGCTCTCGCCCGTAAGGAGCACGGTCGAGTGATCGGTCGCGGCGAGCAGCTCGATCTGCCGTGCCAGCTCCTGCATCGCGGGCGAGACGCCGAGCGCGCCGAGCTCGGGCGCAACGTTGTCGTGGGCGCGGAGCAGCGCGTTCTGCCGCCTCAGGCGCACCTTCTCGAGCGCCCGCGCCGCCGCCGCCGCGAGATGTTGCAACTGCACCGGCTTCGTGAGACAGGTCTCGGCGCCGAGCTGCATCGCGCGGACGGTCCGCTCGATGTCGCCCTCCCCCGTGATGACGATCACAGGGGCGCCCTCCGGCTGCAGCCGCTCCAGCACTTCGAGCCCTTCGACGTCCGGGAGCGAGAGTTCCAGGATCACGACGCTCGGCCGGAGCCGGTGATGCGCCTCCACGCCCCCTTCCCCGGTGGCCTCGCGGGCCAGATCGTACTCCAGGCGCTCAAAGGAGTCGCCGGCCGCGCGCAGCAGGTCGGCGTCGCCGCCGATCAGCAGCAGCCTATCAGCCACGCGACGGCTCCCACGCCCTTGCCCCCGACTCCCGCGCCAAACGTCGTGGCACTCTTGCCGGATCCACGATCACTCGCAGCGCCGCAGGGAGGATGCGCGCCTCGAAGGGGGCGTCCCCCGCAGGCTCGCCGTCCAGCTGGATCGGTCGTGGCGGACCCTCGAGCACTTCCACTCGCACCGTGCGCCCCCGCCCGAACCATACGCGCCCCGACCCGCTGCGCGGGCGCCGGAGGAGCTCGAAGAACACGCTCACGCTCTCCCAGGTGCCGTCCGCTTGCAGCGCCAACACGTCCAGCCAGCCGTCGTCCGGCGCGATGTCGTCCCGCAGCCGGAGGAACGGCGGGACCAGCTCACCGCAATTCGCGACCAGCACCATCGCGGCCCGGAGCTCGTGGGACTCGCCGTCCACCGTCACCCGGTGCCGCGCGCTCCGCACGCTCGGGAGCGCGGCGCAGGCACGCGCCACGTAGGCGCCCATCTTCCAGCGTCGCTTCTCCGCGGCGCCCGTCGCCGCCATCAGTCGAGCGTCGAACCCCGCGCCGCTGCACACGGCGAAGTAGTGCGTGCCGTCGGCGCGCTCGACCGCGCCGAGGTCGATGGTCAGCGGCGTCCCCTCGAGGATCGCGCGCGCTGCGGCTGCCGGACTGCGCGGCAGCCGCAGGTTGCCGGCGAGGAGATTTCCGGTGCCGCCCGGGACGAGTCCCAGGGGGATCCCGCTTCCCACCGTCGCAGCCGCGACCTGCATCGCCGTGCCGTCGCCGCCGTGACACACGAGCACGTCGAGGCCCTGGGCTCGTCCCTGCTCCGCGAAGCGGCGGGCGTCGCCCCCCCGTGCGGTCGCCAGCACCTCGACCGACCACCCACCGCGCCGCAGCGTGTCCCGGATCGTCGTCACCGCGCGGGCGTCCGCGCGCCCGGCGGCCGGGTTCGTGATCAGCATCGCGCGGGCCACGCTAGTACCGCTTCTCCCAGAATAGATCGAGGCCCACCTGCCGCGTCCCGGCCAGAGGCTCGGCCCCCGGGTCGGCGCAGATCAGCACCGGCTCGAACCCCGCTTCGGTGCGCCACTCCGGGCTCACCCGGAACTGGAGCGAGATGCCGAAGTTCCGGCTCAGGCTGACGGCCCGACCTCCACAGAAGCTCCCGTTGAGCACCACGAAGGTCTTCGGCCCGAGCTGCCATCCCACACCGAGCTGCCACCCGAGCAGCGGGTCGCCCTGGCCTCCGCCGCCGGGACGAATCTCCACGTAATCCACACGGAGGGGCACGCCGCCGGACACGATCGTCTGCTCGATTTCGCCCGACAGCACCGAGAGCGCGCTCTGGATGAGAGCCCGCTGATCGGCGATGCCGCCCTGCTGCCCCCCGAGATCGAGACTACTCTTGCCGAACAGCAGATAGGAGATCACCTCGGTCTGCGACAGGTTCTGCTTCTCCGCTGCGAGCGTCACCTTGGGCACGAGCAGGCTGCCCGTGATGTGGGCCACCACCGTGATGTCCTCGGGGTTGGTCTGGCGGGGGGACGGCACGGGGTGAACGACGTGCTTCGCCTCGATGTCGAGCGCGGCGTCCTGATCCGGCGTGCCAAAGTACGTCACGCTCCCCTGCGTCACCACGAACTCGCGCGTGACCGGCCCGACCTTGAGGCGGTACGTGCCTCGCACGGCCTGCAGCGTGCCGCTCACCAGGTAGAGGCTGCGCTGCTTGGTCAGGCGCACGGTGCCGGCGAGCTGGATGTTCGCCTCGTTCGAGCGCAGCCACACGTCGCTCCCCATCTCGAGCTCGAGGTCCTCGATGCGCAGGCTGTCGAGAAACACGTTCTGGAACTCCGGGCCGAGGCGCTGCTCCTGAATGAGAGACGCGAGCGAGGTGTCCGCCAGCTCGTCGAGGTTGACGAGGCGCTTCTGGACCAGGTCGGCGAAGTAAAGCACTCCCGAAGTCACCTTCGCCCGCCCCGTCAGCGTGGCGCCAAAGACGGGCCCGCGCAGCGCCATCTGCCCGCTCGCGGTGACGGTCACGTTGTTCTTGAGGTCGAGCGCCTTGAACTGGTCGGCGTCGATCTTCAAGGCGAGTACGGGATGCGTGAGCCGCTCCAAACGCACGATGCCCGACACCTCCGCCCTTCCCTTGTCGCTGCGTGCGGAGAGGCGCCTGATGACGATCGTGTCGCCCGAGAGCGCCAGACGCCCGTTCACATCCTGGTAACGCACGTTGATCGCGGGGATCTGGGCCGCGGCGTCCCTGACTTCCAGGCTCCCTTCGAGGCGGGGTGCGTCCCAGGTCCCGGTGATGCCGACATCGGCCGAGAAGACGCCCGCCACGTCCCGCAGCGTCGGCGTGAGCGCCTCCAGGACGGAAAGATCCACGCTGTCCGCGGTAGCCCGCACCGAGAGCCTGTCGGAGAGCTGCCGCTGCCCGACGGTGGCGAGCGAGAGATCGAGCGGCAGCTGCGCCTGCACGTTCAGGATCCGCTCCTGGCGAGAGCGCCACAGCTGGACGGCCCCGCTGAGGCGCCGATCGTGGTACTCGAACGTACCGTCGAGCAACGGGGCGTGGAACTCGCTCACCGACGCGTCGGTGAGCGAGAACGAGCCGTTCGACAAGACCGGGGCGGCGCGCGTACCGGCCAGGTCCACGGCGGCCTTGATCGAGCCGCGCACGCCCGACGTGTCCCGCTGCAGCAGCGCGTAGACCCCCGCCAGGGGGAATCCATCGACCCAGAAGTGGGCCTCCGCCCGGCCGCCGGTGGGCAGGTCCCCCTCGAGCCCGAGCTCGCCGGAGACGTGATCGCTGTGCAGCACCAGGTGGCTCACCGCGGCTACCGAATCCGTGACCCTCACCTCTGCAGGCGACCCCAGCCGCCAGACGTCCCCGGGGACCTGCAGCTTGAGCGAATCCAGGCCCAGCGCCAGCACCGGGTCGCCCCCCGACCCCGTCCGGCGCTCGAACCGACCCCCAGCGCGGAACGCGCCCGCTTCACCCAGCCGAGCGCGGGCAAACCAGGCGAGCGAGTCCGGCGTCCCCTGCACGGCAACCGAGTCCGCCGCGAACCCCAGGCCGCCGTGCGCCAGGGAGTCGAACGCCGCGTGGAGCTCCAACGCGGGCTTGGAGCCGGGCGGGTCGGGCGAGCCGGGCCGGTAAACGAGCCGCACGCGCCCGGAGTCGGGCACTTCCCAACCCCGCCACTTCACCCGCCGACCGCTTACCTGGGCCTCGACCCCGAGGGAGTCGAGCGACCCCTCGAGCGTGAGCGTGACTCGAGCGGTGCCCGCCAGAGCTTCACTCCCCGGCGCTTCCCTCCCGGTCTCTTCACCGTCTCCGATCCCGTCCTCCCCGTCCCCCGCAGCCCCTCCCACCTCTCCCACGGCCCAGCTCACCAGGGAATCGAGCGAGCTGAGGCTGTCCGCGACGAGCTCGAGCGCCACGGCGCCGGCGCTACCCCCGCTCCAGCCGAGGGAACCCGAGCCCGTTGTGGTCACGCTCAGGCCCGGTCCCCTGACCCACAGCGAGTCGATGTAGAGGCGGCCGTGGGCGAACCGCACCGCCACGTGGCCGCTATCGAGCGCGGCGCGGGCAATGGACGAGGTCGCGAGCGTCGCCCTCGCCTGCCCCACCGGGGGCGTGCCGCTGTCGGTGGTGACGCTTCCGGTGAGAGTGAAATCGAGCCGCGAGTTCGGCGCGTGGTCGAGCCAGCGGGCGAGGTCGACGTTGTGCCCGCGCAGGGTCAGGTCCCGCGCGCCATACGAAGGGAGCCCGAGTTGCAGCAGGCCGGTCACGGCCACGCTCCCGCCGGGTGAGCGCAACTCCGCCTGGGTCTGGAGCGCAGCGAGCGTCCCCGCAAGCTTCACGGGTCCCGCGACCGCGCCGTGCACGGGAAGCGTCGGGAAGCTCCCGCGCAGCCCGTCGAACGACACCGAGTCGGCCGTCACGTCGGCGTAAGCTCCGAGCGTGTCGGTCCGGCTGTCCAGACGCACGGTACCGGCGATCTTGCTGGGCGGTCGCGACCCGTCCTGATGCTCCAGTGTCCCCTCGAACTGCGCGTTCTTGAGCGGCCCGGTAAGCGTCCCAGCGGCGTAGAGCATCCCGCGCAGCGTGATCGCCGGGACCAACCGCCGCACGGTGCCGAGATCCACCGCGGCCGCCTCGACCCCGAACGGCTGGAAGCGGATGCCCTCCCCGTCCTGGGCCGCGAGGTTGACCTCTCCCTTGCCACGGATGCGAGTCTCCGGCCACCCCGCGGCCAGCGAATCGCGGAACACCCAGTCCACCTCGAGCGTGAGCGCCGCGAGCGGTCCGCTCGCCACCGTGTGACCGCTCAGCCGCCCGGCGAACGGCAGCGTCTCGAGGAACGGGCGCGCGAACTCGAGGTCGAAGTCTTCCGCCTGGAGGTCCGCGTCCCGCAGCGCGGCCAGCCCCGAGTCCGCGGTCGTGAGCGCAGTGACCCGGCCGGTCACGGTGCCGGACCCCCAGGCCAGACGCAACGGGCTGAGCCGCACCTCCAGGACGCGCCCGCCGTGCGAGCGCAGCCGCACGTCCCCTGCGAGCGCGGCGCTCCCCGCGAGTCGCCGGTCGATGAAGTGGAAGTCCCCGAGCGTGGCGGAGTCGGCACGCGCAGCGAGGTCGTACAGCAGCGTGTCGTGGGGCCAGCGAACCTTCCCGCGCACCCGGCTGAGCGCCGATCCCGGAAACCGCACGCGCGACAGATCGACTTCGACCGAGTCCCCGATCACGTGCAACCGGCCGGCCACGTCCACGAGCCGCAAGTCCGGATCGCTGCTCTCCACGGCCAGGCGGGAGACGTCGATGCGAATCCCGGGCTCGCGTGGCGACGAGATCTGCAGCGCCGCGAGGCGCGTGTTGAGGTGCTCGAACCGCCGGACCCGCACCCGCCCGTTCGGCCCGCCGCTCTGGATCTCGACCGCCGTATCGCCCGGCGCCACGTGCCGCGCCTGCAGCCGCAGCGTCACGGTGCCGTCCTCGATCTGCACGTTCCGAAACAGAATCAGCGTCGCTGGCCCGTGCGGTCCCGTGTCCGGGCCGCCCAAGCGGAGCAGCTCCTCGAGGTTGAGCCGACCGGTCTTGTGCTGGACGATGTTGATGACCGGTTGGCGCAGCGTGAGCTTGAACAGCACCACGCGCCCCGCCACGAGGTCGAACGGATCGTAGCTGAGCTGCGCCCGCGGCAGCCAGGCGACGAGCGTCGTGTCGGGGTCGAACAGCCGCACGTCCGATAGCGTCAGTCCCGTGAGCAGGGCGCCGCTGACGTTCCCGACCTCGACCGACCCCGAGAACACCCGCTTCAACCCCGCCTCCGCGGCGCGCGCGAGCAGCGCGCGGCCGCGGTGCGTGCCGACCAGAGCGGAGAGGGCGCCGAAGACGCAGGCGACCAGCCCGACGAGCGTCCAAAGCGCGACCCCGAGGGAGCGCCGCATGATCAGAACGCCTGCCCGACCGCGAACTGCACGACCACGCGCCGCCAGAAGCCAGACGCCAGGCCGGGTTGAATCAAGGGGTGCGCAATCAGCGTGAGGCTCTTGTCCCGGTTGTTCTGGAAGTACAGCGGGCCCGGCTCCGCCGGGTAGCCGTTGTAGGCGGCGTCGAGCCGCACCGGCCCCAGGGGCGTCGCGAAGCGCACCCCCGCGCCTGGGGTCACCCGTAAGCCGCTTACGCCCGTTTGTTCACCACGCTCCCATACCTGGCCTGCATCCACGAACAGCGCGACGCGCATGCGGTCGGGGAACAAGGGCGTCGGGAACCGCAGCTCGGTGTTGACGACGAAGATCGAGTTGCCCCCGGTCGGCGACGCCCGGATGTCGAGGAACGTCGTGTCCGTTCCTTGAACCGTGATGCTGTCCGAGACGTACACCCGTGGCCCCAGCTCGTTGCGCGCGTACCCCCGCACCGAGTTCGGACCGCCGCCGTAAAAGCGCTGGTCGGGGGGGACGAAGCGGACGCTCTGGCTCGCGAGCGTGATGTGCCGCGCCGGGACGATCGTTCCGGCGCGCACCCGCCACGCGAGCGCGCCCCGCCGGCCGACCGGGTAGTAACGGGCCACCTCCAGCTCCCCGCGGTTGAATTCGTACAGAGTGTCCGAGCCGACGAGCCGCGACGCGTGCAGCAGGGCGGCCGTCACGACGCTTCCCGCCGAGGGATCGAGCACCGAGTTGGTGCGGTCGCGGACGGCCGAGATGGTCACCGCGCCGAAGGGATGAGAGCTGGCGAGCCGCGCCCGGTCCGTCGAGTCGCATACAGTGAAGACGGCGCAGTACACCGCGGGGTCCGCCGTCGTACGGCCCACGGAGAAGCCGTATCCGAGCGTGGCCGGGATATTACGCCGGGCGTTGAAGGTGACGGCGGCGTTCAGTCCCACAGCCTGGCGGGTGTACGCCTTGAACTCGGAGCGCCGCTCCGCGAAGACGCCGAGACTCGCCGTGTGGCGCGGCGACAGGAATGCCGGCTGGCGGAGCGTGAGTCCCAGGTTGTAGTTCAGCGTATCTGAGGTGTCGTCGCCCTCCAAAGAGCGGCACACGTTGCCGCGCAACCCAGCATCGGTCGGTACGCCCACCCCGAGCTTCGCGAGGCGACCGGTCAGCTCGAGGGCGCGGGCACCACCCAAGAAGCCGTACGCCGTCCACCCCGCCTGGAGCCGGAAGCAGTCGAGGGTGCCGTAACCGGCCCCGACCCGGATGCCGTGCCGGGGGGCCTCGCTCACTCCTACCAACACGGCGACGGTCGAGTCTCCCGGCCGGGGGGCGGTGTCGGCGAGCGCGACGTTCACCGTCCGGAACATGCCCAGGCCGTACAGGTCCCGCTGCGTC
>Ga0209056_10009081_pt1 | contig 10169 bp, 5 predicted proteins | sample GraSoiAngelo_114_FD_185876 | JGI IMG/M metagenome (GOLD analysis project Ga0209056, IMG submission 185876) | Grasslands soil microbial communities from the Angelo Coastal Reserve, California, USA - 14_0903_13_40cm (SPAdes) (version 2) | ecosystem: Environmental > Terrestrial > Soil > Grasslands ...
CCATGCGCTCGCCCAGCAGTCCGCCGATCGTCCCGCTGTCATGCCACGGCACACCCATGACCCAGGCGATCGGCCGGAAGATCCATCCGAGCACGGTCTGCAGCGTGGCCGGGAACCAGGGGGCAAATCCGTGAATCCAGCCGAACAGTCCATTCACCAAGGCGATGAGCGCGATGAAGGAGATGAGCATCGCGATCACGTTCAGCATGAGCTGCAGGCCTTCACCCGTGCCCCGCGCGGCCGCGTCGAGCACGTTCACGTCGGTGCGCGGAATGTCGACCTTCACGCCGCCGAGCGTCTCCGGCACCTCGGTCTCGGGCTCGAGGATCTTGGCCATCATGATCGTACCCGGCGCCGTCATGATCACGGCCGTCAGCAAGTGGCGCGCTTCGATCCCGAATGCGATGTAGGCCGCCATGATGGATCCCGAGACGTGCGCCATGCCCGCCGTCATCACGGTCATCAACTCGGAGAGTGTCATGCGCGGCAGGAAGGGGCGGATCGTGAGGGGTGCCTCGGTCTGTCCCATGAAGATCGACGCCGCGACATTGAGGCTCTCCGCGCCGCTCGCGCCCATGATCTTGTTCATTGCCACCGCGAACGCCTTCACGACGATCTGCATGATGCCGAGGTAGTACATGATGGCGAACAGCGCTGAGACGAAGATGATCGCGGGCATAATCTGAAACGCGAACACGACGCCGATGCTCGAGTGCTGCTTCCCGATCTCGCCGAAGACGAATTCCGAGCCGGCGTACGAGAAACTAAGAATCTTCGTGACGGTGGCGCCGAGCCAGCTGAAGATTGTCTGCCCAACCGGGACCCGAAGCACAAAGATCGCGAACAGCAGCTGCAGCCCGACCCCCCACGCCACGACGCGCCAGCTGATCGCCCGGCGATTGCGCGAGAAGGCGACGCCGATGCCGAGGATCAAGAGAATCCCGAAGACTCCCGTCAGCCGGGAGCCGAGTGAGCGCGGCGCGGGCGTCACCACCTGAGCCTTGGTCGTATCCTGGGCGGCGGTCTGTACAGTGGCGCCACTCAACGTATTGAACACAAAGCGCGGCAGTGTAAACACGAGGAGCGCGCAGACGAACGTGACCGTGAACGCGAAGACGACCCGGCGCCAGGACATCAAGCAGTTCCCCCTTCTTCGTCGAGTTCGCTCTGCACGCGGGACACGAGCGCGACCTTCTCGTACTCCGGGAGAAACGCGCTTTCGCAGGCGTTCAGGACCACGCGCGCCATGTCGTCGGGCGAGAGGCCCAGCACGGCGTGCGCCAGGAAATACTCATCGGTCAGGGTGATGCCGTCGGTCAGTGGGCCGTCGGTATTGAGCGTGACGACGACGCCCTGCTGGAAATAGCGCCTAAAGGGATGTTCCGCCACCGACGAGACGACATGCGTATGCACGTTGCTGCTGAGACACATCTCTAACGGGACCTTGCGCGCGATGACTTCCTCGAGCAGCACCGGATCCTCGGCCAGGCGCGTGCCGTGCCCGATCCGCTGCGCGCCGACGTCGTGGAGCGCCTGATGGATCGACTGCGGTCCGTCTCCCTCGCCCGCATGACAGGTGCAGGCCATGCCGTGCGTCGCCGCGTACTCGAACGCCGCGCGATGATCTCGCGCCGGGAAGCCGCGCTCCGCACCGGCGAGATCGAACGCCGTCACCCCCGCCGTGCGATAGTCCGCGGCCGTACGGGCCAGCTCGAGCGATTCAGCCGGCGGCTTGGTGCGCATCGCGCAGACAATGAGCCCGACCTTGGTTCCCGTTTCGGCGGCTGCGCGCCGGATGCCGGCCAGCGGCGCTTCGATCGCTTGGGACAGCGTCAACGCGGGACGATGCAGGAGCGGCGAATAGCGCACCTCGACGTAGCGAACATTCTCGGCGGCCTTATCGAGGACGAATTCGTAGGCCACGCGCTCCAGCGCGGCCGCGGACTGCAGCACGGACAGCGTGATCTCGTATTTCTGGAGATACTCCTCGAGGCTCTTGGCGTCGCGCACGAGCATCGCTTTCGCGAGCGCGTCCGGGGTGTCGGCGGGCAACCGGATGCCCTGCTCGCGCGCCAGCTCCAGCATCGTGGCCGGCCGCAACGCACCGTCGAGATGCACATGCAGCTCGGCCTTGGGCCAGCGCCGCAGCGCGTCTTTGGTCAGCCTGGGCTTGGCTCCGCGCCGCGCGGAGACGACGACCCGATAGACGGAACCGGCCTCCCCCACCGCGTCACCGGCATCGATGGGGCGGCCGGCGGCATCCGTCACATACGCGGCATTGTCGAGCAGCCGAGCCAGGCCGTCGTCCGCCTGCGCGACCGCGTCGCGCACTCGCGCGCCCCGTGGTACGTCAACCGCCCTGTCGTTGACGAAAACCCGCATCAGTGGTCGGTCCGATGGAAGCGCGCGCTGTCGGGCGCCTCCACGGGAGCGCGCAGCACACCCAGATAGCGGGTCAGGGCGTCGATATCCACGGCGTCGAGGTCTTCTCTCGGCGAGCCCACCAGCATGCGGAAACCAGAGCCACCCGTCGCCATGAAGTCGCTGACGACCAGCGTGTAGGTACCGTCCTTGTCGAGGCCTTTGCCGTTCGCGAATCGAATCCGGCTGATGCGTTTCCCGGGCGCTTGACGGCCGTCAAACCACACCTCGACGCCGGCGACGTGACAGTCGGGGAGATGATCCTGGCCTCCTCCCGACACGCACTGCTCCAGCGCGTCCTGCAGCACCGAGCCCTTGACCGTGAGCCGCAGCAGCCGGTTTTGGAACGGCTGCACCTGATAGATCTGGCCCCACGTGACTGTGCCCTCGGGCAGGTCGGCGCGGATGCCACCGTTGTTCATGATGGCCACGTCGGCGCGGCCGGCGGCGCGCTGCGCATCCGCAATGAGCCGGCCGAGGCCGTACTCGTCGCCGACCCGCTTCAACGGGAACTTGAGCCGCGCGACCGTCCGCTCCGAGATGTTGCGAACCGCCTGCTGCTGGCGGCCGAGGGTTTCCGTCAACGCCACATCGGCTCTGACCTGGTCGGCATACGGGGTGATGAGCTGCGCGCGCACCTCGCGCCGGCCGCGGACGCGCACGAAGTCGACGACGCCGATCGAGCGGGCACTCGACTGCGCCTCCACGATGGGGATGCCGTGGACCACGGTGTTCACCCGCACGTGCGTGTGACCGGCGACGATCAAATCGACAGATCCGGAATCCAGTTGCCGTGCCACGTCGAGAATTTCGCCGTGGCAGGCGGCGGTGTTCCCCGCTCCGGTACTCGAGTCACAGATTGCGCCCACGTGCGCCACGACGATCACGAAGTCGGCGGCCGCCCGCGCCTCCGGGAGATAGCGCTTGATCGCCTGAGCGCCGTCACCGAACGCGAGGCCTTGGATGTTGCGCGAGGCGGTGCTCGTCGGCGTTTCGGTCGTCGTCAACCCGATTATGGCGATCTTCACGCCGTACTTCGTAACCAGCGTCCACGGTTTCGCCCAATCCGGCCGCGCGGTTCCCGCCGTGTTCGTGATGTTCGCCGAGAGGAACGGGTATTTCGCTTCGCTCATGCGTGCCCGCAGCGTGTCCACCGACCAGTCGAACTCATGATTGCCGATCGCCGCCGCGTCGATGCCGAGCGTGTTCATCGCGTCGATCGTCCCGCGCCCGAACGTGGCATTCGAGAGCAGGGTTCCCTGCATTTCGTCGCCGGCGTCGAGCCGCACTGAGGTGCAGCCGCAGACGCGAGCGAGACTGTCGAGCCACGGCTTCAGCGCCGCCACCCCGCCCACCGGCCGTCCCTGCGACCAGTCCCACACCCGCGGCTCGAGTTGCCCATGGAGGTCGCTGGTGGTGAGCACCCGCAGCAGCGTGCTGTCGGTGACGCTGAGCGGCGCCGCCGCGGGCGCGAAGGCAGCGCGCGCCGCGGCGCGCGCGGAATCGGGAATGATCGCCCAGCTCGGCCGCAGATACGCCGCGAACTGGATCGTGTGCGCGCGGCGGATTTCGTCCACCAGCAGCTCGCGAATGTCTTCACCCTTGTCGTAGATGACGGGCGCGCCGGCGAGCATCGAATAGCCACCACCCCCCGCCTGCCGGTAGCTGTTCAGCGCCATCGTGAAGGTGTCGGTGGGCTGCACGATTTTGCCGTTATAGGCGAGGCCGCGAATGCGCTGCCCCGCCGGTCGGGAGAGATCGACGTTGTAGACCACGCCGCTGACGACGTCGTAGTTGTATCCCGCGACGCTGTCGTTGATGACCGGCCGTCCCGGCTCGTAGGTGCGGAAATACCGGGCGGAATGCTCGAGGTACTCGCGCAGCTGTTGGCCCGAGATCCGTACGGCGCGCAGCGTATTCTCGTATGGATAGATCCCCGCGAGGTCCCGCTGATGGAGGTCGCCCTCGGGCAATCCCGGCTGGATGTCGAAGGCCGCAGCCGCCGACAGCTGCGTCCCCGCGCGGCGGCGCTGTACCTCGTTGATGAAATCGAGCAGCGGCGTATCCTGGACGCGCGCATACCGCGCATCGAATCCCGGTCCCGCGGCCCCGACCAGTGAGCCGGCCCAGAGCCGCGCCGCCTGGTGCGCAGGGTTGAGCCGCTGCGTGAACCGCGGCAGCTCCGGCACTGACGCCAGGGGAATCAGATCGGCATGGATGCTCGTGACGTGCCATCTGGCCCCGGGCCCCCCCCCCTGCTCCCTGCTCATCGAGACATGAACCACCGACAGGCTCTGCACCCAGTTCTTCGGTTGCACGAAAACCACGCCGTTGATCACGGTGTCGCGGATCTCGCGGTGCGTGTGGCCGACGATCACAATGTCCGGTTTCGGATTCACCGCTGCCAGCGCAGCGGCGTCGTTCTCCGGACCGACGCCCGTCGTGTCGTAGCTCGATGCTCCGAATCCCGAGTGGATCAGCACGACCTTGAGGTCGGCCCCTTCACCCTCCAATCGCGCCAGCGCTGCAGGAGCGGCGCCGGCGATGCGCCGCACGCGCACGCGCGACGCGGCGAGCTGCGCGCGATCCCACAACATCGTGCCCGGCGTCGTAAAGCCCGTGATGCCGACCTTCACGGCGCCGCGCGGCAGGATCACCATTTTCGGAAACAGCGGACCGCCGGATGAGTCCTCCACGTTCGCCGAGACGAAGCGGTACGTGGCCTGGGTGGCGGCACGGCGTAAGAAATCGAGACCGTAGTCGAAATCGTGATTACCCGGGGTGACGACGTCGTACTGCAGCGCGTTGAGCGCGTCCACGACCGGTTGGGGCTGGCGTTTGTCGTAGCGGGCGAAGAAAGTCGCGAATGGATTGCCCTGCAACAAGTCGCCGGCGTCGACCAGGACGAGTGTGCCGGGATAGCGACCGCGCAGGGTCTCGATCGCAGTGGCGGCACGCGAGAGCCCGCCGGGCGCGGCGGCATCCCGCACATAGTCCCACCCGAACACGCGGCCGTGAATGTCGGTCGTGGCGACGATGACGATGTGCGCGGTATCGGGGGGACTCTGGAGGGCGAGGAGCAGCGTGAGGAGACGCATAGTGCGCTCAAAATTGCGAAACGAGCGTCGCTCGCGCTACCTTCCGGCCTGCTCATGGCGAATGAGACGGCGGCGGCCGCCCCACACCGCATTCTCGTCGTAGACGACGAGCCCGATATAACGGCTCTCGTTGCGTATCACCTGGCGAAGGAAGGTTACCGCGTCACCACCGCCGGCACCGGCGCCGACGCGCTTCGCTCGGCGCGCGAAGAACGCCCCGATCTTGTAGTTCTGGACCTCATGCTCCCCGGCCACTCGGGTTTCGAGGTGCTGGCGGAGCTGCGCCGCCGGGACGAGACGCGCGACGTCGGCGTACTGCTGCTAACCGCGCGCAAGGATGAGCCCGATCGCATCAAGGGCCTGTCCCTCGGCGCCGACGACTACCTCGCCAAGCCGTTTTCTCCCAAGGAGCTGGTGCTGCGCGTGGGGGCGATCCTGCGGCGCCTGGCGGCGCCGCCAGTGGCGGCCGGCGGCCGTCTGGTCGGCGGTCCGATCGTGCTCGATCGTACGGCCCATCGCGTGACGACGGACGGGAAAGACGTCGAGCTCACCGCGACCGAATTCAAACTGCTGGAACGACTGATCGAACGCCGTGACCGCGTGCAATCGCGGTCCCAGTTGCTCGAATCGGTCTGGCAGGCGCAGCCGGACATTCAGACTCGCACCGTGGACATGCACGTGCAGCGGCTGCGCACCAAGCTGGGCGCGGCCGGAGAATGGATCGAAACGGTGCGTGCCGTCGGCTACCGGTTCCGCGAGCCAGTGGCGCCACCGAAGAGACCCGCCACCGCCTCCCCACCGCCTCCGCGCCGCCGTCACACATGAGACTCGCCACGCGGCTGTTCGCGAGCATTGGCTTGCTCGTGGCTGCCGCGGTCGCCGGTTCGATCATCGCCGCCGACGTCCTGCTGCGCCGGCACCTCGAACACGAAATCGCGACGGAGCTGGAGCGCGAGGCGCGTCTCGTGGCGGCGTTCACGCCGGCCGACTCGACCAAATGGCCCGAGTTCGCGGCGCTGGCCGGGGCGCGCCTCGGACGCCGCGTCACCCTGATCGATCCTGACGGGCACGTCCGCGGCGACACCGAGTTCGACCGCGCCTCGCTCGCCCAGCTGCAGAATCATCGCGACCGGCCCGAAGTGCGCGCGGTGCTCGACTCCGCTCGCGGCGTGGGAGTGAACGAACGCCTGAGCACCTCGACCAACGAACGGCAGATGTACGTGGCGATCCGGGACGGGCCGCCGGGGCTCGCCGTGGTGCGCGTCTCCACGACCCTCGCGATCGTGGACGCACAGGTCCATGCCGTCCAGCGAGCCGTCGCCGCAGCTGGATTGGTCATGCTGCTGGCGGCCGGGCTCGTCGCCTGGCTGCTCGCGCGCGCGCTGGCCTGGCCCCTGGTCCGCATTGCCGACGCGGCGCGAGACATCGCCGCCGGTCGGCCGGCGGAATTCCCCGACGTGCGCGTTCCCGAGTTGGCCCACCAGGTCGACGCGCTGCGCGCGATGCATCACGAGCTCGAGCGCCGCTTCGAGGACCTGCGACGGGAGCGCGAGGAATCGCGCACTCTGCTCGAAGCGCTGTCGGATGGCGTCCTCGCCGCCGACAAGCGCGGCATCGTCATCGAGACGAACGCCGCCGCGCGCCGGCTGCTCGGCTACGGACAGACCGAGGCGTTGCCGCCGCTCGGCGAGCTCTTCCATGATCGCGCGCATCGCGCATTGATGCGGGAGACCCTGTCGGGCGCGGTGGTGGAGGGTCGCGAGCTGGATCTCGGGGACCGCACCGTCGTCGTATCGGCCCGGCCGCTCGCGGAAGGCGGGACGTTACTCGTGCTGAGTGATGTCACCGACCTGCGGCGCCTCGAAACGATCCGGCGCGACTTCGTGGCGAATGTGTCGCACGAGCTGAAGACTCCGCTGACGGCCATCGCGGGGTACGCCGAAACGCTCGCGGCTGAAGCTGCTGAGGCACAAGCGGTCGGCTTTGCGCAGACGATCGTCGAGAACGCTCGTCGTATGCAGCGACTGGTGGACGACTTGCTCGACCTGTCGAGGATCGAATCCGGCGGATGGGAGCCGCAGCCGCGCACGGTCGGGGTGGAGGCCGCGGCGCGCGAGGCGTGGCGGCGGTTCACGGAACGGGCAGCGGATCGGGGAGTGCTGTTCGAAACCGCGATGAACGAAGCGACCATCAGCGGCGATCCCGACGCGCTGCAGCAGATCTTCACGAATCTCTTTGATAACGCGCTGCGGCATACGCCGCGGGGTGGCCGTATCCGCGTGGCCGCGGAGCGAGACGGCGGCGACATCGTCGTTCGGGTGACCGACACCGGCTCGGGCATCCCCGCCGAGCACCTCCCTCGCATCTTCGAGCGCTTCTACCGTGTGGACCCCGGCCGCTCGCGGCAGGAAGGCGGCACGGGGCTCGGCTTGTCGATCGTCAAGCACCTCGTGGAGGCACACGGCGGGCGCGTGGAGGCTGAAAGCGAGCTCGGCCGCGGCACCACAGTTGTGCTGTACTTCCCGTCCGTTACACACTCGTAACGCAACCTTCGCCGGCGATTCACCGCGCGCAGACACTGTGGAACCGTGTGTCATCCCTCAGTACGGTCCACGTGCCCGGCGGCGGTTTGCACGGCCGACTGTCCGGGTGCCCAGGTAGCGGAGGCCCGTATGGCTCCGCTATCTGCTTTGGGGCGGCCGCCGTTACAGAATCGTGACATGGCCGACTCATCGTGGTGATGCCGGGCCGGCAGTTTTGCAGCCATCGGAGCAGTTCACTTCCACCCAAGTCTTGAGGAGCAACCGTGCACGCAAGGCTGTCCTATCAGCTCGTGGCTCTGGCCATGCTGGGCGGGTTCGTCACCCCCGCGGCCGCTCAGGCGCCCGCCACGCAGGCACCGCAGGTCACCGTCGGCGGTGTGGCGTATCTGCAGTACCTCTACCAGCTCAAAGACACCGCCAACCACAACAACAACTTCGACGTGACGAGGGCCTACATCAACGTCATCGGCCGCTTTTCGGGTGGCGTGACCACGCGGATTACGGTGGACGTCAATCGCCCGCCAGCGGCGACGACCGACAACTCACTGCGCTATCGCCTCAAGTACGCCTTCGTTACCTACACGCCACAGGGGAGCGCGCTCACCTACAAGCTCGGCCAAATCCACACGCCGTGGATCGACTGGGAAGAGGCGCTGTGGGACTACCGCATGCAGGGCCAGATGGCGATGGAGCGCGGCGGGTACCTCTCATCCTCGGACTTCGGCCTGGGTGTGGACGGCAACTGGAAGGCCGATCGCGTCAACATGCAGGTCGGGATCTATAACGGAGAGAGCTACAGCGGCGGGACCGGCGATAAGCGTAAAGACCTGATGGCTCGCGTTTCCGTGCGTGTGAGTGAGACTGATGACGCCAGCCGCGTGGGTGGGCTCCGGGTCAGTGCGTACGGCCAGTACGGCAAGCCGACGAGCGGCGGCCAGCGTAGCCGGCTGCTCGGCATGGTGTCGTACCGGACGAAGCAGATCACGCTAGCCGCCGAATATGCGGTTACCAGGGACAGCACCACGGGACCAGTGCCACCGCCCGTCGCCAAGTCCTCCGGTTCAGTCGCGAGCTTCTTCGGTGTGTACCACTTCCAGAACTCCAAAGCCTCGCTGCTGGCCCGCGTCGACTTCACGGACCCGAACACGAACGTCGGCAACAACCGGCTCACTCGCTTCATCGGCGGGGCCTCGTATCAACTCTCGCCGAACCTCCGCCTGCTCGCAGACCTGGACATGCTCTCGTACCAGGGCGGTGCGCCGACACCGGCACTCGCGGCGACACGGTCGCAAGCGTATTTCCAGGCACAGTTCACGTTCTAACGCATTCAACGGAGAACACACACTCATGAAGTCGACTCGCTTCTTCGCTCTCGCCGCGCTGCTCGGCGCCGCAGGTCCGGCCGCCGCGCAGGTCCAGCTCAATGGCGCCGGGGCGACGTTCCCGAACATCATTTATTCGAACTGGATGCTGACCTACAATCAGACGCATCCCGATGTGAAGCTGAACTACCAGTCGATCGGGTCGGGCGGCGGCATCCGGCAGTTCTCCGACGGCACCGTGGATTTCGGCGCCACCGACGCGCCGATGAGCGACTCGGCGATCGCGGCAATCAGCGGCAACGTGCTGCACATCCCGACGGTCATGGGCGCCGTGGTGGTCATCTATAATCTCCAGGGCGTCTCGCAGGCGGTCCGGTTCACTCCCGATGTTCTCGCCGACATCTTCCTCGGCAAAGTCAGCAAGTGGAATGATGCGCGCCTCGCGAGCATCAACCCGGGTGTCACGCTACCCGCGGCGGACATCATCGTCGTCCATCGCGCCGAAGGCTCGGGCACGTCGTTCGCGTTCACCGACTACCTGTCCAAGGTGAGCCCCGAGTGGCAGCAGAAGGTTGGGAAAGGCCCGTCGGTAAACTGGCCCGTGGGTCTCGGCGGCCGGGGCAGCGAAGGCGTTTCCGCCACCGTGAGCCAGACACCGGGCGCGATGGGGTACGTCGAGCTGGCGTATGCGACGACCAACAAGATCCAATTCGGCACGGTGCGCAACAGCTCGGGAAACTGGATTACCCCAACCCTCGAAGCGGTCATGGCGGCCGCCGCAGGCA
>Ga0209056_10009084_pt1 | contig 10168 bp, 11 predicted proteins | sample GraSoiAngelo_114_FD_185876 | JGI IMG/M metagenome (GOLD analysis project Ga0209056, IMG submission 185876) | Grasslands soil microbial communities from the Angelo Coastal Reserve, California, USA - 14_0903_13_40cm (SPAdes) (version 2) | ecosystem: Environmental > Terrestrial > Soil > Grasslands...
TACCCACGTATCATTCTTAAATCAGTGTAGCATACGGGAAATAGCTTGTCGAGAGAATTTGAGCTTCTTTTCTATTTCCTTCCAAGCTTAGCCATTACAGCGCCTTTCACCAATCCGACTTCCTCAATGCGCAACAAAAGCACTGTACCAAGATACACGACTACCGCCAGTCCACCTGCAATAGCTACTGTCAAGAATTGTCCTAACAATCTATCAAGCGAGAACACTTTAAAATGCCCAAGGATGATCTGCGTGCCCCATGCTATAGTGACCATCGCAGCAGTTGCAACGAGTATCTTTAGCACTGTAGGAATAATCTCTCTTACACGTAAATGCCCTATCGCCATCCTCAACAATACTAATAGAATAATGGCATGCAGTGAGTTCTGCACTGTATTGGCAAAAGCAAGCGCAGGCATGCCAATGGTGCTCCAGAAAGGCAGCGCGACAGCAAGGTAACCCAGGATGCTTATCATGCCTACAACGACAGGTATAATTGTGTTCTTCCGCGCATAGAAAGCTGCGATCAATAATTGGTCCATGGCTACGAAAGGCAGTTGGTAGGCATAGTTTTGTAAGGCAATCGCTGTGCGCGCGGCGTCTTGTTGGGAATAATTGTGGTGCTGGAAGAGTAGAGCGACAATCGGCTCTCGGAGGACGATAAGACCTGCCGCAGCAGGAATCATTAACAACAAGCCTATACGAAAGCCAAGCAGGAGTGTCTCCTTGAAACGTTCAGTATTTCCCGCTCTCACATGTTCTGTAAGTGTTGGCAGTACTGCAAATGAGAGAGCAGCAGCAACCAATCCAACCGGAAACTGTATCAGTGTCGTTGCCAAACGCATCGCAGTATAGTTTGCTGCACCACCACCAGGGGTCTTTGATGCCAGGCGTTGATCAAGAAATATGAGTCCCATACTGATAAGGAAACTAAGAGCTACCGGTATATAGAGCTTAACGATATGTCGTAGAGCTGGATGTTTCAGGTTCAACACAAACTGATAACGTAAATGTTGATTGCGCAATCCTGGAATAAGCAAGGCTAATTCTCCAAGAGCACCAAGAAGAACACCAAATGCCAGTCCAAGATGCCCAAGGTAACGTCCAGCAAGTAAACCGCCAACGATTGCACCAATGATAATACCTACATGATAGGAAACGGTAGCGAACGCGGGCCAGCCGAACTCCTTGAGCGCATATAATGCGGCTAACAAGACGGCGAAAGGTCCCAACGCGAGCAGCGAGAAAAAGATAATTTGTGAATATTGCAGAGTAAGTTGTTTTTGAGCAGCAGTGTATCCAGGTACGAGGACGCTTTCGACGAACCAGGGTGAAATAAAGAGAAAAATAATGGCTGCAACGAACATGAACATCATGACGAGGTTTACAAGCGTAAAGATCAGTCGGCGCAGTTCCTGGCGTTTTTCGGGCGTTGAGTAATCATTAAAGGTGGGGATGAGAGCGCCTGGCACTGAGCCATTCACCAAAAAGTCATTGAAGGTTTGCGCAGGTAGAAGCGCTGAGTTAAACGGGCCAGCTATATTTACGCCAAGCGCAGCCACAACAATTTGCCGTACCATGCCCATAATGCTACTGCCAAGGTTGCCAAGCATAACGAGGCTGGCTGATTTTGCAATGTGTCGCCGCTCGCTGATAAGTGGTTGTTCAGGCGATGCTTCCAGGATCAGCTCAGGAGATTGATCCTGCTCTACTACCCCTGCTATTGCCAGGGGTATTACCTCGATATTTTGCGCTGATTCAGTAGATTCGGGCTGATTTTCTATAGATTTTTTTGCCATATTTTGAGATATGCTCACGTTGGGATAGGATCGTACACAGTAAAACGATTAAACGCGATGAAAGAGACATCACGTACGCCGAGATTCTTCACTTCGTTCAGAATGACAGTGCAAGACAATTAAGCATGGTGACGACTCCCCAGGGCTAAAGCCACGGGGCTTCTCAGGAAGCTTGCGCCGCCTGAACCCTCCGTCCAAGGGCAAGAATGTTTAATGCAGCATTGTAGTCTCTGTCCAACTCAGCACCACACTCGCAGGAGTGCCAGCGTTCGCTGAGTTCCTTTTTCTTGACAGCACCACAGCCGCTACACACCTGACTGGTGTACCTGGGGTTCACAAGTAGCACTTCTCTACCAGCGTTTGCAGCTTTGTAGGTACAGAACTGTTGGAACATCGCCCAACCAGCATCGATAATACTTTTGTTTAACCCGCCTTTGGCAGCCGCTCCATTCGGAACGTAGTTCCCTTGCTCATCCTGTTTGGGCTTGGGCCGTTTGCTCATGTTGGCGGGTTGTAATTCCTCAAAGACAATCAAGCCATGAGCGTTGACTAATTGCCGTGAGGCTTTGTGTAGGAAGTCTTTCCGTTGGTTCGCTACTTTCCTATGAGCTTTAGCAACCTGCTTGACAACCTTACGGCGTCGAGTAGAACCGCGTTTCTTACGTGCAAGAGACTGCTGTAGGCGTTCAAGTTTCTTCTCTGCGTGTCGGTAGTAGCGCGGGTTCTCTATCGTACTTCCATCAGAGAGTGTAGCGAAATGCAGCAAGCCTAAATCAATGCCTACTGCCTTATCATTGGCTTCCAGCGGTTCCTGTTCCACTTCACAGGCAAACACCACAAACCAGTGTTCGCCCTCACGCTTGATGGTACAGGTCTTGATGCTTCCCTGAACTTCCCTATGAAGCTTCACCTTGATGGAACCGATCTTAGAGAGGCACACACGGTTATCATGCGTAAGAGAAAAGCCAGATTGAGGAAATGTGAAACTATCGAATTGGTTCCTACCTTTAAAGCGCGGGAAGCCAGGTGTATCACCGCGTTTGCACCTGGCAAAGAATGCTTCATATGCTTTGTGTGTTTTGCGTAGCACGTCCTGAAGTACCTGGCTGTGAATGTCTCTATATTCTTCCCTAATATCTTTGATCTCAGGCAGTTGGTTGGCTTGATCGTGGTAGTTAATACGCTTTCCAACCATGCGGTAGGCATCCCGCCTTTCTTGTAAAGCAGCATTGTAGAGCTCCCTGCAACGATCAAGTGTCCAGGTGAGAGCTTGTATCTGTTTACTCGTAGGGTACAATCTGAATTTGTATGCTTGCTTAGACATGCTTCTGGTTCTCAATATACTGCTTCATGACGCTTAATGGCGCACCGCCTACGGTGCTGACAAAGTAGCTATTTGTCCAAAGCGTTGGCATCCGAGTCTTAAGCTTGGGAAACTCTTGGCGCAAGAACCGTGATGAACGGCCTTTGATGAGCCTCACCAGCCGATGGATACCGAACTGTGGATCACATGCAACCAAGAGTTGCACGTGATCGGGTTGAATATCCAAACTCAATACCTCAGCCTCATGCTCCTGGCATACTTCACGAATGATCTGCTCTAAGCGTTGTGCTACTGACTCAACGAGCACCTTACGGCGGTATTTCGGACACCACACTACATAATACTTACAAGAGTAGTAGACATTCCGATTGGATTTGTAGGCTATCTTTGTGCTCATACAGACGTTATACAGCAATGTGCTACTTAATGTCAAGCAATCCGCTCCGCCCAGCCCCAAACAAGGAACGCGCTTTATATCCCTGGGGCTGGAAGCTCAGGGTTTTACAGCGCGGTTTGATAAAAGAGAAGATCAAGGTAATCGCTTGATAGCTGCTATTAACTCAGTTGTTGAGTGGTGTGGCAGATAAGGTATGAGACGTACTATCCCTCCGTATCCCTGCACCACCTTTGCTTCAGGTAAGCGATTCAAATCTGGAATGTTATCGTCCAAACCAGCATAATCGCCGCCTTTGACGTAAATCGAGGGCTGCAACAATGCCACCAGTGGACCAGCGGTTGGTTCATGAAATATTGTTACATAATCAATACACGTGAAAGCAGCGAGTATTTCGGCTCGTTCATCTTCAGATACCAGTGGTCTGCCCGATCCCTTTAAAAGTCGCACTCCTTCATCACTATTGAGAGCCAGGATCAAGAAATCTCCTAACGCACGTGCCTCCTGTAAATAGCACACATGCCCCAGATGTAACAGGTCAAAACAGCCATTTGTGAATACACCGCGCTCTCCTGCCGCTTGCCTGCGCGAAACTTCGATAGCAAGCTTATCCTGACCTAGTATTTTATCATTCGTCACGTTTGTGCTATACATTGTCCTTTTGTAACTACTACTCAGGTCCTTTTCTCTTGCGCCGCCCGCGGCGGCAAGGAGAGAGAAATGGGCGGAGACACCCCGCCAAGGAGCCTGCATGCCCCTTGGAACCCTGCTGAATAGTTATATCCTCTTTTTAATTATCCTGGCTTCTCTCACTGAAGCGATTCACCATTTGCCTTCTGCTCTATTACATTATGCACGTCCATAATTTGGATAAAGTATAACATGTCCTCCAAATTGACTATGATGTGAGTATCATTATCTCTCAAGGAGATTTAGGAGTAAGAACTCAGTAGCCAAACCACTACACTTTGATGTTTAAAATGCCTTACTATAAGCCGCTCGCTTGTTGCAATTATGAAATCTTTCAGGTAGTCTTTTTAGTGTCTACAGGTTTACCTTTTAAGGAAAGAGTAATGCACAACTCGCGCAGGTACCCAAGCATTTTTCTCTTCATCATGTGCTGTATTGTCATCTTCGTCACCTCGTGTTCGTCTGCAGACAATCGCTCTGCTCAACCTGGTCTTTCCATCGCCATAGGTAGTACTCTTTATACCTATCATGGTCACCATAACGGTATGACTGCGGTAGCATGGTCTCCCGATGGTAAGATCATTGCTTCTGCTAGTTTTGATAAAACCGTGCAAGTTTGGAATGCTTTAACTGGTCATGTTTACTCTGTCTATCGAGGACACTCCAATTGGGTGACTGCGGTAGCATGGTCTCCCGACGGCAAATACATTGCCTCTGCAGGTTTTGATAAAACCGTACAAATTTGGGAAGCCTTAACCGGTCGACACATCTTAACATACTATGGTCACTCGGATGTCGTGACTGATGTGAAATGGTCACCTGGTGGAAATTATCTTGCCTCTAGCAGTTATGATAAGACAGTGCGAATCTGGAATATAGGCAATAATGCCACAACAAACACGATTTTGGTATATCGAGGCCATTCCAATTGGGTCATGAATGCTGAATGGTCGCCTGATGGAACATTGCTTGCTTCGAGCGGTCTTGATAAAACGATACTGGTTTGGAATGCTTCAACTGGTAAAACTCTGTTGAGGTATAGTGGTCATAATGGGATTGTGACTGGAGCAATGTGGTCACCTGATGGCAATTTTATTGCCTCAGTTAGCGTTGATAAGTCGGTGCAGATGTGGAACGCGTTCACAGGTAAAACTATTTGGATTTCATGCTGCCGTTTCGATTGGGTAAACGGTATTACGTGGTCACCTAATGGGAACTATGTTGCTACAGCAGATACCAATAAGACGGTACAGATTTGGGATGCCAGTACGGGTACTCCAATGAACACGTACCTGGGGCATCATCGTGAGGTCGTCGCTGTTAGCTGGTCTCCCAATGGGAAATATATTGTATCTGGCGATGATGATGGTATAGTACAAGTTTGGCGATCTCTATTATAGAGATCGTGAGAAATTATGAAATTGCGCTCATTAATTCTTCTGGTGTATTGCTGGCACATCCAAGACGGCGCACAACAAGCGCTGCGGCTGCATTAGCAAGGTAGGCAGATTCCGCGAAGCTTGCTCCTGCCGTGAGAGCCAGTGTAAAGGTCGCCGCTACAGTATCACCAGCGCCATTCGTGTCGACGACTTCGATACCATGATCTAATTGATGTACAGGCAAGTGTAGTGGTGGTTTATCAATCTCGAACAGGCTTATACCCTCTCCACCACGTGTAATAAGAACGCTTTGAGCATGGCTTCCATCAAGCAATCGTTGCCCTGCTTCTTCAAGATCAGCCTTTGAAGTGATGACTCTACCCAGTGTTAGCTCTGCTTCTGGTTGATTCGGCGTGAGAGCTGTGACACCTTGAAAACGGAAAAGTGAGCCATGCGAATCCACTACAACCACTTTATTTAATGCTCGTGCCAAAGGAATGCAGGTTTCAATAATATCAGGGCTAATGACACCATTCTCATAATCTGAAAGGACAATTGCATCGACAGAGGGCAGCATGCGCTGAATATAGTCGCAGATATATCCTTTGCCAGGCTGCTCTACTTCTGAGGTATCAACACGATCAATGCGCACAATATGCTGTTGTACAATCTGCGGGCTACCAGCAAGAATACGCGTCTTGGTGGAGGTGGGACGGTGTGGATCGGTCACGAGTCCCTCCTGGTGCATCTTCAGATCAGCAATAGCCCGACGCAAACGCTGGCCTGGCAAATCGTCGCCGACAACACCCGCAAGAAAAACTTCTGCACCAAGCGTGTGCGCATTGACAGCGACATTGGCCGCACCGCCAGGAATAGTGCGCTCCTCGTCCAGTTCCAGGATCAAGACAGGCGCTTCGCGAGCGATACGTGTTGGTTTTCCAATAAGATACTCGTCTGCGACCATATCTCCGATTACTAATACACGTTTAGTCGCAAAGCTAGATACGAGGGAATGCAGATTCAATTTGGCTATACGAAATTCATGAGTCATGCTTTTTACGTCCCCTCAAGAGCACCTGTAATAAGAAATGAGGTATTGCTAGCATGCGTTTCCAGCGCCATGGCTCACGATAAAGCCGATAGAGCCATTCCAGACCCATACGTTGCATTGTTTGTGGCGCGCGACGTTGACGTCCCGAGAGGAAATCGTATGCTCCTCCCACTCCCATTGCTATTGCAGCGGGTAGACGAGAGAGATTGCGGTATATCCAAAGATCTTGCGCTGGAGCACCATACGCAATACAAAGTATATCCGCATTAGCTGCATGAATACGCTCAATAATCGCATCTTCTTCAGTGGGCGCGGGTGAACCGGCATAGGTACCAGCTACTTGGAGTCCAGGAGCGAGCGCTTGTAAACATAGACCTGCTTGTTCAGCTATTCCAGGCGCCGCGCCAAGCAGGTAGAGACGATAGCCCTTCTCCGCACAACGTTTAGCTAATGCTACCAATATATCGGTGCCGGTAATGCGTTCTGGTGTGGGGTAGCCCACAAAACGTGTTGCCCAGACGACGCCAATGCCATCGGCAACAGCGAGCGCAGCGCTGTTGATAGTTTGACGAAACTCACTATTCTTCTGAGCAGCCATCACAAACTCGGTATTAACAGTTACGATCTGTTGGCATGGTAACGTGTTACCATTGGCACGACGCAAGGAGATTAGCTGATCAATTATATCGAGTACCTTCAGTTGAGTAACCCGGTCTACTCTCACACCAAGGACATATGCAGACGCGGGTAAACCCTGTTGGGGCATAGAATCTAACTCTAGCGACATGCTTGTGTTTCTACCAATTAATTATTTCGACCTCTGTATTGGTCACTATGATATCCGGGCGAGTCTCTTCAATAAAGCGCTGAACACGTCCCAGGATTTCATCGATATGCTGACTACTATTGCTAACGCAACTCACGCCAAGTTTAGCGATTTGCCAATGGTCTTGTTCATCGACTTCCGCAATCGCTACCTCATACTTCTGGCGTGTCCTGGCCATGATAGATTTAAGTACCTGGCGTTTATCTTTTAACGAGTGACATCCAGGTAAGTGTAACGTGATCTGGCTCACTCCAACTTTCATGCAGCTAGTATAGCATAGTTTATAAGATTCGACGCTCTATAGGTAACTCTGGTAAAATGAGTTGAGTATAATAGCAAAAAAGGAGTATATTTTTATGAGCGAAACGACTACATCGAGCGGAGGACGTCCGAGTTTACCCATGCAAGGCGTACCACAACCGAGTCGGGATGAAGTGTTGAATCTGCCTCGTGTGCATATCTCTTCCCACCCGGTAATGGCGCATAAAATGACAGCGTTACGCGATAATAACACACAACCACCTGAGTTTTATCGCCTTGTGAAGGAGATTGGCGCACTGCTAGCGTATGAAGCAACGGCCACTCTCGCGCTTGAGACAGCTCCGATAGAGACACCAATGGGGCCAATGATTGGTGAACGCCTGGCGGGTGGTATCGGAGTGACACCAATCTTACGAGCTGGTCTTGGCCTGGCGGAGGGATTTCGAGAGGTTATCCCGGATGCTCAAATCTGGCACCTTGGCCTGCGCCGAGACGAGCAAACATTACAGGCGATTGCATACTATAATCAACTCCCCCACCGTGTAGACCTGCAGGTATGCTACGCGGTTGATCCTATGCTCGCCACTGGCGGCTCTGCAATTGATGCGATAAACGTGCTCAAAAGACGGGCTATTCCTCGTCTTTGCTATGTAGGCATTATAGCTGCTCCCTACGGTTTACTGAAGCTTTCTCAGACGCATCCTGATATTGAAATTTATATCGCGGCGCTCGACGAGAGTCTGAATGATGTTGGCTATATCCTACCAGGGTTGGGTGATGCCGGAGATAGACAGTTTGGCACATTTTAAGCTAGCCATGCATAGTTAAGAAGGTAGTCGATGGCATTTCCATTCCCTCCAAGAAAAGAAGGAGACGACGAGGACATATCGGATAGTATAGAGGCAGAGAAAGAACTCCAACCAGGAGAGCAAGTGACAGTAGATGAGGAGATCTCTGGCGAAGCTCAACTGCCGCCAGAGGCACAGGGAGAAACAAATGGTGGACCGCTCGGCTGTTGCCTGGGGGTGACTGTCGGACTGCTGCTCAGTTTAACCGTGGCTATCTTGAGCCGCTTATACGCTGATCCTCTTGCGCAAGTGTTTCACGGCGGCCTCTCTATCATTGTGCGTATTGTTATGTCCATTTTCGCAATCGCAGCCGCAATTGTCCTTGGCTATGTTGGATGGAAAATCGGCAAACGTTTGTACCGGGAATATGAATTAAGCCCGAGACAGCAGCAGAGGCTAGCCCACCTGGAACAGAGGCACCTACAGCGCCAGGCGCGGAGACACTAGTACTATATGAAAGAGGTATGTTATGCGGGTCGTCATTTTCTGTGATATGGAGGGTGTCTCTTGTATAGAGCATTGGGATCAGGTTTCAGCGGGTACAGCTTTTTACGAGCAAAGCAGAAAACTTTATACAGACGAGATGAATGCTGCTGTGCGCGGCGCGCGAGCAGCAGGTGCAAGAGAAATAGTTGTAGTCGATTGCCATGGAGCAGGCGGCGCCTATAGCTTCAAAAGCTTCATTCCAGAACAATTGGAATCTGGGGCGCAATATATCTTCGGGTATCCCTGGGCAAGGTATATTGCTTCATTTGAGCAAGGTTGCGACGCAATATTATTTTTGGGCGCTCATGCTATGGCTGGTACACCTGATGGCGTCTTGTGTCATACAGTTTCTTCAGAGGCCTGGTACAATGCCTGGATCAACGATACGCTGGTGGGTGAAAGTGGCATCCTCGCTGCAGTCGCTGGCTGTTGGGATGTTCCGGCTATCTTCGTCTCAGGTGACGAGGCAACTTGCATTGAGGTTACAACGCTTCTAGGAGAAGATGTTGTTACCGCTCCTGTCAAGACCGGACTAGGACGCTATTCTTCAATCAACATGGCTCCCAAAGATGCATGTTCTTTGATTGAGATGCGTGTTGCGCAGGCAATCAGTATGAAGCATTGGCCTAAACCACTCAAATTCACGGCAGACAGTGCTGATGTTTTCAAGGGAAGAACAGGGGTGCGTATCGAGGGACCGCGTATGGTTTCCTCAACGGGGGAAAATTTCTGGCAGGCCTGGGACCAGTTCTGGTATCGGAATTAGGTTCGACCAGTCACCTCAATCGGCCTGTAGAGGCACTTCCGTGAAGTAGACCAGGTTCCTGCGACGGGAAGGAATATGGTCAGGCAGGTCTTCGGCAGCCTCGATACTGGCCGCATGCAGAAATTCACGTGTCAGGCGAAACTCTACGCGCCAGACCTCAGAGTCGCCATCCCATCCATTGCGCTTCCAAAGGTCATGAAACCAGACCTTGGTAGGTGATTTCTGCTTGATCTCGGCTGTCTTGTGATAGATGCAGCACGACACAGGAGAGGTATGTTTGCCAAAGTCCAGCGTTTCAATGCGTTTCCACCGTCGGCGTACCACATTAGGGCCATCGATCAGCA
>Ga0209056_10009085_pt1 | contig 10168 bp, 7 predicted proteins | sample GraSoiAngelo_114_FD_185876 | JGI IMG/M metagenome (GOLD analysis project Ga0209056, IMG submission 185876) | Grasslands soil microbial communities from the Angelo Coastal Reserve, California, USA - 14_0903_13_40cm (SPAdes) (version 2) | ecosystem: Environmental > Terrestrial > Soil > Grasslands ...
GACGGTGCCGAGCAGCAGCGCGTAGTCCTCGAGCTGCAGGAGCACGTAGAGGTACGACCACCGCGCGCGACCGGGGCGGCACCGGCCTGGGCCTCGCCATCGTGCGCGCGCTGATCGCGGCCCACGGGGGTACGATCGCGCTCGTGCCCTCGGCGCGGGGGGCGGCGTTCGGGATCGAGCTGCCGATCGGTCCCGGCGAGCGCGCCGCCGAGGGGACGTAGGGCGCGCTGGCTTGGCTAGGAGGCCGTCCTAGAGCCCGGCCGTTTCGAGCAGCGTCCGCAGGACCCGCTCGGCCGCGAACCACTCGCGTGCCACCTCCGCGGCATGGGCGCTGGCGCGCGCGTAGTCGGCCTCGATCGCGCGCACGGCGGCGGCGGCCTCCTCGACCGTGCGAAAGGCGTGCAGGCCGGGCCCGAGCGGCAGCACGTCGTCGAAGCCCGTGTCCTGCTCGACCGTCGGGCGGCCGGCGGCGAGGTAGCACGCGGCGCGGTCGCTGAACCAGCCGCTGCGCAGGCGCACGTTCAGGTCCTTGGCGACCGTGAACTCGCCGCGCGAGCCGCGCAGGTAGTCGCGGTAGCGCCAGGGATCGGCGGACACGGCGAGCGGGTCGACGACGCGCCAGCCGTGTGCCGCGAGCCGCTCCGCGTCGCCGGGAACACTGCTCACGTCCATCGCCACCTCGAAGGCGGCGCCCGTGCGCGCGGGGAGGTCGAGGCTGTGCATCCACTCCGTGCGCTTGCGCCACGCGAAGGTTTCGCCCCGGAAGACGACGTCGCGCCCGCGCGCGTCCCACTTGCCGACCGTGGTGTAGGCGGGGCCCGGCGGGCCCGCGTCCGCCCAGTGCGCGAGCGCGACCGGCTGGCGCGTCGGGTGCCAGGTGTAGCCGGCGGTCGGGACCGGCGACCGATCGGTCCCGATGTTCTCGCCCAGCGTGAAGAGGTGCGCGTGCTCGTCGAGGATCGCGCAGAGGAAGGCGTCGCCCTCCGCCGCCTTGATCTGCGTGAAGGCGGGGTCGATGTCGACGTAGACGGCGGGGCGGCCGCCCCGCCGCTCGGGCAGGATGCGGTTCACGCCGGCCAGGTTGATGAGCAGGTCGGCCTCGCGGACGAGCGCCGCCGCGCGCCCCGCGCCCGGCCCGTGCTCCTCGCCGTGGATGGTGTCGACGAACACCCAGCGCTCGCCGAGGCCGAGCCGAGCCAGGAAATCCGCCGTCGCGGCGATGCCGTACGCGTACGCCTCGCCGAACTCGTTCGTCCTCGGATTGTAGGCCTGCGCGTAGTGCCCGGTGTCCTCGTAGAACCACGCGTCGTGGCCGAGCGCGCGGAGACCGAGGAGATAGTGCGCGGCCTGCCAGGCGTAGCCGCCGAGCGGGTTGCGCACGAGGTAGCCGGCGAGGACGATGCGCACCGCTAGAGCCCCGCGTCGGCGAGGAGGCGCGCGCATACCTCCTCGGCGCGGAAGTGCGCCTCCGCGACCTCGCGCGCGTGCCGGCAGGCGCGCGTGTAGTCGGCGCGGACGGCCGCCAGGGCGGCCACCGCCTCCTCGGCGGTCGTGAAGGCATGGAGCCCCGGGCCGGGCGGCACGTGAATGGACCAGCCCGTCTCCTGCACCACCACCGGCTTCCCGCAGGCGAGGTAGGCCGCCGTCCGGGTCGAGAACCAGCCGCTGCGGAGCGCCACGTACGCGTTCTTCGCGATCGAGCACTCGCCGCGTGAGGCGCCGAGGTAGTCGCGGTAGGCGAGCATGCTCGCCGAGACCTCGCGCGCGTCGCGCAGCCGCCAGCCGGCCCCCGCGATGCGCTCGCGGGGCGCCGCGCCCGCGAGCGCCACCTCGAGCGTCTCCGGCGTCCGCGAGGGCAGGTCCATGATGCGCTCGAACTCGACGTCCTTGCCGCCGTACACGCGCCCGCCGACCGACGGCGGCGTCGGCTCGATCTTCCACGACATGACGGTGGTGAAGGGGCCGTCCGGCGCGGCGCGCACGGGCCAGTTGGCGAGCACGATCGGCTGGCGGGTCGGGTGCCAGGTGAGGCCGCCGGCCGGGATCGGGCACCGCCGGCGCCCGATCTCCTCGCCGAGGGTGAAGAAGACGTCGTGCTGGCGGATCAGGTTCACGGAGAACTGGACCGAGTCGTCCGCGACGCCCGCGTCGACCGCGGCGATCTTCGCCTGGCTGTAGCCCGGGTCGGTGTCGACGTACGCCTTGACGCGCGCCGCGCGATACCCGTCGCGGAGCCAGCACGCGCCGGACAGGTTCAGGAAGAGGTCGGCGGCCGCGCACGCGCGTGCCACCGCGGGCTCGTCGAGGCCGTGGTAGGTCCCATCGGGCGCGCGCAGCGACCAGCGGCGCGCGAGGGCGGGCTCCAGGCTCGCGAGCGCGTCGTGCAGATACCGGGCGTGGGCGCGCACGTCGGCCGTGAAGGTCTGCGCGGCCGGGTCGTAGAGCCACTGCCCGGTGTCTTCCAGGTACGTCACCTCGCAGCCGAGGGCGCGGAAGCCCTGCACGTACTGGAGGTAGTCCCACGCCACGCCGCCGACCGGATAGGCGGCGACCAGGCCGGTCACGACCACGCGCATCTATCCGAGCCCCGCGTCGGCCAGGAGCCGCCCGAGCACCGGCTCGGCCCCGAAGTGCTCGGCCGCCACCCGCCGGGCCGCGGCCCCGTGCGCCGCGTAGTCCCGGTTCACGCGCGCGAGCGCGTCCACCGCCTCCTCCAGGGTCGAGTAGGCGAGCAGCCCCTGCCCCGCCGGCACGAACTTGCCGAAGCCCGTGTCCTGGGTCACGACCGGCTTGCCGGCGGCCAGGTAGCAGACGCTCCGGTCGCTGAACCAGCCGCTGCGCGGCCGGACGTAGATGTCCTTGGCGACCGTGAACTCACCGCGCGAGCCGTAGATGAAGTCGCGGTAGGCGTCGATGTCGGCCGAGATGGGGCGCGGGTCGACCAGCTCCCAGCCCGCGCCGCGCACCCGCGCCTCGGCCGCCGCGTCGGCCGGATCCATGGCGAGGCAGAAGCGCTCGGGCGTGTGGCGCGGGAGCTCGAGGAAGCGGAGGAAGTTGACGTGCTTCGACCAGTGATAGGTCTCGCCGCGGAAGGTGATGTTCTTGCCCTTGTTCTCCCAGGACGCGATCGAGGTGAAGAAGACAGCGCCGGGATCGGTGCGCACCTGCCAGCAGTCGAGCACGACGGGCGGCCGCGTCGTCCTCCACGCGAAGCGCTCGAGCGGCACGCGACAGTCGGGCGCGCCCAGGTTCTCGCCGTAGGTGAAGAGCACGTCGTGACTCTCGAGGAAGGCGAGCGAGGACTCCTCGCCGTTGGCGATGCGGAGCTGCTCGTACACCGGGTCCGTCTCGATGTAGAGGAGCTTCGGCCCCCGGCGGTGCTCCTCGCGCGGCGCCGTGGCCCCGCACAGGTTCACGATCGCGGCCGCATCGCGGTAGAGGGCCTCCAGGCGCGCGCGCGGGAGGCCGTGCGTCTCGCCGTGCATCAGATCGACGTACGCCCAGCGATCCGAGAGCCCGATGCGCCGCATCACGTCGGCCAGGTAGCGGATGGCGTGCGTGCAGTCCTCGGTCGTGGTGCCGAGCCGCGGGTCGTAGGGCGGCGCCCCCGAGTCCTCGACGTACCAGACGTCCCAGCCGAGCTGGTGGAAGCCGCGCAGGTAGTGGACCGCCTGCCACGTCACGCCCGCCATCGGGTACTGGCCGAGGATGCCGAGCACGAGGAGCGGGTCAGGACGACGCGGCACGGCCCGGCTCCTCCCCGAACTGGGTGCGGTGGAGCTGCGCGAAGCGCCCGCCGCGCGCGATGAGCTCCGCGAACGTGCCCTGCTCGACGATGCGGCCGTCGTCGAGGACCAGGATCACGTCGGCGCGGCGCACGGTCGAGAGCCGGTGCGCGATGACGAAGGTCGTGCGGCCGGCCATGAGGCGCTCGAGCCCCTGCATGACGAGCGCCTCGGTGGCGGCGTCGAGCGCCGCGGTGGGCTCGTCGAGGACGAGCAGCGGCGCATCCCGCAGGATCGCCCGCGCGATCGTGATGCGGAGCTGCTCCCCGGCGGAGAGCGTGGCGCCCGCCTCGCCCACCACGGTCTCGAGACCGTCCGGCAGGCGGGCGAGGAAATCGTCGAGCTGCGCGAGACGGGCCGCCGCCCGGATCTCGTCCGCGGCCGCGTCGGGCCGGCCGTAGGCGATGTTCTCGCGGATCGTGGTCGGGAAGACGAGCGCGGGCTGGAGGACCATCGCCACCTGCTGGCGCAGCGCCCGCAGGCGAAACTCGCGCACGTCGATGCCGTCGAGCAGCACGCGCCCCGCGCTCGGATCGTAGAAGCGCGGCACAAGGCTCACGAGCGTCGTCTTGCCGGCGCCCGTGGCGCCGACGAGCGCGATCGCCTCGCCCGCGCGGGCGTGGAAGCTCACGCCCTTGAGCACGAGGCGCGACGGCTCGTAGCCGAAGCGCACGTCCTCGAAGGTGACGGCCCCGTGGACCTCGCCGCGCCGGAGCGGGCGCGGCCCGTCGGTCAGGTCGGGCGCCGTCTCGAGGATCTCGAACACCCGCTCGGCGCCCACGCGCGCCCCCTGGATGAGGCCGTAGGTCTGCGTCAGGCTGTTGATGGGCGCGTAGAGCGAGGCGAGGTAGGAGGTGAACACGAGCAGCTCGCCGACGCTCAGCCGCCCCGCGAGCACGTGGGAGGCCCCGAACCAGAGGACGGTCGCCGTCCCCGCCGCGATGAGCACGCTCGTGAGCGCGGAGTACGCCGTCTGGAAGGTGTAGAGGCGGAGCGTCGCCGCCAGGCTCTCCGTGCTCGTGCGCACGAAGCGGCGGTGCTCGGCCTCTTCGGTGGTGAAGGCCTGGATCACGCGGATCGCGCCCATCGTCCGCTGCGCGACCGCCCACAGCGCGCTCTCCTTGACGCGCGTGTCGCTGGCGAGCGCGTTCATGCGGCGGCTCGTGCCGACGATGGAGAGGAGGAGCGCCGGCACGACCGCGAGAGCGACCAGCGTGAGCCCCCAGTCGAGCCGCAGCAACACCACCAGCATGCCGACCAGCATCACGAACGAGCTCACGATCGGAAAGAAGCCGTTCATGGTGAGCGTCTGGATGGCGAAGGTGTCGGCCGTCAGCCGGTAGAGGAGGTCGCCGACCTCGCGCCGGCTGTGAAACGCGAGCGAGAGGCGCTGGAGGTGCGCGTAGAGCTCGCTCCGGAAGTCGTTCACCATGCGCTGGCCGACGCTGATGGTGGTGTAATTGCTGCTCACCCCGAGCGCGCCGAGGCACGCGTAGATGCCGACCAGCGCCACGCAGGCGGCCGCCAGGAGCCCGTGCGTGCCGAGCCCGCCGGTCCACGGCCAGGCGAGTGGGCGCCCGCGGAGGACGTTGTCGACGATCACCTTGAGCGGCCAGGGCTTCGCCACCTCGAGGAAGCCGATCGCCAGCACCTGCGCGATGGCCGCGGCGAGGAGCCCGCCGTAGGGGGCGAGCCGTCCGAGGACCTTGCGCGCGAGGCCGAGGGTGCCGGGCATCGGACCCGCGCCGTCAGGCCGCCTGGGCCTTCGCCGACGCCGCCTCCCCGCTCAGCGGGCGGAGCGCGATGCGGCCCGCGACGATGTCGAGCGTGTCGTTGAGGATGCGCCCCAGGCGGAGGTTCTCGGCCACCACGACGCCCAGGTTGACGATGCCGAGCGCCGCTCCGACGCCGGTGATCTCGGGGACGTGGAAGAGGAGCCCGAACCCCACCGCGGCGAGATAGCCCGCGAGCGCCAGCTCGGAGACACGCGTGAGCCGCACCTCGCAGCGCACGTTGAGCAGCCGCTTGGAGCCGCCGTGGTTCTCCGCCGCCACCGCGAGCCGCACCTTCGACCAGATGCCGCGGTAGATCTCGAGGTCCCACCGGTTCCAGCCCGGGTCGACCGCGATCAGGTACTTGCGCGGGATCAGGAAGTCCATGACGCCGGCGAGCAGCGCCTCCTTCTCGTGGCCCTGCTCGCTCCAGTAGCCGAGCGTGAAGGTGCGGGCGAGCCAGTCGATGCGCGCCGGCTGCTGCCGGCCCTCGAACTCGACCGGCTCGACGTCGCCGTGGCCGCGCAGCCGCCAGAGGTAGCGCTGGAGGCCGCGCGCCAGCGGGCCCAGGTAGGTGAGGACGGCGATCAGCGCGCGCGAGCGCAACCCGCCGAAACGTGGATCGACGCGCGCCCGGAGCGCGGTCGCGATCGACCACACGAGCGAGACGACGAGCGGCAGCGCGGCGATGGGGAGCGCGCGCGGCGAGACCAGGGTGGCCAGCACGAGCAGCAGCCCGATCGCGTTCCACTCGAGCGTGAACGGCAGGTAGGAGAGCAGCGACGACGGCGGCTCGTACAGCGACTGGAAGAGCCCGCGCCCGAAGGCGCCGAAGTAGATGATCGGCCGCCGCGAGAGCACGGCGGCGGTGAGCTCGCCGTAGATGCGCCCGAGCCAGCGCGACTGGCCGAGCAGGTTGAAGCGGTAAGGATGCTTGAAGTAGAGCAGCGCCTCCGCCTTGCCGTAGCCCATCTGCTGCTTGAGATAGGCCTTCACCGTGTTGCGCCGGTAGTGCCAGACGGTGGCGGCCGGGCTGAAGCCGATCGGGTAGCCGCGGTTCTGGAGGCGCCAGCAGAGGTCCACGTCGTCGCCCGCGGCGGCGAAGACCGGCTCGAAGCCGCCGATCTCCTCGAGCGCCTTGCGGGTGAACGCCATGTTGCAGCCCGGGATGTGCTCGGCCACCTCGTCGTTCAGCAGCACGTGGGTGGGCCCGCCGGGCGACGCGGCGACCGCCGCCGGCACGAGGTGCGGCTCGGGCGGCGGGAAGTTCGGCCCGCCCACGGCCACGAAGCCGCTGCGCACGAACTTGTAGACCAGGAAGGCGAGCCAGTCGGGATCGGGCACGCAGTCGGAGTCGGTGTAGGCGACGATCTCACCGCTCGCCGCCTGCGCGCCCACGTTGCGGGCGATGCTGAGGCCCTTGTTCTCTTGGCTGATGATGAGCATGCGGGGGCCAGCGGGGTCCGCGTCGTACACCGCCTTGTGGCGCTCGCTGATCTCGAGCGTGCGGTCCTTGGAGCCGTCGTTGACGACGATGACCTCGTAGTCGGGGTAGTTGAGCGTGCGCAGCGACTCGAGGCAGGCATCCATGGTGCGCTCGGCGTTGTAGGCGCAGACGACGACCGACACACGCGGCGTGCGCTCGAGGCGCGGCGGGAGCGGCGCGGCGTACTGCGCCTGCACCGCCGCGTACGCCGCCTTCGGCCGCCGCTGCGCGTCCACCAGGCCGAAGGCCCAGTCGGCGATCTGGGCGCCGCCCGTGTGCCAGTCGTCGGTCCACGAGAAGACGAAGGTGCCGGCCGCGCCCGACTCGAAGCCCGCGCGGACCATCCAGGAGAGCAGCTCGGCCTGCCCGTCGGCGCCCCCGCGCAGTGAGTCGATGCCGAACTCGGTCAGCACGAGGGGCTTGTCCTCGGCGATGTTCTGGAGCCGCGAGAGGTAGCGGCGGAAGTCGACCTCGCGGTGGAGGTAGACGTTGAAGGAGACGAAATCGACGAAGTCGGTCACGTCGAGATACTCGGTGGACGGAAAGTTGGCGTAGCTCACCAGCGCCGCGGGCGCGCGCTCCTTCACCTCGTCGCGCAGGACGTGGAGGAAGTCGCGTATGCGATCGGGCCCGTACCAGCGCACGATGTCGGGCGGCACCTCGTTGCCGACGAGAAAGCCGAGAAGCGCGGGATGGTTGCCGCACGTCTCGGCGGCGGCGCGCACCGTGCCGCGGATCTCCGCCACCAGCTCGCGGTCGTCGAGGAAGCAGACGTGCTCGGCCCACGGGATCGTGATCAGCACGCGCAGGCCGTGCGCGGCGGCGCGGTCGAGGAGCCAGCACGGCGGCACGGTGAACGTGCGCACCGTGTTCGCACCGAGCTCCGTCATGAGGCGGAAGTCGGTCTCCAGGGTCTGCTCCTCGGGAAAGGGAAAGCCATGGCCGGTGACCGCGAACGGCCCGTAGGAGACCCCGCGCAGGTAGAGCTTGTGGTCGCCGACGAAGAAGAACTTGCCCCCGATGGTGGGCGGCGCGTCGTCGAGCGCCGGTGCGGGGGCACGCTCCGGCAGCGGGCGCAACATGGCCTGCGTCATACGGGGCGGGTAGGCCGGCCAAAATAGACGACGGCGGCGGGAGCCACAACCGCCGCGAGCCGTCGGTCCGGCCTACGCCGCGCGCTGCGGGAGGGCGCGCTCCTCGGCCAGCGCTGGGACCGCCGCCCGCCAGCTCCGCATGAAGCGTACCAGCGCGGTGAGCCACGTGGTCACGAGGCCGAGGAGCGCGAGGCGGAGCATGCGGTCGTGGGAGCAATGAACGTGCCGAACCACGGCACGCCCGGGCGCGGGCGTTGCACGCGAGTGGGCGTCAGCGGGACGTCGCCACCGGCACGGAGTCGTCGGCCGCCCGGCGCGGCGGCGCCCTCACCAGCCGAAGTGCGCGAAGTAGACGGCGTAGACCCCCACCCACGCGAGCGCGACCGGGGTGAGCTCGACGCGCGCGCTGCGGCCCGTCCAGGGCGCTAGGACCCGCATCGCCCCGGCCGCCGCGACGGTCGTCAGGACGAAGCGAAGCCAGCGCGCGGGAACGGAGACGAGGAGGAAGGCCGGCAGGCTTCCGCCCCGGGCCTCCCACTCGACGGCGTAGATCTTGTAGGGCGTGCCGCGCACCGGCCCGAGGGCCATGGCGAGCAGGCCGTGCGCGTCGAGCTGGGCGCGGACCGAGGCGAGGAGCGCCGGACTGACGGCCGGCACGGCATCGAGGAGCGCACGCGCCCGCTCCGGGGCGGCGTGCCCGCAGGCATACATGAGCGTCCCGCCGAGGAGCGCCCCCGCCAGCGCCGAGAGCGTGGCGCGCACGGCCGCGTGCAGGTTGCGGGCCGCGAGCGCCGTCAAGAAGACGTCGGGCAGGAGGAAGAAGAGCGTCGCCTCCGCGAAGCCCCACGAGAAGGCCACGACTTGGGCTGCGCCGCCGGCGACGAAGCGGTCGACGCCGGCCGGGGTCACGGCTCGTCGCCGAGCCGGCGCACGGCGGCCTCGAGCGCCGTCAGGATATCCGCCTGCGTGCCGCCGAGCCGCTCGGGCGCGCCGAGCCGGATCTCGGCAAGGAACGGCACCGGCAGGACCTCGCCCTTGGGGAGGCTCCGGCCGAGGTTCTTCAGATACGCGGGCACCACCGGCACCTCGGGCATGCGCTCGATCAGGTAGGCGACGCCGCTCTTGAAGCGCCCCGGCCTTCCCTCGCCGCGCGTGCCCTCGGCGGCTTCAGGTCGTAGACCGACGCCATCGGCCTCAGCGCAGGGCGCCGCGCAGGGCGGCGACGCGCTCCTGGAGCACGGCGGCCGTCACCTGCGCGGCCGGAACGGGCTCGCCGCACACGCACTCGATGCGCGACGAGACGCGCCGGAACGGCCGGCTCATGGCCCGCCCGTCCTTGCGGCTGAAGAAGCTGCCCCAGAGGCCGCGCAGCGCCATGGGAACCACGGGCGCCGGGGTGCGCGCGACGACGCGCTCGATGCCGGGACGGAAGGGACCGAGATCGCCGTTCGACGTGAGCCGGCCCTCGGGAAAGACGCAGACCAGGCTCCCCTCCTCGAGCGCGCGCGCCACCGCATCGAACGCCTGCTCGACGATCTTCGGGTCCTCCCTGCGCGACGCGATCGGGATCGCGCGCACCGTGCGGCAGAAGAAATTGAGGACCGGCAGGTGGAAGTAGTTGTGGTCCATCACGAAGCGGATCGGGCGGCGGCAGGCGGCGGCGATCACCAGCGCGTCGACGAAGCTCACGTGGTTCGAGACCAGCACGGCCGCGCCCTCCTCGGGGAGGTTCTCCATGCCACGCGTCCGCATCCGGTAGATGGTGTGTACCAGCAGCCAGACGAGGAAGCGCATCAGGAACTCGGGGATGAGCGTGTAGATGTAGACCGCTACCGCCGCGTTCACGAGCGCGGTCACGAGGATGAGCTGCGGGATGCCGAGGCCCGTGTCGCGCAGCACGATGCCGAGCACGGCGGCCAGGACGATGAAGAGCGAGCCCAGGATGTTGTTGCCCGCGATGATGCGCGAGCGCCGGCTGGGCTCGCTCCGTTGCTGCACGAGCGCCTGAAGCGGGACGATGAACAAGCCCCC
>Ga0209056_10009086_pt1 | contig 10167 bp, 5 predicted proteins | sample GraSoiAngelo_114_FD_185876 | JGI IMG/M metagenome (GOLD analysis project Ga0209056, IMG submission 185876) | Grasslands soil microbial communities from the Angelo Coastal Reserve, California, USA - 14_0903_13_40cm (SPAdes) (version 2) | ecosystem: Environmental > Terrestrial > Soil > Grasslands ...
CCGGATCCCGCCAAAGTCGCCGACTTGGAAAAAGCCACCATGGCCAAGGTTGCGCGGCTTCTCACTCCTGCCCAACGCAAAGCCTTACTCGATTCCCGCGCGCGTCAGCAATAAATGACATAACAATTGACCATTGACGATTTCCCTAAAAACCATTGTCAATGGTCAATTGTTATTTGTCATTTAAGAAAAAGGCATCTTCTTGTAAGATCACACGGTTTTATTTGAATCGTTCACTGCCGAAAGGACCTTCCCGGAGGAAAGACATGAGACACATCGTGTTGTTGTTTATGTTTATAGCGGCCGCTCAGCCGCTTCGCGCGCAATCGGATGCCAACAAAGGACAGATTGTGGGTACGGTTTACGATCCGTTGCGAGCTTTCGTGCCCAATGCCAAAGTTCAGGTCCGGAACAAAGCCACCGGGGCTGTCCGGGAGTTCACCGCAGGACCCGAAGGGCAATTCCGGGCGATATTGCTCGACGCGGGCTCCTACGATGTGAGGGTTGACGCCCAGGGCTTCGCGCAGAGCGTGTACCAGAACGTGACGGTCAATGTGGGATCAGCCGTGAATCTGGAAGTGACGCTGCAGCTTGGTGCGGCAGAGCTGGAAATTAATGTCGCCGACACGTTTTTGCCGATCGAACTTCCGAATCCCACCACGACGATCGATCTGACTACAATCGAGGATCTGCCCATCAACGGAAGACGCTTTCAAGATTTCGCCACGCTCACTCCAACGGTACAGGTGGATCAGGAGCGCGGCCAGCTTTCTTTCCTTGGTCAACGCGGCATCAATGCCAACGTGATGATCGACGGTTCGGATTACAACAATCCATTTTTCGGCGGAATCCGTGGCGGCGAAAGGTCTAACTTCATTGTCACCGTGCCGCAGAGTTCAGTGCAGGAGTTTCAGGCGGTCACTGCCGGGTACAGCCCCGAATATGGCCGGTCCAGCGGCGGGTTGCTGAACGTCGTCACCAAGTCAGGCGCCAACGCGCTGCACGGAGAGTCCTTTTATCAGATTCGCCACAAGGAACTGGGAAAGAATACGCCGTTTGGGATCAAAATTTTGGAAACCCAACAACAGTTTGGAGGGGGCGCGGGTGGGGCGATTAAAAAGGATAAACTATTCTGGTTTGGCGCCATCGAACGTCAGGACGCCAAGAGTCCTGAAGCGGTACGCTATACGACACTCGATTCCATTGCTTTGAACGCGAACAACCAGGAGGCCTATAACTACTATCGCAGCCTCGAAACCGGCTTTCAGAAGACCAACAATGCGACAGCACTCACCGGCCGCGCCGACTACCAGATCAGCGGCGGCAGCCGGCTCACGCTGCGCTACAATTTCAGCGATGCTGCGGCTGAAAATGCGGCGACGGTAGGCGGTGCGGCGGAGACGCTGACGACCAGCGCGCTCAACAACAACGGCACTGAAAAGGACCGTACACATACCGGAGTTGCGCAATGGACGCAGACCTTCAGCCCCGCGCTGGTCAACGACCTGCGGTTCTCCGTCAGCCAGGAAGTCCGGCCACGCACATCCAACTCGTCCTTGCCGAACGTCACAAACAGCATTGGCCAGTTTGGCGCGCAGAGATTTCTTCCCAACACACAAGACGACCGGCGGACGCAGATCAATGACGGAATTTCATTCATCCGTCGATCGCACATCTTCAAAGTTGGCGGTGACTACAATTACCTGACCACGTTCCAGGATTTTGGCTTCAATCAATTCGGTGTTTTTTTGACGAACGTCGGCACGCCAGACCAGATTTTGGAAGTTCTGTCGCTGGGCGGTCCGACAGCAAACCGCTTCGATGATCCGCGCGTGCAATACCAGTTGCAGATTGGCAATCGGTTGGCTGATTTCCATATGCACCAGATCGCTTTCTACGCGCAGGATTCGTGGCGCATCACGAATCGCTTCTCGTTGAATTATGGATTCCGCTGGGAAGGTCAGAAGAATCCGCAGCCGGTGGCGAACAATACTGCCGTGATCGATAAGATCAAGGCCGCCACGCTCTTGAACGGCACTCACTTCGATCCGACAACGACTCCAGATGCTCTCAAACAGTGGATGCCGCGTGTGGGTTTCACGTACTCGCCAGAAGCGTCAAACAAGACTGTGATTCGCGGCCATGCCGGAATATTCTATGCAGCCACGCCCATGCTCGTGCTGGCGAATTCGACAAACAATTTCCGCTTGCCTCCTGGCGACGTCTCGCTCGCTCTGCCGCGGCCGGGTTCGACCGTATATCGGGACCTGCTTGCTATCGGTATTGATTTGAACAGAAATACGCTCGATAGTCTGCCCGTCTTGACGCCGGATCAGATCGCGCGCGCGGCAGCGGGAACAGGGGCGGCCCCAGATCCATTCGCGAATGCCCGCTTTGTCGCAACAGCCAACAACTTCACAAACCCTCGATCGCTGCAGACGGGCTTAGGCGTGGAGCACGCGATCAGCAATAACTGGGTGGTCGGCGCCCAGTTCAATTACCTGAACACCGTGCACCTGGAACGCAATCTCGATGAGAACCTGCCGCAGCCGCAGATCAATCCTGCCGACGCAGCCAAGCGGCCAAATTTCGGCCAGGTCGCACCGTTCCGGATCCCGCGTCCCATAGCCGGCGTTGACCGCCTCGTGCTGCGGGAAAGTTCCGCGCGTTCCATGTACCGCGGCGTTACATTCGAGGCAAAATATCGCGGGCGGCGCTATCAGGCAGGGTTCAACTATACGGTTTCCGGCACCTACTCCGACGACGACAACGAGCGCAGTTCCTCACTCTACTATCAGACTGCGACTGATCTTCGCTCGGAATACAGCGTGTCGCGTATGGATGCACGGAATCAGATCGCTGGCTACGGCCTGGTGAACCTGCCCGGTGGCATTACCGCTACGGGCTCCATCCGCGCGCGAAGCGGGTTTCCTATCGATGCGTCTGCGGGTCAGGACCTTAATGGCGACGGAAACTATACGATCCCCGGCGTTGTAACCACCGGTAACGGTGCTTCCACCTCGGATCGGCCATACACTGCGCCTGGCGTCTCCATCAAGCGCAATGCATACCGCAATCGCGGGTTCAAGGATATCGATCTGCGGCTGCTGAAGTCCTTTCCCTTCGGAGAAGACAAACGCATTGAATTTTCCGCGGAGATGTTCAACCTCTTTAACTTTGACAACATCGTTTATGACCGTACAAACCTGATCTACGGACCGGGAATTAACGCGCTTACGGGAGCCGTGGTGCCGGCGTTCAGCACGTTTATGCAATTGAGGCTGCCTGGCGGACAGTACGATCCGGTCAACAACCAACTCGGTACTCCGTTCCAGGCACAGTTTGGGCTCCGGTACTTCTTCTAAATGACGGGCGTGTATTTCAGGACGCGGGCGGTCATAGGAGCCGTGAAAAAATTGGTGACTCGAAAAAATTGCGATTGATAAGGCGCTTTATGTAAACCGCCGGGAAGCTTCACGCGCGGTTTTCCCGGGCCCGGCTCTATTTTTCGGGTGAACCGAGTATTCATTGGAGTCGGCCGTTGTTTCGACATTTGCAGCGATGGATTGCGGGCTCAGCTTCTACCGGCGCCGCCGCGTAGGCACGATCCGGATACCGGCCATTGGCGTGAAAGCGTCCAGTCGCGATAACGGAACAAATAAGCGACTCCCTTTCGCATATCGACCCACGCCAATCAGTTTTTTACCTTTGCGCCGGACCTGCAAGCTCCGGCCGCGCTAGGCGACGTATGCCATTGTGGAAATCACACCCGCGATTTACTTCACCACCGCTCGCGCTCGAGCGATCTGCGCGGCGTTTCTGTAGGAGTTCGTGATTGCTTGTGCGTCTTCTGGGAATTTTGAAAGATTTTAACGATTGTCACATATGCAACGACGGTATCCAAGTGCCACATGAACAAATTCTCCCCCTCATCAGAGGCAGTTTTCCCTATGCGCGGGTGGGTATTCGAAGACCGAGTGGCATTCAAAGACCATCAGTTTCGCCAGCGCGTTGGGTTGTAAGGCTTTTCAGAGCAGCCAACCATACACCTTCGGCAGGAAGGTAAGTTGCTTTGCTTACGACGCCAGGTTGAACGTTTGTCCGCACTGATTGTCCCGCGCAATCGCGCGGCAAGTCGGCTTTAAAACCCGAGTACAAAAGTGATCGAGTCAAGATCAGATCAAGAAACGCGGAGTGTCAAATGAGAAACCTTCTGATTTCCACCGTGGCGCTTCTGGGCCTGACGGTCATGGAAGTGCAAGGGGGCCGCTGCAACCACGCGGTGGGTGAATGATGACGATCCAACTGGCGGCAGTTACTCACACAACTTGTCAAAGGAGAGAATATATGTTTGACCGACGATCGAAAATAGGAAGCGGAGCGCGACATCAGATGTCTCTGCTTCGTTTCTTTTCCGCCTTTATGGTCGCTGCGTTTCTATCACCAGTAGCAGCACGTGGGCTTTCAGCGCAAACCAATAATGGTCAGTTTGGTGGTCTCCCGAACTTCCAACATGTTTTCGTCATCATGATGGAGAACCGTAGCTACACAAGCCTGATCGGTAATTATGATGATGCGCCCTTTATTAATCGTGCAGCCACAACCTATGGGTTGGCGACCAAGTACTTTGGCGTCACCCACCCGAGCCAGCCGAATTACATCGCGGCAACCTCTGGCTCAACTAATGACGTCTCCAATGATAATGATATCACTGTTGATGTGATCAACATCGTGGATCAGCTTGAGGCGAAAGGCAAGACCTGGAAGGCATACATGCAGTCGCTCTCGCTCTGCACCACCGGCCCACTCCAGCATGCCTGCGGTAACCAACTGTATGAGCGCAAGCATAATCCGTTTATTTCGTACACAGATGTGCAGACAGATCCAGCACGCGTGGCAAAAATCGTGGATTTTAGCCAGTTCTCAATTGACCTGGCGAACAATTCGGTGCCCAACTACTCCTGGATCAGCCCTGACCAGTGTAACGACATGCACGGACGTGGAGGTCCTTCAAGCGATCCCTGTAACTTCGACAATGTGCAGGGCTCAACGGGCTTAATCGCAACCGGCGATTACTTCCTGCAAACGACAGTCAACCAGATTATGAACTCCACGGTCTGGCAGGACGGCAACTCGACAATCTTCATTGTCTGGGACGAAAGCGATTTCGTGCCCCCCCCAGGCAAAGAAGACACCAGCGGCTGTTGTGATTCAGTGCCCGGCGGAGGTCATTTGGTTACTTTGGTCATTTCGAACTCAGTCAATTCACCGGTCACCTCCGATTTGGCCTTTAACCACTACTCGCTGCTTGCTACGATCGAGGGCGGCTTGGGATTGGGCTGCCTGGCATTCACTTGTGATACCGCCAATGTGAAGCCGATGCGCGACCTGGTTAACTAGAACGGGTAAAAGATCGAAGAAGATTGGCGACCCCTGGGTCGCCATTCCCTCAAATATTTGACATGAAATGGCTGTGTGACGCTGCCACACAGCCATTTCATGTCAAATAGATAAGATCAATGAATAGATCGCTATGATCCGCAGTCGGCATGACCGGCGTAACGCAAGTCGCACACCGCCGGCCGGGCTACGGATGAGCTGAGGATGGAGATGCTTGCCGTCAGTCTCATTTTAGGATTCCGCCAAAACCGCGACAATCCGGCGGCGTTTGTCGCGACAACGCCGGACTTCCTCTAGCGCGTCGCGCAGTCAACGGCCAAGGCTGTGGCTTCCTTTTTGGATCGCAGTCCGTCATTTACCTTTTGCAGCGCTGCATTCGCCCTTGCAGCGCCTCATTTTGAGTTTGAAAAGCTGCATTTTCGATTGCGGCGGTTGAATGTCATTTGCAACGTTGCATACACGAACGAGAAAGTTACAAGCGGTCGCAGGAGCGGCCACGACTACATCTCGTTCCGAAGCTCCGCGGCTCTGACGAAACGTGCTCTTCAGCAAACATGGTTGGAACGCTTTCAGGGAATCCGAGAACACTACAATTGGCGTTGCGCGTGATGTTCTGAGGTTCCTACCTTCTTCCTGTGTCGGAGGGTAGGGTGAGGTCGCAGGTCTTCGCGAATCTTGTGACCCTCACCCGGCGCTTCGCGCCGGCCGCTCCCAGAGGGAGAGGCGTTTATCGGCGCGACTCGAGATGCGTTTCCCATTCATCCAGGCTATGCGGCCAATCTCGTTTCGATAGCCGCGATAAGGGCCGTCCGGATCCCGCCAAAGTCGCCGACCTGGAAAAAGCCACCATGGCCAAGGTTGCGCGGCTTCTCACTCCTGCCCAACGCAAAGCCTTACTCGATTCCCGCGCGAAATAGCAGCTAAACTGTCGAATGAATTGAAGAAATGTTGAATGTGGAGTACTCCCCTCCTCGCAGGGGTGGCTGCGGCATCAACTGAAAGTTGCGAAGCCACCCAAAGCGCCGCAGACGGGCGCGAAGCGCGAGCGGAAGGCGCGAAGCGGTAATAGTGGTCAGCTCGGCGAAATCTTCAGCGCTGAACATTTCGCCGAACTGACCACCCCTCTGCGAGGAGGGGAATACTCTGCGCGAGGTCAATTCATTCACAAAATCTTCAAATGACTCACTACGAAATCTTAGTTCCCATTTAAGAAAAAGCCGTCTTCCTGTAAGATCACGGGTTCCTCGGAGGAAATCGATGAGACATATTTTTTTGCTCTTCATGTTTATAGCGATCGCCGTGCCACTTTGCGCGCAATCGGATGCCAACAAAGGACAGATTGTCGGTACAGTGTACGACCCCGCACAAGCGGTCGTGCCCAATGCGAAAGTTCAGGTCCAGAACAAGGCGACTGGGGCTGTCCGTGAGTTCACCACAGGACCCGAAGGGCAGTTCCGGGCGATACTGCTCGACGCGGGCTCCTACGATGTGAGAGTTGACGCGCAGGGCTTCGCGCGGCGCGTGTACCAGAACGTGACCGTCAATGTGGGATCAGCTGTGAGTTTGGATGTGACGCTGCAGCTTGGCGGCGCAGATTTGGAAATTAACGTCGCCGACACGTTTTTGCCGATCGACCTTCCAAATCCCACCACGACGATCGATATGACCTCAATCGAAGATCTGCCCATCAACGGACGACGCTTTCAGGATTTCGCCACGCTGACTCCGACAGTGCAGGTCGATCAGGAGCGCGGCCAGCTTTCTTTTCTCGGCCAGCGCGGGATCAATGCCAACGTGATGATCGACGGTTCGGATTACAACAATCCGTTTTTTGGCGGAATCCGTGGCGGCGAAAGGTCGAATTTTATTGTTACCGTGCCGCAGAGTTCGGTGCAGGAATTCCAGGCGGTCACTGCCGGATACAGCGCCGAATATGGCCGGTCCAGCGGCGGGTTGCTGAACGTCATCACCAAGTCAGGCGCCAACGCGCTGCACGGAGAGTCCTTTTATCAGATTCGCCACAAGGAAATGGGAAAGAATACGCCGTTTGGGATCAAAATTTTGGAAACCCAGCAACAGTTTGGTGGCGGTGCGGGCGGCGCAATTAAAAAGGACAAATTATTCTGGTTTGCCGCCGTCGAACGTCAGGACGCCAAGAGCCCTGAAGCTGTGCGCTATACGACACTCGATACCATTCCTGTGAACGCAAACAACCAGGAGGCCTATAACTACTATCGCAGCCTCGAAACCGGCTTTCAGAAAACCAACAATGCGACAGCGCTGACCGGCCGCACCGACTACCAGATGAGCAACGGCGGGCGGCTTACCCTTCGCTACAATTTCAGCGATGCCGCGGCTCAAAATGCGGCGTCGGTAGGCGGTGCGGCGGAGACGTTGACGACCAGCGCGCTCAACAACAACGGCATTGAAAAGGACCGTACACATACCGGAGTTGCGCAATGGACCGAGATCCTCAGCCCCACGCTGGTCAACGATCTGCGTTTTTCCATCAGCCAGGAAGTCCGGCCACGCACATCCAACTCGTCCTTGCCGAACGTCACAAACAGCATTGGACAGTTTGGCGCGCGGAATTTTCTTCCCACAACGCAAGACGACCGGCGGACGCAGATCAATGATGGAATTTCTTTCATCCGTGGATCGCACATCTTCAAGGTTGGCGGTGACTACAATTACCTGACCACTTTTCAGTCGTTTGGGTTCAATCAATTCGGTGTTTTTTCGACTAATGTCGCTCCCACAGTAGACCCGATTTTGGAAGTTCTGTCGCTGGGTGGTCCGACACCAAACCGTTTCGATAATCCGCTCGTGCAATACCAGTTGCAGATCGGCAATCGGTTGGCTGATTTCCATATGCACCAGATCGCTTTTTACGCGCAGGACTCGTGGCGTATCACGAATCGCTTCTCCCTGAATTATGGATTCCGCTGGGAAGGGCAGAAGAACCCGCAGCCCGTGGCGAACAATACCGCCGTCATCGACAAGATTAAGGCCGCCACGCTGTTCAATGGCACTCACTTCGATCCGACAACGACTCCGGATGCGCTCAAACAGTGGATGCCGCGTGCGGGTTTCACCTACTCGCCTGGAGCGTCGAACAAGACCGTGATTCGCGGCCACGCCGGCATATTCTATGCGGCCACCCCGATGATCCTGCTGGCTGATTCCACAAACAATTTCCGGTTGCCTCCTGGCAACGTCTCGCTGTCTCTGCCGCGACTGGGTTCGACCGTATATCGGGACTTGCTCGCCATCGGCGTTGATTTGAACAGGTACGCGCTCGATAGTCTTCCCGTCCTGACGCCCGATCAGATCGCGCGCGCGGCAGCGGGGACGGGAGCGGCCCCGGATCCATTCGCTAATGCCCGCTTTGTAGCAACAGCCAACAATTTCACCAACCCTCGCTCGCTGCAAACGGGTTTGGGCGTGGAGCACGCGATAAGCAACAATTGGGTGGCCGGCGCGCAGTTCAACTATCTGAACACCGTGCACCTGGAACGCAATCTCGATGAGAACCTGCCGCAGCCGCAGATCAATCCTGCCGACGCTGCAAAGCGGCCGAATTTCGGGCAGGTCGGAGCGTTCCGGATCCCGCGTCCCATCGCCGGCGTTGACCGCTTAGTGCTGCGGGAGAGTTCCGCGCGTTCGATGTACCGCGGCGTTACATTCGAGACAAAATATCGTGGGCGGCGCTATCAGGCGGGATTCAACTATACGGTTTCCGGCACCTATTCCGACGACGACAACGAGCGCAGTTCCACGACGCTCTACTATCAGAATGCCACCGATCTTCACTCGGAATACGGCGTGTCGCGTATGGATGCACGGAATCAGATTGGAGGCTATGCCCTGGTGAACCTGCCCGCCGGCATTACCGCTGCAGGTTCCATTCGCGCGCGAAGCGGGTTTCCCATCGATGCAGCTGCCGGTCAGGACCTTAATGGCGACGGAAACTATACGATTCCGGGCGTTGTTACCAGCGGTAACGGTGCCTCCACCTCGGATAGGCCGTATACGGCGCCCGGCGTCTCCCTGAAGCGCAATGCATACCGCAATCGCGCGTTCAAGACCGTTGACCTGAGGTTGCTGAAGTCTTTCCCGTTCGGAGAAGACAAACGCATTGAATTTTCCGCGGAGATGTTTAACCTGTTTAACTTCGCCAACATCGTTTATGACCGTACAAACCTGATCTACGGACCGGGAATCGCCCCGGCGACGGGAGCCGTGGTGCCCCCGCCGAGCACATTTATGCAATTGAGGCTGCATAACGGCCAGTATGATCCGGTCAACAACCAACTCGGGACACCGTTCCAGGTACAGTTTGGGCTCCGGTACTTCTTCTAAATTGTCATTTTCAAAACCTTTTATAATGCGGGATGCATCACTTTCACTACCAAGACGGCGAGCTGTATTGCGAAGAAGTTCTGCTATCGCGGATTGCCGCCGATATGGGTACACCCGTATATGTCTACAGCGAACGGACACTCGAACGGCATGTTCACGTCTTCGACGAGGCTTTCCAATCCGTACCGCACCTGATTTGTTACGCCGTCAAAGCCAATTCGAACATCAATATCCTTCGGCGATTTGCCGAGTGGGGAACAGGTTTCGACATTGTCTCAGGCGGTGAATTGTTCCGAGTTTTGCGCGCGGGCGGTTCTGCCGAAAAAGTAATCTTTGCGGGGGTCGGCAAAACGGCCGATGAAATTCGATATGCGCTTGACACCAATATTCTCTTCTTCAATGTGG
>Ga0209056_10009087_pt1 | contig 10166 bp, 6 predicted proteins | sample GraSoiAngelo_114_FD_185876 | JGI IMG/M metagenome (GOLD analysis project Ga0209056, IMG submission 185876) | Grasslands soil microbial communities from the Angelo Coastal Reserve, California, USA - 14_0903_13_40cm (SPAdes) (version 2) | ecosystem: Environmental > Terrestrial > Soil > Grasslands ...
GATGCGGTGACGAACCAGGTGAATCACTTCGGATACAAAGTGCATTCGATTGAGGGCGAAGAGCGCGTGGTAATCGGTGTGGTCGGAGTCGGCGACGTGACGGCATGCATGGAATCCATCGAAGCTATGCCGCAAGTCGAGAACGTAATGCGCATCAGCGCGCCGTACAAATTCGTCAGCAAGGAGTTCCGCAAAGAGAAGACGCAGATTCGCGTGAACGGAACGGTAATTGGCGGCGACGAATTCGTTGTGATCGCAGGACCGTGTTCGGTCGAATCGGAAGAACAGATTTTGCGTTCGGCAGAAGGTGTCGCGAAGGCGGGCGCGAAGCTGTTGCGCGGCGGTGCGTTCAAGCCGCGCACGTCGCCATACGATTTTCAGGGGATGGAAGAAGAAGGACTGAAGCTGCTGCAGAAGGCGAAAAAAGCGACGGGGCTGGGAATCGTGACAGAAGTGATGAGCGACCGCGACGTCGATCTCGTGGCGAACTATGCTGACGTGCTGCAAATCGGCGCGCGCAACATGCAGAATTTCATGCTATTGAAAGCGCTCGGAAAATGCGGCCGGCCGATTCTGCTGAAGCGCGGATTGAGCAGCACCGTGAAGGAGCTGCTGATGAGCGCGGAATACATCGTGGCGCATGGAAATCCTGACGTGATGTTGTGCGAACGAGGCATTCGCACGTTCGAGACGGTCACACGCAACACTTGCGACATTGCGGCGATTCCTGCACTCAACGAATTGACGCACCTACCGGTGATTTTGGATCCAAGCCACGCAACGGGAAAGCGCAGCCTGGTGCCGGCCTTAGCTCGCGCCGGTGTGGCCATCGGTGCCGATGGCTTGATCGTTGAAGCACACCCCGCCCCCGAAAAAGCCATCAGCGATGGCGCGCAATCCCTCGACATGTTCCAGTTCGCAAGAATGATGGACGATCTGAAACCATACATCGACTTGTGGAAAGCGTCGCGGGCCAGGGAAGTCGCAGCGGCCGCGAGCATCTGAATCCCTGAACGGGAAACACGAAGGAGTCGGGGAGAGATCTCAACAACCATATTTGCAAGCGGAGCAGACTTCGGTTGCCTGATCTTCAGAAGGATTTGGAAGGGCTTGTTCTTTCCCAGCGATAGATCTCAAAATCCTTGTCAAGGATCAGAATATCGGCGGTTTCAAAGTCGTCCGCCAAGCGAATCAGGGACGCATCAGCTAGATCGATTTTGCGGTCGCGGTATTTTCGTAAGCGCTGTTTCACGCCGTCCGCATCTCGTGAAAGTTGGAAGGGAATTTGAAAAATCCCGGCGAAGACGTTTTCGATCACTGCTTCAGGAGCACCAGGAAGATTCCGCAGCAAATAACAACTTTCCGCAATCACTGCTTCGCAAGTGACGAGAGGCGGCTCCAAATCACGAACTACATCGGCACACGACTGGTGAAACTTCTCACTGCGATCCAGCAACGCAACAATCACACCAGTGTCGAGTAATACCGGCTTCAGCGTCCGAAATCCCGAAGATGTTTCTTAAACGAGCGCCGAGGGGCTCGCTCCGCGCTATTTGGCGGCGAGCAGGGTTTTTGCTTGCGTCAGCTCGGGGCGATCGGACCGGACGCCATCGCAGTTCTTTAGAAGTTGCGAGTAGTAGCCCGTCGCTTTCTCCTTCTGCTGAGTCATGTCCGCGGCTTGTCCCGCGCCGTAGAGGCCGTTGAAGCGATTCGGGTCGGTGCGTAGCGAAGTCTCGTATTCGGCGAGAGCTTCTTGCGGACGCTGCATATCGAGAAGCATGTCGGCGAGCATTTCGCGAGCCGGCAACTCGGTTTCGCGCTTGCCGAGTTTGTCCTGCGTCTCCGCGACGGAGCGGAGCAGACGCACAGCCTCTTCTGTTTCTCCCGACGCGTATTTCGCCCACCCTTTTACGACATCGTGTTCTTTCAGGTCATCGGCGATGTATGGCTTATTCCCTTTACGCGTGGCCTCCAGTAGTTCGTCATAATGCTTCAAAGCGTCCTGTGCGGCGGCACGATCGTGGAGGTGACCGGCAGCCACCGCGCGTCCCCAATAGGCGATCAGTTGAACGTAGGGCGGAGCGTCGGCAAGCGGCTGCAGGTTGAGCGCGTCCTTCCATTGCCGGCGTTCGATGGCGTAGGTAGCCGGGCCACGAATCAGCTGGGCCTCGAAATAGTCCTTAAACTCGGGATCGGCATCGGCTTCGTGGGCGGCAGCAAGAGCATCGATTTGGGCCTTTGCACCGGCGTCGTCGCCAATCTGGAGGTAGGCATATTCGAGGAAGTCCATGGAATGCACTTTGTGATGCAGGACATGCAGATGCATCGCTGCCATTTTGTCGGCCTCTTTGATAGCGGCGAGATTTGAGTTGATGTCGTCTTGCCAAAGACCCAAGCGCGCGAAGATGTGTGACGGCATATGCACGGCGTGGGGAGAAGCAGGAGCGATGCCGGCGTATTTGCGCGCGGCGGGAAGAGCGAGGCTGGCCATGACGGGATTGTCGCAGCTGTGAATGATGTAGTGCGCGATGCCGGGATGGTTGGGCTGCTCCTCGAAGAGTTTGTCGAGGATGGCTACGGCCGCTTTGGCGTTGGTGAGAGCAGGATCGTCATCGGAGCCTGAGGCGAGAAGGGAAAGCGCGTAGAACACGGCAGCTTCGCGGTCCTGCGGATGGCGCTGATAGACGCCTTGCATGGCTTTCGCATAGGCCTCCGCGCGCTGGCGGTGATCGAGTCTGTCGGTATCCGTGAAGAAAATAGTAAGTGCCTGGATGTAATCTCCTTCGCGTGCAGTTGCAGGATTGAGCGCGCGCGCCTTGGCAAGCAACTCGCCGCCGAGCTTGAGATTGTCCCTGGATGGCCGTTCCCACAGCTGGTGATACAAACTCATGGCCTGACCCCAATAGGCCATAGCGCAGTGCGGGTCTTTCTTTTCGATTTCCTGAAACTGTTTGCTGGCCTGTTCGTATTCAAACGAATGCAGAAGAGCCACGCCGTGCTCAAACTGCGCATGCGTGGCCTGAACGCAGGAAGTGGGGAAAGAGACGGAGCCGAGCTTCTCGCCGACATCGTGGCGGTGTGCCTCGTTTTGAGCGAAGCAAGGCGAAGAGAGTAGAATGACGAGAATAACAAGAATGGCGCGGCTGTTTTTCATCGAGCGCTCCACAGCTGCGAAAGCCTATTCGTATGACAAGCCGATGTCAACGAAAGGACACGAACGGACTATGCGACAGATGGATGGCGTGCTCCAGATAGATGGCACGAGGATTTCGGAGACGCCTTGACCGGGTGGGGAAGGGCGACTAGTATTTGCACGCAATGACAGAGGCAAATTCGCCGGTCGGCCAGACGTTTTCCCAGTACAAAGTGCTCCGCAAAATCGGCAGCGGTGGCATGGGTGTGGTGTATGAAGCCGAGGATTCGCGCCTCGGGCGGAAAGTAGCGGTAAAGTTCCTGCCGCACGAAATGGCCAGCGACGCCCAACTCCTCGAACGATTCCAGCGAGAAGCGCGTGCGGCATCGGCGCTGAATCATCCAAACATTTGCACCATTCACGCGATCGAACAGCACGAGCGGCAGCATTTTATTGTGATGGAGTTGCTCGAGGGCCAGACGCTGGCGCAGCGTATGGGCGGGCAGATTTTGGAAATCGAAAAGTTGCTGCCGGTGGCGATTCAAATTGCCGATGCGCTCGAATCTGCACATGCCAAGGGAATCGTTCACAGAGACATTAAGCCCGCGAATATTTTTATCACCGACCGCGGACAGGTGAAGATTCTGGATTTTGGCCTGGCGAAAGTGGAGAAGCTGCAGTTTGCTGCGGAAAGCACGTCATTTTCGTTCGAAGACACGAGTGCGGAAACCGGCGCCCTGACTTCACCGGGATCTGCGATCGGAACGATTATGTATATGTCGCCGGAACAAGCGCGCGGCGGGCTGGTCGATGCGCGAACGGATTTGTTTTCACTGGGTACGGTGCTCTACCAGATGGCGACAGGCAGCCTGCCGTTTTCAGGCGACACTTCTGCAGTCATCTTCGACTCCATTCTGAATCGCGAGCCGCTGCCAGTGGACATGGTGAATTCCGGATTGCCGCGAGAGTTCGGCAGAATCATCGAGAAGACACTGGAGAAGGACAGGAATCTTCGTTGCCAGTCTGCGACCGAATTGAAGACCGACCTGATCAGGCTTAAGCGAGATCTCGAATCGGGGAAAAAAGCGGCTGCTACGGCCACGGATTCAAAGTCCGGAACGCAGAAAACCGGGCCAAAATCGCTGGCCGTGTTGTATTTCGAAAATCTTAGCGGCGTAAAAGAAGACGAATATTTGCGTGATGGAATCACGGAAGACATCATCACTGAATTGTCGAAAATCCGCGGGTTAAATACCTATTCCCGACCGACTGTCTTGGCGTTTCGCGATAAGGCGGTGACGCCGGTGCAAATCGGCCAGCAATTGAAAGCCGCCTACGTGCTGACGGGGAGCTTAAGGCGATCGGGCAACCGGCTGAGGATCAATACGCAATTGGTGGATACGCACACGGATTTTCCGCTGTGGTCCGAGCGGTACGACCGCGAAATGAAGGATGTTTTCGAAGTACAGGATGAAATCGCGCGGAAAATTGCCGAAGCTCTGCGCGTGACATTGTCACCGCAGGAATTGGAAGCGCTGGCGGTGAAACCGACCGAGAATTTGCAGGCATACGATTTGTATTTGCGCGGAAAGCGATATGCTCGGCGACAGACGAGGCAAGATCTGGAATTTGCGTTGCAGATGTTCGAGAGCGCGGTGGCGATGGATCCGAGTTTTGCGCTGGCGTACGCCTCATGCGCAAATGCGTGTGCGATGTTTTATTGCAACTACAGCCGCGACGAAATCTGGGTCGAGCGCGCAAGAACCGCTTCCGGCCATGCCGTCAACCTGCGCTGGGATCTGCCCGACGTGCAGGTGAGCCAGGCCTGGGTGCTGTACGCGACCGACTTGCACGACGAAGCTGTTCGCATGGTGCGTAAGGCAATTGAGCGAAAGCGGGATTGCGAAGGCGCGTTCTATCTATTGTGCAGAGCGCTGTTTTCGGCGGGAAGATTCCAGGAAGTTGTAGACATTATGGAAACGGCGCTGGAAGCGAGCGGCGAAGACTATAACGTGTACGTCCCAATCGCGAATTCATTGGGGGCGCTCGGGAAACGGGAAGCGTACTTGAATCTGCTGCAGCGCCGGATGAGCGCTCTGGAAAATCATTTGAAACATGTGCCGGAAGACGCACGGGCGCGGATTCTTCTAGGAAGCGACTACGCGGAAATCGGGCGAGTGGACGATGCGCTGAAGGAATTGAATCTTGCCATGACTTTGCGCGCAAACGAAGCATCAATTCTGTACAACGCAGCATGCCTGTACGCGATGCTGAAGAGGAAACCGGACGCACTAGAAGCACTTAAGAAAGCGTGGGAAGCAGGATTTCGCGACGTTAGCCACGCCCGGCGAGATCCGGACCTGGCGTTGCTACACGGTGAAGCGGAGTTCGAAGAAATGTATCCCGAAAAAGACATGGCCGGATCGAATCTGCACAATCCTTAGCGATGCTTGATGCGACTTTCCAGAATGCACGCGATTTTCTTTCTAAATATTTGCCGCAGACGCGGCTGGTCCTTGGTGGTTCGCTTGGCGGTTCTTCCGATCAAAACGTTTATCTGAAGCTTGAAAACGAGCTGCCGACGGGTTCGTTCAAAGTTCGTGGCGCACTATACGCACTGGGGCTGCAAATGCAGCGAAGAAATGTGAGCGAAGTGGTTGCATCAAGCACAGGAAATCACGGAGCGGCCGTGGCGTACGCTGCGGAATTACTTGGTGTGAAAGCACGAATTTTTCTGCCGGAAAAAAGCAATCCGGTGAAGCGCGCAAATATTGTGAGACTCGGTGCGAAGATCGTTGAAAAAGGAAGCGCTGATTTGGCGGCGGCATTTGAGATGGCGGCTGAGTACGCGCAAGTGCATGGTGCATTTTTTCTGAACGATGCAACGGACCCTGATGTTCCCGCGGGACCGGGCACGATTGCCTGCGAGATCCTGGAGAAGTTGCCGGAAGTGGATGCGATTTACGTGCCGATGGGAGATACCGCGTTAATTCGGGGAGTCGCGGCTGCGGCGAAACAGACTTCGAGCAAAGTGAAAATCGTCGGTGTGCAGAGCGAACGCGCGCCGTCATATTTTCTGTCGTGGAAGGATGGCCGTGCGATCGAGACGGAAACATGCGATACCATCGCGGACGGCCTAGCGACGCGAACGCCTGTAACTGCGAACGTCGACGCGATTCGTCGATTGGTCGATGACGTCGTGCTGGTAAGCGAAGAGGAGATGTTGAACGCTATCCGCCGGCTGCTGATCGATGAACATGTTGTTGCGGAGCCCGCGGGAGCGGCGGCGACGGCGGCATTTCTAAAATCGCGGGATGAACGGAGTAAGAACGTCGTGCTGTTGTTGACCGGCGCAAATATTTCTGCGGAAGTACTGCGGCAAGCGGCAACAAGTGCGCTGCCTGGTGTTTCATCACGCCCGTCACTGACAGATCAAGATGCCCCAGTCGAGGACGCGGAAAGGTCCTTGCCCGATTCGGCGAGTTTGAGAATGAGAACTTGTCCGCTCGAATGGAATGAGCCGCCGGTGGCGGTTTTCGCTTCCTTCATCGGATTGTCGGGAAGAAAGTGGACGACCTCGGCGACGAGTCCGGTGCTGGTAAGAGTTTTTTCGACGTAATCGCGCTCCAGGTCGATGTCCGGGTCAATTTTGTGCGTGACGCCGTTGTTACGCTGATCGCGCTCGAAACCAACATCGTGAGTCGCCGCGCCGACCCAGAGCGTTTCGCCGTTCACGGCGAACGGCGCTTTCCAGAGGCGAAGGTGATTGCGAGAAGCGACGACGCTGATGGGTTCGGCGTGCGCCCAGCCGTAATCCTGCGCCCGGCCGAAAAGATAAAGCTGGCTCATCGGCATCGTGAGGTAAGACTCTTTCGAGAGGCTGACAATTAGGCCGTGGAGCACCGTGCCTTTCACATCTGCATCGACTTTGACCCAGCCGGCGGCGGTGAAGACGCGCAGCATTAGAGCTTCGGGGCCAAGAATCATGAAGTTCACCATGTCGCCGGGATTGCCATCTTTGTCGGCGATGCGGCGTGGGATTCTTCCGAAAAGCGAATTGTCGATGCCGGGAATCGCGGTGACGGACTTCGCGATCGCAAGAGTCGCCCCGGAGGTAGAGTCCACAGCATAGACGTCAATGTGCACGGTGTACGAACCATCGCCGGTGTCGTTATCAGATTGATTGATGCCCATGCTCAAGTGGCCGGAGATCGGCGAGACCAGGTCATGTGACGTGCCGATAAGAAAAGGCTGGGCAACGTCGGCGTCTCCGATGCGGCCGATTAAAGAGCCTCGTCCGGCAGCATTGAGAGGAAGAATGCGCAGCAGATCTTTGAAGCCGCGGGGCAGACCTTCCGGGCCATTGTCGTCCTTGGCGTCGGTGTAACGCAATTTGCCGTTTGCAGTGACCACGACGTGCTCACCGGGCGAAACGTCGATGCCGGTGTCGGTCCAGGTTGAATCGCCCTTTAGCGTGAAGTCCTTGGAAAGACGTTTCTTTCCAGTTGGAGCACCAATGGACGAAGCGGCCTGCGTTTTCGGGGCCGTCTGCGCGTTCATCGGTTGCTGAGGTGGCGGGACATCTCCCTGTAGTTGCGCTCGCGATGACGCGGCACAAAAATTTCCCAGCAAGCTGAAAAAAACAAACGCGGCACCAAGCCGGAAATGAACGGTTTGCATAACCCGAGCCATCCTACCGTGGTTGACAGGCATCTTCACTTTAAGCAGATGCGCCGCATCCAGGCAAGAGTTGCCGTATCGACAGGCGGGCCCATTTCTTGACTCGAATGTGGTGCGCTTGTAAATTGAAGTGCGGCTCGCGCGCACGATATTTGCGCAGAATAGCGTAGCCAGGAACAATTTCGCGACCAATCGAATGAGAAGATTTTTGTGGAGTCCGGGTATTTTCTTGTGCGCAGGGCTACTGCTGCCCAGCTTTGCAAGCTGCCAGCAACGCCCACCGTCTCGCAAACTTCAAGCCGCGCCAGTAACTACCGTCACTGTTGATGGCAGTGAAGCGATGTTCACCACGATGTGCGCGCTGCTCGCCTCCGGATTCGAAGCGGACGTCAGCGCGACGAACTGGTCGCCGATGCGCGCGCAGCTTCGCGACAGGCTGCAGCACCAGCAGGGTCCCGCCGTTGACGTGATGCGAAATTTCTATAAGCAGCACGAATTGGCGGACGCCGGCCAAATGCTTTCGCGCTATATCTGGTTTGGGTTGGTGAGCGGCCCCGCGCCGAAGTTCGAACCGATTCTGCGGCGGGACGAACTGCCTCCCGAAGTGATTGCGCTCGAAGGATTCCCGGAGATTCTTTCGAACTATTACAAGGAACAGAAAATCGGCGAGCTGTGGCGTCAAGTTCAACCGGTTTACAACCGCGAGATTGAACAGATGCATGACTCGGTTTCGCAAGTCGTTTTTGTGGCGACCGGTTACTTGCGCGAAATTCTGGATCCGACCAGCCCTCGCTCGTTCACCATTGTTGTGGAGCCGCTTGTCGGCCGCATCACCAACGTGCGGAATTTTGGCGATCATTATTCACTGGTGGTGAGCGGCTCCGGCCAGATTCCGCTGGACACTGTCCGTCATGCGTTTTTGCATTTTTTGCTGGATCCCTTGCCGTTGCAGTATTCGCACGTGATTGCGGTCAAGCTGCCGCTGTTTGAAACAGCCGCCGCTGCTCCGCGGCTCGATCCTGATTTAAAGGATGATTTTCCGTCGTATGTGGCTGAGTGCACCGTTCGGGCCGTTGAGCTGAAGCTGAAGCGAATGTCTCCCGGCGAACGCGAATCAGCAATGGATATCGCCGATGCGGATGGTTACGTGCTCGTTCGGCCATTGTTTGCCGCGCTTGCGAAGTTTGAGCAGTCCGAACCAGGGATGAAATTGTACTTTCCCGATCTGGTGCGTTCGATCGATCTGGCAGCGGAAAGAAAAAGAATCGCCACCATCAAGTTTGCGCCGCGCGGAACAAAAACGAACGCGACCGAGGCGGAAGTCTTAGCCCGTCACAAAGCTGTTGCACCAACGACAATTCCAAATGATGCGGAAGCAATTGCTGCGCTGACGGAAGGGGAACGACACATTGCGGAGAAAAATCCGCGCGCCGCGGCGGAATCCTTTCAAAAAGTGCTCCTGAAATATCCGGATCAGCCGCGGGCGCTGTTCGGACTTGGAGTCGTGGCGATGATGGAGCAGGATGGCGTCCGCGCAAAAGAAGTTTTTGGACGGTTGACGAGCGGCGAACACGCGGCGACACAGGATCCGCTGGTGCTCGCGTGGTCTCACGTTCATCTGGGAACCATCTACGACATCGAGGGCCAGCCGGACCACGCGAAGTCAGAATATCAGGCTGCTCTTGCTGTGGATGGAGCGCCGGAAAAAGCGAAGCAGGCGGCGACGAAAGCGCTGAGTGCGATGGGCGGAACGAAAAATCCAGAACGTCCGTGAGCCCTTAGGGGGCCTGCCCGGGCCACGCCGAAAATGTGTATCATAAAGTGGAAGACCAGCCAGAGGAGTCCAACGATCAAAAGGAGAAGCACGATGAGCAGTAAGAACAGATTTGCGACGACGACAGCCGTCCTGCTGGCAGGATGCCTCACGGCGTTTGCAGCGACTGCATTCGCGCAGAGCAGCCAGAATCAGCAGGGTGGCCAGAGCCAGCCTGGACAGCAAGCCAATAAACAGCAAAAACCCGCCGAGTCCGGCAGTTCGCTCGACATTCCCAGTTCGCAGCCGCCGGCGAACGCCGAGGAAGATGCGGCAGTAAAGGCGTTTCAGGCGATGCCGAACACGGATCTTCAAAAGAAAATCGCGGCAGGCGAGGACTTTTTGAAGAAATACCCGGAAAGCCGCTATCGTCCGATTGTGTATTCCGCGCTGACGTTTGACTATATTCAGAGTGGCAAGGCCGACAAGGCGGTCGAGATTGGCGACAAGGAAGTTGCGCTGAAACCGGATGATGTTCAGACGATGGCGATTCTCAGTCAGACGATTCCGCGCGCGATAAACGCCAACACTCCGGAGCCG
>Ga0209056_10009089_pt1 | contig 10165 bp, 5 predicted proteins | sample GraSoiAngelo_114_FD_185876 | JGI IMG/M metagenome (GOLD analysis project Ga0209056, IMG submission 185876) | Grasslands soil microbial communities from the Angelo Coastal Reserve, California, USA - 14_0903_13_40cm (SPAdes) (version 2) | ecosystem: Environmental > Terrestrial > Soil > Grasslands ...
GCCGGCCATGTCACGGTCGGCAACGGGCCCGGATTCACATATCCGCCCCGGGTGCTCGAGAACGTGAAGGCCGGCAGGACCGTCGGGGAGGCGATGGAACGGCTGACGGGGGTCCGCGGCATCGGGTCGAAAGAGGGCGCGATCGGCTACCTCACCGAACGTCGACTCGATCGGGACGCCCTGACGGAATCGGCCGTGATGATGGCGATGGTCCCGCGGATTCGGCGGGAGCTCTACGCCCGAGGCGCCCCACCGCGCTAGGCCATGTACATCGGCTGGACGGCGCACCGTCCGCACCAGATGGCGTTGAACACGACGACGTTGTCGGCACGGCCCTCCGCGGCCCAACCGCTGACGAATCGATTCGCCCTCGTGTGGTCCGGGCACACCGCGGCACCGCAGAACCGGCAGATCGCGCGTGCGTTTTTCTCGCAATAGTAGCAGATCATGACGTCGGTATGCGGACCGGGGCGGAATAGCCTTTCCGACCGCGCAAACTTTTTAGTCGCGCCACCGTTCGGTGCATCGAGGATTCCTCTCCATGCCGGCCAAGATCGCGGTCAACGGATATGGGACGATCGGCAAGCGTGTGGCCGACGCGGTGACGCTGCAGGACGACATGCGCCTTGCCGGCGTCGCGAAGACGAAGCCCGATTTCGAAGCGAGGCTCGCGGTGCGGAAAGGTTACGCGGTTTACGCCTCAAACAAAGAGGCGCTCGCGAAATTCGAGAAGGCGGGCGTGAAGGCCGCGGGCGTCCTCGACGATCTCGTGCGGGACGCGGATCTCGTCGTCGACTGCACCCCGGAGGAGAGCGGCTACAAATCCCTTTACGAGAAGGCGGGCGTGAAGGCGATCTGGCAAGGGGGCGAGGAGCACTCGCTGACGAACCTGTCCTTCAACGCGGCCGCGAATTACGCGGACTGCCTCGGCGCGCCGTTCGTCCGCGTGCCGTCGTGCAACACGACGGGGCTCATCCGCACGCTCTACCCGCTCGACGCCCATGTCGGCGTGGAGAAGGTCCTCGCGGTCATGGTGCGCCGCGCGACGGACCCGGGTGATTCGAAGAAAGGTCCGATCAACGCGATCGAACCGGAGCTCGAGATGCCGAGCCACCATGGCCCCGACGTACAGAGCGTCCTCCCCGACCTAGACATTCACACGATCGCGGTCAAGGTGCCAACGACGATCATGCATCTGCACACCCTGGCCGTCGACCTGAAGAAGTCCGCGGACGCGAATCAGATCCTGGACGTTTGGAAGCGATTCCCGCGAATCGCTCTCTTCTCGGGCGGAGATGGGGTCAAGTCAACCGCCCAGATCATGGAAATCGCCCGGGACCTCTCCCGGAGCCGCTCGGACCTGTATGAGATCGCCGTCTGGCGGGACGGCGTCCATGTCGTCGACGGCAAGCGGCTGTACTACTTCCAGGCCGTCCATCAGGAGTCGGACGTCGTACCCGAGAACGTCGACGCGATTCGGGCCCTGCTCGAGCTCGAGAACGACGGCCGCCAGAGCATGGAAAAGACGGACCGGTCTCTCGGCATCGGAATCGCGAAGTGAGCTCAGCCGAACGGTGCCCTCGCGGACACCTTCGCTACTCTTTGCGCTCCAGGCGTTGGATCCGCTTCGTCGCCCGCCGAATCACGCCCATCAGGGCGTGGAACTCCCACTTGCTCGGGAGTGCGCGGCCGATCATGCGGCGGAACATGACCTGCGTGCGCGCACGTTTGTGGGCCGGGTAGTCCGTCGCGGCGAGCAACGACCGGAACGCATCGTGGAGTTTCTCCTTCTCCAGGCCAGATGCTTCTCGCTTCCCGCGACGGTCCACTCCCGCGGCGAGAAGTTCATAGAGCAGGATCGTGACCGCATGAGACAGGTTGAGGATCGGGTAATCGGGCGAGGCGGGGATCGTAACGAAGAGGTCACACCGGAGGAGCTCTCGATCGAGGAGACCGAAGTCTTCCCTCCCGAAGAGGAGTGCGACCCGTCTCTGCGTCTTCGCGACCCTCGTGGCGAAATCCCAGGGGGTCACGGAAATCCGAGCGAACCGCTTCTCGCTCTCCGTATCGATGCCGGACGTGCCGACGACGAGATCCGTGTCCTTCAACGCGCGCTCGAGGTCGGCGACCGTCCGCGCGGCGTCGAGGACATCGACGGCCCGCATCGCCCTCTTTCGCGCCTCGGCTCCGATGGTGCATGGGTTCACGAGGACGAGCTCCGCGACGCCGAAGTTCTTCATGGCCCGCGCGACGGCGCCGATGTTCCCCTCGTTCTTCGGCTCCACGAGGACGACGCGGATCGTCGGCACACTGCGCTCGATATATTGTATGGAAGATATTCCTTGGCATGCGGGTCGCGCTGAAGATCGCATACGACGGCCGCGCGTTCTACGGCCACCAGCGCCAGCCGGATAGGCGGACCGTCGAAGGCGAGTGCCTCGCCGCTTTGCGGGCGGGCAAGGTCCTTCGGGATTCGAACGAGTCGTTCTTCCGTAGCGCGAGCCGAACGGACCGGGGCGTCAGCGCAGTCGGGAATGTGATCGCCTTCGATTCCGCCTTTCGAGCCGATGCGGTGGTCGGCGTGCTCAACGACCATACGCGGGATGTCTGGGCGTGGGCCTACGCCGAAGTGCCGGCGCAGTTCCATCCTCGGCACGCGGTCGAACGGTGGTATCGCTACCACCTATACGACGACTTGCCCTTGGACGCCCTGCGCGAAGTCGGTGCGCTATTCTTGGGGGATCGCGACTTTCGTTCCTTCACATCGGAGCCGCCGACCGGTCCCTTTGCCCTCAATCGCCTGGACGTGGCGCGGGACGGTGACGCGATCGTCATCGACATCCGCGCCGGAAGTTTTCGCCGCGGCATGGTCCGCCGGATCGGCGCCGCCATGATCGCCTTCGCAGAGGGAAAAGTCCCGCTCGACGAGGTCCGAGCCGCGCTCGCCGGCGCCCGACGCGACTTCGGCGTCGCTCCCGCGGAGCCGCTGTTCCTGATGGACGTGTCGTACGGTTTTCCCTTCCACGTCGTTTGGAAGGGGAAGGTGCTTGACATGTGGCTTTCCATGCGCGTCGACGCCGCGCTCCGCCTGCGCTGGCTGCACGCGATCGACCGAGCCGCGTCGGCGTGATTGCGGTGGCCGGGCTTGCCGAACGCCGCGGCGCGAATCCATTCGACAAGTCGGGAGCGTTCGAGAATCGTACCAAGAAACAGTTCGAAACCAGAGCTAAAACGCAGTTCGGACAAACGTATTTATACGCTCGTCCCTGTTCCGCCGTCAGTCGTCTAGAGGGAGGAGTGACGTTTGCTTCCAAAGCTTCTGCGCTCGAGAAATGTACAAGCGATCCTCATCGTGTACGCGATGATTTTCGCGGGCCTGTTGTTCGTGGTGCAAGCCCAGACGGCCTCGGCCGCGAGCATAAGGGACACCCTCGTGGTGGGCCTCCAGAACGACATGGTCAACCCGAACTACTTCGATCCGGCGACCAATAGCGTGTGGAAACAGTATCACGTGGAGTTCAACTTCGAAGGATTGTTTTCGCACGACCCGGATTTTACGACGTTTAGCGTGTTGTCGGACCCGAGCAAGGGCGGGACCTCGTGTCCGTCCGGAAGCGTCGGCGGCCCCGGTTATTGTATTGATGGCACCGGCAAAGTTGTGACCGTCTACCTGCGGAGCAATGCGACGTTCACGAACGGCCAGCAGCTCACCGCGGACGACGTCGTCTTCACGTTCCAAACCCTGCCGTGGTCCACCTACCAGCTCAGTGTCTTGAACGCGATCTGGTACACGATTCCTTCCTTCCCCCTTTGGAACGCGACGGCGTGTGGCACGAGCCCGAAGTGCATGTCCCATGTCGGCGTCGTGAAAATCGATTCGACGACGGTGGCGTTCCACCTGGCAAAGACGTACGCATTGTTCTTCTACGACACGATGGAGGTGCCAATCATCCCGTCGGTCCTGTGGCGGACCCACATGGCCGCATGGCCTCAGCTGAACTTGTCGGCCCCCTCCGGCCCGCGGTTGACCGACTCGTTCGATAACTCGATCGATTTGACCTACAACGGACTCGACGCGGCGACCGGTACCGGTCCGTTCAAGCTCACGTCCTGGACGCACAACGCGGACGCGACGATGGATGTCTCCGCGACGTATTGGGGCAAGGGCCAAACCCACACGTGGAAGCAGACGTCCTATCCGTTCTACCCCGTGGCCTTGCGTCACATCCGCGCCGTGATCTACGGCAGCTTGGACGTCGTCAGCTTGGCTCTGCAGCGGGGAGACGTCGATACGCTCGTCTGGTCTCTCACCCCGGGCTTCCTGTCGCAGATCCAAACGAACCCCGCGATCAGCATCCAGCAAGTCACCGATTCGGGGTACTTCTACATCGCATGGAACCTGCGGGAGAAGCCTTGGGGACAGGCGCCGTATAGCCTGACGCTGCGCACCGCGTTCTCGAAGGCGATCGATAAGGCGTACATCGTCAACACGCTGATGGGCGGCTTTGGAGTCCCTGGGACCGTCCCGATCGCGATTTCAAACCCGCTCTACGTCAACCAGACGGCGAGCCCGCCGGGCTTTGACATCAATGGCGGACGTCAGGACCTCATCAACGCCGGCTTCCACGACTGCAACGGCGACGGATTCCTCGACGCGCCGGACTGCACGGTGATCAAGGCGACGATCCTCACGCCTCCGAAAGACTACGACCCGATCCGCGCGGACGCGGGCATCATGATCTCGAAGAACCTGAAGATTATGGGGCTCGACATCGATGCCGCGCCGACCAGCTTCGACACGATCGTGGCGAAGGCGTTCTCGGCGCCCGTGTCGTTCGACATCTACGTCCTCGGATGGTCCCTCGGCGACTTCCCGGAGACGTACATCTGCAGCTTCTTCTGCTCGACCCAGGACGTCAACCTCGGGACCGGCGGATCGAACTCGCCGGGCTACAACAACCCGGTCGTGGACACGCTGATTGACCAGGCGATTACCGACACGAATACCGCCACCCGCGTCCAGAAGATCCAGGACGTCGAAGGCATCCTGACGAAGGACCTGCCGTGGAACGTCCTCTACTACCGCAAGAATCTGAACGCGTACCGTAACGACGCCTGGACCGGCTGGGCGAACTACCCGAACGGCGGCGGAATCTACAACCCATGGTCGATTTCTCACATCGTTCCCGCGGGGACGATTACACCGCCCACCGGTGGTTCACTGACCGTGGCTCTCTCGATGCCGGACCAGGTCTACGCGCGCCAGGTCGCGCCGTTCGACATCCTGGTGTCCCAGGGGACGGCGCCGGCGAGCGGCGCGTCGGTCATCTTGGGCCTGTCCTACGGGTCGACGATCGTCACGCGGACGGGCACCACGGATGCGGGCGGACGCGTCCACTTCACGTGGACCGTGCCCGTCATCCAAGGGAGCGTGCTCGTGGGGGTGGTCGCGACGAAAGGAACGCTTGTCGGCACGAACGGGAAGGTGATGGAAGTCACCGTGGCTCCGCCCGCGCCGATCGCGCAGTTACGGCTATCCACGCCGACACCGGTCATCGCGCCAACGGGTACCGCAGCCATCACCGCGACCCTGACGGACGCGACTGGGGCGCCGATTTCAGGCACCACGGTCTACATTGATTCGACGTTGGTGTTCGGAACGATCGCGCCGACTTCCGGCGCGACGGACGCGACGGGAAAGAAGACCTTCACCTACACGCCGCCGCCCGTGGGCAAGTTCACGAACACGCACCTCACGGAAGTGATCAAGGCGAACGCAACCGTGGGGAACACGATCGCGGGCGACACACAGAAAGCGTCCCTGATCTTGTTCGTGCAGAACGACGCGACGCCCGACTGGATGATTCTGAGCACGGTTCCCGTGACTCCAAACGGCTTGGTTGTGAATCCGGTCGCCCCGGCGACTGACTTCACAGTCACGGTGACGGACTGGGCGGGGAACCCGGTGCCCAACGTTGACGTCGATGCCCAAGTCTCGGACATTGGCAATCTGACCGTCGCGGCCACGACCCCAGGCACGAACCGGACGAACCCGTCCGGCCAAGCAACCTTCACGGCGACCGAAACCGCCAGCGCCGTTGGCGGAAGCATCAATACGAACGTCGGCGTGCGTTTCGTCGCGCGAAACGCAGTGTTCGCGACCTCGGACATGCTCGAGTTGCTCGTATCTGACGGCACGACAGCCAGTTATGCGGCGTGGCTTTCGTTCGACGCGCGGGCCATGGCGTTCAACCCGACCGGCGCACAGAATAATGTCACCGCCCACGTCGTGAACCAGCTCCGCGCGCCGCTCAGCGGGGTCCCGGTGTTCTTCCAGATCACATACGGGGACCTCGGTTTGCCGGCGCAGTTCGACTGGTCGTACGATTACGCGAACACGCACTACCTAGGCGCGGGGCTCGACTTGAACTCCTTCGGTCAGGGCAGCATCGGCGGCGCATTCGCGAACTCACCCGTGATCGGCGATCCGACGGTGGGCACGAAGTGGGGCGTGGAGAACTTCGTCGAGGACTTTGAGGTCGTAAGTGACATTGGGTTGATTGACTCGTGTAACTCGGCAGGGAGCACTTCCGATCACACTGTACCCTGGCCCGCAGGCTTCGGCGGTCTGTACTACATCAACGCGACGAGCGCGACGGGCGCCGCCGGAACGTACACCGCCCACTTCACGGCGATGCCGCACAAGATTGACTCCAAGGTCCAGGTCAAGGCGTACATCGGCGGAGCACCGGACATCGTGGCCGACGCGTGCAACTTCGTGGCATCTCCGGAGAAAAACGCGTTCGCGATCGACTCGGGGATCGTGATCCAGAGGGCCCCAGTCTTCGGATTGGCGTCCCTGTCGTTCTCGAACCCGATCTTCACGTCGCAGTCGCTGAGCATCAAGATCTCGGCCCAGTTCAAGGGGTTGAACGGCGCGACGGTGTCCAAACCGGAGGTCCTCCTCGTGCAGGGAGCGGGACCCTGGTGCGGTAAGTGCACCTCGGCTCGGAATGTGAAGGGGGCGTTCGGCGGGACGATGACGGGTGACGCGAACGGCATCGTGAACTACACCCGCACAGAGGCTCTGGTGAGCTTGTCGCAGGCGTTCACGCTCAGCTTCCTCCCGTCCGACTTCCGGTATGCGTACGGCGGGACGGATCAGATGTTCGCGGACGCGTTTGGCAAGTACTGGTTCGCGCCGACGTTCGCCGCACCGCTCGCGAAGATTCCCTTCGACTTCACGCTCGGGTACCTGTACCTCCCGACGACGAAGGCGTTCCTGACGGTAACCCTCGATCAGACGTTGCTCTCGCCCGGTGGGACGGCGACCGCGACCGTCCAAGTGTGGAGCATCCTGACGGGTGCGCCCATCGAAGGCGCCGATGTCTGGAGCGGCAGCACGCAGGTCTTGACGGATGCGACGGGAACCGCGAAGTTCAACGTCACCGCGGCCACGTTGGGTGCGACCGAAGGCCTCGTCGTCGCGACGACGTCGTACGGTGGCGCCGCGCGCGGCTGGTACGGCTACGTCGCCTCGCCGCCCGTGGTTACGTATGGCACACCGACCGTCGACGCGAAGACGGCCGGGACGGCGTCCACGATCACGGCGACCGTGACGAACACGCTGAGCGTGTCGGGCCCGGCAACGGTCACCCTATCGGTCGACAACGCGACCGTGGCTTCGCAGACCGTGACCCTCGCTCCGCTCGGGACCGCGACCGTGACCTTCACCTACGTCTTCCCGACCGCGGGCAGTCACACCGTGTCCGTCGGGACGGCGTCCACGACGGCCAGCATTCCGGCTCCGCCGCCGCAGGACCTCACAACGCTCTACGCCCTCGCGGGCGGATTGCTCGTGGTCGGCCTGATCGTCGGTGTCGTCGTCGGCCGGCTGATGGGCCGTGGTCGGAAGCCGCCGAAGACCTCCGGGATGATGGACGAGTCGAAGGGTGGGGGCCAAACCGAGGAGGAGTTGCCGCCGGAGGAGAACCTCTAGGTCCGAACGACCGGGGCCGACGCCCCGGTCCCTTTCCTCTTTCCATTTTTTGGATCCCTCGGTCCGGTCGGGGGAACGTACAAATATGCTGGCGACCGTTAGAAGTACCGGAGTCGGGGGTGTGTCGGGTTGGGCTCGCTGAGGCGGTACTTGATCCGTCGCGCGATTCAGGGTGCCATCACCATTTTTGTGGTCACGATTATCATCTTCTTGCTGTTCCAGGCGTTGCCCGGCGGCCCCCTGGCGGCGTACACGCAGGATCCGACGTGCAAGGAGGCATGCCGGGCCCAGCTCCGCGCACAGTTCGGGCTCGATCAACCGTGGTATGTGCAGCTCTGGATTTTCCTCGGAAACATGTTCACGTTCAACTTCGGTCGTTCCTTCTCGGAGGGGGCGCCCGTGTCGCAAGTCTTGGCGCTTGCCTTGCCGAGGACTCTGTTCCTGTTCGGCGGCGCCTTGGTTGTCGAGTACCTCATCGGGATCTCTGTCGGCCGATTCATCGCGTGGCACCGCAAGTCGGAGGGTGGCGTCATCGTCACGAGCTTATTCTTCTACAACATGCCCTCATTCTGGATCGGCCTCATCTTGCTGTGGGCGTTCGCGTTCGTTGAGTTTCCTCCGTTGCACTTGCCCTGGTTCCCTCTCAAAGGGTACAGTGACCCAAACTGGACCAGCCAGCACTTTCCCTCCCTCACGCAAGGAAGCGTCGAATTCCATATCGTGGATATCTTGATGCACGGAGCCCTTCCGATGCTCGCCCTGGTCCTGATCACCGCGGCGGGCACGATCCTCTTGATGCAGACCTCGATGCTCGAGGTCCTCGGAGAGGATTTCATCTTGACCGCGCGCGCGAAAGGCCTATCGGCCCGAAAGGTCCGCAACCGCCACGTCGCACGGAACGCGTACCTCCCGATCGTGACGACGTTTGCCATCAGCCTCGGCTTCGTGATCGGCGGGGCGATCATCCTGGAGCAAGTCTTCTCGTACTACGGCATGGGGTGGTATTTGCTCCAATCGATTTTCAAGGACGACAACATGCTCGCGGGGGCGATTCTATACCTGATCTCCGTCGTCGTAATCTTAGGCAACATTGTCGCCGACATCTTGTACGGAGTGCTCGATCCGCGTGTCCGCATCTGAGGTCCAGGTGCCCACGCGCCTCACGGGTTCCGTGATTCTGAAGCAACTGCGCATGCTGTTCCAACGCTCCTGGAACAGCTTGCATCAGAGTCGTCTCGGGATGGCCGGCTTGGCGGTCGTCCTCGTATTCGCGGTCATGGCAATCTTTGCTCCGTGGATTTCTCCTTACCCGAAGACCTTTGAGGCCCCCACGAAGGATCGTTTCCTCGTGAACGCGTACAATCTCACGCTGTCCTCGCTCCCCGCAGGCTCGGCGTATGGCGTGCCGGTGATGGGTCCGACCACGCCGCTGTCGAGCGATCGGGCGGGCAGCATGTGGGAGATCAACCATGCGGGCGCCGGATTCGTCCGAATGGACATGCTCCGATACACACTGGACGTGAACGAAAGCCCGTACCGTGCCGGCAACGAGTCCATTTGGTTGGACGTCAACTCGGACTTTTCCTTCAATCCGTTGCTGGATTCTCCCCTGACGGCCGTGTACTACATCGTCCCCGGAAGGAACATTACCCAAAGCGGCGCAACCGGTCCGTTCGGTTCCGGGACCGAGAACGGCGCCCTCGCGTTCTTCTCCGGGAGAGACTTCGCGGTCGTGGATCCCTTCCTGAAGACCGCAATTTTCCGCGATCGACTGGGCTTCGATCCGGTGTACACCGGCGAGGACCCCGCCTCGTCCGGGAACATGCTCGTGCAGTCTCTCCAACAACGAATATGCGTCGGGATCGCATGTTTCCCCTACGGCCCGTATCGATACTTCTACGCATCCGATCTCAACCACACGGCGGTGTACGAGATCACGTACGTCCACAAGGGTGACCCGGTGCAGCCCTTCGGGAACCTGGCGTTCGAGAAGAACGTGAGCTTGAGTGCGCCGCCGTTTGTCTACTACAACCAAGCGAAGGTGGACGCATTCGAAAAGTTCCGTTCCGGACCGGGTGCGGCGGTGTTGCTGCCGCTCACCAACAACACGCTGGAGGTCCTGAATGTCACGGGAGTGCACCGGGCCTGGATCCCCCTGACGTTGTC
>Ga0209056_10009094_pt1 | contig 10162 bp, 9 predicted proteins | sample GraSoiAngelo_114_FD_185876 | JGI IMG/M metagenome (GOLD analysis project Ga0209056, IMG submission 185876) | Grasslands soil microbial communities from the Angelo Coastal Reserve, California, USA - 14_0903_13_40cm (SPAdes) (version 2) | ecosystem: Environmental > Terrestrial > Soil > Grasslands ...
TTTTCTCGCGCGCGGCCTCCGTCACTTCGTAGGCTTCTTCAATCAGAGCAGGCAACAGCGATTCGTGCGTTTGTTCCCGGTCCCATGGGCAGCCGCCGGGCCCCCGCAGCTTCGCGACGATCTCGCGGAGCTTTTCAAAGTTGATAGTTGAGTTGATAACGCCGGGGTCGGAATCGGCTGACGATTCGTCCATGGTCGCTCTCTCAGCCATCAATTCTCAACTATCAACTAATTCAAATCCGCCACAGGGAACGGTGTGTGCCGAACTCGGAGATTTCGCCAGAGGACCTTTTGCTGACGTAAATCGTGATACCAATCACGCTGACAAAGGTGCCGGCAAAGACGAGCGCAACCAGCCAGGAGGGGATATGCCCGATGCGGAGGGCATGGTAAAACGACACGAAATCGTTAATCGGCGCGGTGGCGTGCAAGAATATTTTCGTTAACCACGCAATCAGGATCAAAACGAAAATGAACACGTAATTGCGTTTCAACCGGCGCCCGATCGCCTCGAGCTTCGTGATCTTGAAGCAAGGCAAGATCAAGTCTTCGCAAACGAGCTTTTTCCATTCGCCCTGAAGCATCTCGCGGTTTTCCATCACCATCGGAACGAGAAAATGCGCTTCCAGCATCCGGAGGCGCGCGCGGAATGCGTCGTAAAAACGGTAACGGCGCGCTTCGATCCACAGCAGCACCCACACGATGGCGAGGTTAAAGAAGAAAATGATGTGCGGCACTTCGCGCGTAGTGAAAGCGATGGTGATAATCGCCGTGGTGCTCGTAATTGCCCAGTTGGTCGTGACATCCAGCCGCTGCCGCCAAACCATGATCCGTCCCATCTCGCCGCGATAAAAATGCGACATCGCGTTAACATAGCCAGGGTCGTAAATGCTCCGTTGGAACGAGACCGTTCTCTCTTCCTTTGGAGCGACTGCTGTATTTTGAGTTGCCACGGTGCGCTCCTTAACTGGATAACTGGCTTTGCCGGATAATCCAATAAATCTCTCCGCAGCAATGGCTATCGCGCTCCCCGAATTATTAGATGAAAAACAGGTGATCCTGCGGCTGCGATCGCGAAAACTGCCGAACGCGCTGCGCGAGATCATTCAGTTGCTGGCGCAAAATGGAAAGATTTGCGACGCACAAAAATTTCGCGACCAAGTCCTGGCACGTGAGCAGGCACAGCCAAGTGCAGTGGAAAATGGCGTCGCCTTTCCTCATGCGCGAACCGATTTGGTGGATGAAATCGTGGTCGGCATCGGGCGCAGCCGCGCTGGGATCCCAGTGGGCGCAAATCAACAACGTGCCCGGCTGATTTTTGTGATCGGCGTGCCGGAACGGCTCGTGAACGATTATCTGATTTGCGTCGGCGCGCTCGTGCGACTGGTAAAAGATGACGCGATACGAACGGCTCTGCTCGAATCCGAGACGCCGCGCCAATTCCTCGACGCGCTCACGGCAAATCTGTAGCCGTGTGTTTGCGAGACGCACAAACCGACGTGCTCCAATTGGATGATTTCGCGCCGTGCAGCGAGGGCGGCTACAATCATCGCACACCGGCGCCTCGATTTGACTACGGCTAAGCGAAGTGCGCGCGGCCGTTACAGAATGACGGACGGGAGGCCGTCACTCTTTGATCCGCGCCTCGATGATCTCGCACAAAATGTGCAGCAAAAGCTGGTGTGCCTCCTGAATCCGTGCAGTGGAATTGCTCCGCACCAGGAGATCAACATCGGCCACGCCGATAGTTGATCCGCCGTCGCGACCGAGCAGGGCGATTGTTTTCAGTTTGCGCGCTTTCGCTTCCTCCAGCGCGCGCACGATGTTTTTCGATTTGCCTGAAGTCGTCAGGCAAATAAGCGCATCTCCCGGCTGACCAAACGCCGCCACTTGGCGCGCGAAAATTTCATCGAACCCGTAATCATTTGCAGCCGCGGTGAGAAGTCCGCCATCGCTCGCGAGACAAATCGCCGGTTGTGCGCGGCGATCCTTGGTGAAACGCACCACGAGCTCCGTCGCAAAATGCGATGCATCAGCGGCGCTGCCGCCGTTCCCGCAAGCGAGGATTTTCCTTCCCGCTTGCAAACATTCCTGGATGAGTTCTGCAGCCTTTGCGACTTGCGTTTCAAGTTTCTTCAGCGACTCAAGGGTGCGAGTCGAATCGTCGATCGCCTGATTAAAGCTTAAGGAGATGTCACTCATTAAATTGCAGCGGTTGCGACAAGAATGGTGCGCGATAGAGGGTTCGAACCTCTGACCCCTACCGTGTCAAGGTAGTGCTCTACCACTGAGCTAACCGCGCATCAAAACCGAAGTGATAAGTGATCGGTGATCAGTGATCAGTCAAGACCCGGGAACGCTGATCACCCTTCACTGATCACAGATCACCCATATCCGCCTACTTCATGACTGGACAACTCGGACGCGCCGGACGACTATTCGTTTCCTTGTGAGCACCCTGTTCTTCAAACGATTTCTGAAACGTCCATTTCAGGTCGCGTCGATTGTTCCCAGCTCAAAAGCAATGGTGGAACGCGTCGCCAACAAGATGGATTTCAGCCAACCGCGAGTGATTGCAGAATATGGTCCGGGTGAAGGCGTGCACTCTCGCGAGATCGCGCGACGCTTGTCTCGGGATTCGCATCTGCTCTTGTTTGAGCTGGACGCGGCGTTCGCTCGGGATTTGAAGCGGCAATTTGCGCATGATTCACGGGTACATGTGATTCACGGAGACGCTGCCACCTTGCCACTTGAGTTGGAGCGGCGCGGCTTTCCCGAGTGCGATTACATTCTGTCGGGTATTCCCTTCAGTATTCTGAAAATAGAGAAGAAACGCGCGCTCCTTCGGAAAACCTATGATGCTCTCGCGCCAGGCGGCAGTTTCATCATCTACCAGGTCACCAACGAATTGAAACAGCACGCGAAGCTTTTCGAGCACGGAGAGTCGGAATATTTCCTGCAAAATATTCCCCCGATGTTCATCACCGTTTTTCACAAAACGCCATCGCTACGCAGACGGGGACGACACGCCGCGAAAAACGCTTCGCGACTGGTTGGTGTTGGAGCAGACGCATCTGCATGACCGAGAAGCCGACGCGGATCGAAAAAGATTCGATGGGCGAGATGTCGGTGCCCGCAGATGCGCTCCACGGCGCCTCCACGCACCGCGCATTGCTGAATTTTCCTGTCAGCGGTTACCGGTTTTCACGGCCATTCATTCGCGCACTGGGCCTCATTAAATGGGCAGCCGTGCAGGCCAATCGCGATCTGGGGTTACTGGACGCAGAGCGGGCAGCGCTGATTGCACACGCCGCCGAGGAAGTCGCCGAGGGTAAACTCGATGAACATTTCCCGCTCGATATTTTTCAGACCGGCTCCGGGACCAGCACAAACACGAACGCGAATGAAGTAATAGCAAACCGCTCCGCGTTACTTGCAGGAAAAACGATTGGCTCACATGACCCGGTTCACCCGAACGATCACGTCAACATGGGTCAATCGAGCAATGACGTGATTCCCGCCGCTATCCACATCAGCGCGGCCGAAGAGTTGAAGAATCGTCTGATCCCAGCTCTGGAAAAATTACAGGGAGCTTTTGAAGCGAAGGCTAAAGAATTCTGGCACATCATCAAGATTGGCCGGACACATTTGATGGACGCCACGCCGATCCGGCTCGGTCAAGAATTTTCCGGTTACGCGCAGCAGGCTGCCTACGCAAAGGACCGCGCGCAGAGAGCGATCGAAGTTTTGCGCGAACTGCCGCTTGGCGGAACGGCAGTTGGCACCGGCCTGAACCGGCACATCGATCTTCCGAAGAGAATGCTGCGACACTTGGAGCAGCGCACTGGCATTGCATTTTACGAGGCGAAAAATCATTTCGAAGCGCAGGGCGGCAAGGACGCAGTTGTCGAAGCGAGCGGGAATTTGAAAACGATCGCGGTGAGTCTTTTTAAGATCGCTAACGACATTCGCTGGCTGGGGAGTGGTCCGCGCTGCGGCATTGGTGAGATTCAACTTCCTGCGACGCAACCGGGCAGCTCTATCATGCCGGGCAAGGTGAACCCGGTCATGAGCGAATCCCTGATGATGGTTTGCGCGCAAGTGATCGGCAACGATGTGACAATCACCTGGGCAGCAGCGAACGGGAATTTTGAGCTTAACGTCATGATGCCGGTGATGGCACACGATCTTCTCGAATCGATCCGGTTGCTGGCAAACGCGGTCGACATTTTCTGCGAGAAATGCGTGCGCGGCATCGTGGCAAACGAAGAGCGCTGCCGAGAATTAGTGGAGCTTTCAATGGCGATGGTGACAAGTCTCGCGCCCAAGATCGGTTATGATCGCGCGGCTGAAATTGCAAAAGAGAGCGCGAAAACCGGGCGAACCGTCCGCGAAATTGCGCAAGAGAAAAAAGTTTTGCTGGAAGAAGAACTCCAGCGCGCGCTCGACCCGATCAGAATGACGGAGCCCGAGATAGGTTAAAAAGTTAAAAAGTTAAAGAGCTACAATGTTTAGGCGCGGCGCGGCTTTTCGAATCGCTGCCCTGATTGGCACTCTTTTAACTTTGTAACGATTTAACCTCGTAACTTTTTGAGTCATGGTTGCAAAACTCGAGGGACCGCAGTTTTCAGGCGGCGCAAACATCGCGATCAAGTGTCCCAGCCACACGTATGAGCAGACGGTCGCGTTCTATCGCGATACGCTCGGCTTGCCTTTGATCGAGGAGGAAAAGGACGGTTGCATTTTCCAATTCGGACCGAACCGGCTTTGGATCGACAGCGTCCCGAACCTGAGTCATTCAGACATCTGGCTGGAATTAGAAACGAACGACACCGAAGCCGCCGCGGCATTTCTAAAAGTGCACGGCGTGATAGGACGCGATGAAGTCGAGCAACTCCGCGAGGATTTCAACGGCTTCTTCATCTCTGCCCCGAACGGCGTGATTCATCTCGTGGTCGGGCCCGAAGACGTGTGAAGGAGAGTGAAACGTTAAACGAGTTACAAAGTTACAAAGCTGCAGAACGTGCCGCTTGTAAGGATGTAACCCTCTAACCAATTACTCCCGCGGCAACTCCGCGCCACCGTCCCACCCAGGTACTCCATCCGTAAAACCCCAAAGGTTCTAAGCAGCCCGCCTGGACTAACGCATCCACATCCGCCCGGCTCGGCGTGATCTTTTCGTTGGAATCGGCGCCATAGTAATCGTCAATGACCATCCAACAGCTGTTGGCGAATGTGTCGCGGTAGCACTCGATGTCACGCCGTTTGGCGGCGTCGGCGTCGAGAATAAAAAGATCAACTTCATCGGGACCCAGTGCCTGCTGAACTGCGGAGACCGTTGCGGGATCAAACGAATATCCCTTGATGACCGTGACCATTTCCGACACGCCGTGTTTGGCAAGATTGCGCCCCAAATCGCGCAAGACATTGCGCGTGCCGAGTCGTTTGTGTTTCACGCTTCCACCTGGCTCGATTGCGATCAGTTTTTTTTGCTGGCCCGAATCGCGCACACCGAAAGCCGCGGCGATGGTCGCACCGCCAAGAAAAGCACCAACCTCCAGAATGTCGCCCGCGCAAATCTTTGCGAAGTGATAGACGAGAATCAGCACATCAAGATGCAACATCGAATACTTGTCGCGGATCTTCAGCAATTCGGCGTGAATCGGCTGGTGCCGATACTCCATCAGGGTATGCATCAGACTTAAACTTTCGCTGTAGCCACCCGTCCGCCATGCGTCCCCATGCTCGCGCGCGGGACAATGCAACCCCATCACGGCGAGGTCGCGCTCTACGCTGTCGAACCGCGCAATCCCGGGGAGAAATCCCCAGCGCTCGAAGCCGAGACGCTCGAACAATTTTAAACTCGGCTCGTTATGCCCGAAGACGAGACCGATAAGCGCTGTGATCCCCAGCGATGGGGCGCGGCCGATCGCGTGCTCCAATAATCCCTGTGCCACGCGCCGGCGTCGGAACTCTTCGTCGACATAAACGCTGATCTCTGCCGTGCCACGATACGCAGACCGCGGCAGGAATTTTTTGAAATCGAGCCAGCCAATCACCCGGCCCTCAGATTCCGCGACCCAAAAGGGATATTGCTCCGGCGAATGTTCACGAAACCATGGCAAACGTGCTTCGACGGTAGTCGGCTCAAGCTCAGCTGTCACCATCCGCGTCGGCACAGTGGCGTTGTAGATTTCGACAATCGCCGGCAGGTCCGCCTCAACAGCATCGCGGATAATCAGATTCACGGCTTCCGCTTCTTGATTGGACTTCGGGTAGCGGCGGGGGAACTCGTGGACGCGTGCGTCGAATTAGCCGGGGCGGTCGCTGCGGGACTCGAAATGGGAAATGCAAACGTCGGCGATGGGAAGGCAGATGGCGTGCCCGACGCGCTTGGCGCAGGAGACGCTGTGGCGTTGGGCGACGAGGAAGGACTCGGCGTTGGGCTCGGAGTGGGCGATGGGATGATTTTTTCCCAGTGATGCAGCGGCACAGTCGCGCCGCCGATCTCTTTGACTAGCGCTTCGCACCGCGCCTGCAGTTTGTCCAAATCGGGCGAGTCCGCTGGCTTATCAGCAGTTCCAGGAAAAATGATATAGGTCACCTTGAGATCGCTCACGGGGCGATTGTAAGGCGTCGAAAGCGCGTTGATCTGCTTTGCGATGCGCAGCGAAGCCTCCCCAACTTTATCATTCGGTCCTACATCGCCGACAATTGCCGGATAAATCGAATCTCCGAAAACCACCAGCGCATAATCGCCGAGTTTTACCGGCTCGTTGGCATGCGTAAATGCGCCCGGCACCACGATGAAAGGGTCGGTCGCGCCAATAAGGAAGCTGTACTTTTTCAGTGTGCCCACCTCCGCGCGCAATTCTGCAATCTTGTTACGCAGGTCGCGCTTTCGTACGGGCGTGGTAGTTGCAAGCGCATACTCATCTTCCGCGCGTTTCAATGTATCCTCCGTCCCAGCGAGGTAAGGGTTGGGTCCCGAGGTTTTCTTTGGCCAGCGATAACTGGTGAACGGTTTGAAATTTGCCGGCGCGCCAGTGCCTACCGGCATCCGATCTCCATCGGAACCGTCAGCGTCCACGTCCATGTCTGCTTGGAGCACGAGCGCTTTTCGGTGACTCTGCGGATGCTGAAGCTGCAGCACAGTCTGGCAGTCGAAGAAATTGTGCCGTGACAGAAGCAGATCCAGGCGGACAAGGTTTTCGCGTAGCATTCTGATTTTGGCGTCGTAAAGCTGTGCGTAAAGGGGTGAGACCGGATCGGACGAAATCATTGACGCCAAACCGGGCAACAATGTGGGTAACTGCGGGCTGACTTTCGCCAGTTCCTCGATTGTCTTGTTCGGTGAAGGCACGCGTGCCTGTAGCCTTAGATCGAGTGTGTAACTGTCGGGCTGGTTGCGTTCGGTCGTCGCGTCGGCCCCTGGGACCGTCTCGACTGTGGAATGAAGCGTAATCCCATTGAATAGCTTGCCGGTGTCTAATTTTCCGGTGATCACGGGCGGCCGGGTCGGCGTCGGTTCAGGTGTTGGCGTCGTGGATATTTCAGGAGGCGCCATCCGTTGCAGTCGCTCGAGCGAGACCCAGCGGTAAACAATTGCGGCGAAAAGCGCGGCGAAAATAACCAGCACCAGCCGCCGCCATGTCCGAAGGCGAATTCTTGCCACGCGATTACTTTTTTACCCAGGCGACGATTGCCGCAACGATCCCGATCACGCTCAGGATCGACATGATGCCCGCGGGCATCACCTTTCCGGTGCGCAGAAATTTGGGAACGAACTGCCCCGCGAGTAAAAGCGAGAGAATCAGTGCACTCGCCAATCCAATCGCGCGATGCTCGGGCAACAGAAATGCAGCTACTAGCAATAGCACCCCAGTGATTGAGCCGGCAATGATCGACGCCACGCTGCCCGCCTTTACGTAACCGACAATCCCGCCAGCGATTGTCAGAACGCCGAAAATAATAAAATAAAGCTTTGCTGCTTCCATACACTCACGAACACTCAGAGTCGATTGCGGTTGGCGCATTCGTAAGCCAACAGCTCCCCGCTGTCCAGTGGGACTACGAAGAGGCGTAGCGCTGCGTCTAGCTAGCGCCAACGGCGCTGGCTCAAATCGAAGCAGTCACTTCGTGACCTCGGGCAGCCAACGCGGTGACTAACTTCGTCATTCTTACCTGCCCATCCTAACTTGGCTTTAACCTTTCTTTCCATCTTAATCATGAATATGCTCCCGAGGTGACTAACGAGCGCAGTGGCAGTGTCGCAGCAGCGACGTCGCGTGAGTTTGTCACCGGACAAAGAGTCTTTGGCCGTTACGCGCTAGTGAAGGTGCTCGGGCGAGGTGGAATGGGGGTTGTCTGGCTGGCGCACGATGAAGAGCTGGAGCGCAATGTCGCACTGAAATTTCTTCCCGATTTGATGATCCAGGATCGTGCGCTGTTGGATCAACTTAAGCGTGAGACGAAGCGTTGCCTGGAATTGACGCATCTTCACATCGTTCGGATCCACGACTTCGCGCATGACGAACGCTCTGGCTGCATTTCAATGGAATACATCGATGGCGAAACGCTTTCGAACTTGCGAGCTGAGAAAGAGCGAAGAGTCTTCGAGCCAGATGAGATCGCCACTTGGATGCGTCAACTCTGTGACGCACTCGATTATGCGCACAATCACGCGAAGGTCATCCATTGTGACTTGAAACCCGCAAACCTGATGGTGAATCAACGAGGCGATCTGAAGATCTCGGATTTTGGTATAGCGCGGAGTCTCACTGATTCAGTCAGCCGGCTAACCATGGAGCAAGGCCGGAGCGGGACGCTCGTTTATATGAGCCCACAACAACTGAATGGCGAACGCAATACACATCTGGACGATATTTACTCGTTGGGCGCGAGCATCTACGAATTGCTTACGAGCAAGCCGCCCTTCTATTCGGGGAACATCGACCGGCAAATTTGCGAGCGACTTGCTCCGTCGATGACCGAGCGGCGAAAAGAATTCGATATCGAGCCGGCGTTCGTTCCACGGCTTTGGGAAGATACGGTCGCAGCATGTCTGGCGAAAGACACGTCACGCCGCCCCCAATCGGCCGCAGAAGTTGCGCAACGGCTACAGCTTGCCTCAGGGCAGACAAGAATAAGCAGGCCTCGTGGTAAGAGCTCAAACAGGAAAGCGCTGATTGTCGGTGGCATCGCAGCACTCTGCGTTCTCTCGCTTGCTGGCTTTTACTTCGGAGCGTTTAAGCGGCAGGCCAAACCTGTATCGCAAGAAGCCGCGATTCCCGAAAAATCGATCGCCGTCTTGCCGTTTGAAAACCGAAGCGAGGAAAAAGCCAATGCCTACTTTGCTGATGGTATCCAGGACGAAATCCTCACCGATCTCGCCAAGATCGCTGATCTGAAGGTAATTAGCCGCACAAGCGTGATGCAGTACAGGAATACGGCATCACGCAACCTTCGCGAGATCGCCCAGCAACTTGGCGTCTCGAATATACTGGAAGGGAGCGTGCAACGTGTCGCGAATCACGTGCGAGTGAATGCGCAATTGATCGATGCCCGGAACGACACGCACCTTTGGGGGGAGACCTATGACCGCGACCTCGCGGACGTTTTTGCGATCCAAAGCGAGATTGCGAAGGCGGTCGCTGATCAGCTTCAGGCTAAGCTGTCGCCAAGGGAGAAAGCCGCGATTGAGCAACCGCCGACAAGTGATCTTGCTGCTTATGATTATTATGTCCGCGCCAAGACGCTGCTTGCAGTCAGCACTGATACCCGCCAAGGCGGATATCTTTTTCAGGCTGAACACCTACTGGCAGAGGCTGTCGGCAGTGACCCAACGTTTTTGCTAGCGTATTGCAAACTGGCGTACGTCCATCAAGAGCTTTATTACACGGGATTTGACCACACGGCTGGCCGGCTCGCGCAGGCAAATGAGGCTATGAGAAAAGCGCTGGAATTGGGACCCGATCGAGGGGAAGCCCACCTCGCTGCCGTGTGGGTCTACTATCACTGTTATTTTGATTACAATCGCGCTCGGTCAGAGCTGGAAATAGCGCGAAGCACCCTGCCGAACGACCCCGAAGTGTTTGCACTTGCCGGTTATATGGATCGGCGACAGGGACATTGGAAAGAGCATATCCAAAATTTAGAACGC
>Ga0209056_10009099_pt1 | contig 10159 bp, 6 predicted proteins | sample GraSoiAngelo_114_FD_185876 | JGI IMG/M metagenome (GOLD analysis project Ga0209056, IMG submission 185876) | Grasslands soil microbial communities from the Angelo Coastal Reserve, California, USA - 14_0903_13_40cm (SPAdes) (version 2) | ecosystem: Environmental > Terrestrial > Soil > Grasslands ...
TGCGACGCTGTCTAGCTTTTGTCCTCATTTGCTCGCTGGCTGCTGCACAGCAGACGCTTTCCTCAAACACGGCAGAAGACGAGCAAACGCTCTGGCATCTTGAGCGCGCATATTGGCAATACGTCGAGAACAATGACTTGTCCGCGTATGCGAACTTATGGCACGAAGATTTCCTGGGCTGGCCGTCGATCAGTTCCGTGCCCGTTGGTAAAGATCAGATTACTGACTGGATTACCTCCCAGACTAGTAAGGGGCTGACCTTCAAAGCGGGCGAGTTTAAGCCTGCTGCGATTAAGATCACAGGCGACTTCGCATTTACCTGCTACTGGATAACGCTCAGGTGGGTGGACAAACGTGGGGAAGGAGCGGCACATACTCTGCGTATCACACATGCGTGGGTGCGGAGCGGAAAGGATTGGCGGATCATAGGCGGGATGTCCATGCCGGAGCCTGAGAGTCCGGCTAGGTGACTGCGGGCGTTGATTCGCATGCAGCGAAAACCGAACGACAAACCCAGCTCATCGTCCCCCGGCTAGAACAAACTGATTTAAATCCAGAAGCCGGCTGGGATGACGGCGTTTTTCGGTATCACCACGATGCCGTCCCGGATGAAGTAATTATCTCCATCCAAGTTCGACGGTTTACCTTCTGGCGAAATCACAACGCCGTCGCTGATGCGCGCGTTTTTGTCGATGATCGCGCGATCGATTACGCAATTGCGCCCGATGCCGATGGGTGGCTGCGACGAATCGGTTTGCCCTAATTCAAAATAGTCCGCGCCCATCACGATGCTGTTTCGGATGGTCGCGCCGCTCTGGATCACGCTGCGTATCCCCACCACACATCGCTCCAGATGCGCATGCGAAATGATGCAGCCATCGGAAACAATCGCCTGTCGTAGGGTGGCCCCGTTAATCTTGCTGCCCGGCAAAAAACGCGGATGCGTATAGATCGGAGACTCCGGCTCGAAAAAGCTGTATTCCGGCACGACGTCAGTGAGGTCCAGATTCGCTTCGTAAAACGCGCGAATCGTTCCAATGTCCTCCCAGTACCCCTTGAAGATGAACGCGTTGACATGCCGATCTTTGATCGATGATGGGATAATGTGTTTTCCGAAATCGACCAAGTCGTTCTCCAAAGATTCTATGAGCACATCTCGGTTGAAGACATAAATCCCCATCGACGCCTGAAATAATTCCTCGTCTTCGTTGGAACCGATGGAGCGAAGCAGCTCCCGGCTCATCTTCATTTCCTGCAACGCAGTTTCATCCGCCGGTTTCTCGATGAAGCCTGTGATCCGGCGCTCAACGTCGCTCTGCATAATGCCAAACTCGGAAACCTGACGCCGCGCTACCGGTTTCGTGGCCAATGTGATGTCCGCTCCCCGCTGGATGTGCTGATGCTGAATTTCTCGAAAATCCATCCGGTAAAGTTGGTCGCCGCTTAGGATGAGGTAATAATCGTACGGCCGCTCGAGGAAGAAGCGCATATTTTGCCGCACCGCGTCAGCCGTTCCCTGATACCATTGCGAGCCGGCGGGCGTTTGTTGCGCCGCGAGAATGTCCACAAAGCTGCGCGAAAAATTATCGAACTTGTAACTAGCCTGGATGTGTCGATGCAGCGACATGCTGTTGAACTGCGTAAGCACATAGATCGAGCGCAGCCCGGAGTTCAGACAATTGCTGATCGGGATATCGACAATGCGATATTTGCCACCGAGCGGCACAGCCGGCTTGGCGCGATCTTTCGTGAGCGGAAACAAGCGCGTGCCCGCGCCCCCGCCCATGATGATCGCCAGCGTTCGTTGGATGGTGCCCGGCGGCAGCGCAGCAGGAAGAGCTTCTGGACTTTTTTGAAGTAAATCGCGCTGCGCCTGGCTTTGCATCGCTATTCACCAATAACTCGGGGTCGGCTGTTTTGCGGCAACTTTTTTGCATCATGTTGCCGCTCCAAGGCATTCAAAAGTATCGGGAGCTGTAGCCACGGCGCTGTGCCGTCCGGTGACCGAACGCCACCGCGAGTAAACGCCCCACAGGAGCATGGCTATAACAATTGCCTTTCTACAACAATTGCCTTTGGCGACTACTCGCGTGACTCGCAGACAGCAGTCCTTTTATCTCGCCATTGCGGGCGACACGCCCGCCGCTACAGTCCAGAACATGTGCGGAATTGTGGGCTACGTGGGGCGCGCTCAGGCGACGCCCATTTTACTCGACGGACTGCGCCGCTTGGAATATCGCGGCTACGATTCCGCCGGTCTGGCTGTCGTACAGAGAGGACGCTTGGAGACACGCAAATGCGCGGGACGCATTGCGGCACTCACGAAATTAGTGACGAAGCAACCGGTTTCGGGTTCCCTCGGCGTCAGCCACACGCGCTGGGCCACGCACGGCAAGGTGAACGATCAAAATGCGCACCCGCATTTCGACGCGAGCGGCAAACTCGCGCTGGTCCATAACGGGGTGATCGAAAACTATCAGGCGCTCAAAGATGAACTGGTCCGAGATGGCGATACGAACTTTTGCTCCGAAACTGACACGGAAGTTCTCGCGCATCTGATCGGCAAACTCTACGACGACTCGTGCGCCAGCACAGTGGATGCGCCCGGAAAAAAAGCCCGGCTCTTTGACGCGGTGCGCACGGCGCTCCGGCAAGTAATCGGCACATATGGCATCGCGCTGGTGCATGCCGATGTGCCGGATTTCATGATCGGCGCGCGCCGTGGAAGTCCTCTCGTGCTCGGTGTGGGCAAGGGCGAAAATTTTCTGGCCAGTGATGTCAGTGCGATTGTCGCTTACACCCGCGACGCGGTTTATCTAAACGACTTCGATGTAGTCGCAGCGGGGACGGACAAGTTCGAGATCACTTCGCTCGCCGGAGATAGTACCGAGCATCCTGTCAGCAAAGTCGAATTCACCGCGGAAGACATCAGGAAAGGTGATTTTCCCCATTACATGCTCAAGGAAATCTTTGAGCAACCGAACACGGTCCGCGACGCGATGCGCGGCCGTCTAAACCACGAGGAATGCACCGCGAGGTTGGGCGGCCTGAACATGGCGGCTCCTCAATTGCGCGATGTCGGGCGCATCGTTCTCATTGGTTGCGGCACGGCGCTGCATGCCGGCAGAATCGGTGAATATTTGATTGAGCGGCTGGCGAACATCCCCACCGAGGTGGATTACGCGAGTGAGTTTCGTCATCGGAATACGCCGATGACTTCTGAGACGCTGGTGTTCGCCATCAGCCAAAGCGGCGAAACGGCGGACACACTCGGTGCATTGCGCGAAAGCCGGCGCAAAGGCTTTCGCACCCTGGGAATTTGCAACAATGTCGCAAGCACGATCGCGCGCGAGAGCGACGGAGGGGTTTACATGCACGCTGGACCGGAGATCGGCGTGGCCGCCACCAAGTCGTTTACCTCGCAGCTTGTCATTCTCGCGCTGCTCGGGCTGCTCTTCGGACGAATGCGCAATCTTTCCGCGGCTGAAGGAAGCCGCGTCATCGAAGCGCTGGAAGCATTGCCGCAACAGGTCGAAGCCGTTTTAGATCTCAACGATCAGATTAAGGCGATTGCCAAAAAATATGCCAATGCAAACGGGTTCCTTTTCTTTGGCAGGCAGTTCAATTATCCGATCGCGCTCGAAGGCGCCCTCAAAATGAAGGAGATCACGTATCTCTTTGCCGAAGGGCATCCGAGCGCCGAGCTCAAGCATGGGATCATCGCGCTGATTCGTTCCGATCTGCCCTCAGTTTTTATCGCGCCGGATGATTCGGTCTTTTCAAAAAACCTGAACAACATCGAGCAAGTGAAAGCCCGCAAGGGCCCCATCATTGCGCTCACCAGTGGAAACTGCGCGAAGCATCTCAAGGAAATTGCTAACGAAATCGTCGTGCTGCCGGAAGCGCCTGATTATGTCATGTCCATCCTGACGGCCGTCCCGCTTCAGCTTCTCGCTTACCATCTCGCCGTCCAACTGGGTCGCGATGTCGATAAACCGCGCAACCTCGCCAAAAGTGTGACCGTGGAATGATTGTTGGTCGAGACGTCGCGCTACAATGTTTCCCGAAGACTTTCGGGACAGCGTGGCGTCCGTACCAGATACCCCCTACGGCTGGAAATAAAACGAATTTGCAGTAGACTCCCTCGCCAACATTCTTTCCCCCGGTGCAACACAACGAAGAGTACCTGCTCAGAGTCCTCGAGGATGGAGGACTCATCACGGATCAACAGATCGACAGCGCGCGCTCGCGTCTAAACGGTGAGCCGGGCGTGGTCGATATTTTGATTGACGACGGAATTGTGTCCGAGGCGGATGTCTCGCGCACGCTCGCCGCGCAAGCGCAGATGGATTGGATCGACATCTCCACGATGGTAATTCCGCCACAAGTCATCAACCAGATCCGCGGAGAAGATGCGCGGCGGTTCAAAGTGATTCCGGTCGCTTTCGGAGAGACCGGGCTCGTGGTCGCAGTGGGCAACCCGCTCGACATCGATACGATGGACAGCCTGAGTTTTCTCCTGCAACGCGAGCTGGAACTGGTTTGCACTAGCCCTAAGAAAATTCGTGAAGCGCTAATCAAATACTACGGCACTGCGGACGAAGCGGCGGACGTCCTGCAAAAGGAAATTGGAGAAGACATCGATCTGGATTTGGAATTTGGCGATGGCGCGGAAGCAATGGCAGTCGATGAAGCAGATGCGCCGATTGTCCGGCTGGTATCCATGTTGCTAATCGAAGCGCACCGTGCCGGCGCGAGCGATATTCATCTCGAACCACTGGACAAAAAATTTCGCGTCCGATTCCGCATCGACGGTGTGCTGCAGGAAATGCAAGCGCCACCGAAACGTCTGCAATCAGCCATTATCAGCCGGCTCAAGATCATGACCGCCTCGATGAGTATCGCAGAAAAACGCTTGCCGCAGGATGGCCGTATCCAGGTAAGAATCAAAAAGAAGCCGATCGACCTTCGCGTCTCGACCATGCCTACTAATCACGGCGAGAGCATGGTTTTGCGGATCCTCGACAAATCCAGCTTGAAGCTCGGTTTACCGGAGCTTGGTTTTCTTTCTGACGACCAGGAAACCCTTGAGCGCCTGATCAAACTGCCGGACGGCATTCTCCTCGTCACCGGGCCGACCGGTTCCGGCAAAACGACCACGCTTTACGCCTGTCTCAATTACATTAACAAACCAGACCGCAAGATTATTACCGTCGAGGAACCGATTGAATATCAGATGACCGGGATCAACCAGGTGCAGGTAAACACCGAGGTCGGCATGACGTTTCCGGCGGCGTTGCGCTCCATCTTGCGTCAGGCGCCGAACATCATCATGATTGGTGAAATCCGTGATCTCGAGACTGCGAGTATCGCCACGAACGCCAGCCTGACCGGGCACCTTGTTTTTAGCACATTGCACACCAATGACGCGCCCTCTGCCGTGGCGCGACTGATTGATCTCGGCGTGCAGCCGTTCCTTGTCGCGTCCTCGGTCCGCGCGGTCATGGCGCAAAGGCTTATCCGGCGGCTATGTAACAACTGCAAACAACCGGGCGAACTCACCGACACCGAATTGCGCGCGCTTCGGATTGAGCCTGGCCAAGTCTCCGAGGCGCAGGTAATGAAGCCGGTGGGATGCGAGGAGTGCCGTCAAATTGGTTACAAGGGACGAATGGGCATATTCGAAAATTTTGTGATCGACGATGAGGTACGCCACATGATCAACAAACGCAGCTCGACCTTTGTGCTTCGGCAACGAGCTCGCGAACTAGGCATGCGAACGTTACGCGAAGATGGCGTACGCAAGGTGCTGGCGGGCCTCACTTCTGCGGAGGAGGTCATCTCCATCACCGTGGGAGATGTGAGCTGATGTGCGTTAACCAAGGCTTTGAATCATGACGGATAAACAGCTTGCCGAATTTTTCGTCGAGCAACGTGTGCTCCAACCTGCGCAAGCGGAAGACGTCCTGAGCGAAGTGGAATTGAACGGGAAGACGGTCGCGCAGGCGATGATCGATGGCGGCTTCACCGACGAGCCGGGTTTTTATCAAACAATCGCCGATGGCCTTGGCACCGACTTCATCGACCTGACCGAACGCGAGATCGCGCCGGAAATTTTGCGTTTTATTCCCAGTGGGCTGGCTCGGTTGCACGGCGCGCTTCCAGTCGAAATGAGCGGAACCACATTACGAATCGCGCTGGTCGATCCGTTCGATCTGCATGTTGCAGAGGATCTCCGCTTCGCGCTTGGCAAAGACATTCAAGCAGTGGTTTCGCCGCCCGAGCAAATCGAGGAACTGATCAAGCAGCATTACGGCAGCGATACCACCAGCATGGAGGAAGTCCTCAAGCATCTCGGCGAAGCCAGCGAGCTTCTGCAATTACGCGAGGGCGACGGTGATGCCGCAGTCGAAGCGGAGGCGAATGCGACGCCGATCATTCGCTTTGTCGATCTCATCCTTTACCAGGCGATCCAGGATCGCGCGAGCGACATTCACTTCGAGCCGTTCGAAAACGAATTCAAAATCCGCTATCGCGTCGACGGCGCGCTTTACGAAATGTCGCCGCCGCCACGGCATCTGGCACTCCCGGTGATTTCGCGGGTGAAAGTGATGGCCAGCATGAATATCGCCGAGAGACGGCTACCGCAGGATGGCCGCATCCAGAAGCATATCGCCGGGCGCAATATCGATCTTCGCGTTTCAACGTTGCCAACTCAATTCGGCGAAAGCCTCGTGCTGCGCGTGCTCGACCGCAGCATTGTGAACCTCGATCTCGAAGCGCTGGGGATGCCTGATTACATTTACAATTTCCTGCTCGAAATGATCGAGCGGCCCAACGGCATCTTTATCGCGACCGGACCGACTGGCTCGGGAAAGACCACAACCCTTTATTCCTGCCTGCGCAAGATCAACACAATCGATTCCAAACTGATTACGGCGGAGGAGCCGGTCGAATACGATTTGGAAGGAATCGTCCAAGTGCCGGTGAACGAAGCCATCGGCCTGACTTTTGCGCGAGTGTTGCGGTCGTTTCTGCGACAGGACCCGGACCGCATCATGATAGGCGAGACGCGCGATCTTGAGACTGCACAGATCGCCATTCAGGCGTCGCTGACCGGGCATCTTGTTTTCACTACCCTGCATACCAACGACGCGCCCGGGGCGATCACGCGTTTGATCGACATGGGCGTGGAACCGTTCCTGATTTCAACCACATTGGAGGCCGTGCTCGGCCAGCGGTTGCTGCGGAGCATCTGTTGCCAATGCCGGGCCACGTATCAGCCGAACGACGCGTTACTAGCGGAGTTGGGGATTTCGCGGGGAGAAATTGGGGACAAACAATTTTTCTACGGCAAGGGTTGTGACGCTTGTAACAACACAGGCTACAAAGGACGCAAAGGAATTTACGAGCTTCTTAAAATTACCGATCCTCTTCGTGAATTGATCAATGAGCGCGCGCCGACGGTTACCATAAAACAGAAGGCGATCGAGCTTGGCATGGTCACGCTGCGCCAGGACGGTTTGCGCAGCATCTTCGCCGGCGACACCACCATCGAGGAAGTGCTACGCTATACCTAACATTATTCACGCCTCGACAACTATTTCGGATGTAGTTATCATACGCCGCCGTGCCACGCTTTAACTACGTAGCTCTTGATGCTCGGGGACAGGAAGCGACCGGCTTGGTTGAAGCCGCTTCTACCAATGCCGCCATCGCTCAGTTGCGCCAGGACGGCTATTTCCCTACGAGCGTTATTGAGGAGGCGATCAGCGGTCCCGACGGTAAAGAAGCTCGCCGTCGCGCAGTGACGATGGCGGGCACGACAAAGCCGCCCGCGAAAAAGGGCATTGTTCTTTTCGCGCGCAGAAAGGTTAAGTCAAAAATCCTGATGATCTTTACTCGGCAACTGGCGACGCTGGTTGATTCCGGATTGCCACTGCTGAGAAGCTTGAACGTTCTGGCAAAGCAGGAGCGCGACAAGCTGTTGAAAAATACGATTAACAAACTCGCCGACTCCGTGCAAAGCGGTAGCACATTCTCTGACGCGCTGGCCCTGCATCCACGGATCTTCAATGATTTGTACGTCAACATGGTCAAGGCTGGCGAGGCCGGCGGTGTCCTTGAGCTGGTACTCAACCGGCTTTCGGAATTTCAGGAGAAGGCCGCGAAGATTAAAAACAAAGTCATGGCGGCAATGGTCTATCCGGGCATCGTGATGACGATGGCCGTGGGCATCATGAGTTTTCTTCTCGTCTTCATTGTGCCAAGGTTCGAAGCGATTTTCCACGACATCCTCGGCGACAAACCACTGCCACCTGTGACGAGGTTTGTCCTCGCAGTAAGTGACTTAATGAAGCACCGTGGCCTGATCCTTGTGGGCGTGGTCGTAGCGATAGTGGCCCTTTACAAATTTATTGGTCGCACGCGTGGCGGGCGACTCGTCATTGATAATTTCAAACTGCGCATGCCGTTATTTGGCAATTTGAATCGCAAGACGGCGATCTCAAGATTCGCGCGCACACTTGGAACATTGGTCACAAGCGGTGTTCCGATCTTGCAGGCATTGAATATTACGCGGGAAACTGCGGGTAACGCTGCCATCGCTCGCGCAATCTCGCAGGTACACGACAGCGTGAAAGAAGGCGAATCGATCGTGCAACCGCTGGAAGCCAGCCGCGTTTTTCCGCCAATGGTGGTCAGCATGGTCGATGTAGGCGAAGAAACCGGTAAGCTCCCGGAAATGCTTTTAAAGATCGCCGATGTTTATGACGACGAGGTCGATAACGCGGTGGCAGGTCTGACCTCGGCGCTCGAACCCATCATGATTGTGTTCCTGGCGGTGGTTGTCGGCACGATCGTGCTCGCTCTCTTCACGCCGCTCATCAGCATCATCACCGGCCTGCAGCAGCAAACGTGACGCGCCTCCGGCGGGAATGACGAAATCCGAATGACAAATGACGAATGTTGTAGGGGCGTTTGTGCCAAACGCCTGCGCGATGGACTCGGCGCTCGCCGCAGCGAGCGCGGCTACAACGCCTTCACTCTCATTGAACTGATCGTGGTCGTTGGCGTTATCATTATTTTGACGGGCTTGGTTCTGAGCACAGTCGGCTACGCCCGAAAGAAAGGCGCCCGCGCCCGCGCCGAAACCGAAATCGCCGCCATGTCCGCCGCGTGCGAAAGTTACAGGGCTGACAATGGGATTTATCCCGCCAGTTCAGATACGAATAATCTAAACGCTAAAACGTCCTTGAATCCAAGCGCTTATCAGGCGGCCAGTCTTTACCTTTACAACGCATTGTTTGGCGCCACGAATGGCAGTCGAACTCCAAACGCTGGAGCGCGGTCTTATTTCGTCTTCAAGCCCAATATGCTCAGCCCCGCCGATCAAACTCAGAACGTGCAGTACATTCGAGACCCCTTTGGCAACAGCTACGGCTACTCTACCATCGACAATCCAGTTGCGAATCCGAGCCCGACGCCGGGATATAACCCCACATTCGACCTCTGGAGCACTGCTGGAGTCGCACCATCGCCCACACCCGCTCCTCCTGCTACGCAACAGGATCTTTGGATCAAAAACTGGTAGGGGCGGTGTAGCGATTTTTGTAGGGCGTTTCTGTGAAACGCCGACTCAACGATGCCGTCTGACACAGACGCCCTACAATTTCGCGGAAATAAAAATCGACAACTAGCCTTCGCTCGTGTGCACCACGACTTCGACGCGGCGATTGGGGCTTTGCTCCTCAATTGAGCCGCTCGCGGAAGCACGGAATTTCGCTGCGCCGTAACCGTGCGTTTCGATCTGCGCCGGGTTAATCCGCATTACTTCGACAAGATACCGCTTCACGCTGTCGGCGCGACGCTGGCTCAGATCGAGATTGTATTCAAGTGTGCCGAACGAATCCGTATAGCCTTCCACCGTAAACGTCGCCTTTGGGTTGCGCTGGATGAGAGTGCCGAGCTTTTGCAGTTGAGTGATAGCGCTGGATTGCAGCATGTCGCTGTCGTACTCGAAAAGCTGATCATCCGGCAGGCGCAATTTTGTGCCTGACCCGAGCGGACCTTTTTGTGCCAGCAACTGATCCAAATCGCTGAAGCCGGGAGTGCGCCCTTTGTTTGGGCCGGCGCTATCGCCGGGCAGTTTACTCGTGAA
>Ga0209056_10009101_pt1 | contig 10158 bp, 10 predicted proteins | sample GraSoiAngelo_114_FD_185876 | JGI IMG/M metagenome (GOLD analysis project Ga0209056, IMG submission 185876) | Grasslands soil microbial communities from the Angelo Coastal Reserve, California, USA - 14_0903_13_40cm (SPAdes) (version 2) | ecosystem: Environmental > Terrestrial > Soil > Grasslands...
GGTGATTCGCAAACGTGGATACCGATTCATCACCCTCGAAGAAGCCTTAAGCGATCAGGCTTACGGCTTGCCCGATGATTACATCGGAGAAGAAGGAACCGGGTGGCTCGATCACTGGGCCATTACACGTGGCCAGCCGCCGCAGAATGCGCCAGTATTCCCGCAATGGGTGATTGACCGGTCGAAGGCATTGCCTCCTCATCCGCAGCCATAAGCAGCTATCCAGAATGCCAAATTGTTTGCGGAGCATTATTGCTCGGGCGGCTGTTGCTGTTGTGGCTGCTGCGGTTGTACCGGCTGAGGCGCCGGATTCTGAGGCGAAGTTCCTAGCTGTATTCCCGGCCCGGTAGTAGTTGGCTGACCCGGTTGGCCCGTCTGTCCAACCTGAGGCGCTACCCCTTGCAATGGCGGTTGCGCCGGAGTGTTCAGTAGACCTCCGCGGTCACTGTTGGGATCGTAAATAAACTGCCACTGGTTGTAGTGATTCTTCTTGTTGAACACGCGAATAGTTTCTTTCTTGCTCGTGCTAACCACTCCGACGATCGGCCCTCCGCCGTATGTTTGTGGCGTGGTGTTCGCGTTGCCCGAGCTTCCCTGCGCCTGTGAGCCGGAATCTGGCTGCTGCGTGTTGCCATCACCGCTCTGCGGGTTCTGCGCGGCGGCGTTCTGATTCTGGTCCGAGGTGCCGGCGGTTCCTTGAGTTGTATTCGTGATCCCCCCGGCAGGGGAAGATTGCGCTTGCGCCCCCAGTGCCTGAGCGGCTCCACCCAATGTCGGCACCCCTGGAACGGCATTCACTCCATTCACCGGACTGGCGCCAGCGATACCGCCTCCGAACGCAAGCTGCACTTCTCCCAGGTGAAGAACCTTGAAGTCTTGTCCGGTTACCGGATCTTTATAGCGCTTCCGGAGAAAGCGCATGTTGTTCGTGTTTTCCAGCTCTTCGACCCGCATTGGGTAGCGCCCGAACTTCTTTACGTAGCGGCGGACCGCGCGGGAATACTGCACACCGCGATGAATCAGCTCTTCTTCCCGATCCCGTTGGATCTGGAATGTGATGCTAGGCGCAACCGCGGCGGCTGCAATGGCGAGCACGGTTATGAACAACATCAGCATGAGCAGAATGTATCCCTGCTCATTGCTGCGCTTCATCCGGGATGGAATTCTCGAATGCATGCGGGAAGAGGGGTTTCTATCCCTGGGTGAGTGGAATACTTTGCCGATTATTATTCAGCACATCTTCCACTTCAACTGCCATCGGCGAGATGCGCAGAACTTTGTAGCGGCGGTCGACAATGTCGCCCTCGGCCGCAATAAACACGTCATCGCCTTGCGACAAGAAGACTCTCTTCGGCTCACCAGGCTTATTCGCAAACCCAAAAAACTTCAGCGTAATCGGTGGCGGAGGTGGAGGCCCCTGCGGAACAGGTGGAGGGATATTTTGAGCATGGTCAGTGGTGCCATTTTTTTCCGGCTTAGGGATTTCCACCACGTCACGGAAGATGTTCCGCCCTGTCCCTTCGTATTTGGTATCTTCGCTAGCCCTCAACCAGTCATAGCGTAGCGTCGGATCGAGGGAACGACTGGCAGAATTCGTCTTTCCGGAGGTTTCAACAACTCGCCGAGCCGGCTGTCGTGACGCTGTCGCCGGAGATGTTGTTGGTGGCGCCGCCGCGGGCGTAGACCCCGGGAAAAAGCGAACCACCACCAGCACCGCAGCCAGCGCAGTCAGGATAAGTGCCGCGATTGTCTTGGTCCGGTTTTCCGCTCCCATCTGCATTCAGGCGCTCGCCCTCAGATAAGTTTGCAGCTTCAGCTGCAGTCTCACCACTCCGGCTTGTTCTCCACCCAACTCGATGCTATTGATGATAAAGAATAGGGGGGCACGTTCCAGCGAATTGATAAAGCGTACAAGCTGCAAGTAATCCCCGGAAAAATCCGCCTCGATCTCCACCGGACGTAGTCCGACCGGCTCCGGATCTTTAGCCCTATATTTGACCTCGCCAATCTTAACTCCACTCTGCTTCGACAAGTTGGCCAGCGCTTCGGAGATCGCTGAGTCCTGCCCCGGCAGCCTCGTCTTATAAAAATTGTCGATCTGCTGGCGCGCGGTGGTTATTTTGTCGCCGATATTGCGCAGCGGCTCGACCTCGCGCGTTTTTTGCTGCTGCTCTTTCCACAGCCGGTTGAGTTCTTCCTTCCGCGAACGTTGCGAGCCCACAATAGGGGAAAAGAACACCGCCGCCAGGGCCACGTTCAAGACAACCAGAGTCGCGGTGGCGATTTGCAGCTTCCGCCGGGTTTCCTGAACTTCCGCCATTACGGTGTACTCCGCTTGGTCTCGGCCTTGGTGCCTGGTTCCGGAACATACAAGGCAGTAATGTCAAACTGGACGGCATCCCCGGCGGCTTGCGATTGTTGATTCCGCCATTGCTCGATTAACGTTTGTTGGAAACGTTGAGAGCTCTCCATGCGGCGCACCAGTTCCAGAGCGCGGTCACTGGAATCTCCAGCCACCACCAGCTTGATCTCGAGTTCATTGTCCGGCGCCATCGCCGGCCGAATCGAAACCACGTGCAGCCGGGGAGGCATTACTCGCTCCAGATCCTCGAATACTCTCGTCCACGAGAACGACTTGCGTTGAAACAACTCATTTACGAACTGTGAGCGGTCGCGAATACTTCGGTTCTCCGGCAGGTTCAACAGCCGTTCTGCGTTAGTCCGCTCCCTGTCGCGCTCGGCAATCTGTTGTTCGCGCTGCTTAATTAGATTGTGGTCGCTGCGGGCACTGACAAATCCCGACACGGTGGTGTACGCCAGCAGCAGCGTCAGGATGGCAAGCGCCGACAGGCCCAAACCCCATTGTCTCCAGAACCGGCGCGCATCCTGGTAGGGATGAGTGGCGAGATTGATATCAATATGCATCGCTATGAGACCAAGGCGCCTACTACGCCCGCCATTCTCCATTTTGGAATTGTGTCCGCGCCGGCGCCCAACTGCGAAGCACCCACCAACTCCCGAACCTCGGCTCCGGTTTGCGCCGTGAGGGCGGGAGCAGCGCCGCCCGCTTCAGGCAGCCCGGCGACGAAAATCTGCTCGATGTTCAAATGATACGTGTCCTGGAAGAATACAACGGAAGGATAGACTTCCTCCGCCAATTGCTCGCCTGTAATGTTTGTTCCGCGCGTGTTTTCCAGGGTGCGGAACAGCAAAAGCTGCTGCTGGTCAAGAATGGCAATGCTTGTCGTGCGCGCATCTACTTTGATGACCAATGTGGGACGGCCAGCATCGGCTGCGCCCAGCGCCGCCAGCATGGAAGGCATCACTACCCCCGGGTTATAGCCCGCCTCACGAAATACTGCCTCGTAATCCTCGACCACGCTGCTGAGCGCGACCGCTGCAATCACCCGCACGCCGGTACGCGACGGTTGTGCGTGATACGAGACCTTCGCTTTGTCCGTATCAAAGGGCAGCGACTTCTTTAGCCGAAAGCGCACCACGCTCTCTGCTTCGTCGCGATTGTCTGGCAGAGTATCGAAATCGAGCAGCACTACCCGCACAGCCGCGTCGGGCAGCACGGCAACCACGTCGCGGGATCGCCCGCCCACACTCTCAAGCGCTTCGCGGACGGCTTGATAAACGGCTTCTTTCTGCCGCAAGTTCGCTTCCAGCAGATCTGGGACCACGCTGCCAGAAGCCAGTTCCTCGGTTGCGCACACCTCTACCCTATGGCCGTTTTCCGAAAGCCGCCCCGCGAGCACGCGGTCTGCAGCAATCTCGCAAGCCAGTTTCGGCCTCGATCCTGAATTAAAGCTACGACTCATCATGCACGGTTATCTATAAGTAAAACCCTTAGGATAGATGAATTGCAATAGCTGGAAGGGCACTGACCGCGATGACAAAAGGACGCTATCCTCGGAGCGATTCGAGCCTAATTCCTATGGCTAGCGCATGCTCTCGATAAACGTGACCTTATTGATCTCCTTCAGAGTAGTCAATCCCAGCCGGACTTTGTCCAGCGCCGATTCACGCAGGAACCGCATGCCCTCTTCGCGCGCTGCACGCCGGATTTCCGACGTCGGCTTCTTAGCCAAAATCATCTCGCGAATGCGGTCACTCAAATCCAGCAATTCATGGATCGCAGAGCGGCCTCGAAACCCCGTACCGGCGCACTCAATACACCCTTGGCCTTCGTAGAACGGCACCTTCGACCACTGCTCGGGATCAAGACCGCTGGCCTCAAGCACGTCCGGCGGGTAATGTACCACCGTGCGGCAGGAATTACAGATCAGCCGCACCAGCCGCTGCGCCAGAATACAGTTCAGTGCCGAGACAAAATTGTATGGCTCTACCCCCATGTTCAGAAATCGCCCGATCACGTCGACCACGTTATTCGCATGGACGGTGGTGAAAACCAGGTGGCCAGTGAGCGCAGACTGAATCGCAATCTGGGCCGTCTCGGTGTCGCGGATTTCGCCGACCATGATCTTGTCCGGATCGTGTCGCAGAATCGAGCGCAATCCACGAGCGAACGTCAGCCCCTTTTTCTCGTTCACCGGAATCTGCGTGATACCCCGAATCTGGTACTCGACGGGATCCTCAATAGTGATGATCTTGTCTTCATCAGTCTTGATTTCGTTGACCGCGGCATACAGCGTCGTGGTTTTGCCGCTTCCGGTCGGACCCGTGACCAGCACCATCCCGTAAGGCTCAGATATATAGCGGCGAAACTTGCGTAGATCGTCTTCGTCAAAGCCGACAACGTCCAGCGTGAGCTTGTGAAACTTCTCGCTCATCGACTCTTTGTCGAGCACTCGCAGCACGGCATCCTCGCCGTGAATCGAAGGCATGATGGAGACACGGAAGTCAATGGGCCGCTCCGGCTGCCCGTATTTCACGCGAAAGCGTCCATCCTGCGGCACGCGGCGCTCAGAGATGTCCAGTTCGCTCATCACTTTGATACGAGAAATGATCGTGGTGTGGTGCTCTTTGGCAATGGGTGGCATGGCCTGCGTGAGCACGCCGTCAATGCGGAACTTAATGCACACTGAGTCATCTTGCGTTTCGATATGAATGTCGCTTGCCCGGCGTTGAAGCGCGGTGAAAATTGTTGTGTCCACCAGGCGAATAATCGGGCTCATGTCACCTTGAGCCGTCAGCCGGTCAATGGAAATTGTCTCGTCGCCGGCTAATTCGTCTTCCCGGATTACGTCCAGCGTGAAGCCTTCACTGGCCGCTTCCAGAACACGCTTAGACTGTTCCGTCTTCTTAAGAATCTCGCTGATCTGCCCCAGCGTTGAAACCTTGGTGACGATGCGCTTGCCCAACAGCAAGCTGATCTCGTCGATCATCATCAACTGGCTGGGATCCGCAATGGCGATCGCCAGGCGCCCGTCTTGCGTTTCATCCAGCGGCACGAAGTTGTAGCGGAACATCAGGTCCACCGGAATTTTCTTGAACAGATCATGATGGAGCTGAAAATTATGCAAATCTATGAACTCGCAGCGATAGCGGCGCGCGATGTCCTGGGCTTTCTCGAAATCATCAGTCCGAGCCTGTGGCGCCGGTCGGCCTCCATTGCCGCTGTTTGCGAGCGCCGCTTTGTTTTCCGCCGTCGTCCTTGGCAGTTCCATCTACCTAGCCCGGTCCCTTAATGAATGTTTGATCCCAACGTAAAGATCGGCAGATATAGCGAAATGAGTATTCCGCCGACCACCACCGCCATCACGATCAGGATCACAGGCTCAATCAGCGCCATCGCCGCTCCCAGAGCGGTCTGCACATCCTCTTCGTAAAATTCCGCCACCGAATTCAGCATCGCGGGCAAAGCTCCCGTGGATTCGCCAACCTCAATCATCTCCACAGACAGATCAGGGAAAATCTTGCGTTCTTCTAAACTTTTCGAAAGTGTCTGCCCCTCGCGTACCCGGCCGGCCGCTATCGCAATACTGTTCAGGATTTGCCGGCTGCCCATAGATGCCCCAGCGGTTTCGAGCGACGGCACAAGGGGCAAACCGCCCGTCAGCAGAGTGGAAAGCATGCGCGAAAAATTTGCCACCTGATACTTCAGCCAGATACCTCCCAGTAAAGGCAGCTTCAACACCGCTCCGTCAATTCGTTCAGCGCCCTTATCAGTGTTCTTCCAGCGCCATACAAACAGAAACAGCAACACCAACCCCACGGCTACAAATGGCGCATAACGCTGGGCGTTGGTGCCCACTGCCAGCATAAATACCGTGATGGCGGGCAACTGCGCATTAAGATTCTCAAAGAGCTTCGCAAACTGGGGCACTACGTAAGTGATCAAAAACATCAGCATGCATAGCACTACCGTCACCAGCAGCGCGGGATAGACCAGCGAAACCGCCAGCTTCTTCTTGAACGTCAACGCCAGCCGCTGGAAGGCGATATAGCGACCGAGCACCTCTTCCATGTTGCCACTCTTTTCGCCCGCCAGCAGCGTGGTGGTGTAAATCTTGGGGAAAACGTGCTGGGCCGCGAAAGCATCTGAAAGCGACTCTCCGCCCTTCACCCGTTCGCGAATATTTTGCAAAAGGCTCTGCAGATTCTTGTCTTTTTGTTTTCGGATGAGCAGATCGAGCGAATTCAGGATCGGCAGCCCCGCTTTGGTCAAGGTCAGGAACTGCTGGTTGAAGATGACAAACTGGCTCTGCTTGACTTTGCGCCCGCGAATCTGCAGCTTCCCGCCAACAAACAGCCCGCGGGGTTTCACCCAATAAACAAGATAACCCTGCTGCACGAAGCGCTCGCGCACCTCCGATTCCGAATACCCCTGCTCAACCTGCTGTGCCAGGCGACCGCGTTCGTCAGCCAGCTTGACTAAAAACTCAGCCATGAAACCGTCTACTCCACTGCCCACCCAAGTCTAGCATTCAAAACATGAACTCACTGTTAATCTAATGACACCGAAGGCTGGCTTCGCATATCCCTAGTAACCGAATGTCACAAATTCAGAAACAATTGCAAATAGCACAAACAAAGGGAGTTTCACTACTGTCCAAAATCTCCCTCGACCATTTCCGTGCCCGGTGGAGGCACAAAGCGGAAGCGTTGATCCGCCACCTCCACGTTTTCCTTCTGGTTGATAAAGCGGTATTCGGTAATTGAGCCGTCTACCTCTTCGATGGCGATCCTGGCAATCTGGTCAGCCGGAGTAATCTCGAGCAGGACCTGGTTGATCCGGTCCGCCATTGTTTTCGGTACGCCTCGCAGTACCATGTCGCCCTCATTCAAGGGAGCCACATCTGGGGCGGCGGATAAGCCGTGCAGTTCCTTTTCCAGGCGCGTCTTACCCAATAAAAACCCCAGCGGCGACCGCAGGTCATCTAGTTTCCGCACCGGAGTCTTGCGAACCTGGCGATCACCCGGGAGATAGAACCAGGCGTCCTTGCCGTCGCTCAAAAACAGCTTCTCTCTTGGGGAACGATATTCCCAACGCATCTTGCCCGGTTTTTTTAACCAAAGCGTGCCAGATTCGGTCCGCTCTATGCCCGATCCGCGATAAATTTCGGTAAACTCGGCCTGCAGCGTGCGTAATCGGTTGTAGTGCTCATCCACAGCCCGCGCCAGAGCGTGGACATCCAGAACCTCGGCTCCGATCAGGGAAGGGATCAGCAAAACGGCGGTAGATGTCAGGAAAACAAAAGCTCGCCGCACAGATTTAGTCTTCGGTTCGAAGTGGACCAACAACGCGACTCTCCCCATCGCATAAGGGTTTGAATACTATTGTAATCTGCCTTGCAGTTTCTCGCTTTCTTCTAGGAAATAAAAGAGCCATTATGCCGCCCACGAACAGAACACCCAGAGCGTTGCCGCACTTACGCCTGATGACACGGCTGTGATATAGTTCCCCCAATTTCGGTTGGCAAATGTCCTGTAACCTGCCAATGCATTGCCAACTCCATAGATGAGTAGGAAGTCCGGAGCGCTTGCAGCGGAAGCGCAGCATTAATGCAGTTCCCGGGAACCTGCGGCTTCGGCCGCTAAAACACCAAGGAGTGCCGATGAAGAAACTGCTGCTGTTCTGTCTTATCCTCTCGATAACATTCCTCTACGTGGCTGTCGTCTTTGCAGACGAAGCTGCGAAATCTGAAACTGTGAACGGCTGGGTCAGCGATTCCAAATGCGGGGCCAAGGGTGCCAACGCTGGCGCAGAAGCCTGCACCAAGAAGTGCATCGCCGCTGGTGAAAAACCGGTGGTGGTGAGCGATGCCGACCAGAGAGTTTACAGCGTCGAAAATCCTGACGCCCTCAAAGGGCACGAAGGCCATCATGTCGCCGTCACGGGACATGTGAACGGCGATTCCATTCACGTGGAAAGCGTAAAGATGTTGTGAGCCTTTTGACCACTGTGGCCGCAGAGGAGTTTAGGATAAATTTTGCTCCTCTGTGACCTTCTGTGGTATCGAAGTTATCGCATCGCGCCTTCTAATGGAGAACTCGCGGTCGCATAGAGTTTCCTCTGCATGCGTCCCGCTAAATGAGCCTGTCTCCCGGCAATAACTGCATGCTTCATCGCTTCCGCCATCAGTACCGGGTCCTCCGCGCCCGCAATTCCTGTATTCATCAGCACGGCGTCTGCGCCGAGTTCCATCGCGATGGTCGCATCCGATGCAGTCCCCACGCCGGCATCTAAAATCAGCGGCACGCCAGTGATTATCTCGCGCAGGATGCGGATGTTTGCGGCATTCTGTATCCCTAGCCCGCTGCCGATTGGAGCACCTAGAGGCATCACCGCACTTGCCCCTGCATCAAGAAGTCGTTTTGCAAACACCACGTCATCTGACGTGTAAGGCAAAACTGTAAACCCTTCCTTCACCAGGATCCGGGTCGCTTCGAGCGTTGCCTGAATATCAGGATAAAGCGTCGCTTGATCGCCGATAACCTCAAGCTTCACCCAGTCCGACAGCCCTACTTCTCTCCCCAAACGCGCCGCACGAATCGCTTCATCGGCGGTGTAGCACCCGGCGGTATTCGGCAGCAGGAAATATCTCTTCGGATCGATGTAATCGAGCAGCGACTCCTTACTGCGATCCAGATTGACGCGCCGTACAGCCACGGTCACCATCTCAGCGTCGCTGGCCTCCAAAGCCCGCGCAGTCTCCTGAAATGATTTGTACTTTCCCGTGCCGACAATGAGCCGCGAACGAAACTCCCGCCCAGCAATGATGAGTGGATCCGCCATGCCTCTATCCGCCATGCCTCTATTGTAATGAAAGCAGGGCCGGCCGGGCACTTGATACAAAGGCCCCGCGTAAGAGGTGCGTGGGATGCCCTAATAGCTGCGGAAAAAGTCTGGATGGAGGCGATTCGCCGCCTCAGGGGCTAAAGCCCTCACTGATTTTTGCGCGACTTACGCGGCGCTAAAGCACCGCTCTACCACGGTGCAGCAGGCTTTCGCGAGTTTTTCTGCATCCTGCTAAACAGCGCTTCGGCAGTGCAGTTAATCGGCGAGTCGTTCCAGAATTTTCGTTGGCTCGGGCCGCGTGGTGTAATCGGGGTCAGCGGCAGCATAGAGGATGGTCTCGTCTCGATCCACGACGAACGTCGCCGGTATGGGCAACTCCCAGCTTTCATCTCCATTGGCGAACGGCAGATTGATGAACGCGTGGCGGTAAACTTCCTGCTGATACTCTGGAACGCGGTACACAAGGCCGAACCGCCGCGCAACTTGGTTTCCACGATCGCTCAGCACGGGGAAACGCAGTTTATGCTGGTCGGCCATGAAAAATGACTGCTGCACAGTTTGCGGAGAAATTACCATCAGCGTGGCCGCTGCCTTCTTGATTTCAGGGACGATTCGGTTCATTGCTTCCAATTGCGCGACGCAAAATGGGCACCAGCGTCCGCGGAAAAAACAAATTATCAGAAGCCCGCGCCCCAGTTCTTCGCTCGAAGAAACGGCATTCCCATTGTGATCTGCCAATTCAAACGGAGGATATTTCGCGCCCACGGGAAGAACGCGATCTAGGATTCTTTGCCGTTGCAACTCCGCAATGGCGCGCACATGCACCGCCTGCGCATCCAGCGGCACATACTTCGCAATGAGTTCCTTGCGCTCTGCAAGCTGCTCACGCAGAGTGCGGGTGTCGATGCCGGGATTGGACTCCTCGAGCGAACGCCATTTCATAGATGCAG
>Ga0209056_10009102_pt1 | contig 10158 bp, 7 predicted proteins | sample GraSoiAngelo_114_FD_185876 | JGI IMG/M metagenome (GOLD analysis project Ga0209056, IMG submission 185876) | Grasslands soil microbial communities from the Angelo Coastal Reserve, California, USA - 14_0903_13_40cm (SPAdes) (version 2) | ecosystem: Environmental > Terrestrial > Soil > Grasslands ...
CTGGCTCACCCGATACGGAACCCGCAGCCATTAACCCGGCAGGCCAGATCACGGGGTGGTACTTAACCGGCGCTCCCTTCGGACTACACGGCTTTCTGCGCAGCCAGTAGAAATGCAACACGATTGGCTGCTAGGCCGCAAGCTCATGGGCTAAAGCCGGCAATGAAAACAAAGGCCCCGGAACGGAGCGCTGAAGCGCTGCTCCACCCCACAACCAGAGTTTTTCCGCAGCCTGCCTAAGACGGTCCACAAGCGGGCATCGATCAAGCTCACGTAGAGCAGCCAGGTTGAGAACATGAAGATTCTCCTTGTGCACAACTCGTATCAGCAACATGGAGGCGAGGACACCGTTGTCGAACAGGAAAGGCAATTGCTGGAACGGGCCGGTCACGGCGTGGCCGTGTACCAACGGAGCAATCACGAAATCCAAGATTGTTCCGCGGTCGGACGGCTGCAATTGCCGGGGAGAGCCGTGTGGGCCACGGATTCACGACGGCAAATCGCTGAACTAATTAGTCGGCACAGGCCTGATGTCATACATGTTCACAACACCTTTGTGGTTGTTTCACCGTCGATTTATTCAGCATGTCAAGAAGCGCAAATCCCAGTCGTACAGACACTGCATAACTATCGCCTTCTTTGTCCGGCCGCGACTTTCTTTCGCAATGGAAAGGTCTGTGAAGAATGCGTCGACCACAGCTTGTGGCGGGGGATCCGGTACGGTTGTTATCGTGACAGTCGCTTAGAGACAGCCACGGTGGCCCTAATGTTGGCCATACATCGCCACCGGGGCACATGGACGCAGGATGTCAACTGCTATATCGCCCTCACCGAGTTTGTCCGGAGGAAGTTCGTGGACGGAGGGCTTCCCGAAGACAAGATCTTTGTCAAGCCGAACTTTGTTCATCCTGATCCAGGTGCAGATCAGGAGGATCACGGGCGCGCTGGCTATGCGCTGTTTGTTGGCAGACTCTCCCCCGAGAAGGGAGTACGGACTCTGCTGGCTGCCTGGCAACGCCTGCACAGCCGTATTCCCCTGTTAATTGTCGGCGACGGTCCACAACGCGCAGAACTAGAGGCGCAAGCCGAGCATCTTGGGCTTTCTGGCGTCCAGTTTCGCGGATTTTTGCCGCGGGCTCAAACGCTAGCTGCTATAAAAGGGGCAAGTTTCCTGGTCTTCCCTAGCGGTTGGTATGAGCACTTTCCGGTGACCATTGCCGAAGCCTTCGCTTGCAGTACTCCGATCATCTGTTCCGGCCTTGGGGCGATGCAGGAAATCGTTGAAGATCGGCACACCGGACTGCACTTCACACCGGGCGATGCAGACGACTTGGCGGTAAAAGTGGAGTGGGCCTGGAATCATCCCGAGCAAGTATGGGCCATGGGAAAGGAAGCCCGCAGAGAGTATGAGGTGAAGTATACGGCGGACCAGAACTATCAAATTCTGATGCGCATCTACCGGCGAGCGATCGCGACCCATCCGCCAGCCGCCCAGCCGGCGCAAGTTCCGTTTCCCATTTCGGCGTGATCATCCAGTGAAACCGCTATGCGACCGTCGTTAGTCCTATTCTTTCTTCTGATGTCATTGCAACTTTTGTTTTCGCGAGCGGCGGCCCTCGATGAGCCATCCGGCGTAACGGCTCCGGCTTCGGGCAGCCCTGTCGAATCGTTCTTTTTCGGGATGCATGAAACCAACGCCGCTAAACACGGTTGGCCGTCAGTTAGGTTCGGTACTCTCAGGATCTGGGACGTTTATCCGCACACCAACTGGAGGGACCTAAATACCGCAAGGGGTGTTTACGACTGGACGAACTTGGACAATGTGGTCAACCTCGCCCGATCCCATGGAGTAGATTTGGTCTACACGTTCGGCAGGACGCCGGCGTGGGCCTCCTCACACCGTGCTGAAGCTAAGATGCAGGATTCGATTGGGGCACGCTATCGCCCTGCAAATCAGCAATACTGGAAGGATTTTGTCATCGCCATCAGCGCCCGTTACGCTGGCAAGATCAAGTATTGGGAACTCTGGAACGAGCCCAACGCTGCCAATTTCTGGGCGGAAAGCCCGGAGCAGATGGTCGCGATGGCGCGGGACGCTTATCCGATCATCAAATCGAGCGACCCCGGCGCTATGGTCTTAACCCCCGCACCTCAAGGGTCCAATGCTTACAAGTGGATGGACATGTATCTATCCGCCGGCGGGGATGCGTATGCTGATGTTGTCGCCTTCCATGGTTACCTAGGCTCCAGTAACGGAGTCTCGAATCCGCCGGAGAATATCGTAACCCTCATCGCCCACATGAAGAGCGTCATGAGTCATCATAGTCAGGATTCAAAGGAGTTGTGGGACACGGAGCACAGCTGGGGGAACGATGAGCACCTTACCGATCAAGACCAGCAGGCTGCTTGGTTGGCACGACACATTATTCTCAGCTGGTCAGGCGGCGTGGCGCGCTCCATCTGGTATTGCTGGGATAACGACAGGTTTGGAACTCTGTGGAACAAAAATGCAGACTCAATTACCCCAGCTGGCATTGCCTACCGAGAGGTCTACAACTGGTTGGTCGGAGGAACGACGGGTTCTCCTTGCTCTATGGCAAGTGATTCGACCTGGAAATGTAGTTTGACTCGTCCGCACGGATATATAGCTGAGATTGTCTGGAATAGCCATGCGAGCACATGGTACACTCCAGCGCGTAAATTCACTCGGTACCGCGACTTAAACGGGAACTACTTCAACGTAAAGGGAGCAATCCAAATTGGGAGCAAGCCAGTTTTGTTAGAGAACCAAGACCGGCAATGAACTTCGTTGAGCCAGCCTGATTCTCGAACCGTCCACTAGGAGAAGCCGCTGAGCAAGCCGCCGCCCGGCGGTACAGATGAATCCGTTTAGCCGCCTAGTTAGATGTGGAGGTTCCATGCCGGCCGTTCTGCGCTCATTCAACTTCGTCGTCGTATTCGCGTTGGTCACAACTGTCAATGGGAGAGCCGGATTCCTTCCCGGACATGAGGGGACGACGACCCAACCGGACCGAGTTGTGTCAAGTTCGGGTCGGAACAATAAAACGGCAACCCACACGGGCAACCTGCGCAGAAGACAGACTGATGGTGCCGCTAGGGCAAGGCAGACACTCGTCACTCGCCCTGTCGAAAGCGGCAAACGTGCGCTCTCCCCCAAGTTTGCGTCCGCTACACAACAGCATGCCTTGGAGATGTACAAACGTTTGCCACTGACGTTTGAGCCCAACCAGGGGCAAATCGACAAGGAAGTTAAGTTCCTGGCTGTGGGTACCGCCTACACGCTGTTCTTAACCTCCAGGGCTGAACCGGTCCTGGTTTTCAACTCTTTGGCGTCAAACCTGACCGTCAAATCCCAGCTCCCTAACCCCGCCGATGGGCCAGACTATGCAACCATGTCCACGGGCTTCGCGATGCGGATCAAACTGCTCGGCAGTCGGCGAGGGGCTCCACTGCGGTCAAGAGGACTAAAGGAGTTGCCCAGTACGACTAACTACTTTTACGGCAATGATCCGAAAGCTTGGTACAGCGGAATTCCGCATTTTGGCAAGGTGAGCTACGAGAACGTCTATCCCGGCATAGATATCCTCTACCATGCAAACCAGCAACAACTGGAGTTCGATTTCCTAGTCGCCCCGGGTGCCGATCCGAAAGCCATTGTGCTGGGCCTGGACGACGCCAGCCAAGTGAAAATCGACGCGCGTGGGGGGCTCCTCCTGGAGAGTCCGGCGGGGAACATCCGTCTGCACAGGCCGCGGCTTTACCAGTTGAAGGAAGGGTTTCCAGCAAAACGAGAGGTTGTTTCCGGCCGCTATGTGTTCAAGGGCGCACGCCGAGTAGGTATTGAAGTGGCCTCATATGATGCGAGCCGGCCGCTCATTATTGATCCCACGTTAAGTTATTCCACCTTCCTGGGGGGCAGCGACTTCGACCAGGCCACCGCTGTGGCCGTGGATTCGGCCGGCCTTGCCTACGTGGCGGGACTTACCACTTCAACGAACTTCCCGACCACTACGGGAGCTTTCGACAGAACGGTTTCTAAGTGCGATGTCTTCGTGTCAAAATTCAATCCTGCAGCATCTGGTGCCGCATCTCTCGTGTACTCCACGTACTTGGGGGGTAGCCAAAATGATATCGGCAAGGCTATCGCGGTGGACTCGTCCGGAAACGCCTACGTGACAGGACAAACCTTCTCGAATGACTTTCCCACAACTGCAGGGGCCTTCCGGACCACTTTTGGTGGCGTAGCCGACGCGTTCGTGACCAAGCTAAATAGCAATGGTACCGCGCTCTCCTATTCAACTTATCTGGGTGGCAGCGATCTAGATCAGGGCCGTGGTATTGCCTTGGATTCTTCGAACAACGCCTACGTGACCGGCTTCACCCATTCGTCCAACTTTCCGACCCAGAGCCCCATCCAGCCTGCGAGAGGGAGCAGTCAAGACGCAGACGCTTTCGTTTCCGAGCTTGCCGCCAACGGCTCTGCGCTTCTCTACTCGACTTATTTGGGGGGCAATGCCTACGATCAAGGCAACGGCATCGCGGTGGATTCCTCCGGCGAAGCCTACATCACAGGTTCTACCCGCTCGAGCAATTTTCCGGTGGTAGGCGCCTTGCAGGTTACCTGTTCTAGTTGTCCCACGATAAATGATGGCTTCGTGGCGAAGCTAGGCCCGGGTGGTTCTACCCTGCTCTATTCGACGTACCTTGGCGGCAGCGGCGATGACCAAGCCAATGGCATCGCAGTTGATTCCTTGGGCAGCGCCTACGTCACGGGCCTCACCTCCTCAAGTAACTTCCCGACCACGGCGGGAGCTTTCCAGCGCACGCTGAGTGGTACCGTCGGTGCTTTTGTGAGTAAGTTGAATGGCAGCGGCTCGGCCTTGATTTACTCCACCTACCTCCGGGGTAGCACGCTCGACTTCGGCCAGAGTATAGCTGTCATCTCGAGCAATGCATACGTTACCGGCCAAACGATGTCGTCAAACTTTCCCACAGCGAATCCCATACAGGCTACCTGCAGCTCGTGTAGCGCCGGGGATGCATTCGTGACGGAACTGAATCCCGCCGGCTCGGCCGCGGTTTTTTCCACCTACCTCGGCAGCGCGGCGCTCGACGAAGCCAACGGCATGGGCGTGGATTCCTTGGGGAATGCCTACGTTGCGGGAGACACTGCTTCCTCCGCGTTTCCAACGGCAAATGCTTTTCAATCGACTTTCGGCGCCGGTCCATACGACGCATTCATGGCGAAAATCTCGCTCACTCCGACGGCCGCTCCTTCACCAAGCAGCCTCAACTTCGGCAGTCAGCAGATAGGCAGCACCAGTACGCCGCAACCGGTGACCCTGAGCAACACAGGGACAGCGGTGTTGAACATTACCAACATCGCGACCAGCGGCGACTACGGCCAGAACAACACCTGCGGCGCGTCTGTAGCCGCGGGCGGTAACTGCACCATTAATGTGACCTTCACTCCCACTGTCACAGGTACTCGAACCGGCACCCTCACCATTATCGATAACGCCGGCAACAGCCCCCAGACGGTTAACCTGACAGGCAATGGCACAGGTACCGGCCCGGTTGTGAGTCTTAACCCGACAAGCCTAACCTTCGGCGCCCAGGGGGTGGGCACCACCAGCGCCTCACAACAGGTGACGCTCAGCAACACGGGTACGGCGGTGTTGAACTTCACCAGCATTGTCGCTAGTGGGGACTACGCCCAGACCAACAACTGCGGCACGGCGCTTGCTGCGGGGACTAGCTGCACGATCAATGTCACGTTTACACCGACCGTCACCGGGACCCGGACCGGCGCCATCACCATTACTGACAACGCCCCTAACAGTCCCCAGACAGTGAATCTCACGGGCAATGGCACAACCGGTGGGGTTGGAGGAGCGGTCAGCTTCGTACAGGCCCGCGGCAACGGGGCTAATGCGACCAGCAACACCGTAGTGATGAACACCTCCGCCGGGAATGACGTAATCGTCGTCGTGGCCTTTGGCAGCACCACACCCAGAGTTACCTCGGCTACCGATACCGGCGGATCCACTTACACATTGATCGGTGCCGTTAACACGGGCACCAGCGCGCGGACAGAGATGTGGGCTGCCCACGGGGTAGCGGCCTCGACGTCCGTCACGGTAAATCTCTCAACTCTAGCGAAAAGCCAATTGGAAGTGGCCGAATACTCTGGGGTGGGGGCATTGGGCCTGAGCACTAGCAACAGCTCGGCAAACACAAACCCCAACATAGCACTCACGACCCAAGCCGCTAACAGCTGGGTGGTGGCCGGATTTGGGGAGAAGAATGCCACCACCTTCTCACCCGGTACTGGCAACCTGCGGGACAGCGGCAGTTTCACGGCGACCACCACCGTGGGTGCGGCCGTGAATGACAACACCGCTGCCAGCCCGTCCTCGGTCACGAATGCGGTCACCATAAACACCTCTGGCTCGTGGGGAGCCGTCGCCCTGGAGTTGCAGCCCTCCCTCGCTTCCGCCCCCACGGTGAGTGCGATCTCACCCAGCTCAGAGACGAGCAGCGGGGGCACGGCGGTGACCGTCACCGGCACGGGCTTTGCCGCTGGGGCCACGGTGAGCCTGGGCGGGACCGCGGCCACCAACGTCACCGTCGTCAGCAGCACCTCGCTCACCGCCACCACAGCAGCCCACGCTGCCGGGGTGGTGAACGTGGTGGTGACCAACTCCGACGGCCAGAGCGGCACCCTGACGGGCGGCTACACCTACACACCCGGTGGGATAGTAGCGATCAGCTTCGTACAGGCTCGCGGCAACGGGACGAACTCGGCAAGCAACACTGTGCTGATGAACACCACAGCGGGCGATGATGTGATCGTTGTGGTTGCCTTTGGTAGCACAACCCCCAGAGTTACATCGGTCAGAGATAGCGGCGGATCCATTTATACATTGATCGCAGCTGCTAACAAGGGCACAGGCGCTCGCGTAGAGATGTGGGCTACACACAGGGCAGCGGCCTCGACCGCGGTCACCGTAAATCTTTCTGCCCTGGCGAAGAATCGGGTGGAAGTGGCCGAATACTCTGGCGTGGGGACGCTCGGCTTAACAGCAACGAAAACCGGATCAGGCAGTAGCCTCAGCATAGCCCTAACGACGGCGAGCGCCAATAGCTGGGTGGTAGCTGGGTTCGGGGAGAAGAATAGCGCCAGCTTCTTTCCCAGCATTGGAAATCTACGAGATAGCGGTAGCTTCACGATCTCAGGCGCAACTGTCGGAGCGGCAGTTAATGACAATACTGGTGCCAGTCCATCCTCAGTTACGAATGCTGTCACGACCAACACCACAGGTCTATGGGCAGCCACTGCCCTAGAGTTGCGGCCCTAGTGTACTGTTAACAAATTGGATATGACGATCTGCGCTATGCTTTTTATATGGCCTGCGCAGCACCACTTACGGTAAGCGACCGATACCATTGAACTCAAGCGCTGGGTACGGGCTCCTTCTACGCAACAGGGCATCGTCATGCGGGCTAAGATAGTGCTCGCCGCTCCTTTGGGAACTTCCAATGTCCGCATAGCGGACGACCTCTCCATAGGACGCCCCACCGTCCTTCTGTGGCGCGAACGGTTTGAGGAAGGCGGACTTGCGGCACGCGAAATCAAAGAAGGCCTCGGCAGGAAACGGAGTATTCCCGACAAGAAGATAGAGGCAATGATTGCGGATACCCTGCACGGCACCCCACTCCACGCAACTCATTGGAGTACGAGGACATTGGCCAAAAAACACGATGTGAGCAATGTATTCGTGAAACACGTATGGGATGCGGCGGGATTGAAGCCGCATCTTGTGCGGACGTTCAAAGTATCAAACGATCCTCATTTCATAGAAAAACTGCGCGATGTCGTAGGCCTCTATCTCAATCCCCCGGAACACGCCCTTGTCTTCAGTGTTGATGAAAAAAGCCAAATCCAGGCCTTGGATCGCACCCAGGCTGCACTTCCGCTCGCCTGGGGCAAGCGCAAGACCACGACCCATGATTATAAAAGAAACGGTACGACGACGCTTTTTGCCGCGCTCGATGTATTGAAAGGCGAAGTGATCGGCTCATGCATGAGTCGGCACCGGCATCAGGAGTTCTTGAAATTTCTGAAAAAGAGTGATGAGAGCACCGACAAACTCTTCGATGTCCACTGTATCCTCGATAATTACGGTACGCACATGCATCAAAAAATCCGCGCATAGCTCGGGAAGCACCCGCGTTTCCATCTGCATTTCATTCCCACCTCCTCATCGTGGCTGAACCTTGTGGAACGTTGGTTCGGCGAGATTACGAGGAAGCGGATACGCCGCGGAGTATTCAAGAGCGTACAAGATCTCGAGAATGCGATCTATGCGTATGTTGACCACAACAATAAGAATCCCAAGCCATTTGTGTGGACGAAAAAAGCCGACGAAATCATTGAAAAGGTCGAGCGCTGCAAAGCTATTTTGGAAACGGGACCTAGCTTAGCTAGAGGGGGGTCGGCCGTTAGCTCTCCTTAGAATCCTGCGATGTAATTTGTGTCAGAACCCGTATCTCTATCGTCGGCGGCAGCGGGGGTACGCCCCAAGAGGTAACCGCAGGCCAGCGCGACGAGATCCCTCCGAGCTGTTCACCGGATGGAAAAAGCCTGGTCTATGGCAATTGGGCTGACAAAAGATGACTACGTGTGCATGCTGAGGCACCTGGGCGTGGAAGGGGCAAAGAAATCAGAGCATTCCTCTGAAAATCCGAAACTCAGGTCAAAAATTGCGTGGGAGCGTGACTGATCTTCCGATCTGCTATACGGAAATCGGCTTCAAAGTGACGTGCCACGTGCGAGAACAATAACGGCGTCTCGCGGGAGCACGGACCCCCTGCCATGAAAATTCCCGTCTATACTGCTTCTTCCTGAGGTGTCAATGTTACTGAGTAACCTAAACGTTCCAGCCGGTGAATGAGGTTTCGAGTCAAGTGGTGCTTGTTGAGGTTGTCGAGGTAAAGGTCTCCCGGGTCGTTGTAGGAAACCGTTTCGAGGTCACGCAGCGCGCGAGTTTCGATTGGGCTTTGTGGCCTCCGCAGAAAGAGAACTACCTTGGGCACGACAGCGTGCTCATTCTGCGTGATGGCACTGAACTGTCCAGCGGGGGATCGGCTATAGGTTACACACCTGGATTAGAAAAAAAGAAGAGCTTGTGCGGACGCGAAGCCTAGAGATCAGAATCCTAGCGAGGTGATCGGAGGAGAGTGTGAGCAAACATTGCCGAGCGCGAACGAAGGCGGGCAAGCCCTGCAAAGCGGTGGCCGTGGACGGTGGTCTCTGCGCATTTCACGCCGATCCCAAGAGGGCGGCACAACTAGGCCGCATGGGAGGAAGCAAAAACCGCCGTCATGATCCTCTGCGTTCTGAGACCGAACCCCTGCGCCCGCCGCAAACGGCTAAAGAAGTGAAGGATCTTCTCGCCGAAGCGATGGCTGGTATCCACGCCGGTCGATTAGAGCCCAGGATGGGGAGCGTAATCGCATATCTGGGTACTGCGCTTTTGAGAGCCATAGAAACTACCGATTACCAGGAACGCATTGAGGCCTTGGAGGAATCTGACAAGAAGGGATGACGCGAACTAAAAACCCGGCGCTCTCATTGCCCGCTTCAACCCGCTTCACTACTCGCTTTGTCCGCTTTAACTGTCTCGCTTGCGCCGCGTCAAATCTCGCTTCATGCCGCTTAAGCGGCAGGGAACGGCATGGCAGAGTGCGAAAACGCGGCATGACTCGCGTTCCTGCTGCCGGGTTCATCTCAGAGAAAGGAATGAAAAGTGTCACTGATCTACTGGACGAGTACAGGAGGTTGACCTCATTCTGTGCGCCTCCTAAGATTGCACGACGGGAGCGGGTTAAGGTGCATGCTGGCAAGCGGAACTCAGCTCGGCCCATACGAGATCATCGAACCGCTCGGCGCTGGGGGAATGGGAGAGGTTTACCGCGCTCACGATAGCAGCCTGGGCCGGGAAGTAGCGGTCAAGATTCTTCCGGCTGCGGTCACCCAGAATCCCGAGCATGCGGCCCGCTTTGAACGCCAAGCTAGGATCCTCGCCTCACTGAACCATCCCAATATTGCCGCCATCCACGGGCTGGAAGACG
>Ga0209056_10009104_pt1 | contig 10157 bp, 3 predicted proteins | sample GraSoiAngelo_114_FD_185876 | JGI IMG/M metagenome (GOLD analysis project Ga0209056, IMG submission 185876) | Grasslands soil microbial communities from the Angelo Coastal Reserve, California, USA - 14_0903_13_40cm (SPAdes) (version 2) | ecosystem: Environmental > Terrestrial > Soil > Grasslands ...
GCCAGGTGCTGATCCAGGAGAACGGCGCGAGCGGGGTCGTGAAGGCGTTCAGCCCTGCCGGGCCGCAGGTCGCGGGAACGGAGAGGAGGCAGTCGTCGGTGAAGTTGATGCTGCGCCGCCCCGCCGCCGCCGCGGTCAGAGTGTGGACGCCGAAGGGGTGGGTGATCGTGTAGGTGCCGGCGGCCGGCGTGTCGATCCGGAAGCGCACGCGGCTGAAGACCACCTGATCGCCCGGGATCACTGCCGCGGCGCCGAACGTGCCCGTGATGGCGAACACGACGAGCCCCCTCCCGCCGCCCGGCATCGTCACGTCCGCGGTCACGAACGTGTAGAGGTGCTCATCGAAGAAGTTGCCCGTGGCGATGTCGAGGGGCTCGGACGGGTGCGGCAAAGAAGGCAGGCCGCACAGCGGGTTCGCCGGATCGAGGCACAGCCCCAGCCCGAGGCCGTTCTGATCGACGTAGTACGCGGGATATCCGAACGTGGCTTCGCTGATGGGGCCGAAGCTGGCCAGCCCCTGGTGGGGGCACGACTGCGCCTGGGCCGTCACCCGCAACCCCAGCAGCAGGGCGAGGATGCTCATCAGCGCGACGCTCTGTAGGGTCCTCATGTCCGTCTCCCTTCCTTACGGCGCGACCTGGACGACCATGGCGGGCCGCCGCAGGCTGCCCTCGCGGGAATTGTAGATCGCGCTGTCGGTGGACGATGTGTCGAGCGCGAAGCAGTACGTGCCGTCGCCCGGGATGGCGGCGGTGACGTCGAAGTCGACGGTCTGCCCCTGCGCCACGGCGCCGAGCGTGCCGAGCGCCGGCCCATCTATCGCAGGCTGTGTGTTCCAGGTGATGGTGCGCTCGTTCCAGCCGCATCCCGTGAGTGCGTGCAGCGTGCCGCCCGCGACGCTCTGCGCATTGGTCACCTTCGCGACCTGCAGCTGCAGGTGCGCCGAGGAGACCCGGCGCGTGCCGACGCCGGTGACGCTCACCCGGAGGAGGACACGCTGTACGCCTGCGCCACCGGGCGCCGACGGCGAGCCGTTGTCCGCGGCGAGCAGCGTCTTCGTGCCGAAGTTCGTGGTCGGCTTGTCCGACTGGACGTAGGTGTCGGCCACCACGGCCGCGACCGGGGCGATCGCGGGCAGCGTCGTGCTCGTGGTGGTCGACGTCGTGGTCGTCGTCGGGCCGGCCCCGCAGGGGCAGGCGGCCGTGACGGCGACCTCGGGCCTCCCGACCGTTGCCTCGCGGGAGTTGTAGAGGGCGCTGTCGGTCGAGAGGGTGTCGAGTGCGAAGCAGTACACGCCGTCGCCGTGGATGGCGCTGGTCACGTCGAAGTCGACGGCTTGGCCCTGCGCCACCGCGCCCGCCGTCGCGAGCACGGGCCCATCGATGGCGGGCTGCGTCTGCCAGGTCACGGTGCGCTCGTTCCACCCGCAGTCCGTGATCGGATGGATGCGGCCGCCCGAGCCGCTCTGGGCGTTGGTCACCTTTGCCACCTGCAGCCGCACGCGGGCGCTCGTCACCTGGCGGGTGCCGACGCCGCTCACGCGCACGCGGAAGAAGGCGCGCTGGACGGTGGGGCCGGCGTCGGCGGCGGCGAGCTTGCTCGTCCCGAAGTTGGTGCCGGGGCTGCTCGACGATACGTAGGTGTCCGCCTCGACCACGGCCACCGGCACTCCCGTGGGGCAGATGAGCGGCGGGCCGCCGACGCACGTTCCCCCCGAGCAGGTGTCGGCGGTGGTGCAGGCATTATTGTCGTCACAGGGCGCGGTATTCGGGGCGTGCACGCAGCCCGTGGCCGGGTCGCACGAGTCCGTGGTGCAGACGTTCCCGTCGTCGCAGCTGCGTGCCGGCCCACCCGTGCACCGTCCATTCGAGCAGGCGTCGCCCGTGGTGCAGGCGTTGCCGTCGTCGCAGGCGAAAGTGTTCGCCACATGCATGCACCCCACGGCTGGATCGCAGGAATCGGTCGTGCACACGTTGCCGTCGTCGCAGGCGAGCGGCGGTCCACCGTGGCACGCGCCGTCCAGACACGTGTCGCGCGTCGTGCACGGATTCCCATCGTCGCACGCGGCCGTGTTGGGCGTCATGACGCAGTCGCCGGTCGCCGGGTCGCAGGAGTCGTCGGTGCAGACGTTGCCGTCATCGCAATGTCGCGACTGGCCCATGCACTTGCCGCCGCCGCAGACGTCCCCCGTCGTGCAGGCATTGCCGTCGTCGCACGGGGCCGTATTCGGTGTATGGACGCAGCCGCTGCCCCGGTCGCACGAGTCGTCGGTGCAGGGGTTGTCGTCCTCGCAGTCGAGCGGCGGCCCGCCCACACAGGCGCCCGCTGCGCAGATGTCGGCGGTGGTGCAGGCGTTGGCGTCCTGGCACGGGTTCGTATTGAAGCCGACGACCTGGCACGTACCGGTGCCGTTGCAGGTGCCGTCGTCGGTGCAGACGTTGGCGTCATTGCAGGCGCAGCCGCCCTGCTCGAAGAAGCAAATCGCCGAGCAGCAGTCGCCGCTCACGGTGTTGCCGTCGTCGCACTCCTCGCCGGCGTCGAGGACGCCGTTGCCGCAGAGGGCGCCCACCGCCAGCCCCCCACTGCCCTCGCCGAACTTGGCGCCGGTCATCTGTGCGCGCAGGAAGGCGACGATGTCGTCCTGCGAGGGGGAATCGAGCGCCTCGAATTCTTGCGCCGCGGCGACTGCCTCCGAGTAGCCGGCATTGTCCTGGACGGCCAGGTCGTACACGAGCGGCAGCGCATTCGGATTGTCGAAGAGCAGCTCGAGCGCGACCGTCCCGCCCGCCGGGATCGGCACCTTGATGAGCCAGAAGGCACCTTGCCGCGAGCCGCCTCCGGGTCCACTGCCGTCGGCATTGAGGGCGTGAACGCCGCTGGTGATCGCACCGGTGAGCACGACCCGGATCGGTGCGTCCGGGCTGGCGGCGATCGCATCCGCGGAAGTGTTGGTGAGCGTGACGGTCTGGCTGCTGACCGTCGACGCCCCGGCCGGCACATCCGCTTGCGGGCCGAAATCCACCGTCACGCTGTCGAGCGACACGCCGCCGTGGGCGCGGATGACGGCGCGCAGGTCGGAGCCGAGACTGCCGTCCCTCGGGTAGGGGAAGACGCTCCCGGCGTCCCACAATTCGGCGGTCTTGGCGCGATCGGTGTTGTTGCTGAAGAGCCGGGACCCCATCTTGTGGAGCTTGAAGTCGCCCCAGGTGCGGAGACCCGGCTGTCCCACGAACGACGCGAGGCCTTCGGCGACGTCGTCCGCATCGGACACGTGGTGCGAGATGCGAAGGGGCAGGCTGACGTTCGTCTGCGGGTTCGAAAGCACGAATTCCGTGTGCTCGAGCGGATGGAACGGCGTGTGGCACGACGCGCAGGCGGCGCCGCCGTCGTCGATCGAGCGGCGGAAGAGGCGCTTTCCGCTCTCGACGGATTCATGCGTCACGCGGATCAGCGGCAGGAAGTCGTCGGGTGCCTGGTCGGGCGCGGGCAGGCTCATGAAGAATGCGGTTTCCGCGGTCACCTCGCCGACGCTCAGCTCGTTGGTGACGCCGTCGCCGTCGAGGTCGCATGCCATCGCCTCGGCCAGCGAGACGGCGCCGTTCCCGTTGGTGTCGCACCGCGCCAGCGCGCTGGCCTGCGAACGGACGAACTCGGCCGACTGGATGCCGAAGAAGGTGTTGGAGACGTTGTTGAGCGTCGTACGGATCGAGGCGAGGTGGCCCAGTGACCCGTGCGCGAAGGTCACGTTCTCGCCCCGTGCCTTCTTTTCCTTCACGAGCTCCTCGGCGCCGCCGGAGCCCCACAACGAACCCGCGTTGATCCTGACTCCTCCGGGCAGCTCCCGCGTGTAGAGCCCTCGCGCGGCCGCCCCGGCGGTCGGCTGCGAATGGCAGGCGAAGCAACGCGTGACGTCCTTCTGGTTAGCTCCCTGCTCGGGCTTCCAGACGAGCTCGAAGAGCGCGCGGCCGACGACGGCGAGACGGTCCTGGTATGACCGCCCGCACGGGCCCCAATCGGCCGAGAGCAGTCCCGCTTGAATCAGGTGGGTGAAATTGTCCTCGATCGCCGGCGGCAGGAGAGGAGGAGTATTGTTGAGCCGCGCCGCATCAAGCTCCGCCTGATCGATGCGAATGATGTCTCCCGTGGTATTCGGGCCGGAGGAATTGACCGCGAAGGGGTCGGTGAGGATCAGCGGAATCACGTTCCCCTTGCCGTCGGGATCGATGGGCGGGAAGGCGTTGTTGGCAGGAACGACGGGCGCGACCGGCGCGCCGCCCAGATCCACTTCGGTGATGAGAAACGTCCGCGGCTTGGTGAAGGTCTTTTCTGGGATATCGAACTGGAACGGTTTGCTCAGGTTGAAGCGGCCGCCGTCGTTCAGCAGCAGGGCGAAGGCGTCCTCGGGCGGGATCGGCACGCCGTCGACCGCGACCGCGGGACAGTCGAGGCGAATCCCCGACGACGTGATCGGAAAGCCGCTGCTCTTCACGTCCGCGGCTGACCGGATGGTCGTCACGTCGAAGCCGTCCGACACATGGACCGTCCAGACCTCCCAGATCGAGCTGTAGAAGGGTTTGCCCGGCGCGCGCGACGCGACGAGGTGCGGCGCGCCGAGGACGTTCCCGGCGGAGTCCTCGAACTTGAACAGGATCTGAGGATTGAACGGCCCATCCTCGATGTCGTAGGGCACGATGTTGACGAGGTGCCCTTCCCAGAGAGCCTCCTCCACCGGCGAGGAGCCGGGGTCGATGGTCGACCCTACGGGGACCACGGGACAGTTGAGGAAGATGTTGGTCTGAACGTTGGCCCGCATCAGCGGGGATGCCAGCAGCTTCGCCTCGGAGTCCAGGCGCGTGGCGGGATCCGTCGGGTCGTACGAGGAGTCGACGGTGACCGCGTGCATCTCCCAGATGGGGCTGAACAGGCGGGCGGTGAGATCGTCCACGTCGACGCCAGGACCAGCGGCGTTCTTGGGGACCGCCTCCAGGATGGGCGGCTGCGCGATGCGCAGGCCGGTGGTCGCGTCGAAGAGCACGTATAGATCCGCGTGCCCGTCGCCGTTGGACTGCGACTGACCGTTCACGCGCGGCGGGAAGCGCATCGTGACGACCTTGCCGTCCGCAAACACGTCGAAGTTCACGAGGTGAACCGGACCGTCGGGGATGGGCTCGAGCCGGGGATCGCCCGCGAACGGCCGTCCGACGTCCGGCAGGCTCGGCACCTGGGCGTCCGAGGTCCCGAGATCGGCGAGGATGATGCTCATCGCGAGGACGAGGGCCGCTGCGTGGGCATCCTTGAGCACAACGAGTAGACCGCGAGCGCGTTGCATCGACGTAAGAGGTAACACGGTGGTGATACGGGATCAACCCGCAGAGCTTGTGAAGTAGCATGCTAATTATTGCAGGTCTCGCCGCCGGCTGCGAGATCGCGGCAGGCCACGCAGTATGCTGCGCGAGAGAGCCGCAACGTCTTGCGGCGACGTCGCCTGCCGTGGTTGGGGTGCGAATCGCTCGGCGAGAGAGCGTGGTCCCGACGTGCCGGTGCCTGCATGGTCGTGCTACTTCACGGCATACGCACTGGCTTTGCCGACTGCGAATGCGCTGAGTCGTCGGCGAAGACCACGAGGGTCGTGCCGCTTCCGGGTGGGCGTCCAGCGAGGATCGCGCAAGCGCTATGCGGCCCCCAAAGCAGACTCCAGGCCATGTTGGGAGTCTCCATACTCATGCTTCGGGATTTCCCGGATTTGGAACTCTCGCGCCTCCTCGCAAGCGGTGACGGACTCGCATCCTGCTGCGCGGAATTCCCAATGGTCCCTTGGGTAATTGCGAATTTACGGGGCAATCGCTTCCGACTAAGACACGGCGCATCCGAGGCGGTCGCGAAGACACCGTCTTGGATGGGGGAAAAGGATGGGGAAGCTGATGCCCGCGCCGTAAATTCTCTCAATGAGCGGACGACGAAGATCTGATCCATCACGGCGTTTACGTTGCGGGAACGCAACAAGGAGAGAACTGAACATGAAACCGATAGCGAGATACGTGACTGGCCTCGTGGCGCTGCTGTGCGCGGGAGTCGCCGGCAACGCCCGGGCGCAGGTGTGCACCAACGGCCCCTTGCCGGAGGTCAGCGCCGCCATCATCCCCGCGAACGGCTTCCCACTGTACTACGTGGACGCCAACGGGCTGGCGCTGCAGCCGTGCCTCAACCTGGCAGGCTGCGGGGCGCTGGCAGGCACCCTTCCCAACCCGCTGGCGCCGATCTCCTTCCCGGCCAATTTCCCGCCGGAGTCCTTTTATGCCCGGGCGGTTGCGAAGCTGACGGCCGGCACGGTCAGCGGGCTCTACACCGCGGCCCTCGAAGGGACCTTCTTCAACGGCGTGGTCGCGGCGGGGAACCAGATGGTCTTCACTCGCGTCCGCACCCGCGTCGCGGGTCTTCAGGCCGGTGGGGTCTACACTGTGACCCACCCGTACGGAGTGAAGACGCTCACGGCCGACGCCTTGGGCGTGATCAACGACACTGTGACGGTCGGCGCGGTGCCGATCGGGCTCGTGCCGACGGCGTTCTCGCTCGCGCTCGCGGGGCCGGTCGGGCCGGCCTTCCTCACGTGGGATACGGCTCCGCCCGCCGGCTTCATCGGTGATGGGCTCACTCCCCACACCATCACCGGGAGCCCCTGCGGCACCAACTTCTTCCGGGTGGAGGGACCAACCCTGCCGATCGGCGGCGTGCAGACACCCCTCTTCGTCATCACCGGCCAGACGATCGACGTCTGCGGCAACGGGGTCCTCGACGTGGGCGAGCAGTGCGACGATGGCAACAAGCTGGCCGGCGACTGCTGCTCGCCGACGTGCACGTTCGAGCCGCTCGGCTCGCCCTGCACCGCCGCCAGCGTCTGCACCAACAACGCCTGCAACGGCGCCGGGACGTGTGGGTTCGTGAGCTTCAACGCGATCCCCTGCACCGACGGCAACGTCTGCACGGCCGGCGACACGTGCACCCTCGGCGCTTGCATCGGCACCCCGCTGAACTGCGACGACGCCAACGTCTGCACGACCGACTTCTGCACGCCGCCCGCGGTCGGCTGCGTGCACCTGAACGACGCGCTGGCATGCGACGACGGCAAAGCCGCCACCACAGGCGACAGCTGCTCAGGCGGCAAGTGCATGGGCTTCATCAGCGATGCGAAGCTCACCCTGACCGCCGGCGAGAACCCGAGCCTGGCGGGCTTCACGGCAGTGGGCGACGCCCGCACGGATGGCACCAGCACCCGGGTGAGCCTCACCAACATGGATCCTGCCCGCTACCCGGTGGGGTGTGCCGGTGTGACCGTCAAGGTGGGCGCCATCTCCGGCACGGCGTCGGTGACCCCGTTCGCCGCCCAGGCCGTCCCGCTCGTACGGGCGACGGCGGTCAACTTCCTGGTACCGGGCACGGTGCCCGCCGGCAGCGCGGTCGACTTCCGGGTGAGCTGCACGGTCGGCGCGGTCGTGCACTCGACGCGCTGGTCTGGCGTCCTGGCCAACGCTCCCGCCCCGCCCCCCGCTCCCTGCACACCGACGACTTGCGCTGCCCAGGGAAAGAACTGCGGCACGATTCCCGACGGCTGCGGGGGCACGCTCACCTGCGGTGTCTGCACCGCACCGCAGACCTGTGGCGGCGGTGGCGTCGCGAACGTCTGCGGCGTCGGGGCCCCTGCTCCCGCGACCGCGCTGCTCACCCTGACTGCCACCGGCCGCGCCGGCGAGACGGTCTCATCCACCCCGGCCGGCCTGAGCGTGCCCGTCGGGTTCACCGGCTCCGCCACCTTCCCCGTCGGGACCAGCATCACCCTTGGGGTGACCAACGGCCGGTCCGTGATCTGGTCGGGGGTGTGCAGCAGCGGCGGCGCCAAGACCCCCACCTGCACCTTCATCCTGAACGCTGCGGGCTCCGAGACCGCGAGCGTCCAGTAGGCACGGGCGGCCCCTCGACTCGGGCCGTCCATGACGGACGGCCCGGGCTGAGGGGCGAATCACAGCACCAAGCGGTTCGGAATCAAGAGGAAACGTCAACTCAACGAGACAACAAAAACGCAACACGAACCTGCGAAGCCGGCCCGCCAGGGGGGGCGCCGGGGGAGCAAAGAGGGGAAGAAGGATGCAACGATTCACAGCAACTGTAGCGAGCCTGGTCATGCTGCTCGGCGTGGCGAATTACGCGACCGCAGCGATGGGAATTCCCGGCGGGCTGCCGCCCGCGCCCGTCGCGTGTACGATCCCGCTCGCGGGTTTCGGCCCGATCGACCCCGCGAACGGGTTCCCGACCTATTATCAGGACTCGACGGCGCTCGCGCTGGCACCCTGCCTGGACGCCGTCTGCGGTGGCCCCGCGTTCCTCGGCACCCTGCCGAATCCCGCTCTCCCGGTCTCCTTCCCGAATAACTTCCCGGTGGAGATGTTCTATTCCCGGGCGATCGCGAAGACGACGGTCGGTGCCGTCAGCGTGCTCTACACCGCGGCCGTCGAAGGGACCTTCCTGAACGGCGTGGTCGCGGCGGGGAACCAGATGGTCTTCAGTCGCATCCGCGTCCGCGTCGCAGGTCTTCAGCCCGGTGGTCTCTATACCGTGACGCATCCCTACGGGGTGAAGACGTTCACGGCGGACGGCTTCGGCGTGATCAACGACACGGTGACGATCGGCGCGGTGCCGATCGGGCTCGTGCCGACGGCGTTCTCGCTCGCGCTCACTGGCCCGGTCGGACCGTTCCTGCGCTTCGCGACCGGTCCGGTGCCGCCACCCGCGGGCACGATCGGCAACCCGGCTTCGCCCCAGACCGTGACCGGCAGCAACTGTGGCCAGAACTTCGTCCGCGTCGCCGGCCCCGGACTGCCGATCGGCGGCATCTCGACGAACCTGTTCTCCACGATCATCGGGAAGGTCGCGCAGACCTGCGGCAACGGCATCCTCGACCTCGGCGAGCAGTGCGACGACGGCGCGGCCACCGGGACGCCCGCGTCCTGCTGCTCGGCAACGTGTAAGTTCAAGGCGGCGGGGAGCCCGTGCGCCAACGCCAATCCGTGCATGACAGCCACCTGCAACGGCGCCGACGTGTGCGTGGCCACACCGAACATGGCGCCGTGCAACGACGGCAATGCCTGCACCGCCCCGGACGTGTGCACGGCCGGCGTCTGCGTCGGAGGGCCGGCGCTCGGCTGCAACGACGGCAACGTGTGTACGACCGACACGTGCGCCCCGGCGACCGGCTGCGTGCACACGCCGAACACCCTGGCCTGCAACGACGGCAATCCCTGCACCTCCGGCGACGCGTGCGCCGCCGGGGCGTGCGTCGGCACCCCCATTCCCGGCTGCACCTGCACGCCCACGACCTGCGCGGCCCAGGGGAAGAACTGCGGCACGATCCTCAACGGCTGCGGCGGCACGCTCACCTGCGGCACCTGCACCGCCCCGCAGATCTGCGGCGGGGGCGGCGTCGCGAACGTCTGCGGCCCGACGCTCACCGTGACTGCCACCGGGCGCGCCGGCGAGACCGTCCTCTCTACCCCGGCTGGCGTAAGCGTCCCGGTCGGGACCACCGGCACGGCCGCCTTCGCCCCAGGGACCAGCATCACCCTCAGCGTCACCAACGGCCGGTCCGTGATCTGGTCGGGCGCGTGCAGCAGCGGCGCGAACAAGACCCCGACCTGCACCTTCACCTTGAACGCCGACGCCTCCGAGACGGCGAACGTCCAGTAGGCACCGGCAGCGCCCCGCCTGTCGCGAGGCGTGAGTATCTGGCGAAGCGAATGAGTACCAAGTGCGCGGGAGGCCGGGGGCGGAAGCCCTCCGGCCTCCCCGTGCGTTCGGTATCCGCTCCGCTCCGTCCGCAAGCCCGCCCACCCGGGCGGCGTGCGCCTTGTGCGCCGCCTTCAGCTCGCTCGCCGAGCGGCCGCCCGAGGCTTCGCGTCTCCCGCAATTTGGGACTGTCCCCATCGACGTTCGCGATCTCCCGAGTTGATCGTCGTCGAACCCCGAACGCGGCTCGATCGGCTCGCGGGTAATTGCGAATTTACAGGTTGCTTGGCCGTTTGCTACTGCTATCCCCACGGACGATGCGCTGCATCACGAATCAGGTCGGACCAAAAACTCGTCAAGGCGGGACCCAGTAAGGTCACGTC
>Ga0209056_10009110_pt1 | contig 10154 bp, 17 predicted proteins | sample GraSoiAngelo_114_FD_185876 | JGI IMG/M metagenome (GOLD analysis project Ga0209056, IMG submission 185876) | Grasslands soil microbial communities from the Angelo Coastal Reserve, California, USA - 14_0903_13_40cm (SPAdes) (version 2) | ecosystem: Environmental > Terrestrial > Soil > Grasslands...
AAGAGGTTGAGGGAAACTAGCGCGCAGTCGCCGGAGGACAACGCTTGGTAATGGATGCACTCAGAAGCGGGTTGTGAGTGCTCCCGCGAAAACTTAACCTGCCGTTAACCTTCGTGCGGTATGCTGCATCCTCAATGAGGTGGTACAACGCCCTTCGGGGCAGCCGGAGGCTCGCACGAATAGACGGCGTGCGGGCCTTTCGGTTTTTCCTCCGTCACTGCACCGATTTTGCACAAGCGAGGATCGATCCGTCTACAACAGACAGTACGACCGGGCTGTCGGGAACCTTTTTGTCGTGGGTTTCGTACCTAAATATGTGAATGACGAGGTGAAGCAAGGGAGCTAACGTTGGGCTGGCCTCGGCGTCCAATAGGCTAAAGAGGAGAGGTGGATTATGGATGCAAAATATAACTACATCATAGACAGCATGCGGTGGCGGATCATCCTCAACCTGGTCGGATTTGGACTGTGGCTGGCAGCGAGCGCGGCCTTGCTGCGCCTGGCCTCGTAGGTGCGGGGCAAACTCGTCACTTCGTCGCGGGCGTTCTACTTCAGTTGAAAGCGTTCAGTCAGCTCATAATCATTGCGGAGGTCGCCCCTGAGTAGGAACCTCGACTGTGTGGTGATTTCCAGGAACGTCTGGCCGGTGGGAGTTCTGATTAGGTGCCCCTGCATGTAAGCGGTCTTGAACGTGAAATTAATGGTCACCTGGAACCCGATGGCCGTTGACGAACTGACACTGCTGCTGAACCGGAAAGCAGGATGCATCCCCCAATCGCAGAATGTCGGTGAACAGAAGCCATAAGGATGAACCTCGAAATCGCCGCTCACATCGGTGATGACGACCTTAGCCAAGCCCCCGGTAGTTTTGGTGTTTACCCAAGTACCGAGAAGCGGTGAAGCGTTGGTCGGTTGCTTCGCTTCCACGGGGCTGCTTCCGAGGCCAGTAAGCAGAACAACGAGGGCAATAGCAGACGCGAGGCGTCCAAGGCGCAGTTTGCGAACAGACCTTTTCATTTCTTCCTCCCTTGTCGGAGATTCGCTGAGGGGCGTGCGGCAAGCTCGTTTCATGGTTTTTACGTCCTATCAGTATTGCCTGCTTGAGTACAAGCAAGGTTCCTGCATCGAAAGCCCGCCGACCTTGCGCGTAAGGAGGGGCCAACGCGAAGGAATGGTTCATTGAGATCAGGTCGGCTAGAGTTTTCACGATATTTCCTCGTGGCACGCGATCTACGGGGACGGCGTGGCAGGAACGTTAGCCCTCATTTAGCAAATGGGATGCCACACGAGTCTTGCTGGGATCGACCCGTAGATATCATCGTGCGCTTCTGCTGAAACGTTGATTCGATTCGCGAAAAGAGCCCCTTTCATTAGTACCCAGCAACGGCACCCTCACAGTTATCCAAGTGTTGACTATCCGAGTGGATAGTTCCCTATCCTTCTGGATAGATCATTCAGCGTCTTGTAAGGGTGTGCGGCCTCGGCGCTCGCTTCGATGCTCGGATTGGGCAGAGGGAACTTACTTAGAAGAAAATGCCCCGCACCCGGTCGGGGAATTGGGAGGCTGGTCAGCGGATGCGGCACCGTTCCCCGGTTCCCACCGTAAGTTGCGCTTGCGCAGTAGGAGGGCCGCCATGCCCGCACAAAACTGGCGAGAAGTCTACGAACTAGCTTTGCTCGAACTGGACACCAGTAAACTTCCTGGACGAGTCGAAGCCGCACTCCGAGCCATTCAACAACGTTCGTTGCAAAAGAAGCAAACTCTCAGCCGGAAAGAACGCGAGGAGATTGGTGACGCTTTAAGAGCGCTGGTCGAGGTCATGCGGCGGCGAGTGGCGTAAGCAAGCAAACCGTGCTTTCAGTCGTCCGTATCTTGACTTTCCCAAGGCTGTTAACCATATAATTAATACACCGAAAGATAGCAGCTAGGCCCCGCAATTCCCCCGAGCAGGCCGGGTGCAACGTGGAGGGGGGCAGCCCTCCCCTGCCGTGCGGGGCCTCTTTTGCCAGGGCCACGAAAGTGCCATTGTGTGGTCTTTGCGATGCCGATATAAAAATGCGGCGCACGAATTGTCGTGGATCGGAGATGATGTGGGGCAGGCTAATCGGCATGCCCCACTTTTTTAGTGACCAGGAATGGGGTGGTACTGAGTATCGGAGTTTATTAGTTTGCGAGGGGCGACCCCGCCCGTTCGATTGCCGTACCTGTCTAGCTATCCTTTGCCGAGCGAGTTGGCACTACAATACCGGCGTCCATATAACAATCCAGCGAGAATCTCGTATGATCTCTTGTACTCAAATCCGAAAAGTTCGGCCCAATATTTGGCTTCTTTCACTCCGTACATTCTTACAAGGAGTAGGAACATGTCCTCAGGTGGAACTGGCTCTGAAATTGAGGCAGACGACGCCAACGACCTGTTGCATAAACTAATTACCGAATCCACAAAGGTGCAAGTGGCATTCGTAAGCATGGGCGGCATATCCCTATTTATGCAAGGAGTGCTTAAGGCGCACTCCGATGGGAAAGTATGCGTCGCCGCCAGTTGGGAATTTTGTTCACCGCAGTTCATCTTCTCCCCGCGACTAGCCGTATCGCGCAAGTACGCGGACAAGCGCGCCTTTCCTCCACCATCGCGGCGTTTAGAGGAAGCTGGCGCCCCAAGCGTCGAATCAGGTTTGTGCTTCGTTTTTGAAGATGGCTCACAACTCGTCTTGTTTGAAATAGGCGATCCATCCTAGTCACTTGCTGCCGTCCCGCTGCTATCTACTCTTAGTCAAGTGGATGACAAGACACGCAAATATCTTTCTGATCTCATAGAGACCGTTGAATACCTTTGGCTTGAGGGCAAGGCCGCTCAACATCTCTTGGAGCAATATCAGGTGCCGCGTTGGTTCGAGCTGATTCGGGAATACTGCGAGCGCCCGGAATCGAAAGCCCAAGCCCGGCTGCACTTCGATCTAGCCCGCAAACTAATTCAGCAAGCTCAGGCGGACTCAAAGGTTCTTGAATCGCTCGAATCAGCTCTTCGCACACCCGAGAGACCAAAGAACTAGCGTCGTCCATTCGTTCTGCTGACCGCCGCTGGGCCATGCGCCGAGTCCGGGAATCAGAGAAAACTTATGTAAGCTAGGGCAGCAAAATGGAAGGGCCGGGCGTAGTGGCAGCTAGGATGGCTGATTCAGCAGAGGGAACTTAGTCAGAAAAAATGCCCCGCACCTAGGAAGAGATGCGGAGCTGTGCGCCTTGCTACTGCTTGTCGTACACTGCGGTGCTTTTGAATTTCTTGCCCTGCGGATCGGTTCCGCTGGTAGTGACGGTGCGGCTCTTGCCATCGGCAGATACGACAACCCGACCGCTAATGGTGACCTTGCCACCTTTCTTAACGTTGAACCCCAGGGTATGGTCGTCAATCTTCGTGTACGACCGCATGTCTGAATTCGGATTGCCTGTGACGGGGTAGTCTTTGCCGTCGAACTTGCCCGTCCACTCATCGTGCGTCGGCTTGCCGTCGTTGCCGATGCCATCTACGGTAATTTTCACGTTGTCACCTGCTGCCTCATAGACAACTGTGTTGTTCTTCGGCGCGTTCGGGGCCATCTTCGATTTGGCCTCGTTCAGCTTCCAAGTGCCCATAAATACGTCCTGGGCGAAGCACACCGCCACTGATACGAAGCACAGTGCCAAAGTTAATACAATCGTTTTTGCTTTCATTACCCCCTCCTGACACGGGGCATTCTAGTGCTGCGTCGCGCATTCAGCAACTCGCAATCAACTACTTTTTTCGGGCCGCACACCGGGGCCTTGGCCTGTAGTCTGAGCGCCCGCAAGAGCCACAGCACCATCGAAATGACGGCACTTGCTGACACAATCTGGCCATTTTTTTCAGACTTCGCTCCCGGCTCTGGGTCGCAGGCAGGAGCGAGGTCGTCTTAACTGCTCGTCATGATTTTGTGGAAAAGATTTCGTGTGTGCAAAATCGAAAATTGGAGGAACAGACTCAGGAGCTTACAAGCTAGTTGCATGTCCTGAGTGTCAGTATTCTAATCTTTTCACCCGCCCTCCCTCCAAAACTGAAAACACTCCAGCCAAGAAAGGAGTGTAATGCTCGACCTCCCCCTGAAACTGTGGAGAGACGAAGCAGGTCAGGACATCGCGGAATATGCGGTGATGCTGGCTGTAATCTTGGTGCTCGTTGTCGGCACGATTCGTCTGGTCGGCAGCAACGCCAATAATGCGTTCTCCTCCGTCGCAAGCACGATCCAATAAAAACTCTTATCAAAGCGGGTCTCATTCACACGCGGGTGAGACCTTTTTTCTTCTGTCCAGAAAACGGACAACAGGGATTGCCTCCGTAGTGCTGGTTCTAATTCTCCTCGGGCATTTTCTTACAGACTATGACCATCTGTCCGGTCTTTGAATCAATCTTGGTCGTAACAGGTAGGCAACGGCAAGACACGGTATTCGCATTCTCCTCCCTCGTCACTACACAGTGCTCAATAAGCTCTGCATTCGGCGGCGGAGTTTGACTGCGAATCACCCGAGTTGGGGCTGGAGGCGTCGCAACGGGTCTCGGTTTGGATGCACAGCCCAAGGCCAATATAAGAGATATAGGCCACGCTCTTCTCATACGGGGATTATGCCGATATTTGCCGTAAATACTCTTGTTACGAACGTCACGAACAAGTTCTTTTGAAGTGTTCGAGCGCCAACAAATGGGCGGCATTTTTGGCCCTTGATTTTGGAGCAGAAGGTGCTGAGAATGGGCGCTCCGAAAGATTTGCCTTGCGCTGTTGCCAGCGAACGGCGGAGGGCAAAATGGAAGGTGAAAAGCGAGAGCGTTGGATGCGGCTCTGCGTGGAAGCGGCTGACGGGCGAGACTCGAACCGCTTGCTCGACTTAATCTCTGAAATCAACCGTCTGCTGCATGAAAAAGAGATGCGACTCAGAAATGTGCGGCGGGAGGCAAGCAGGTACGTTATCGAAGCTGCTGAGAAAAAGGCATCCTAGCCGTGCAGGAATCGCGGGGGAGATCACCGCATCAGCAGCACGGCAATGACGCATAGCCCGCCCGCCAGTGCCCACTTAATTGAGCTGCCGAGTCTGATTTTCTGCCAACGATTGGGTTCGGGGCGCTGTTCAAACAGTTTTCGGAACTCCTCATAGGGCATTTTCCCCTTCTTCTCTCCGTACACTAATCGGGATTCTGTCAATAGTGCTGGTTTGACCGATGGATCACGCCGCGCCACTGAGGTTTGGTTCCACGGCAATTTCCCATTCCTCAAGCAGCCACTCCGGTATGTAGCAGCGGTTTCTGTTGCACTCACACCAGCGACGAAGCTCTCCTGAGTCGGCGCAAGTTTCTCTCGTGAGTCCCAGTCTCCGAACTTCCCGTTCAAACTCAGTAACGATAGCAGGAACGGTTCCACCGGGCCGACCCCAGTTTGGATTTCCGCGTCTGCGAGTCATGGCTGGAAGAGATGTTCCCAGGACCACAACATGATACTCCGCCCGGCTTGATTCCGCAGTTACGCTTTCAAAACACACCCGGTGTCGATTCTGTTCCGCCTGCTGAATTGAGCATCCGTTTTCCGTGTACGTCGCGGTTGGCAGGAATCATGAGCTTTCCACAGCCTCTGTGCACTTGCACCTGTAGACTTCCCGGACCTACAATTTCGACCGTGGGAAACACGCTTCAAATCGAACGATTGGGCAACGTTAAGGGTCAGAGCGTGCTTTGTCTTAAAGGGCCGCTGACCATGGAGAATGTCTCACTGTTTCAGGGTGCAATCCGGCGCGAGGAAAGCTTCTCAACTGTGATTCTCGACTTGAGTGATGTTCCCTATATTGATTCAACCGCTTTGGGAGCACTCGTCTCTGCCTATGTTTCTCGTCAGAAGCTAGGAAGACGAGTAGTGCTCTCCGGCGCAAGCGAGCGAGTGTCGAAAATGCTCAAAATCACTAGCGTAGAATCGCTTTTCCTCACGTTCCCGACGCTAGAAGATGCAATAGGCGGTCTCACGCAGGCTGGCACAGCCTAGTCAAAAAGGCGATGCTTGCGCCCCACTCCACGCTGTTGTCCGGCATCTTTTTCAACTCCACTGAACAATTTCGAGATGTCGTAAATTCGAGAGAGGTTCGCGCTTTGTTGCGGTTTTCCTTCGCAGGAGAACAGCTTGCCGCTCAGTTCGCAAATCCTTCCCATCACAGGTCAACAAATCGAATGCGAAAAAGCACGGCGGGTTTCCACGGCGGAATAGCAGATTTTTGAACTGCGGTCTGCCACGTCTATCGAGTGAGGCAAATTTCGCCGTCAATGACCGCTCTCACATTCGGCAGTGCAGCCGCGATTTGTTTTCCAAGCTCCGAGAACGAAGCGAACGGATGCCCGTTGCGTGAGAGCAACTGAGCACGGCCATGCTCGATCACGGCGAGAGAGCGATAGCCGTCATATTTCAATTCGAAAATCCAATCGGGATCATTGAATGCAGTGGGCCGCTTCAGGAGCGGCATTGGCAAGAATTGAAGGAGCTGCATCACAAAGAATCCAGAATAGCAGGGCACGGAGGCTCAATCCAGCGAGGGGGATTTTGGGTAGTGGGCTGTTTTGAAAATCTCGGCTCAGTTTGACTTCTTAACAGGTTTGTCTCCAGGTTCCGGACCGTCACCAAAAAGTGTTGCTACCCAGCCAGACGCTCCGCGGTACGACATGACACCTCCGGTATCGTGACGATGGCGAAATATCTGAACAATGGCGATAAGAGCCACGATAATGAGAAACAACAACCACGCTGCTACCCAGACGGTACGAACCCACGGGTGCTGTTCATCAAGAGCAATTGACCCAAGAAATAAGACCCAGAACACAATGCCAGGAATCCATCTTCGGTTCCACTTTGGCCACTTCATGCCGCTGCCTCAGTCATCGTCTGCTCCAATAATCCCACCAATTCCTCCAACCTCCAAACGTGATCTGCGATTCCAGCTTCCATCGCAGGTGTCGATGTTTTAGGAGCATCCTCCGACAAGATTACCGTCGTGTCTGTATTCTGTCTGCCGTCTTGCGACATAATTCTCGCCAGTTAAGGAGAATTTATGGATGTCTTGGATTCTATCTCGTGCGTATTTTTGTTCATGGCTGCTGGACCATTTCTTGAGAAATTGTTCTTAACGTCCGCGCCCCAGAACTATCTTCAGCGCCCCCGCAAAAAAGAATCAGCCCAAGACCGTAGCGCACTAGCAGGTTGCGGAAAAACTCGATGCGAAGCGTTAATCGCAAAAGACGATTCTATAAAAAGAGCTACCGCGATCCAGCGACGAAGATTGTGTCGGGATTCGCACTCAAGCAGCGGATGGACTCTCCTCGGCCGAGACGATGGCCGACTCACCGGTGGCAACGGGCGTCAGCAACGGCCAGCCTCGGCGCAACACATAGTCAAGCCACGCGCCGGCCATCTGCGAGGTGAGGACGGCCGCTAATACAAGTGTCGTGTAGGACTTTGGGCTGATGATCCCGGCTTCGAATGCCACGCTGGCCAGTACGATACCTGGTCCGCCGCGTGCGTTAGTCGTGATCGCGAGATTGATCAGATCTAACCCACGGAACCCTGCGAAACGCCCTGCCAGTGATACGGAAAGAATCTTGACGACACAACTTCCGACGATGAAGGCGGCCATCATCGACAACGACAAGCCGCGAACCAGGTCGAGTTTCAATCCCACAATCGCGAAGTACGCAGGAATAAAGAACGCGAACGATACCTTTCCTATGGTGTCGAGCGCCTCCGAGAACAATCCGCGCTTCTTGTGTACGACGGCGAAGCCGGCAAGAAAGGCGGCAAATGCCACGCTGACATCGAGTGCCCCAGCGACCACACAATATCCGAGAAGAACTGCAATCGTATAGGCCACCGGCGAGTGTTTCGCGATAACGTTGAACCGTGACTTATTAATCCGCTTCACCATCCGGGGAAGGATCGTCAGCCCCAGTCCGAAGAATCCGATCGTGCTGATCAAGTGAACCGCCATCTCCCGCGAGTTGAGCACGGTTTTGCCGGCCATTGCTGTCGCCACCGCCAGCGCCAGCCACAGCACGATGTCTTCCAGCACGGCGACGCCGAGAACTAGTCGTGCGAAGCGGGTGTGGAGTATCTTCAAGTCGGCGAAAATCTTCGAAACAACCGGAACCGACGTTACGGCGGCCCCGACGGCGAGAATGATGATCAGAGAAATGCGATTGCCGTTAGGACCGGCAAGCGCGGGGCCAATAAGCCACGGACCCAACACAAGCCCAAGGATGAATGGTATGCCCGTACCCACGATGGCCAGCCAACCCACTTCGCGGCGCTCTTCGCGAGTGAACAGTTGGCGGGTTTCCGCCCCAGACAGGAACATCAGTAGCAGCAAGCCGAGCCAGTAAACAAAATTCAAAATGTTTACCTGATGTTTCGTGGCTTCCATCAGCCTTGAGGCGAACGGCAATCGGCCGATTAGAGCCGGGCCCAGTACGATGCCGGCCAGGATTTCGCCGACCACCTTCGGCTGTCGGAGTTTCACGAAGAAATAGCCGAGCAACTGTGCCAACCCGACGAGAAGTAAGAGTATGAAGAGAATCGAAGTCAGATCGGAGTTCGACACGTATACCCTCCCGCAGCTTAGGATGCCTTCAGCGTGAGAGGGTTTGTCATGGAGGGTTCAGAAGCTGAACTGGGCGTCCGTATTTCTTAATAAGCCTCCTCAGTACCAGAAAACTCTCTTGTTTCCACATCGCAAGGTGATAAGAAGAAGTCATGCGGGGAAACGACGAACAGCAGTTGGATGTGTTCAGCTATATCAGCCCCGACGAGCGAGTGCCGCAGGATCACCCGCTGCGTTCGCTGCGGGTCATGACCGATGAGGCGTTACAGCAGCTGCGACCTCGGTTCAATAACTTGTACGCCAAGATTGGACGGCCATCGATTGCGCCGGAGAAGTTGTTGCGAGCATTCCTGCTGCAAGCGCTGTACTCGGTGCGCAGCGAACGGATGTTAATGGAACAGTTGGATTACAACCTGCTGTTTCGATGGTTCGTGGGTTTGAACCTGGATGATCCCATTTGGGATGTGACTGTGTTCACGAAGAACCGTGAGCGCCTGCTCGACGGGGACATTGCTGAGGCCTTCTTTCAAGCTGTGCTCCAGCAGGCACGAGAGAGGAATCTACTCTCGGACGAGCACTTCACAGTGGATGGAACGTTGCTGGAAGCCTGGGCGAGTGTGAAGAGTTTTCAGCGGAAGGACGGCAAGCCCTCAGCTCCACCCGACGATCCTGGCAATGCGATGGTGGACTTCCACGGGGAGAAGCGCTCAAACGAGACGCACGAATCAAAGACCGACCCAGACGCGAAGTTGGCACGCAAAGGTAAGGGCAAAGAAGCGAAACTGAGTTACAACGGGAATCTGCTGGTGGAGAACCGCAACGGACTGATCGTGAACACCGAGGTGTTCGAGGCCAACGGAACGGCAGAACGCGATGCGGCGCTGGTGATGCTGGAACAGATTCCGGGAACGAAGCAGGTGACCGAGGGTGGCGACAAGGCATACGACACGGCGGATTTCGTGGCCGAGTGCAGAAACTTAAAGGTCACGCCGCACGTGGCCCAAAACCTGGAGCGGCCAGGTGGGAGCGCGATTGATGCTCGCACGACGCAGCACCCCGGATATGCCATCAGTCAGAGAAAGAGGAAGCGCATTGAAGAGTGCTTCGGTTGGCTGAAGACGATCGCGCTGTTGCGGAAGGTTCGGCATCGTGGAATCTTCAAGGTGGGATGGGTTTTCACCTTCGCGGCAGCCGCTTATAACTTAGTCCGCCTGCGAAAGCTGTCCTTTCAGGCGGCGTAAGCCGAGTGGAAGTGTTGTTCGCGTGCCAGAAAAACGATCTGCGGGCCACCAGCGGACGCGGTCAAAGCTTCCCTGAGTCACAACATCACGAAACTACACGAAACTGGGAGAGGTTCTACGTCGCATTATCCCTTTTTCCGCAGCCTGCTAGGGACCCTTTAGCGCAGGAAGGATTTCACGAACACAAGTGTGGGTGGACTGTCGGAGTCGGCATTCAACCAGCCTACGCAACGACGGTGGATACCAGCTCTGCGGGCTTTTTCGCCGGGGCCAGTGCA
>Ga0209056_10009111_pt1 | contig 10154 bp, 7 predicted proteins | sample GraSoiAngelo_114_FD_185876 | JGI IMG/M metagenome (GOLD analysis project Ga0209056, IMG submission 185876) | Grasslands soil microbial communities from the Angelo Coastal Reserve, California, USA - 14_0903_13_40cm (SPAdes) (version 2) | ecosystem: Environmental > Terrestrial > Soil > Grasslands ...
AGGAAACCGGCCAGAAGCCCGCAGGCGAGCGCAACGCAGAGAAGCGATAGGACGACGGGCAGCACTACCGTTAGGCGCATCCGGCGACCAGCGGACGCCTCGGCCTGCATCGGCACGGCAAGCGGCATGAGCGCCATCATGCTTCTCGTGCTCGGCTTGCTGAAGGCCGGCGATGATGTAATCTGCTCGCAGAGCGTTTTCGGCACGACGATTCGCTTGCTCAGCGGCGACTTCGCGAAGTTCGGCGTCGAGTCGACCTTCGTCTCGCAGACCGACGTGAACGAGTGGCGCCGCGCGGTCAGGCCGAACACGAAGCTGCTGTTCGCCGAGTCGCCGACCAATCCGCTGACCGAGGTCTGCGACATCCGCGCGCTGGCCGACATCGCACATGCCAACAACGCATTGCTCGCGGTCGACAACTGCTTTTGCACACCCGCACTGCAGCGCCCGGTCGAATACGGTGCGGACCTCATCATCCACTCGGGCACGAAGTATCTCGATGGACAGGGACGCGTCATCGCCGGCGCGATCTGCGCGAGCGACGAGCTCATCAACGATCGGTTCGCTCCGCTGATGCGAAGCTGCGGCATGACCTTGTCGCCGTTCAACGCGTGGGTCGTGCTGAAGGGCCTCGAGACCTTGTCGATTCGCATGCAGGCCCAAAGCCAGCGTGCCGGCGTGTTGGCGTCGTGGCTCGAGCAGCAAGCGCAGGTCGAGCGCGTGTACTACCCGGGGCTGAAGTCGCACCCGCAGCACGAGCTCGCGATGGCGCAACAATCCGGCAACGGCGGTGCGGTCGTGTCATTCATCGTGCGCGGCAAGGGCGCCGACATCGGTCGCAAGAATGCGTTCCACGTCGTCGACAGCACGCGCGTCTGCTCGATCACCGCGAACCTCGGCGACACCAAGACCACGATCACGCACCCCGCCAGCACCACGCATGCGCGGCTGACCGAGGAGCAGCGCCTGGCAGCCGGCATCACGCAAGGAATGGTCCGCGTCGCGGTGGGACTGGACGATGTCGAGGACATCAAGACCGACCTGCTGCGCGGCTTGTCGACGCTGTGAATCCGTCTCGCATGAATCGACGAGTCCGCACCCGCATCGCGCCGTCACCGACCGGCTTTCTTCATTTGGGAACGGCGAGAACAGCGCTGTTCTCGTGGGCGTTTGCCCGCCACTTCGGCGGCGACTTCATCCTGCGAATCGAGGACACCGATGTCGCGCGGTCGACGCAGGATTCGGTGGAGCAGATTCTCGCGTCGATGAAGTGGCTGGGCCTCGATTGCGACGAAGGGCCGATCTACCAGATGCAACGGCTGGATCGCTATCGAAGCGTCGTCGACGACATGCTGCACACCGGCACGGCCTACCGCTGCTACTGCACACCGCAAGAACTCGAAGAGATGCGCGAGGCGCAGCGAGCACGCGGCGAGAAAACCCGCTACGACGGCCGCTGGCGCCCGGAGCCGGGCAAGGTGCTGCCGCCCGCGCCGACCGGGGTCGATCCGGTGATTCGCTTTCGCAATCCGCTCGACGGCGCCGTGACCTGGGACGACCTTGTCAAAGGACCGATCAGCATCTCGAACAAGGAGATCGACGACCTCATCATCGTCCGGCCCGACGGCATTCCGACCTACAACTTCTGCGTTGTCGTCGATGACTGGGACATGAACGTGAGCCACGTTTTCCGCGGCGACGAGCATGTCAACAACACGCCGTGGCAGATCAACATCTTCAACGCGCTCGGCGCACCGCTGCCGTTGTTCGGCCACGTGCCGATCATCCTCGGCGACGACGGGCTGAAGCTGTCGAAGCGTCGCGGCGCGGTCAGCGTGACGGCATATGAAGACGCGGGCTATCTGCCCGAGGCGATGCTGAACTATCTGGCGCGCCTGGGTTGGAGCCATGGCGACGAAGAGCTCTTCACGCGAGAGCAGTTGATCGCGTGGTTCGATGGCACGCACCTGTCGAAGAGCCCGGCGCAATGGGATCCGGCCAAGTTGAACTGGGTCAACGCGCACTACCTGAAGACGATCGAAGAGACGCGGCTTGCAGCGCTTGTCTCACAGCAACTCGATCGCCGTGGCATCGCGGCGAGCGTTCAGCAGGTCGCGCCCCTGTGCCCGCTGTTCAAGGATCGTTGCTCGACGACCGTGGAGCTCGCCGATTGGGTCGCGATGTACTTCGCCGACGTGCGGCCGCGGGAAGAAGACCTCGCGACGCATGTCACCGATGCGGTGAAGCCGGCGTTGCACACCTTGCGCAGCAAGCTCGCCGACATCGAGTGGAACAAGGCCGCGATCAGCGTCGCGATCAAGAACACATTGACGGCGCACAGTCTCAAGATGCCGCAGCTCGCGCATGCTGTCCGCGTGCTCGTCTGCGGCCGCGCGCAGACCCCTTCGCTCGACGCGGTGCTCGAGCTATTCCCTCGTGAAACGGTGCTCGCGCGTTTGCGAGGCGATTGAAAAGCTCGCTATAATCGCGGTCTCGCTTGAACGGCGCGACGACCTTCTGCGGTTCAAAAAAGAGGGGGTATAGCTCAGCTGGGAGAGCGCTTGCATGGCATGCAAGAGGTCAGCGGTTCGATCCCGCTTACCTCCACCAAAATGGGTGGCGCGCAGTTCAAGACGATGAAGACATGTCCCCTTCGTCTAGAGGCCTAGGACACCACCCTTTCACGGTGATTACAGGGGTTCGAATCCCCTAGGGGACGCCAAGTTTGGCAAGGCTTGCGCAGAGAACTAAAGTTCAAAGCGGAACATGCTGCAGTGAAGAGTCAGACCACAAGGAGTGGTAGTTCAGTTGGTTAGAATACCGGCCTGTCACGCCGGGGGTCGCGGGTTCGAGCCCCGTCCACTCCGCCAACATTTGAAGCGAAACAGCCACCTTCGGGTGGCTGTTTTTCTTTGCGCCTCGACGGCGCGCGGGCTCAAAGCGGAATCCGCGTGAGGTGCTTGACCTCGTCGAGCACGGCGTAGGCGCGCACATCGCGAACGCCGGGCAGGTTCCACAACACCGACGCCACGAACTCGCGATAGGCGTGCATGTCGCGGGCTCGCGACTTGATCAGATAGTCGAACCCACCGGCCACCTGATGGCACTCGATGACCTCGTCGCAGGTCCGCACCGCCGCGTGCAGTGCAGCGCAGGTGCGTGTCGACGAGTCGGATACTCGCACTGCGCTGAACACGAGCAGCCCGCGGCCGAGCTTGTCGGGATTGAGCACCGCCTCGTAGCGAACGATGAAGCCGTCGCGCTTAAGGCGTGCGACCCGCTCGTAGACGGCCGAGCTGGCCATCTCGAGCTGCTCGGCCAGGCGCACGATGGTGATGCGGCCGTCGGCCTGCAGTGCCCGCAGCAGCTGTTCATCGACGGCATCGAGCGCCCGGTCATCAGCAAGCAAGCGCCGCTCCATGCTTGAGTTGCTGCGTGACGTTGTAGCTTCGCGAGTCGCGCACGCCGGGTAGCGATCCGACGACCGAAGCCACCCGATCGCGCCAAGCGGTAGCGTCTCGCGCCCACACCTTGAGCAGGTAGTCGAAGCTGCCGGCGATCAGGTGGCATTCGAGAATTTCCGGACGCGTCTGCACTGCTGCGTGGAAGGTCTGCATCAAGTCGGCGCCGGTACGGTCCAATTGCACTTCGACATACGCCGTGAAGCCCATGCCGGCCTTCTGCACGTTCAGATGCGCCTGGTAGCCGAGGATGACGCCTTCGCGCTGCAGACGCTTCACGCGCTCGAGTACCGCGGTCGGGGACAGATGCACGTCCTCCGCGAGCTTCAGGTTCGAGATGCGCCCGTCGCGCTTGAGCAAGCGCAGAATGCGCGCATCGGTCTTGTCCAGGGTGATCGGCATGTCTTGTCTCCGGATCGTTGTTCTCCGGTGTTGCAGGCGCCGTGCCAGCCCCGTGGTGGCTTGCCTACGCCCGGTAAGCATTCGTTTCGCGGTCCCGCTTCGTGCGGCAAACCACACACGATGGTGACGATCGATGTATAGAAATCCGCTCATCGAATCCGTGCATTGACTGCTGCGCGGCTCGTGGCCGAAGATCGCGCGCCCGGCGTGGGTGTGCATTTCTCGTGTGGACAGGCCCTGGTTTGGATTCGAAGCGTCATCCTTTGCTGCGCCGCACCGCGCCGCTGATCGGCACCCTCGTGCTGGCAGCCGTGGTCGCGCTGAGCGCCGGGCTTGCGTTCGCGTGGAGTGAACAGCGCGCGTTCGCGCAGCTCGGCGACACGGCAGTGCACCAGCTCAATCTGTATGCAGCGGTGCTCGACATCGAGCTCGGCAAGCAGGGCGACTTGCCGGGGTTGATCGACGCCGACGGCGAAATCGGCGCGTTGCTGAAGGCACCCGAAGCCGCGGGCATGCGCTCTGCGATCAATCGGCGGCTCACACGCTTCGTCGCGCGCTCAGGTGCGCTGTGGGCGGGCGTGCTCGACGCGCAGGGTCGCGTGCTCGCGAGCAGCGATTGGTTCCGACCCGACTCGCAGCTCGGGCGCAGGATGACCGACGAGCCGTGTGTCGCCGACGCGCTCGCCGGCAACGAGACGCGCCATTTCGCCCCCGATGCGGCTGGTGCCTCTACCGTGTGCCTGGCGCGGCCGCTGCGGCGCGACGCATCGACCTTGGGCGCCGTCATCGTGCGCACCAGCCTCGAACCGATCGAGACCGCGTGGGTCGAGTCGGCGTTCCGCCCCGAGAGCGAAAAGCCGATCGTCGTCGACGATGCCGGCATCGTCATCATGTCGTCGGTGCCGGCGTGGAAACGCAAGCCGCTGTCCGCGCTGACACTGCCGGTACGCGCGCTTCCAGACGGTGCCGAGCTCGTGAGCCTGCAGGCTTCGGCCAGCGGAACTCGCGAGCTGCGCGTCATGCACGAACGCCCGCTCGCGCGTGTCGGCTGGCGCTTGTTGATGCTCTCGAGCACGACCCACGTGTGGCGCGATGCACGCGCCGCGGCGTGGAGCGGCGGCGCGGCGGCCGGCTGCGTCGGCCTCGTCATCGCATTGCTGCTGCAGCGCCGGCGCGTGGTGGCGCAAAAGCTCGCCGCGCGCGAAGCGCTGCAGCGCGCGAACGACGAGCTCGAGCAGAAGGTGCTCGAGATGAGCAACCGCGAATTGCGCCGCGAGGTGCACGAACGCGAGCACGCCGAGCAGGTGCTGCGCCAGGCGCAGGAAGAGCTCGTGCAGGCCGGCAAGCTCGCGCTGCTCGGTCAGCTTTCGGCGGGCATCTCGCACGAGCTCGGCCAGCCGCTGACGGCGTTGCGCGCGCTCGCCGACAACGGCCGCCTGCTGCTCGAGCGCGCGCAACTCCAGCTCGCGAGCGAAAACTTCCAGGCGATCAACGGCCTGGCCGAACGCATGGGCCGCATCACCGCGCAGCTCAAGTCGTTCACGCGCAAGGCCCCCGTGAGCGAGCGTGCGCTGCCGCTCGCGCAGGCGGTCGCCAACGCACGCCTGCTGCTGCGCGCGCGGCTGCAGGCCGAGTGCGTCACGCTGCGCGAGGAGCTGCCCGACAGCCTGGCGGTGCAGTGCGATGCGCACCGCCTCGAGCAGGTGCTCGTCAACCTGATGGCCAACGCGATCGACGCGATGCACGCGAGCGAGCAGCGCGTGCTGACGATCTGCGCGGCGGCCAGCGGCACGCGGGTCGTGGTGCGCGTGGCCGACTCGGGCCCCGGCATTCCGGCGCAGCTCGGCGCGCGTTTGTTCGAGCCGTTTTTCACGACCAAGCCGCCCGGCGAAGGGCTCGGGCTCGGGCTCGTGATCTCATCGCACATCGTGCGCGAGTTCGGCGGCGTGCTGCGTTCGGTGCCGGCGGAGTCGGGAGCAGTATTCGAATTCGATGTCGCTCAGGCGAGCGTGGAAGGGCAGCAATGGTTGACGCAATCCGCGTCGCACTGATCGACGACGACCGCGCGGTGCGCAGCAGCCTCGTGCAGACGCTGCAGCTCGCGGGCTTCGAGGTGTCGGCGTATGAATCGGCCGAGCAGGCGCTCGCGCAGATCGGCAGTGAGTTCATCGGCGTCGTCATCAGCGACGTGCGCTTGCCGAAGATGGACGGCCTCGCGCTGCTGCAGCGCGTGCTGCAGCTCGACGCCGCGACGCCGGTCATCCTCATCACCGCGCACGGCGACGTCGGCATGGCGGTGCAGGCGATGCGCGCCGGCGCCTATGACTTCATCGAGAAGCCGTTCGCGCCCGAGCGGCTCGTCGAGGTGACGACCCGTGCGATCGAGCGACGTGCGTTGAGCGCCGAGGTCCAGTCGCTGCGCAGCCAGCTCGCGGCGCAGCGCGGCATCGAGGCGGTGCTGCTCGGCCGATCGGCTGCGATGCAGGCGCTGCAGCACCAGGTCCAGCAGCTCGCGTCGACCTCGGCCGACGTGATGCTCGTCGGCGAGACCGGCACCGGCAAGGAGCTCGTCGCCCGCTGCCTGCACGAGCACAGCGCGCGGCGCAAAGGCCACTTCGTCGCGATCAATTGTGGCGGCCTGCCCGACTCGCTGCTCGAGAGCGAGCTGTTCGGCCACGAGAGCGGCGCGTTCACGTCGGCGTCGCGCCGGCGCATCGGCAAGATCGAACACGCCAACGGCGGCACGCTGCTGCTCGACGAGATCGAAAGCATGCCGCTCGCGTTCCAGGTCAAGCTGCTGCGCGTGCTGCAGGAGCGCAAGCTCGAGCGGCTCGGCTCGAACGACGAGATCGCCGTCGACGTGCGTGTGATTGCGGCGAGCAAGGCCGACCTGCGCGAGCTGAGCGCGCAGCAGCGCTTTCGCAGCGACCTGTACTACCGGCTCAACGTGGCTGAGCTGCGGCTGCCGCCGCTGCGCGAGCGGCGCGACGACATCCCGCTGCTGTTCGAGCACTTCGTGACGCAGGCCGCGGCGCGCCATGGCCGCGAGTCGCAGATGCCGAGCGCGGCGCTGTCGCAGCAATTGATGGCGCACGACTGGCCGGGCAATGTGCGCGAGCTGCGCAATGCGGCCGAACGCTTCGTGCTCGGGCTCGGCGACGAGCAACTGCTGGTCGGCACCGCCGGCGCGCCGCTCACGCTCACCCAGCAGATGGACCAAGTCGAGAAGGTGCTGATCGAGCAGGCGCTCAAAGCCCATCGCGGCCGCATGATCGCTGCCTGCGAAACACTCGGCATCGCGCGCAAGACGCTGTACGACAAGATCGCTCGCCACGCGATCGTGGTCGACGATTACCGCGCGGCGCCGGCCGAATAGACCGCAGGGTCGGGCGAGTCGCTCGGGTGCGCGATCACGCGCCGCATCATCGGGCTCATCGGCAGCGCGAGATTGATGCCGTGCGGCGGGATCGGCGACTCGAACCAGCGCCGGTAGATGCGCTCGATCTCGCCGCTCTTGAACAGCGCGAGGATCGCGTCGTCGGCGAGCCGCTTGAACTCAGGGTCACCCTTGGCGAGCATGAAGCCGTAGGGCTCGACCGACAGCGCGTCGTCAGAGACGAGGTAGTCGCCGGGGCGGCGTGAGCGCGCGATGCTGCCGTACAGCAGCACGTCGTCCATCGCATAGGCGGCGGCGCGGTCGGTCTCGACGAGGCGGAACGCCTCGGGGTCGTCCTGCGCGGCGACGATGCTCAGGTCCCAGCCGCGCGAAGTGCGCAGGTCTTCGAGGTGGCGCAGGCTCGTCGTGCCGACGCTCGACGTGACGACCTTGCCGCGCAGGTCGGCGAGGCTGCGCACCGGCGTCGCCTTCTTCGACACGAGCCGGCTCGCCGCGACGTAGGTGGTGACGGTGAACGCGACTTGGCGCGCTCGCTCGGCGGTGTTCGTCGTGACGCCGCATTCGAGGTCGACGGTGCCGTTGGCGACCATCGGGATGCGCGTCGACGAGTTGACCGCGACATAGCGCCGCTCGAGGTCGGCGATGCCGAGCCGCGCCTGCACCGCATCGACGATGTGCTCGCAGATCGCCATCGAATAACCGATCGGCCGCTGCGCCTGGTCGAGGTAGGAAAACGGCAAGCTCGACTCGCGGTAGCCGATCGCGATCATCCCGGCTTCGCTGATCTTGCGCAGCGTCGGCGACGACTGGGCAGCGGCGCAGCCGAGCCACAACGTGGATGCAAGAGCGAGACAGAGTCTGAGGACGCTGACCCAACGACGGTTCATGGCCGTGGATTCTAGACAGACCGCTACCAGCGATCCGAGCGCATCAACGGCAGCCACTTGCCCGCGCGCAGCTCGTACACCGCGATTGCGCCGTAGCGTTGTTCGCCGTCGTCGCGAAAGCGCATCGAGCCGGTGACCGGCGCTGCGCCGTCGAAGGTCTTCAGCCGCTGCAGCAAGTGAGCGCGGTCGACGGAGCCGTTGCGCGTGATCGCATCGGCCACCAAATGAACCGCGTCGTACGCGTAGTGCGCGCCGTACACCGGCTCGCCGTTGAAGCGCTTGCGAAACTTCTCGAGAAAGGCCGGGCCGTTAGGGAATTCGCGCGCCTCGAGGATCGGCGAGGTCGCGAAGATCGCCTGCACGACGCCGGCCGAATGCAGCAGCTTGTCGGTCTTCAGTGTGTCGCCGCCGACGATGCGCATGCGCTGCAGTCCCGCCTTCGCGAGTTGCTGCACCAGCGCCTCGACCTGGAAGTCGCTCAGGATCGCGACGATCACGTCGCTCGAGGTGTCGCGCAACTCGGCCATCTGCGGCGTGAAGTCGATCCGGCTGTTGTCGAGCGAGAGCCGCAGCGGGACCTTCTTGCCGGCGCGCGCGACGTCGGCCGCCACCGCATCGGCCAAGCCCTTGCCGTATGGTGTGGCGTCGTCGATCACGGCAAAGCGCTCGGCGCCCGGCAACTGCGCTGCGAAGCTGCCGATGGCGCGCGACTGCAGATCGTCGTTGGCGACGAGGCGCAAGGTGGTCGCGAGTTGGAGCTGCGTGTAGCTCGGCTTGGTCGAGATCGCGAGCTGCGGAATGTTGGCCTGCGCGTAGATCGGTGCCGCCGCGATGCTGACGCCGGAGTTCAGGTTCGCGAGCGCCACCAGCACGTCGGCTTCGACGAGACGCTGCGCGGCGACCTTGCCGGCCTCGGCATCGGCCTTGTCGTCGGCCGACACGATCTCGAGCCGCGCCCGCGCCGAACCGATGCGCACGCCACCGCCGGCATTGATCTCGTCGACCGCGAGCTGCGCGCCGTTGAGCATGTCCTGGCCTTGCGCGCCGATGCTGCCCGACAAGGGTTGTGCAACGCCGATCTTGATGACGCTTGGCGCGTGGTCGCAGCCGGCGAGTGCACCGAGCAGCAGGGTCGTTGCAGCGGCAGATAGGAACGCGCGCAACACGGAACGGATTGAAAGACGACGCATGGCTGTCCTCAGGCTGATCGGTCGACACGGGCGTTCGACAACGGGCGTCAGCGTGCCTCTGATCGGCGTCGAGAACTCGCCGAAGCGCCGCGCGAGAACCGCAGGATCGTCGGCCGCATCGCCCGCTTTCCGACAGTCCTCGAAGGGTGCGTGCGGAACACTTCGCCTCGCGGTTCAACGTGGCCCACGGCACGCAACCGCAGGGCCCGACGGCCGTGCCATCGAGCGCGATGTACGGCTGCGGTGAACGAGTCAACCCATTCATCACAACACCATGAAGAGACAAACACTCCTGAGGGCATTCAGCGTCGCCGGCCTCGCATGCGGCGCCGCCGTGGCGTCGGCTCAATCCAGCGTCACCATCTACGGCCGTCTCAACGAAACGGTCGAGCGCCAGACAGCGGGCGGCAGCTCGGTGTGGGTGCTGCAGAACAACTCGTCGCGCATCGGTTTCAAGGGCACCGAAGACATGGGCGGCGGTCTCGCCGCGGGCTTCCAGATCGAGCATGGCTTCAGTCCCGACACGGGTGCGGCCAACGCCGTGTTCTGGGGCCGCCGCTCCGAGGTGAACCTCACCGCCTCGAGCGCCGGCACGCTGCGCCTCGGGAACATGGTCAGCGAGGCGTACTACGCGACAGCCGACTACGTGAGCATGCACAACCACGACACCGGCACGTCGTCGGACGCGCTCTACGCCTATGTGTCGAGCAACACCAACAAGATCGCGTACCACTCGCCGACCTTCGGCGGCGCCACGGTCGACGTTGCACGCACCTTGGGCGAAGCCAGGCCCGGCGTGAACCCGACCTACGACCTC
>Ga0209056_10009113_pt1 | contig 10153 bp, 9 predicted proteins | sample GraSoiAngelo_114_FD_185876 | JGI IMG/M metagenome (GOLD analysis project Ga0209056, IMG submission 185876) | Grasslands soil microbial communities from the Angelo Coastal Reserve, California, USA - 14_0903_13_40cm (SPAdes) (version 2) | ecosystem: Environmental > Terrestrial > Soil > Grasslands ...
CCTTGCCCGCATGGCGCGCTGGGCGGCGAAGAGATCTTCAGGTGCGGCTTCGTAAGTTACGAGCGGAGTTGTGGCGACATTCCGCGTGCGATACACGCTCGTCGCTTTTCCTGTGGCATTGCCGCCAATCAGGCCGCAGCATTCCTGAGGGTCCTGCTCAATGGCGTGCACAAGGATTTCATTTACCAGGTTCTTGTTGAGCTTGAGCACTGCAAGCTTAGTCCTTATACTTAAAGTGTCAGCAGACGAATCGATAGCTTCTGCAATCTTTGAATGGGATGATGAAAACGTCGAACATATCGCGCAACATCACATCGAGACCGATGAAGCCGAAGCAGTATTTGACAATAAACCGCTAGTCCTGCGATCTCAAGGTGGTAAGTACGTCGCTTATGGCCAGAGCGATGACGGTCGTTACCTAATGGTTGTGTTCTTCAGGAAGTCCGGGATGATTCGGGTAGTCACTGCTCGAGACTTAGCCGAAGGCGAAAAGAAACGCTTGAAGCGTAGAAGAAAATGAAACGTCAGCTTCCAAAATTCTCCTCAGAGAAGGAATTCATTGACTGGATTGACACCCACGATACCAGTGAGTATATGGACAGTTGGGAAGAGGTTACTGAGGAGATTAAAGTTCAGCGCACGACGCGCGAGAAGAAGTCCGTAGGATTAGAATTAGATCCAAAAGATCTTGGAGCAATCAAGCGTGTGGCCAAAACCCGCGGGATTCCGTATAAGACTCTCATCCAAAACTGGCTAATCGAAAAACTGCGCCAGGAGGCCCCGGAGTCGCTACCAAAGCGATAGGTGAAGAGGTTTCCATCTAGCCGTTATTTCTATTTAATGATCCTCAGGTGCAATTCTGCCAACTGTTTCGGATCGACTTCACCCGGGGCGTCGATCATCAAGTCCTGCGCCGAAGCTGTCTTCGGAAAAGCCATCACGTCGCGAATGTTTTCGGTGGGAACCAGAACCATCAGTACGCGCTCGATTCCTGAAGCAATGCCACCGTGTGGCGGAGTGCCGTAGGCCAGGGCATCGAGAAAGAAACCGAAACGTGCCCGCGCGGTCTCTTCAGTCATGCCGAGCGCTTTGAAAACCAGCGACTGCACATCGCGGCGATGAATTCTGATCGAGCCGCCGGCTACCTCGACGCCATTGATAACCGCGTCGTAGGCTTTGGCTCGAAGTTGACCGAACAGCTCCGTCTCGCCGTTAACGGCGCGTTCCAATAGTGCCACGTCCTCATCAAGCGGCGACGTGAACGGATGATGCATCGAGTAATAGCGCCGGTCGTCTTCGTGGAACTCGAACATCGGAAACTCAGTCACCCATAACGGCGCGAATACATTTTCCGGAATTAGTTTTTCGCGCCGTGCGATCTCGTTGCGTAGAGCGCCGAGACTCGCGGCCACGACGTCCGATTTTCCGGCAACGATCACGACCGCATCTCCCTTCTGAGCACCCGCAACGCCAGCAAGATCGATAACCTTGTCGTTGCCAAGCGCCTTCAGCAGCGACGATGAAAGTTCATCGCCAAGTTTGATCCAAGCCAGCGCGCCGGCGCCGTAACGCTTCGCGAAGTCTTGCAGTTCATCCAGAGTTTTGCGCGACCTCGCCGCGCCGCCAGAAATCACCAGGCCCTTCACTTCGCCTCTGGCAGCTAGTACGGACGCGTAAGGAGCGAAGGTTGTTTCCGTGAGCGCAGACGACAGATCCTGCAACTCCATTCCTTCAATGCGCAGGTCGGGTTTGTCCGAGCCAAAGCGCCGCATCACTTCGGCAAAGGTGAAACGGGGAAATGGTGTTTGCAATTCGGCGCCGATCAATCGAAAGATGCGCCCGAATAGTCCCTCGATCAGTCGGTAAATCTGTTCGGGCGTCGCAAAGCTCATCTCGACGTCGAGCTGTGAAAACTCCGGCTGGCGATCGGCGCGCAAATCTTCGTCACGAAAACAGCGCGCAATCTGGTAATACTTATCGAGGCCCGCAATCATGCAAATCTGTTTGAAAATTTGTGGACTCTGCGGCAGTGCAAAGAACTTTCCCGGCTGCACTCGCGAAGGCACGATGTAATCGCGCGCGCCTTCCGGCGTCGACTTGATCAGGTTTGGCGTTTCGATCTGCGTAAAGCCCTGCTCGTCCATGTAGCGATTGATTTCCAGAATCATGCGATGACGCAGACGTAGATTCACCTGCAACTGCGGCCGACGCAAATCGAGGTAGCGATATTTCAAACGCAGGTCTTCAGCGGCGAGCGCTTCGGGCGTCGCCGTGTCAAGTTGAAATGGCAGAGTGCGCGAGTCATTGAGGATGACGATCTCGCCGGCTTGAACTTCTACGTCGCCAGTTTCGAGTTTGAAATTGCGCGAGTTCTCGTCACGTAAAACAACCTCGCCGGTGACGGCCAGCACATATTCGCCGCGCACATCTTTAGCTTTCGCATGCGCGTCCGGCGCTTTCTCTTGATTCACGACAATCTGAGTAATGCCGTCGCGATCTCGCAGATCGATGAAAGTCAACGGTCCAAAGTCCCGCCGCCGCGCGCACCAACCCATCAGCGTCGCGCGGTGACCAACGTGTTCCTGGCGCAGGGCGCCGCACGAATGCGTGCGCTCACGATTGTCGAGATTTTCGATCATTGATTTATTTTGGAGACATATACCCCGGTGGAGACCTCAAGGTCAGGAAGGGTGGCTTGCCCCCGCCGCTTCTTCGCTTGCTCTTTCTCTATTAGCTTGCTAATTGTCTGTAAGAAGAGCGGGGGCAAGCCACCCTTCCTGACCTTGAGGTTTCTGCCGGCGCACTCCATATCAAAACAGCACCGTCCCACCATCTACATTAATCGCTTGCCCATTAATTCCCCGCCCTTCTTGCGAAGCCAGCAAAACGGCCACTTCGGCAACTTCCTCCGGCGTAATCAAGCGATTTTGGGGACTCGATTCCTTGATTGCTTTCAATGCTTCATCAGCCGACTTGCCCGTCTTGTCCACAATATTCTCGATGCCACGCGAAGTCATTTGAGTATCGACATAACCAGGACAGATTGCATTTACGGTGATTCCCTTTGAGGCCAGTTCCAGGGCCAGTGATCGCGTCAGCCCCAGTACTCCGTGCTTCGACGCCGCATAAGCCGAAATGTACGGCGCTCCAGTCTTGCCGGCAATCGACGCGATGTTGATGATGCGTCCCCAACCGCGTTCGATCATCGCGGGCAGGGCCACGCGGGTGCAGTGATATGTACCCGTCAGGTTCACGGTCAGGTGACGTTGCCACATCGCTTCGTCAGTCTTGATGAAAGCCGCCGTCTCCACAATGCCCGCGTTGTTCACCAGAATATCTGGGCGGCGACCAAACTTCTCATTAACGCGTTCGAACGCTCGCTTGACGCTTTCTGAATAGGCGACATCGCATTCCACAGCAAATGCTTCAACTTTGAATTGTCCAACGATCTCCTCCGCGACCCTTTCGATCTCCTCGCGCGTGCGCGCGGCGACTGCGACTGATGCACCTTCACGTGCAAATGCAAGAGCAATGGCGCGTCCAATGCCGCGCCCGCCGCCAGTTATGAATGCGAGTTTGTTTTCTAGTCGCATAAAAGTTTCAAGTTTAAGGTTTCAGGTTTCAAGTTCAAATGCAAACTCGCACTAAACTTGAAACCTGAGACCTGAAATTAGATTTTTACCTTCCCGTAAATCGCGGTTGCCGCTTCTCCAAAAACGCGCGCACGCCTTCGCGGCCATCTTCAGATTCGAAACATCGGAGTTGGGCTTCGACTTCATATTGCAGCATCTGCTCCAGTGAATCATGCTCGGCCGCGTAGACGGCATGTTTGGCGGCGGCGATTGAAACTGCCGATGCGTCGCGCAAACGTTCGGCCAATTTTCGCGTTTCACTCTCCAATTCTTCGGGAGCCACGACGCGATTGACTAAACCTAACCGCAAGGCCTGGTCCGCATCGATCGCGTCTCCGAGAAAAAATAATTCACAGGCGATGTTCGACGGCAGCAGGCGTGGAAGAAAATATGTTCCACCCCAATCCGGATGAAAACCAAGTTTGACGAACGATTGGCTGAAGGTAGCCGTCGATGAGGCAATGCGCAGATCGCACGCCAGGGCAAGATTGAATCCTGCACCCGAAGCCGGTCCGGAAATCGAAGCGATTACAGGCTTCGTCATTTGTCGAATTGCCAAGATCACTCTTCGTGCGGCGCCGAGAAGACGAGCAAATTCTTCCGCATCACCGCGCTCAACCAACTCGGCCATGAAGTGCACGTCGCCGCCCGCACAAAATGCTCGCCCCGCCCCCGTCATCAAGACGACGCGAACATCAGGATCACTGCCGGCTTCTTCTAAAGCTTCGGCGAGATCGCGACGCATGTGCCCGACGAGAGCGTTCAGGCGCTCAGGCCGGTTAAGCGTGATCGTGACGATGCCGCTGTCTTCGGCGACTTTGATTAATTCGTCTGTCATACTTTGGAGTGCGCCGGCAGAGCGCAGCGGCGACGGCGCTTTGGATTGTTCGATAAAGCCCAGGTTCGTCGCTGGCCGGAACTAGACTCTATTGGCAACGATCCAAAGCGCCGTCGCCGCTGCGCTCTGCCGGCGCACTCCACATCACCTCCCTTTAAACTGAGGCTTACGCTTATTGACGTAAGCCTCCAAGCCTTCTTTCGCGTCTGCGGAAAGAAATAGTTGCTGCTGCAATTCGCGTTCGAGCGCCAGCGCCGATTCAAAGGGAATCTCGGCGCCCGTCTGCACCGCGCGCTTAATTCGCCCCACGGCACGCGCGGCTTTGTTTGGCGTCGTAAACTGGCGCGCGTAATCAAGCGTCTGCTGCATAAATTGCTCACCGGTTTCAGCGTCAAAGATCTGATTTACGAGACCGAGTTCGCGGCCCTTCTCAAAATCAAACAACTCGCCAGTTGCCATTAACTCGATCGCTCGTGATTTTCCGACCAGGCGCGACAGGCGCTGCGTTCCACCGGTTCCCGGCAGCACGCCCAAGCTGACTTCGGGCAAGCCCATCTTGCCGGCATTGCGGCGCGCGATGCGAAGGTCCGCCGCCATCGCGACTTCCAAACCGCCGCCGACACAGTGCCCGTTGATCGCTGCAATCACCAGCTTCGGTGTTTGCTCCAAACGCGAGAGCGTCTCGTTCGCGTGAAGACAGAAATAGTATTTGAACTCCGGGGTCACACTGCTGAGCATTTGAATATTTGCGCCCGCGCAGAAGAATTTCTCGCCCTGACCAGTGATGACGATCACCTGCACGCTTTCATCCATGCGCGCTGCCAGAATGCCAGCGTCAAGCTGCTGCATCATCTCGTAGCTGTACGTGTTCGCGGGCGGGTCGTTGAGCCTCAAGAATGCGATACCGTCTGCAAACTTGGACTGCACAAGTTGAACAGTCGTCTCGCGCGTCTCGTCCTGCGCTTTCACCTGAGCTTCTGCCATGTTTGCCTCACTTCGGTCGACTGTTTGCCTGACGCTTTGCGGTAGGATTGCCGGCATAAATTACCACAACTTACAAAAGAAACGACGAATCATGAATGAGTCTAAGGGCTGTTCATCATTCATCGTTCGTTAATGGTGCGTTCGTAGATGGAGACGTGCTTGCCACTTTGAGCATTGAACGGCTCGCGCCGCCAGCCGCTCCAACGCTCGCGCAGCCGCAGGCCCGCGAGTTGCGCCATCAGATCAAGTTCGGCGAGCCAAGCGTAGCGTATCTGGATGGGATAGAGCCGCACCTGCCCATTCGTTAAGACGAGCTTTTGCGAGTTCACGCGCTGCGTGGCCGCATCGTGTTGCGACACGTCCAGCTCGACGGTATCTTCGGTGATGCGTGTTGGCTGGTTGGTCGTGCCGGAGCGATCGAAGCGCCTCATGTCGGGCACGAACGCTTCGATGACGAACACGCCGCCGAGTTTGAGATGCGCCGCCACGTTGCGAAAGCACCGCACCTGCTCCGCTTGTGTGAGCAACGCGAAGAAGGTATTGAAGACGATGAAGACAAGATCGAAATCGCCGACGACGGCTACGTCTGCGAAGTCGCCGAACGTGACGGGGATTTGCGCGCCGCCGGGCTTAGCGCGCAAGCGCTCGACCATCTTGGGTGAAGCGTCAATACCGTGAACTTCAACACCGCGCGCTACGAGCGGCAGCGCGACGCGCCCCGTGCCTATGCCGAGTTCGAGCGCACGACCGTCGCGCGTTAACTCAGCGAGCATGTCGATCATCGATGCGTCGTAATCGGCGTACCAGTCGTCGTAAAGGTCGGCGACGCTCTCGCCGTAGGTCTCTGGCTGATAGGTGCTCATGGACGAAAGCTCAACTCTGCGGCGCGCGCCAGACGCTGAGGCGTTCCGCGTTGCGAAGCGCTGGTTTTAATTCCATTCCCTCACCAGACGTGCCAGCGATGAAGCCTGCAAGGAAAAGACGCGTGAAGTTGTCCACGAGATCACCCACAGACAACTTGCCGCGCGGATCGTACCAGTTGTAAATCCAATTCATCATGCCGAACAAAGCGTAAGTCGCAACTGTCAGGTCGATCGGTTTCACAATGCGTCCGCCGTTTTGGCGTGGCGCTCGCGACTTTGAATATGTCGCTTGCGCCTCGGATAGTAACTTGCGCGCCAGGCGCGTGTATCGCCGTTTCGTCGAAGAAACGTGCTCGTGCATCTCTCCCGCCAACGATTCCGCTTCGTGCGATAGGACTTTCATCTCAGCCATATTCGCAGCAAAAAATGACAGGTGATTGTCGATGAGTATGCGCAGCTTCTCAAACGGATCGTCGCTTCCTTTGATGCGGTGATCGAGTCGCTCCAGCACCCGGCCAAAACAGTGATCCTGAATTAGAAACAATAGCTCTTCTTTCGATTTGCAGTAATGATAGAGTCCGGCGAGGCTGACGCCCGTGGCGCGTGAGATATCCCGCATCGAGGTCGAGTGATAGCTCTTCTCGGCAAAAATGCGCGCCGCGGTCCGCAGGATCAGTTCGAGCTTTTGATCGTGACGAGAAAGATCAGTTGAAGCAGTTGCGGACATATGGACCTCGCGGCTTCGCCGCCCGACGTGCGGTGGTGGCTCCGCCCCACCGTAGACGCTCAAATCTTACTTTGGGCTACGCCCTGATTTTCGGGGCATAGCCCCGAGGAAGTCAGTGTAGCCTTTTTCGGAAGGTCAGAGACCTTCCGCACATCGGGCGGCGGAGCCGCGATCGCACTCGTTCACAATCGCACATATTCGAATTCGAACGGCTTGCCTTTGATTCCCGCCGCCGGCGGCGCGATCCAGTTGGCGATTTTGCCGGGTTCGGTTACTGCTTTCATCAGACTGCGCACATATTCGCGGTCTTCGACTGTTGGCAGCCAATCAGTCTTTCGTTGTTCGAATTCTTCCTTCGCGATCAAGTTTCCTTCAAGATCAAAATGGTGTCCCGCATATTCACCAACGTGACGATGAAAACGGACGTTCGGAAGATACAATCTTTGATTAAGTCCCTCATCGGCCAGGGCTTTGTTCCATCGCGCCAGGCCTTTCTCACAATCCTTTATGTATTCGCCGCGCAGAATTTCATTCAACGCATTTCGCAGGGGAACTTCGCGAGGAACCAACTTACCGCCTTCGACTACCAGCATCGTGTAAGAGCCTTCCGCGGCGACGTGATCTTTGTATTGGTCCTGCTCTTTGAATCTTCCCTTCAAGCCTGCGGCAAAGAAGTCCGCCGAGTTCGAACTAATTTCGCCGCCGAAAAGGTCGAGCGAATAACTGAACCAAAAATTGATGTACTTCTGAATAATTTCGAGTGGAATACCACTCAACGCTCGCACGTCTTCGTCTCTGTTCTGTTTCATCAACTGCGCGGTCCGTTTGACGACGCGGCTCAAGCCCGTATCGCCGACGAACATGTGATGCGCTTCCTCAGTCAACATGAACTTGCACGTGCGCGCCAGTGGTTCAAATCCCGATTCAGCCAAGGCCGACAATTGATACTTGCCATCCCGATCCGTAAACATCGTGAATGCAAAAAAATTCAGCCAGTCATCGCACGGTTGATTGAAAGCTTCGAGGATGCGCGGCTTGTCGGGATTGCCGCTGCGGCGTTCGAGCAAAGCATCCGCTTCGTCGCGGCCATCGCGTCCAAAATAACCTTGCAGGAGATAAACCATCGCCCAAAGATGTCGGCCCTCTTCGACGTTTACCTGAAACAGATTTCGCAGATCGTAGAGTGATGGACAGGTGTGACCGAGTTGCCGTTGCTGTTCGACCGAAGCCGGTTCGGTATCTCCCTGAGTGACGATGATTCGGCGCAAAGGATTTCGAAACTCGCCGGGCACTTCTTGATAAGCTGGGTGCCCGTAGTTGTCGCCAAAACCAACCTTCGCGTCGGGCTGTGCCGGTTCTAGAAAGATGCCCCAGCGATATTCCGGCATCTTCACGTAATCGAAATGCGCCCAGCCTTCCGAGCCGACATCCACCGCAGTGCGCAACCAGACATCTTTTTCCTGAAATCCTTCGGGTCCCATGTCGTGCCACCAACTGAGAAAGTTCGGCAGCCACTTTTCCAAAGCACGTTGCAGACGCTTGTCTTCGGAAAGATTCACGTTGTTAGGAATGCGTTCGTAAAGATTCATGATGTTTTTCCCACTGGGAGCGCGGGCGTCCCGCCCGCACAGCGGCGCTGCACGCTCTTTGTCTGATTCCTGCTCGCGCGTCGTTCGCGCTTCGCGCTCAATGCGGGCGGGACGCCCGCGCTCCCAGCATTACGTCCTCTTGTAATCAAACTGCGCCTGCGTCGGCTTGCCGTAATTCGTCAATGCGCCGCGTTCGCCAACTGCGTTCGGTCTTTGAAAGATCCAATTTTGCCACGCCGTCAGACGGCCATAGATTTTTGTATCCATCGTTTCCGGGCCAGCGAATCGCAGCGATGCTTCCATGCCCGTCAAAGCATCGGGAGAGAGCGACGTCCGTTCTTCAATCGCCAGACGGATTTCATCTTCCCAATCGAGATCGTCAGGCGCGAAGGTGACTAGGCCCGCTGCTTCAGCGGCTTCAGTATCGAATCGTCGGAGCGCCGGCATCGTGCCGGCGGTACGCAGGCTTCCAGCCTGCTCTTCTACATTCAAAACCTGCTCAACTTTCTCCGGCTCAGCCAGAAAGCGCGATTGCAGGCGAGTCAGTCCGTTGCTCATCGGCAGCGCGCCGCCGTTCATTTCGCTCACTGCTATATCAATCGCTTCGTCAGGGTTATTCAGCATGTAGCTGCGATCGGAGGCGAGCAATAATTCCAATAGGTTACCTGCGAAACAACTGCCGGGCTCAACAATCGCGAAGAAACTCTTCGCGGTCAAATCCAACCGTCGGAGCACGCGCGCCATCTGCAAAATGATTTCACAAATCAGCCAGTGATCTCGATTCGCGGCGAGCGTTTTGTCGGCCGAAAGCACCTTATCAATGCTGCCTTCAGTGCGCAGGCAAACCAATCCAATCTCCGGCTCGTTGACCCGCAGATGCAATAGCGCATCATCCAACTCGCGAAACGCACGCAAGGGCCAGTAACTATCGCCCAGCTTTTGAATCTCGTCAGGATCTGTCGGCAGATCGCTTTCAGGAGCGCGCACCGTCAGATCGGCATAGCGCTTTTCACGATGAAACTTCAGGCTTACGTACTTGTAATCGCGAGTGTTGTCTGTTGATTCCACTTTGAGCCCGTTCAATCTAATTCCGTTGGCTCGCGAAGCGTCAGTAGACGCGTTAACAACTTGCGCCACCCGTTCAGCGATGGCTTCCTGAAACTTGCTGGTCGGAAACGTGTCGTCAATCAATCCCCATTCTTTCGCCCGCTTGCCTTTCAAACCTTCAGCCAAGGTCGAAAACACATCAGCGCGATCGCGACGCACCTTGCGCTTATCAACCAGACGCGTCAATCCACCCGTACCCGGCAGGACGCCGAGCAGCGGAACTTCAGGAAGAGACACGGCCGAGTTGCCGTCGTCAACCAGATAAATTTCATCGCAAGCAATCGCTAGCTCATAACCGCCACCCGACGCGGTTCCATTCAACGCCGCGATATACCGCCGCCCCGAATGGCGCGAGTCATCCTCAATCGCGCACCGAGTTTCATTCGTAAATTTGCAGAAGTTGACTTTGAACG
>Ga0209056_10009114_pt1 | contig 10151 bp, 9 predicted proteins | sample GraSoiAngelo_114_FD_185876 | JGI IMG/M metagenome (GOLD analysis project Ga0209056, IMG submission 185876) | Grasslands soil microbial communities from the Angelo Coastal Reserve, California, USA - 14_0903_13_40cm (SPAdes) (version 2) | ecosystem: Environmental > Terrestrial > Soil > Grasslands ...
GACATCCGCACCTTCGTCGCCGAGCAGCACGGCTCGCCCCTGTCACAACCGGAGCAGCGCAGCGGCATGCCGGAGGAGCTCCGGCTGGCGGTGCCGCCGCAGAGCGGCCTGGTGTCCGATCCCATCCTTCTTCTCTATGGCGACGACGGCACCGGCACGTTGCGCAAAGCCCTAATGGCTGCCGGCCACGCCGCGGGCGCGCGGAGCTTTCCGACCGTGCCACGCGGCTGGTGCAGCTGGTATCACCTCGGGCTGGCGGTGACGGAGGCGGATATCGCGCGCCATGCGGCATTCCTGGCGAAGCGGATGCCGGAGCTCGCCAAAACATCAACCAATGGCTACCGGCCGGTGATCCAGGTCGACGATGGCTGGATGCCGCGCTGGCAGCGTTGGGGCGACTGGGTAGCCAACGAGTTCTTCGCCGACGGCCTGCACGCGCTCGCGACACGCGTGCACCGGCACCGGCTCGAGGTCGGCATCTGGCTGGCACCCTTCCACGTCGCCGCGGACTCGCAGTTGGCACGGGCTCATCCCGAGTGGCTGCTCAAGGCAAACGATGGTTCGCCGCTCGTCGACGCCCGCCTCGACAAGGCCTATCACATCCTCGACCCGACGCATCCCGATGCGCTGCGATTCCTCGACGACCTCTTCCTCGGCCTGCGCCGGGACGGCTTCACCTACTACAAGCTCGATTTCCTGTATGGCGCCGCCTATGAGGCCGGTCGCCACGATCCCGAGGTGACGGGAATGCAGGCGCTTCGGCTCGGCCTGAAGCACATCGCCGACGCGATCAATCCGCCCGGGAAACCAGAGAAATGCTTCGTGCTGGCCTGCGGCGCGCCGCTGATGCCGGTCGTCGGCCTGGTCCACGGGGCCAGGATCGGCGGCGATGTCGGCATCCCGCAGATGGAGAATGGCAAGGCCGGACCACCGCACCTCGGCTTTCCCTTGATCCTCTCGATGGCCCGCAACCAGGCCGCCCGGCTCTTCTTCGATCGATCACTGTTCGCCGTCGACGCGGACGTTGCCATGGCGGCGGCCCCGCAGCTCACCCCCGACGAGGCACGGCTGATGATCACGATCGCAGCACTCTCCGGTGGCATCTTCATGCTCGGCGACGACCTGGAGACCTTGCCCGCCGACCGCCTGGCGCTGCTGCGCAATCCGAATGTCCTCGGCCTGGTTGGGGGACCGGCGGCCGAGCCAGTTCACCTCTTCAGCGCCCCCGAACGGGAGGCGCAGGACCACTGGTTTGCCTTTCCCCACGAGCTGCCGCCACTCTGGGTCCGCCGGGACCAGGACGGCACCGCGGTCGTCGCGGTCTACAACTGGAGCGATGCTGCGCGCCCCTATCGCCTCCTCTTCTCCGAAGCAACCGGTGCCGGCGGGAGCTACTCCGTGGCCGATCTGTGGTCGCCACGACGAGGCGGACGCGCGCTCGGAATCAAGACCGATTCGCTCAGGCTAAACCTGCCACCACACAGCGTGCGACTTCTTAGAATGAAACCCGCAGTCGTCGGCACTCAGCGTCAGCACGACTGACCTCATACCGAGCTGGAGAGGGATGCGCGCGCCTTCTCTCGCAGCCGAGCGTGGCGGGGGGATGCCTTCTGGGTGGCGACAGAGAACACCACCGATCTATTCGCCATGGAGTACTTCCGCCACTCCCGCAACGAGGAAGGCCCGGAACTGTCGGCGGCCGGCTTTCTGCGAATGCTGGGCGACGAGACGGATGCCATCGCCACCCTCTATTTTCTGAACGACGCCGCCCAGCGATTCCACGCTCGCGCCACCCTGAAGGATGACGAGAATCCCATCGCGAAGCTCCGCTTTCTGGAAATTCGCCAGGGCCGTCTGCCGTCCGGCATGCCCATCGAAGATGTGCTGGCCGCACGACCGGTGATCAAGAAGATGGAAGGGGAGCCGATCACGTTCTATCCGCCGACCTACCGCCCCAACTCGTACTTTCGCCGGGACAAGCCCGGCATGTGGGGCTTCAGCCTGAAAGGCATTCGCGACTTCGCCCCATCCTTCCTCGAGGCGGAGGCCGAGGCGATGCGCATCTATCGAGGCTTTCGCCGGCTCAACCCGTGACCGAGTCCACCGTCACGCTACAAACGGCGGATGGGCTGAGTCTGGAGGTTCGACGATGGCAGGCGGACACGGTGCCGCACCGATGGACCTTCGTGGTCGTGCACGGGTTGGGCGAGCACAGCGGCCGGTATCAGCACCTGGCCGCCTGGTTTGCGCCGCTCGGCGCCACGGTCTACGCCATGGATCAGCGGGGCCACGGCCGCAGTGGTGGCAAGCGCGGTCACGCTCCAGGGCTTAACGCGCTGCTCGAAGACATCGACGTGGTGGTGGTGCGTGCGCGCGTGCAGGACGGTGGTCCGCTCGTATTGATCGGCCATTCCTTTGGCGGCCTGCTGGCGATCGCCTATTCGCTCAAGCACGCCGATCACATCGACCGGGCGATCTTCAGCGCCCCGCTGCTGATGGTCAAGCAGCGGGTTCCGGCCTGGAAGCGGGCGCTGAGCACCGTGCTGCCGCGAGTTGCCCCGGGAATGAGCTTTTCCAACGAGGTCGATGCCAACCTGCTCAGCCACGATCCGGGCAACGCCAGCGCGTACACGGGCGACCCACTGGTGCACGACCGCATTACCGCCGGCCTCTACGGCGACACCATCGCGCGCGGCGAAGAATTCATCGCGCGGGCGCCGGAGCTGCGCGTCCCGTTTCTGCTGATGCAGGGCCGCGACGACCAGGTCGTGGATCCGGTCGGCAGCCAGCGCTTCTTTGCCCGCGCGGGAGCACCCGATCGCGCCTTCTGCCTCTATCCAGGGCTCTACCACGAGATCTTCAACGAGGTCGACCACGAGAAGGTCTTCCAGGACATCGAGAGCTGGTTGACGCAACGCACGAATGGACAGCTGACCGGCTGGAACCCGCCGCCCTGAGGGCCTGATGCGGGCCGTGGTGCAGCGCGTCAGCAAGGCATCGGTCCGATGGGACGGCGGCGAGGCGTCGATCGGCCCGGGATATTGCCTGCTGGTGGGCGTGGCGGACACCGACCAGGAGCGCGACGCGGACTACCTGGCCGACAAGATCCTGAAGCTGCGCGTGTTCAGCGACGATGCCGGGAAGTTCAACCTCAGTGCCGCGCAGGTGCAGGCGGCCCTGCTCGTCGTGTCGCAGTTCACCCTGTTCGCGGACGCCCGCGGCCAGAACCGGCCGAGTTTCCTCCACGCGGCCCGGCCGGAGCAGGGCCAGCCGCTGCTCGAGCGCTTCATCACGCGGCTTCGCGCCAGCGGACTGACGGTGGAGACCGGCTCCTTCGGGGCCCAGATGGCCGTCGAGCTGGTGAACGATGGACCGGTCACGCTGGTGCTGAGCACCGACCCCTGGGAGCCACGCATCGGTTGACCCGCGGCATGCGGCCGACCGGCCGATGCGACTACGCGCGCCACCGTAATCGGCTGTGACTTCATTGTGCCCGCCAGTCGATGCCGCGCGACGACCCACCGGCGTTCGGTGACGTAACGTTCGACGAAATGTTGCCATCGTGACGCAGGGATAGGCTGATGTCGAGGCACTTGAGATGGTCATCAGCATGACGAACCGGCTGCTCGCCCTGGTCATCGCCCTCGCCCTGTCGGGCGGGATCGCCGCGCACGCGGCCCAGGATCCCCAGCGGCCGCTGGCGCCCATCGCCCTGCCCTCGGCCAGCGCCCTGCCGGCCGCCCTGCAGACCGCCGCCAGCCGGATCACCGAGACGGCCACGGGCGCGATCGACCCGAGCGCGGCCATCCGGTCCGCCTACCAGCGCAACCGGGTCGCCCTCGAGCACCTTCGCCAGCAGGGCTCGCAACTCAAAGGCAGCGCTCATCCGGCGTTCAATCAACTGATCTCCGACGACGAGCGGGCGCTGACCGAGCTGGAGCGGGCCGCGCTGGCCACCACTCGGCCGGTGGCATCCAGCACGATCGCGGCGATGGACAAGCTGGTGGCCTCGGCCCAGGCCGAGCTCAACCGGCAGCTCTCGCAGCCGGGCGCCGCGAAGGCGCAGGGCTCGAGCCAGTCCGGCAAGTCGCGCGGCAACGACCGCTAGACGCCGGACACGGCCCTCGATCAGCCGTAAGGTGGAAGCAGTCTGGCTGGTCGCCAAAAGCCGGGTGGTGTATCCTACCGGCGCTTGAAGCGCTCGGTCCTGCTCCCGCTTCTCCTCATTCCGCTGGTCACGGCGTGCTCCGCGCCGGCCGCAGGGAATACCGCGGGCTCCCCGATTGCCGCGCTGGCCGCCACGCCGAAGCCGACGCCGACGCCAACCCCGACGCCGCCCCAGCTAAGCCTGGCGAGCATCTTCGGCAGCGACAAGCCTGACCTGAGCAAATACGACGCGTCACAGCTTCGGGTGATCATCGCCACCGGCGACGTGATCCCGGCACGCGAAGTCAACTACCAGACCGTGCTTCACCACGACTGGCTCTACCCCTGGCGCAAGACCGCCGACTACCTCAAGTCGGGAGACCTGCTCTACATCAACCTCGAATCGCCGCTGATCAAGAACTGCCCCATCATCCACGGTGGCTTCAAGTTCTGTGGCGACGCGCGCGCCATCGCCTGCTGGCAAAGCACGGGATCGGCATGTCGGGCCTCGGCCTCTACGAGATCCGGGACATCCGCGGCATCAAGTTCGCCTTCCTCGGGTTCAACGGCGTCGGCACCCATATCGACCGGGCGGAGCTGAAGCGTGAGATCGACCTGGTCCGCCCGCAGGTGGACGTCGTGGTGGTGGCGTTCCACTGGGGCAAGGAATACGAGTTACTGCCGGTGGCTGGGGCCGGCATCGCGCCCGACAATCCCCGCGAAATCGGTCACCTGGCGATCGACGACGGCGCCGACCTGGTGATCGGTAACCACCCGCACTGGGTCCAGCCGGTCGAGATCTACAACGGAAAGCTGATCACCTATGCCCACGGCAACTTCATCTTCGACCAGATGTGGTCGCAGGAAACCCGGGAGGGCGTGGTCGGGAGCTACACCTTCTACGGCAACCGGCTGGTTCGGGTCGATTACCGTCCGTTGGTGATCGACAACTACGCCCAGCCGCGCTGGCTGGACGAGACCACCGGCGAGGGGAAGACCATCATCGACCGGATGGCTGGCGCGTCGGAGCGGCTGGCTGCAGGTTGAGCATCGCAACGGCCGTCGCGCTTGGTGCGGCCAGGGGCTCGACTTCGACCGACCCGCGCCGGTAGACGGAGATGTAGCGCTCGGCCATGTGTTGCGGTCCGAACCGCTCGCGGGCCACTTCCGCGCAGCGGAGGCGATCGATTTGATCCAGGCGACCGGCGGCCTCGACGAGGTCCTCGACGTCTTCGGCGAGAAAACCCGTAACGCCGGGTTCGATCAACTCGGGGGTTGAGCCCGTTCGCAGCGCCAGCACCGGGGTGCCGGCCACCATGCACTCCACCATGGCCAGCCCGAAGGGCTCAGACCACTGCAACGGAAAGATGCCGGCGGCGGCGCGGGAGATCAGCCGAGCTTTCTGCTGGCCGGCCACGTTGGGGTAGTACTCGACAGTCGGACTCAGAAACGGCTCGATCTGCTCCTCGAAGTAGCGCTTGCCCTCTTTGGTCCGCTCCACCTTGCCGGCCAGAATTACTTTGCGGCCGGCCCGCTGCGCCACCTCGATGGCCAGGTGCTGGCCCTTGTCAGGCGTGATCCGGGCGACCTCGATCAAGTAGCGCTCGTGGCTGGTGCTGGGCGGCGCGGTCGGGAGTTCGACCGCGTTGTGCACGATGCCGGCGATCCGTAGCGCGGGGGCGGCCGCCGCCTGGTTGACACTGATGGCGCACAGGCGGGCGCGGGTGTGAACCTCCTTATAAAACGTGCGCATGGGCTCGACGAGCTCGCCGTGGATGGTGTGGACGACGGCCGGCGCTGCGCCGCTGTAGAGCGCCAGGAGCAACCCCTCGAAGCCCGTATGGTCGTGGATGACGTCGAATCGTTGACCGCCAAGGGCGTCGTAGACCCTGGCCAGGTAGGTCGCCAGCCGAGCGATGTGGTCGGGCCCGCCGAGGTCGTGGCTCCAGGCGGCGTCGGCCAGCATCGTCACCCCGGGCTCGGAGTCCGCGGCCCCGAATACGGTCACATCGTGTCCCAGGCGGCGAAGCTCCCGGTGCAGGAGGTGGACGACCAGTTCTGTGCCGCCGTATCCCCTGGGAGGCAGCGGGTACCAGGGCGGCGCGACGATCGCGATCCGAAGGGCGTCCTCCGCCGCGCTCACCTCCTCCTCTGCCTTCCCGGGGCCGCCTCGATCATACCGGTCGGCTGAACCCCAACCGATGGGGGAAAAGCTGATAGCGTCGGATTGACGATGGATAGCGGTGTTGCTGTGTCGCTTTTCCTGAGTTACTGGCGGTAAAGTTATGTCGATGACCGGGGCGCTGCAAGTCGTGCAGGCGGTCGTCAGCCTCAGCTTCCTGGTGCTCGGTGCGTCCACTGTCATCGACTGGCTGCGGCGTCGAGAGCGCAACCTCGGGTACCTGGCCCTCGCGCTGGGCACCCTCGGATTGACCAGCGTCCTGGGCCAGTTCAACACCCGCACCGAGTACCGCTTCGGAACGCTGATGGGCGATATCACCCTGGTGCTCCTGATGACGTCGGGATACGCCCTCCTCCTCTTCCGGGACAGTTTCATACCCCTCAGCCGCCGGCTGCGCATCGGCGCGCTGGTGCTCTGCGTGGCGGTCACGGCGGCGGCCCTGGTGGTCGTCGTCCCCGTATCGCCGACCGCCCGGCCAACTTCCGTTCAGCTGGCGGCGACCATCGCGCTCGTCCTGGTCTGGACCGCCTGCGTCGCGGAGCCGATCGTCCGGCTCTGGGCTGCCTCCCGCGGCCGGCCCGCGGTTCAGCGGGCACGGCTCCGGGCCCTGGGCGGGGGCTATGCGGCCATCGTGATCATCCTTCTGGTGTCCGTCTTTGGCGGCTCGGCCGTCGCCAACCCGTTCGTGCAGTGGCTCTTCGAAGTGGTGGCGATCATCGCCTTACCCCTGCTTTACGTCGGCTTCGCGCCACCCCGCTGGCTGCGCCGGCTCTGGCGGCAGTCGGAGGAAGACCAGCTTCGGGAGGCGGTGCACGAGCTCGTGCTGTTCAGTCCAGACCGGCCAACGCTGGCGAAGCGCGCCGCGGATTGGGGGCTGCGCCTGGTGGGCGCGGATGGAATCGGCATCGTCGACGCCAACGGGGATATCCTGGCGCTCCACGGGCTGAGCGCCGAGTCCGCCCGGCAGCTCGCCACCCACGCAGCCAGCGGCGGTCGACCGCGACTGCTGGCCACCAGCGGGTCGGCTCGGGAGAACGCGATAGTGCTTCCCCTCCCGCTCGACGCCGGGATCGGCGCCATGGTAGTGGTCTCCGGTCCATATACGCCCTTCTTCGGTACCGACGAGGTCAGTCGCTTGCGGGGGTACGCCGCGAACATCACGGCCGCGCTCGACCGCGCCCGGGTGACCGAACGGCTGGCCGCCCTCGAGAAGACCAAGAGCCAGTTCCTGAACCTGGCCTCGCACGAGCTGCGCAGCCCGCTGGGGGTGATCAACGGCTACCTCTCGATGCTGGAGCAGGGTGTGTTCGGTCAGCTCAAGGAGTCAGGGATGCGCGCCCTGGAGGTGTTGAAAGCCAAAACCGTCGAGATGAATTTGCTGGTGGCGCAGATGCTCGATGCGGCGCGTCTCGAGGATGGACGGCTGGCGTTGAAACGTGATCGCCTGGATCTGCGCGAGGTTGCTCGCGAGGCGATGCAGGTAGTGCGGCCGCTGGCCGGCGCGGATCATGACCTCTCGCTCGATGCGCCGGCCCAAGCAGTCACCGTTTTCGGCGATGTGGGGCGGATTCTTACGATCATCACTAATCTGCTGGAGAACGCCATCAAGTATTCCCCACAGGGCGGCCGGGTTCAGTGCATCGTTGCCGCCGCCGACCATACCGCCAGCGTTACCGTCATCGATGGCGGCATCGGCATCGCCCGCGAGGACTTACCGCGCCTCTTCAATCGGTTCGAGCGGCTCCAGAACGTCAAGGCCAGTCACGTCGGCGGAACCGGTCTTGGCCTCTATCTCTCGCGAGAGCTGGCTCGGCAGCATAGCGGCGACATCCAGGTTGAATCCCGGCCAGGGGCCGGAAGCCGCTTCACCTTGACGCTGCCGCTGGCCGCGCCAATCGAGGAGCCGGAGGCGCCGATGGTCGCAGAACCCGAGATATTGGCGCCCCGACTCCACGTCCTGACGCCCGACGCGGAGTCGGAATCGCAGCCAGCCTAGCGGGCGGCCCGGATCAGCCCAAGCGTGTGACGCATCTGGTCCAGATGGAAGCGGTCGTGGCCGGCCAGCATGCGAAACATCAGCTCATAACTTTCGGCGCCGCGCTCGGCGTGCAGCGCGACCCGCCGACGATCCTCGGCTGACGACCGATCCCACAGCCGAAGGTTGGCGGTTCGCAAAGTCGAGAAGACCTCCCAGCGATCCTGGTCGTAGCCTCGCAGTGGGGGACGGTCGTGGCTGAGAACCCACCGGTAGCGGCCTGACAGCACGATCTCGGCGTCGACAAGATGGCCCAGTAGCTCGAGCACGGACCACTCGCCGGGGGCCGGCGTTCGGCGAAGGTCCGAACCTGCGTCCTCGAGAACCGCGAGGAGTCGCGCGCGCGTCGCTGCCTGAACCTGCGCGGGGTCGTCCTGGCCGAGCAGGCCGAGCAGGTGCTGCTGGTACGCGGCGGCCTGCGTGACGGGATCCGGCGACGCGGTGGCCATCTCGCGACGCTAGCTGCCGGGTTGCGTGGCTGGTTCCGGCATCGTCTCGGCCTCCGCCAGCGTCTGCCGGATCCGAGCGGCGACGCCCGTTGGGTCAAGCCCCAGCTGCTTCAGCAGTTCGGGCTGGCCGCCCTGTTCGATGAAGGCGTCGGGAGCCGCCATGATCGTGACCGGGATTCCGTGCGGGGCGAGCGCTTCGGCAACGGCCGATCCAAACCCGCCGGTCGCGACGTTGTCTTCCAGGGTCAACACCACGGGATGGCGGCGTGCCCAGCTCGGAAGCCTCGGATCGAGCGGCTTGATGTACCGGCTATTCACGACCGTCACCGGCACACCCTCCTTGTCGAGTAGCGCGGCCGCATCCATCGCCACCGATACCAGCTTGCCGGTCGCCAGCAGCAGGGCGGCACTACCCTGGCGCAGCACCTCCCACTCACCGACCGGCAGAAGCCGCGGGGGATGAATCTCCGCATTGGCGGAGACCCCCACCGCCCCCTTCGGAAAGCGGATCGCGAATGGCGCGTCGCCGGCGATCGCGGTATGGACCAGGTCGCGCAACTCCTGAGGGTCGCTGGCGGCGGCGAGAATCATTCCCGGCATCGCACGCAGGAAGGTCAGGTCGAAGATGCCGTGATGCGAGGGACCATCGTCACCCGTTATCCCGGCACGGTCGAGGACGAACGTCACCGGCAGCCGGTGCAGACAGACGTCCATCATCACCTGGTCGAGGGCGCGCTGAAGGAAGGTGGAGTAAATGGCGAGGACCGGTCGGCGTGCTGTTCGGCGATGCCGACGTCGAAGAAGCGGTCCGGAAAGCGCTCCGCAAACGGCCCCAGCCCGGCGCTGCTGCCCATGGCGGCGGTGATCGCGATCACGCGCGGCTCGCGTTCCGCCTCTGCGACCAGCGCCTCACCGAACACGTCTGTGTAGGTAACCTTCCGGCTCAACGGCTTGGCCGTCAGCACGTCGAAGGCGCTAACGCCGTGCAGGTGGTCGATCTCGTCCTCTTCCGCCGGGCCATAGCCGCGTCCCTTCGTCGTGATGACGTGCACCACCGCCGGACCCTTGAGGCGGCTGACCTGGCGGAGCGTCCGCTCGACGGCCTCAATGTCATGGCCGTTGATTGGACCGGAGTATTTGATGCCGAGATACTCGAAGAACGTGCGCGGCGAGACCAGCTCTTTGAGGCCCTCCTTCATGCGCCGGCCCGCTTCGATCGCCTTGTCCCCGGCCGGAAGGGCCCGCAGCACGCGGTCGACGCGGTTCTTGGTCGCGTGATAGGTGGGATTGAGCACCGTGAGCTGCTGCGCCAGATGCTGCGCCAGGCCGCCAATGGTGG
>Ga0209056_10009117_pt1 | contig 10150 bp, 13 predicted proteins | sample GraSoiAngelo_114_FD_185876 | JGI IMG/M metagenome (GOLD analysis project Ga0209056, IMG submission 185876) | Grasslands soil microbial communities from the Angelo Coastal Reserve, California, USA - 14_0903_13_40cm (SPAdes) (version 2) | ecosystem: Environmental > Terrestrial > Soil > Grasslands...
ATCGAGAATGACATCGACCAACGGTTTGCCGGTGTCTGGGTCCTGCTTGCGAAAAATTTCCGCCGTGATTTCGATGAGATAACTTTCGAGCGCGCCGCGATTCCACTGCGCGAAGATGTCGGCAAGATCTTTGGCTTCCAGCCCAAGGACATTTTTTAAAATGGCATAGGCTTCGCAGATCAATTGCATGTCGCCGTATTCGATGCCGTTATGGACCATCTTGACGTAGTGTCCGGCCCCGTCCGGACCCATGTAGCGACAGCACGGCTCGCCGTCGACCTGAGCTGCGATCTTGCGAAAAATGGGCGCAATTATTTCGTAAGATTCGCGGGAACCGCCCGGCATGAGCGAGGGGCCTTTGAGTGCGCCTTCTTCGCCACCGGAGACACCGCAGCCGATATAATGAATTCCCTTTCCTTCGAGCTCGTGGAAGCGCCGCTGGGTATCGGTGAAAAGTGAGTTTCCGCCGTCGATAAGAACACCGCCTTTTTCCAAGAGCGGGACGACTTCGCCGATCACCTGATCAACCGGCTTACCTGCCTTGATCATCATCATCACTTTGCGTGGACGGTTCAGCACGCCGATGAATTCCTCGATCGTCTTGGTCGGCGTGATTTTTTTTCCTTTGCCGCGAGTGGCCGCAAATTTTTCGGTGACCGCAGCGGTGCGATTGAAAACGGCGACGGAAAATCCTTTCGACTCCATGTTGAGGACAAGATTCTCGCCCATTACCGCCAGGCCGATCAGGCCAATATCCGATTGCATCGTCATGATTTTGAGGAACTGGTTTTAAGGTGCATTCAATCCAAGGCAAGGCAGTAAACGAGTAACACCGGGGAATGGCAAATTGTGATTGTGAAGTGGCACTTGTGAGCGGTCCGCTCGGTCTCACTTTGCCGGAAACCGCGTTAGGCGCGGGTGCGATCGTTGAGTTTTTCGGAAACGTTCGTCCGCTGGAAAACGGAGAACAAATTGATGGGATCCAATACGAGGCGCATCGTGAAATGGCTGAGCATCAGCTGCGAAAAATTGCGCACGAAGCGGCGGAGCGATTCGATCTTTTAATGATCCGGCTGCATCATTGCGTTGGTTTCGTCGCAGTGGGTGAAACCTCGTTATTTTTACGAGTCGCGGCCGCGCATCGGGGGGCCGCGTTCGAAGCGAGCCGATGGATCGTGGATGAGTTAAAAAAACGGGTGCCGATTTGGAAATCGGTTAGGTTCCGGGTTGACCGAAGAACGAAAAAGGAAGTTCTGTTCCGGCGTTGATATGAATTGGGCGAATCGTCTTACTCTCAGCCGACTCGCCTTAACCATTTTGTTTGTGGCAGCGCTGAGCTCGCCCTGGCGTTACGCACACACTACCGCGCTAATCACTTTTCTTGTCGCTGGTATCACCGATCTTTTTGATGGCGAGATCGCGCGCCGTTATCAAACGGTCACAAACTTCGGAAAGCTGATGGATCCGCTGGTGGACAAGATCATGATCGCGGCGGCCTTCATCTCGCTCGTGCCATTGCGCGCGATCCCAGCGTGGGCGGCCACGGTGGTCGTTGGTCGAGACTTTTTAATCACGGGACTGCGTTTAATGGCGAGCGCAAAGGGGCAGGTGTTAACAGCGGAGCGTTTGGGCAAACACAAGACTTCCTGGCAAATAATTACGGTCATTTTCTTTCTCACCTTGCTGGCGATTGCGGAATGGAGCCGGAACATGATGGCGAGCGATTGGTGGCAGCGCGCCTGGAACGAAGCGGGGGCCGCCTTGGTATGGTTAACTGTCGCGCTGACGCTTTACTCCGGGCTCGGCTACGCCTGGCGACACCGCACTGTCATCGAGGCGGATCTTTAATCGAAACCGCAGTCCTGGGTAGTCAGACTTCTGATCTACCGATTGTCCTTTAGAAGGAAATGGTTATTCCGGCAAAGTAGCGGTTGCGGGTATAGGAAGTGACAGATTGAAGCGGGTTTAATGTGGTTGCACCCGACCCGCGATCCACTTTGGTGTAACGGTAACCGGCATTAACTGCGCAACGTTGCGTGATGGCGTAGCGAATAGAAGGTGTGATATCAAAGGTACTTTCAGTCGATGATCCTCCAAAAGATCCGCTCGATATCTGATTGCTAGTTCCATTGTCGCCGTGAGAGTAGATGAGCGCGAGGCTGGCAGAAAACCGCGCAGTTACCGCATAATTCAGTTTCAGGTTGGTTCGAAAAGTCTCGCGGCCCGCGGCCTGCTGCTGGTCGGACTCTTCGATTGAGTAACGAGTTGTCCAAATGATATACGTACTCGCGGCCGATTGCTCATGTGCGGTTCTCCCTTGGGACCCCAGCTCATATTGAAGTGATGTCTCCACAAAAGGCGAAGTCTGCTCTCCGCCATTTTGCGAGCGAAATTGTACGCCGCTGTGCAAACCGGCTTTGAAACGTGGACTAAAGGATTGCTCCAGCCCTGCGATTAGGGATTGAGTGGTCGATTCGCCCTGAGCGCTTTGAGATTCATTGAGACTGAACCGGTACTGCCCGGAAACGGTTGTGGTTGGCAGCCAAAGGTACCGCAGTTGCTCCGAAAATGCGTTTTGCAGCCGATCGTGCCCCGAGGCCGCCGAGCTTTGATACTCGAGCGCGCTAAGCTCATAGCCGGTGACGCTCGACCACCTAGGGGACAATTTGTAATGAGCGGAAAGGTGATTCTCCGAACGAAAGTAATTTCCCAGACGGAAATTTGCGCTGAGCGCGGTACCAAGCTCCGGCTGGGACTCGTAGGCTGAGGACGTCGACAAGTCCAGCGTTAAGCGCGCCGTGACTTTATACGCCAGGGAAAACTGCAGGTAGACGATCGGGTCATAATACCGACCACCCGGATGATCAAAATAGTAATTGATTCCGCCGCCAACTAAGAGGTCCATGGCGAGCCGTGCACTGCCGAACAGGTATCTGAAGTTGGCAGTTGGGTTCGCATACCAGGACGGCGAACCGGTTGGAGTCAGGTTTACGTTATCGTCGTAGCCACCGTTGAGCGAACCTGAAAGGTGGAAATGCCGACCGATATCGAATTGCGGGGCGTTGACTTCGGTGCCAGCGACCGGGCTCCCCTCATCGGGACGAATTTGCACAGGTGCTTCGGGGGTGAGTTCAGGGGAAGGCGTTGCCTCCGTTTGGTCCTCCGTCCCCAACTCAGGCGCGGGCAAATCAACTTGCGCTCCCAATTGTCCGGCAATAGCTAGGGCGGCGAGAATAAGGGCAAGCTGGGAATAATTCGTAATTGTCACGATATCTATAATGGAACGCGTCTTCGGGGATTGCGATTGAGACAAACCAGTCGCGGCACCGTAGAAACTCATTCTATACAAATCAACCTTTTTCCCCGTTTAAAGCTTGAGAGCGCGATTCGTGCCGAATGGGCGGATTTGGGATTAGACGTCGGTGGCAAAGAAAGGGATTTGCCGGAATTAGCCACCCAAGCGGGTGAAGGGAATCGAACCCTCGTCAGTAGCTTGGAAGGCTACAGCTTTACCATTAAGCTACACCCGCGTTAGGACTGCACAAATTGCCGTGCCTGCGTCTTCCTGCCAAGTGCTTTTTCCATGGCGTCGCGACTTGCCAATTCCTGCCGTCGCCACTAGCACTCTCCTATGAAACGAATCGCCCTTTTCTTCCTGCTCGCCGCGGCCGCCTCTCTCCGCGCGGATCTTACTCTCGTCCAGAAGGTGGACATGGCTGGAACACCTGGTGAAATGACGATCAAATTCAAAAACGATAAGGTGCGGATAGACCCTGCCCCGCAAGTGTCGATGATCACCGATGCGAAAACCGGCGACACGGTCACCCTGCTTCATGGGGAAAAGAAAGCGATGCGAATTTCGGGAGACAAAATGAAAGCGGCAGCGGAAATGGTTAAGAAGTTTGCCGGAGCTACTCCAACTGAGCAAAAATCCAAGCTGACTCCGCTTGGCCGCAAGGAAACTGTGAACGGCATGCCGACAGATGTTTTCACCACCGCCACCGCAGTGGGTAAAGCGACTTATTACATCGCCAGCAACTACCCGGACGGGGCCGCGATTATGAAAGAAATGAAGACGTCCCAACCGTCCGCTTTGGCGAACTCTGGCACGAACGTTCCCGATTTTAGGGACCTGCCTGGCGTCCCGGTCAAAATTGAGATGGATACGGTAAGAGGGCACGTCATAATGACCCTGGTTTCGGTCAAGCGCGATCCCATTCCGAACAGCGAATTTTCCGTCCCGGCCGATTACACAGAAGTGAAAGTGCCCGATATTTTCGGTGGGAAAAACGCGCCGGATAATCCGGCGGAGAGAGTGCCGGCATCGCCGCGGGTCGTGCCAATGCCGTCCGCCACTCCGTAATTAGGGCGCTTGCAGTGGCGTTGTCATTTATTCTCGCGTCGAACTCGCCGCGGCGACGGGCTCTTTTGGCTGAGGCGGGCTATGAATTTGAAGTCATTGCCCCCGGCGTGGGCGAAATGGCGGCGGCACATTTATCCTTGCGCGAGCTGACAATCGCGAACGCCACGCGCAAAGGGTTGGTCGTCTCCCATGTCCACCCGCATCGGATCAGCCTCGCGGCCGACACGCTTGTCGCGATCGAAGGCGAAGTTATCGGCAAGCCGCGTGATCTGAATCAGGCGCGCGTAATTCTGCGCCGATTGAGCGGACAAACGCACGACGTCTGCACGGGGGTTTGCATAGTGGGTCTACAAAAGAAGATCAGCTTCGCTGAAATCTCACAGGTGCGTTTTCGCAAGCTGAACGAGAGCGACATCACCAATTACTTTCGCGTCGTGAATCCGATCGACAAAGCTGGCGCCTACGCCGCACAAGCTGCCGGCCGACGTATCATCGCATCGGTTGAAGGTTCGTTTACGAATGTGATCGGTCTGCCGATGGAACGCACGACCGAAGTGCTCGCGCAATTTGGACTGTACCCTGTTAACGTGTCTCGACCGCAACCTCCGGCGGAGTCGTCGCAGCGTGGACCGGTTCGCGTTTTAAGACTCGATACAAAAACCAGACGATGAAACAGTTTGCTGCGAGAATAATGACCGCAGCGAAGCTGGGGCGATAGTAAATGTGGCGTACTTCCAGCGGAATCAATGCTCCGGTGGCGAAGACCATGAGATACTCCGCCCACCGTTTTTGTAAATAAACGCCGACGCCTTCGGTGAATAGGACTGCGGAATAAAAGAGGCTGAGGAAGCCGGTTGCGCGCCAGACGCCGCCACCAGCCAGCATCGCCTGTAAGCGGTTGAGTAAGTAATGCACCACTTTGCTATGCTTGAGCAGGATCTCATCTGCCACCCAATCCGAAATGTTATCCATCCAAACGGCGCGCGAATTCAAAAAAAGGATCGAAATCCCAAGGACGAGAAGCAGGATTCCTTTGCCGATCTTAAAAAGCGCGATCAGCTTGAGATAACGAACGCGGTGTTGCGGCCGCAGAATCTTGAGGTCAGCCGTGGAATGAGACACCCGTAATCTTCCCCTGATCTGCTTCACTCCGCAACGATTGCGCTCCCGCGACAGCAGACCTCCAGCTTGTTTCCATCGGGATCTTCAAAAAATAACGCGTAATAACCAGGACTGTATTCACGCCAGATTTGCGGCCCTTCAAGGTTTTGTCCGCCGGCTTCGCGCACAATTTTGGCCACGCGATCTACCTGTCCGCGCGTCTCCGCCCAAAAAGCGATCCGTGTCTCGTTTGGGCGATGATTAGCATCTTCGGTAAATCCGAAAAATTCCGATGGTTTACCTCCGCCATCTTTTTCGAATGCGCCCCACTCTTCCGCGCTTTTGTCCAGAGTAAATCCAATCGCCGGCAAGATCTTGGCGAAAAACTCCTGCGCTCGCGTCCGGTTTCGCACGCGCAGATCGATATGATCAAAGAGGCGACTTTGCAAAGTTCCGGGTTGTTTTTTGTCCCGCACAGAGTCGGGTTCGATCACCTTTCGCTTCCTAACAAAAAGTCAGACCGGCCAAGGAGCGGCGAACTCGCCTACTCGGCTTCGTCTTTCAACAGCGAGCGAATCTCGCCGCGCAATTCCGCCGAATTCTCGTGGCCATGGGCCGAAACGGCATGTTGTACCGCTGCATCGAGAACTTCTTCCTCGGTGCCGGAAATCTTCAATGAGCAGGTCTTCTCACTGGGATAGTCGCGGCAGTCGATCGATTTTCGAGTCGCCATAAGTCAACTTTTCTTTAGTTCAGCCAAAGCTTGCAGTACTTCCTCGCTGTGGGTCTGTGGTTTTACTCCCGTAAATACTTTCGCGATTTTCCCTTCCGGGCTGATGATGAATGTATTGCGCGCCGACATCTTCTTCCCGTCGTAATCCTTCACCGAGCCATAGGCCTCCGACACCTTGGCATCGGTATCGGCCAGTAGCTTAAAGTTCAATCCTTCCTTTGCACAAAAGTTCTTGTGCGATTCGGCGTTGTCTACACTGACTCCGAGGATGATAGCACTGGCGTTTTGGTATTTAGCTAGATCGCGCTGAAAGTTTTGCGCTTCCAGGGTGCAACCACTGGTAAAATCCTTTGGGTAAAAATAGAGAACGACCCATTTGCCCTTGTAATCATTCAAACTAACCTGCCTGCCGTCGTTGGAAGGAAGAGTGACCGCGGGCGCGACCGCGCCGACTTGTGGTGTGGTTTGTGCCATGGTGAATGATGCTGCTGCCAGAAAAATGGTAGTTGCTATAGTGGTCTTCATGGTAAGGCTTCACTTAACTGCACGCCCGCTTCTTCGCAAACGCCGTCCAGTAGGTTCCAGTAAGCATCAAGCGCTTCCTCCGCCGCATTCATGACCGCGCTCGGTGAGGTACCGGCATCGAGGCAGCGAGCGAGCGCGGCACGTTCGGCGGCGCGATGCTCCAGGTCAGCCGTGGCATGAACGGCAAAGTAGCTCAATGCTTCAGGACTTTTTATTTTATAGGATTCACGCAGCCCGCGCATCTTCTCACCGGCTACTTCTGGCTGCTGGGATTCGTAGGCATAAAGGGCGGTGAGTCCGCTGGCGATGTCCTGGCTAGTTAAACGATCGAAGGTGGAGGTGGTGTTGGCTACTTTGGCAAGCGGATGGGCTCGTTTGACTTTGTCTCGGTCTTGTCCGGTCGCTGTCGCAAAATCAAGCCATAGCTCGGGATGCGGCGCGGGATTCGTCAGTTCGTCGAGTAAATTCTCCTCCAGAGCGCCCCTGGTAGATGAATCGACTGCACAGTGAATCGCGTTCTCCAGATAAGTCGGGAACGTTGCGACATGGGGATAATAGACGCGGGAGTAGGTTGCAAGCTGATCGCGGCTCAGCTCGCCGCGTTTCCAGACACGGTAGAACGGATGCCGCAGGATCGATCGCTCGCGAATCAAATCATCCAAGGCACGCAGGGTTTCTTCGGTTCTCATAGAGGTACAATGCTTCGGCGGCTCCTCGCCGGAACGCAAGTCTAAAAAATTTCTTCCACGTGCACGTGCTAGGCCACCCAGTTCCACTGGGAATGCATCAGCATGAACAGGGCAGCCACCATGGCCGAGGCGGTGACGTAGGCGAGATGAAAAGCGCGACTGTGAGCGCCGATGAGCGCGAGGACGATAAAGAGAGGAAAAATGACGAGGTCAAAGCGCGGAATGGACCCGAGTACCCCCCAACAAGAAAAGAAGACCACTGCTGTCCAGATGTAAACGCTATAAGAGACCCGCAATCGTCGCAGGCCGGCTATAGCCGCGCCCAGCAATAAAAGAAGGAAACAAAAATCGAGTTTATCGTGGTGCTCTGGACTTAGTGGTGGTGCATGCCGTAGGAACCAGGCAAGAGGGCGCCATGGCCACATCAAATGCCGTCCCCAGGTATTCTGGACATCGAACATGACAGTCCAGCTACCGAACTTCAGCTTTAAAAACAGCGCGAAGGCAAAGAGTGCAGCCGGAATTAGTGCAAAAGCTGCAACGTCCCATCCAACCTTTCGCAAGCTGAAGTTGCGTTCGCGGAAATACTCAATCAATAAAGGAAGAGCGAGAATGATTCCTTGAGAACGAGTCAGCGTTCCCAGAGCGGCGAAAATACAAGCCAGCAGCCACCGGTTATTGCGTGCGTAATAAAACGCACCCAAGGTCAATGTTAGGAACAATGATTCGCTGTAAACGCCGGAGAAGAAAAAGGTCGTCGGAAAGATTAAGAGATAAGTAATTGCGCGGGAAGTGATTTCCTCGTCGAAGTCCATCGCTAGAAGAGCTCGGAAGTAAGTAAGACCAATAAGCAAGGCGATGTTCGAAAGGGCGATGGCGGTTACTAACCACCAGTACTCGTTCGGAGGGAGAAAAAGCAGTGCATGAATAGCCCGGATAAGCAGCGGGTAAAGTGGGAAGAAAGCAGCGTTGCTGGGAGAGCCGGGCTCATAACGATACCGATCTCGCGCAATCTCGACATACCAGCCAGCATCCCAGCGCGATAACATGTTTACCCAGGGATGAGAAGTTGGAGAAATGCGATTGACCACGGCGTGCTTGTTGCCATCAGGGCCGATCTCCCAGGCTGAGGGAAACGTGACAGTAAGCGGAAGTAAACGAACCCCCAGCCATCCAACCAGCAAGAGAGCTAATCGGGTAATAGCAAACGGGGTGATTACATCGCCCCATTCAGGTATTTTGAAAAAGGCAGTACCGATTCGCGCTTTCAAAACTTCCGGGCGAGTGATCAAAGGTGACGAGGATCTGGACAATCGGACATTCCACTCGAACAATCGAGGAGTTTATTGGCGCATTGCAGGCAAACGGAATTGAGCTCGTCGCCGATGTTCGCCTCTTACCAGGCTCGAAGCGCTATCCGCAGTTTAACAAAGAAGAGCTGGCGAAATCTCTAAGACAGGACGGGATTGGTTACGAACATTTCCCGGAACTAGGAGGGCGGCGAAAGGCATGGAAGGACTCGCATAACACCGCTTGGCGCAACGAATCATTTCGCGGTTACGCCGACCACATGGAAACAGCGGAATTCGCCAGTGGAATTGCACGGTTGCAGAAAATGGCAGACGGCCATGGCGCCACCGCAATCATGTGCGCCGAAGTGGTATGGTGGAGATGCCATCGCAGTCTGATTGCCGATTATTTGAAGGCACATGGTGTTGAAGTCATTCACATCATCGATGCCAGTAAAACCGAGCCGCATCCTTTTACTTCGGCAGCTAGGATTGTGGATGGAAGGCTTAGTTATTCCGGGAACCAGCCGGAGTTGTTGTAGAATGTCTGTGTCAGACGCAATCCAATGAAAGGGCCGTATGCCTATTGACTAGTCCGGCGGTCATAGACCGCCGCTACAGGGTCAACGCCAATTGCGGTGCGCTTTGTACGCAGGAATCGGCGGCGACGTTCTTTCGCGCTCCAACATCCTTTCCGCGAGCCAATGAAACCATTCGTTCCCGGTTTCCCGGTTCAGGGCCCGTCGCCATTCTTCAGAATAAACTTTCAGTTTCTGCCACGAGATCACAAGTGGACCGCTGAAGAAATCATCCACCAAATCAAGCGTCACCTCGCGGCGAAAAACAAGAACGCCAAGGCTTTCCCAGGTGAGCGAGACCAAATAGACCGCATCTTCGCCATCGGGTCCGAGCACTTCTCGTATTTTTGCAGCGTCGGCTCCATCGGGTAAGGAGAGGACGCGACGCAATGCGGCGGTAAACGCCGGGCTCTGAAATGACCGTACTAGTTCAAGCATGGCATCGCGCTGCCGCCGTTGCCGATACTGTCGGATTTGTGCCGCTGCGAAAATGACACCCGCGGTCACCGCGATGGCGTTAATCAAATTCGCGAGCGTGGAGATATCCATTGGCGTTGATTATAGAGAGCCCGATATTCCCGAAAAGTGTGAGTTGGGTCGGGTCGGGACGATTGGACTTATAATTGGCATCCTTGATGCGAAATCGTAAGTGTCGTGGCCACCTGCCTGGTTTCCGTCATACAAACGTAACTTGCGATTATTTCGTTCCGGCGGGTAGTCTCAAATTCTTGCTATGAATCCGGCTGAATTGGTTAGTCGGGACGACGATCCGGTGCGTCTCGCTCCCGGTCAGACTCTGTTTGGCGAGGGCGAGACAGGTGATTGCATGTATGTCTTGCTCGAAGGGTCGGCTGATGTGTTCGTGGGCGAGG
>Ga0209056_10009121_pt1 | contig 10146 bp, 7 predicted proteins | sample GraSoiAngelo_114_FD_185876 | JGI IMG/M metagenome (GOLD analysis project Ga0209056, IMG submission 185876) | Grasslands soil microbial communities from the Angelo Coastal Reserve, California, USA - 14_0903_13_40cm (SPAdes) (version 2) | ecosystem: Environmental > Terrestrial > Soil > Grasslands ...
CCTCGGCCTGCTCTTCCTGCACGGGACGCGCCGCTTTGCGCTCCACCTGCAAAGTGCGAATGGGGAACGGAATGGTGATGCCCTGGCGTTTGAGTTCGTACCAGACGTTGGTGCGCACGGCGTCCATGATCTCGTTCATTCGCGCGTGATTGCCCATGTAAAACTTGATTTCGTAGGTCACAGCGAAATCGGCAAAATCGACCAGATAAATTTTTACCGGTGGTTCCGCCAGTACACCTTCCGCTGTTGAGGCCGCGCGAAACAGCGCGTCCTTCACGCGATTCGGCGGATTCTTGTATTCAACTCCGACGCGAATTCGCATCGCGTGCACTTCGGTTGGGTAATGAAGATTGATGATGGTGTGGCTCACCATCTCGTTGTTCGGGATATCGAGATAAATGTTGTCGTTCGTGCGCAGCCGGGTTGAACGCCAGTTAATCTCCATGACTTCGGCGAAGCGCTCGCCGACATGTAACCAGTCGCCAACCTTGTAAGGCCGGTTAATTTGGATCGAGATCCCGCCGATGATCCCGGCGAAGAGATTCTGCCCAGCGAAGCCGACGATGATTGCAACTACGCCGGAGCCCGCCAGCAGTCCTTTCAATTGCGCTTCGGCATGGTAGCCGTAGCTCAGGACAAACAGCAGGACGATCAAGAAAATGATGCCGGCGACAACCTCACGAAGAAAATGCGGAATCGGCATCTGCCGTTTGGTTTCGAAATAGAAATCCCAAATGTAGCGATTGATCAGAGCGACGACCAAGGCCGTGCTTAACAGAATCGCTGCTGCGCCAACATGATTCCGCCACGGTGCATGGACTCCGTACACGACGATGGCGGCATAGAAGGCGAGTATCAAACAGAACAGCCGAAACAGCAGGCCAAGTCGCACACCGGCGCGGTGTTTCAGAAACCGGCCAATGCCCAGGGCGATAAAAAACGTCGCGATAAACACGATTACCGTGATCGCGTCGCGTTCTGCTTCGGGAACGGCGATGAACATCAAGCCGGAAGTATATCAAAAAGCCGTTCGCTTGAAAGCCGCAAAGCAGCCGACCGAGCTGCCTTTATCGTTGTCACCTCGTCGGCGCGATGATCAGCCATGCCCAGCCAGCAAGGAAACAAAGGCCGCCGATGGGAGTAACAGGCCCGAGCCAGTCCCGCGCCTGCGGGATCAGTGCCATGAGATACAGACTCCCGCTGAAAAGGAAAATCCCGGCAAGAAGCAGCCACCACGCACTACGATTCATGGTGCCAGAGAGTGCAAGCACAAGCAATGCGATGGCATGAATGAAATGATAAAGGACGGCCTTATTCCAGACATCGAGCATGCCGCGTGTTTCGAGTGTCGCTCGCAACCCATGCGCCCCGAACGCTCCCAGCGCCACCGCGAGGAAACAAAGCGCAGCTGCAATTCGAAACAACAAAATCGACATCGCCATTAATATGTCATTCCGAGCGAAGTCGAGGAATCTCTAATATTGAGGCTGCCGAATAATGGCAGTGTTGATCAATGCTCCCAGCATGAGACGAGTGAATAGATGGCCTGTATCTTTTTCGCCTCTGCCCTTAGACGCGAAGCAGATCGCGCCGAGGTTTGCCGGTCTTTAGATTTGGACGACCAGCGTGTCCATTTTAATTTTGGCGCCATGACCGGCATTCTCCGCAACTGGCTCGCTCCTTTGCTGGCCATGTCGCTGTTAACTCCGCTTCGCGCTGAAACACCGATGCAGGAGACCGCGGTCGAAGCGATACTGAGGATTCCTGCGTCTCGTTTTCAAAACCGCTCGCCCGAGCGATTGTCGATTTATCTTGACCGCGGGATTGGCCCGGATGATGCCGCGGCAATCGCGCTTTATTCAAATCCGGCGCTGCGCGCGATCCGCGATCGCCGCCGACTGGCTGCAGCGCAATTGATTCAGGCGGGAATTTTGCCAAACCCGGTCGTTTCGTACGAGCGTGATTTTGTGACCGGCGGGAACACAGCAGGCACTGTCACGGGCTACAATCTCACGGCAGGCTGGGAGTTCACCGCGTTGATTCCATATTTGCCGAAGCAGACTGCGGCTCGAAAAAATTTTCGCGCGGTGGATTTGGATGTGGCCTGGCAGGAATGGCAGATCGCGATAAACGCTCGCACGGCGGTGTATCGTGTGCTGAGCCTGGACGCGCAGGTCGCGCGTGCGCGCGACGCGAACGCGGGCTTGCAACAAAGCGCGGATGTTATGCGGAAAGCCACGGAAGCGCACGAGAAAACTGTGCTGGATCTGGCGGCGGCCGAATCGGCCAGCCAGGATTCGCGCGCCACTCTGCTCGCGCTCGAGCAGGAATTCGAGAAACAGCGGCTTGGGTTAAACAAAATTTTGGGAGTGGAACCGGAAACCAAGGTCGCTCTACGCGAAGGCCTGAGTTTTCCGACCCGTCTTGCGCCGCCAGACCAGCGTGACTTACTCGATGGGCTCGAATCGCGCAGGCTCGATCTTCTTGGACTACGCCAGGGACTCGAGAGCCAGGATGCCACTGTGCGCGCCGCCATCCTCGGTCAATTTCCCAAAATGTCGGCTGAGTTGGTAAAGGCCAGTGACACTACCAATGTGCACACCACCGGCTTCCGTGTTTCCATCGACGTGCCAATCTTCGATCGCAACCAGGGCGTCATAGCCACCGAGCGCGCTACGCGCCAGCGATTGCTCGACGAATATCATCAGCGAGTCTTTGAAGGCCGCTCGGATGTCGCGACCGCACTCGCGGACATTCGTTCGCTCAACCGCCAAATTGCCGCGGCTGAGGAAGCTCTTCCGCTTCTGGAAAAGCTTGTTAGCTCCGCACAAGCTGCGATCGAGCAGCGAAACGTGGATGTGCTGAGCTACTACACCGCGCGCAGCAATCTGCTACAAAAGCGAATTCAATTGATCAAACTCCAGGAGCAATTGCTGGAAGCGAATACCGCGCTGGAGATCGCTTCGGGGCGCTATCTCCCGACGAACCGAGCCTTACAGCGCAGATGAAAAAAAAACGAATCATCATCGGCGCGATCGCCATCGTCTTAATTGCAGGCGGTCTTGCGTGGATCGCGCAGCGGTTCGGGATCGGGAAAGAGGAGAAAAAGACTGGCCCCGTTCCACAGGTGCAGGTGGCGAAAGTGGAACGAAAGACCATCACCGAAAAAGTGATCGTTTACGGAAGCGTAATCGCGCAACCCGGCAAGACGCATTCGGTTTCAATTGCATTTGAAACGCGCGTGCGCCACATCCTCGTCGCACCGGGACAGTTCGTGCAGGAAAACGATCCTTTGATCGAGATTGAGCTGAGCCCGGGCGCCCAAGTGCAATTTCAACAAGCCAAAAACGCGTCGGAGGCTGCGCGCAAAGAACTGAAGCAAACGCAGGAACGTTTCAATCTGAAGCTGGCGACAAATCAGGATTTGAGCGCAGCGGAAAAAACTGCGCGTGACGCCGAGGCCCAGCTCACTGCTCTTCAACGCGCCGGCGCAGACGGCGACAATCGCGTTCGATCCGACATGTCAGGCGTCATCGCCAAAGTGGACGCGCAAGACGGACAAATTGTTCCGCCCGGCGGTCCGCTGGTGGAGATCGTTGCCGAGAATGAGATCGAAGTGAAACTGGGCGTCGAAGCGGAAGATCTTTCCGCCGCGGAGGAGGGCGCGCCCATTACCATTGTTCCAGTGAACAATCCCAACGCGGCAAAAGTGCAAGCTAAAATCCGGTTGGTCACGCGCCGAATCGATCCGGCGACGCGGCTTGTCGATGTTTACGTCGCGTTACCCGAAGGGACAAAGCTGTTATTGGATGGCTATGTGCGGGGCGAGATTCAGCGGACTGCGAAAGACACATTGGTTGTGCCGCGGTCAGCCGTGTTGCCTAACGAGTCGCGCGAAACACACGGTCAAAATCGGCACAGAAAATCCAAAGGAGATGGAGGTGATCGCGGATGATCTCCACCCTGGCGATCCGGTCGTGACCGTGGGCAATTACGAGCTGGAAGACGGCATGGCCGTTGAGGTGAAAAAATGAGCTTCACCGCGTGGGCGCACAGCCATGCGCGTTCGATTTTATTTCTGCTTGGCGCGCTCGCGCTGGCGGGCGCCGTCGCCAGTTTTGCTCTGCCGGTATCGCTTTTTCCGCAAGTCAGTTTCCCGCGTGTCCGGATCACGCTCGATGCCGGGGATCGGCCTGCTGAGCGGATGACTGTAGAAGTGACCACGCCGGTCGAGGAAGCCGTGCGCGCCATTCCCGGCGTGCGCAGCTTGAGATCGACAACCAGCCGCGGCACCGCAGAAATCTCGGTCAACTTCAATTGGGGCGAAGACATGGTCTCGGCCATGCTGCAATGCCAGTCGCAGGTAAACAAAATTCTGCCGAGCCTCCCGGCTGGCACTTCATTCGAAGTCGAGCGCATGGACCCGACCGTTTTTCCCACCATCGCCTACAGTCTTACTTCCGATTCCCATTCGCTCATCGAGCTGCGCGACCTCGCTCTCTATACGCTGCGTCCGGCGCTTTCCACGGTCCCGGGCGTTGCGCGCGTGGGCGTTCAGGGCGGCCGCGTCGAGGAATACCGCGTCACGGTTGATCCAGACAAACTGCAATCGTTCAACATGACGCTGGCCGATGTTGCTGGCGCGCTGTCCGCGTCCAACGTGCTGGTCGCAGTCGGTCGTCTCGAGCAATACGACAAACTTTACCTCGTCGTTTCGGACACGCGTTTCAAAAAGTTCGACGAAATCGAGCACACGGTATTGCGATCGAATTCAAATGGCGTGGTCCTGCTCGATGATGTGGCCACGATCGAACACTCAGCGGAACCGCAATGGGTCCGCGTGACCGCCGATGGCCACGACGCAGTTCTCTTTCAGGTTTATCAGCAACCGTCGGGAAACACCGTTGAGATCGCGCGCGGCATCAAGGCGAAGCTGCGCGAAATACGAAAACAAATTCCCGAAGGCGTGAAGATCGCCGACTGGTACGATCAAAGTGATTTGATCATCGCGTCGGAGCACAGCACGCGCGACGCCATTTTGATCGGCATGGTTCTGGCCGCTTTCGTTCTGCTGATTTTTCTTCGGGACTGGAAGGTCACGTTGATCGCGATCTTGACTGTGCCGGCTGTGCTCGCCGCCACCGTTGTGCTGCTCTACGTGCTGAAAATGAGTTTCAACATTATGACGCTCGGCGGCATGGCCGCTGCCGTTGGTCTGATCATCGACGATGCCATCGTGATGGTGGAACACATCGTCCGCCGCGTCCGTGGCGCGCGCGAGGGCGATCCGCGTGCGCGGGTGTTGAACGCCGCGCGCGAATTCACCAATCCGCTCGCCGGATCGTCCGCGGCCACGATCATTATCTTTACGCCGCTGGCTTTTCTCGGTGGCGTTACCGGCGTATTTTTCAAAGCGCTTTCCCTGACAATGGCAGCCAGTCTGATCATCTCGTTTATCGTTGCCTGGCTGGCGGTACCGATCTTGTGCGCACGATTGTTAAGAAGACGAGACGCTGAGATCGAGGAGCACGGAAGGTTCACCCGCCGCGTGCACGAGGTTTATCGCAACAGCATGCAGCGCCTCCTCCGGCAGCCGTTGTTCGTCATCGTCTTTCTGATTCCCCTTCTGTTGTTAGGCTTCATCGCGTTCAAGAACGTGGGCTCCGGTTTCATGCCAGTAATGGACGAAGGCGGTTTCGTTCTCGATTACATTTCGCCGCCCGGCACCTCGCTTGTAGAGACTGATCGTCTGTTGCGCCAGGTCGAATCCGTTTTGCAATCGACTCCGGAGGTGCAGACCTATTCGCGGCGCACTGGATTACAGCTCGGCGGCGGCGTTACGGAAGCGAACATCGGCGATTTCTTCGTTCGTCTAAAGCCATTCCCGCGACGCGGGATTGAAGAAGTCATGAACGACGTCCGTGATGAGATCGAGAAACATATTCCCGGTCTTCAGGTCGAGCTGTTGCAGTTGATGGAAGATTTGATCGGTGATCTCACCGCCGTGCCGCAGCCCATCGAAATCAAACTTTATTCCGATGACGACAAACTTTTACGCACGCTGCCGCCGCGCGTGGCTGACACCATTTCAAAAGTGCGCGGGGTTGTCGAAGTGAAAAACGGCATCGTGCCGGCCGGTGACGCGCTCGACATCCAGGTGGACCGCGTCAAAGTCGCGCTGGAAGGCATGGACCCGGAGGCGGTCACGAAGGCGCTCGATAATTTTTTAGCCGGTGACGTGACCACGCGCATTCAACAAGGCCCGAAGTTAGTCGGCGTGCGCGTTTGGATCCCGCGTGACGCGCGCGATACCACGCGCAACATCGACAATCTGCTCCTGCGCGCGCCTGACGGGCATTTGTTTCCGTTGAAACGCGTGGCCACGCTGCTCCCCTTGAGCGGCCAGCCTGAGATCATGCGCGACGATCTCAAGCGCATGATCGCCGTGACTGGGCGCATCAGTGGCCGCGACCTCGGCTCAACCGTCAGTGATGTAAAGCGCGCGCTCGCCAGGTCCGGCGTAATTCCCGGCAACGTGCTTCACGCGTTCGGAGGACTTTACGAACAACAACAGATCGCCTTTCGCGGTCTCACCATCATTTTGATCGCGGCAATCATTCTGGTTTTTCTGCTTCTGCTTTTTCTTTACGAAAGTTTCCGTGTCGCGTTTGCGATGTTGCTCGTCCCGATATTCGCCGTTGCTGGAGTGTTTATCGGCCTATGGGTCACCGGCACCGAGTTCAACATCACCTCGCGCATGGGCATGACCATGATCGTGGGCATCGTCACCGAGATCGCGATTTTTTATTACTCGGAATTTCGCTCGGTTCCGCCGAGCAACGATCGCCTGGTCACCGCGGGCATCAATCGGATGCGCGCGATTTCGATGACCGCGTTCGCCGCCATCCTGGCGCTGTCGCCGCTGGCGCTCGGAATCGGTCGCGGCGCCGCCATGCAACAACCACTTGCAATCGCCATCATTTCCGGCCTGATTTTTTCGCTGCCGCTGGTGCTAATCGTGCTGCCCGCGCTGCTCGCGATTTTCGAGCCGAAAACAACCGCGCAACAACAAGGCGGTTGACGGGCGCTGCGCTACTTATGTGTTAGCTTCAGAATGCAACCTTCGGCTGGGTCAATCAGGTATGCCGTTTCGCCTTTGCCGGCAACAACGCCGCGCGCGCCTTTCACAGTAGGAACCGTCGCCTTCAGGTGAAATTTCCCCTGATCGTCCACCTCGGCGATGGTCAGGCTGGCTGCCTGAGAAGCGGCCGCGTAAAGAACTTTTGAGTCAGGCGAGTAATCGATGTTGTCGAGGCCAAGACCGGTGGTTATCGAATCGGTTATTCTTCCATCATGGCCTGCATCGAGACTCACCACGTGATCTGCGCAGGCGACAAATAACAGGCGTCGCGCGTTATCTAACGCTAATCCCTGTAAATCGCTGCTGCCGGGATTCCATGTGGCGACCACTTTGTGCGAGTGCACGTCGATCGCCACCGTTCTTCCTGCGTCCTCAATGTTTGTGTAAAACAGCCCGCGCTCGTTATCGATGGCGTAGCCTTCAGCAAGGCCCTCCAACGTAATTTTTGTTTTCGCTTTAAGATGGTGCGGATCGGAAACATCGAAGATTTCGAGATGCTTGGCTGGCGCGCTGTCGCCTGCTTTCACCCGGAGCGTCACCCAGACTTCGCGCGTAGCTGCAACATAGACAACTCCGTCAGGCGTCACGATACGATCTGCTGAGACCGGCACGCATTCGCCGCGCGCAAGGGTCTTCGCATCGATTACGCAAAGCATCCCGTCCCCGCGGTTCCCAATGTAAACCACTCCATCGCCAATGGTCGCTGCGGTCGGTCCGACTGTGATCTTTCTTCCCCGCCGCTCGATTTCGCCGGTTGGAAATCCGGTAACCTGCGACGCTGCGTCCGTCTTTTCGTCAATCACGTCCACGCTGCCGGTGTTGCTCGCGGGCACCCACAATTTTCCCGTCGCGCGGTCGTAAGCGAAATAGTCGAGCGCTACCGTCCCAGTCGCGCCTGGCAGATTAATTGGTTTGACCTCGTAATTCGCGTCGGCTGTGTCGGCTCCCAATGCCGTCCCTGAAATCAATGCGACTTGGATCATTGCCATTGCGCCGACCTTCACAAACTTCGAACTATGGCTCATGGAACGGAATCGGCCTCTGCAAAAAGAACGGGATCTATCATAGATTGCTATTTCCAGCGAGTTCGACGCATCTCCAACTGCTTTTTTAGATCACTCAACGCGAATTGTCGGCTCTGGCGAGTCGTTTTCACATAGAAAATCGTTCCAGCCACTCCCAGAGCCGTTGCGCCGAGAAAATTCAGAGCCGGTCCGAGTTTCCATAGATAGGCGCCAAGGATTGCGCCAGTGCTGACGATCAAATCGCGGACAAGATAGTACGCGCCTACCATTTGGCCGCGACGGTCGGAGTCGCTGTATCCGATGATGAGCGCCTTCCGGGATGTATCTCCGAATTCTTTGAAGCCACGAATCATAAACGCGATGACCAGTGCCGAAAAACTTCGTGACATCAGCAAACTGATTGGGAAAAGCGTGAACATGATGAAAGTCACGATCACGAACGGCTCGCGGCCATGTCGATCCGCGTAATGTGAAGCGGGAATAATACACAAAGTGGCGGCGAGCATTTCTATGCTGGTGAGGATGCCCACCTGCCGAGCGCTAACACCGATGTAATCCATCGCGAAGATGACGACCCAGGCGTAGGGAATGCGTTCGCAAAAGCGGATCAAGATGTCACTGAAAAGCAAACGCTTCATCGGCGAATTGAATTCGCGGAAGCTTCGCCAAAAATTCCAACGATCGTTTTTCTCAACTTTTTTGATCGGTTCTTCGCGCAATTGGCGTTGCACTAGAATGGTGAGCGTCGAAAGAACAATTGAAATCAGAAGTGCGATTCGCACGCCGTTGATGATCCCGAACCGATCGATCAACATTCCGCCGAAAAATGGCGCAATCATGATCGGCACCCGTTTGATTACCGATTGCACGCCCACGCCCATGGAGTGGCGATTTGCTTCGAGCGCCGCTCCAATTAGAGAAAACGTCGCAGGCAAAGAAAAACAGGTCCATGACAGGAAGAGAAACATTCCTGCGATCACTGCGGCCCAATGTGGAACAAGCAGTACCACCGCGTAGCCGGCGATTGAGACCAAATTGAAAATAATGAAGGCCCGGCGATGTCCCCAAATATCGACAAGCACTCCGCCGGGATAGGCGTACACCGCACCGAGCAAAGTGCGCAGCGCATCGTAAAGACCGATAACAAAAACCGTCGCGCCGACCGCTTGCAGGTACTTCGGCACAAAACGCATCCAAAGTTCTTCGCCCGCGCCAATGACGAAAATGGCGATGAGCAGAATGACGAGATTGCGTTTGAGTCCGAAAAAATTAGCTAGCCGTCTTGGGCAACCTAACCGCGGCTGACTCGGCGTTTGCATTCTGCGTAGAGCGCGTCGTAAACGATGAATTCGCGTTTAAGGATTTCATGATCGCTCAGCCCAAGCGCGCCGAAGCCGCCGGCAATCCAACGCAATCCTTCTCCGGCTGGATGCGGATTAGTCGGGTGCGAGTCGGCCGCTCGGACGATTTCGCCGAGTAAAACCAGCGGTGGATCAGTAAGCTTGTATTTTTTCAAGATTGAATTGAACGAAACGTCTTCACCATGATGCCCAAGCTCGCAGTTGGGTACGTCGAACACGACCCCGTCATCGATCTTCGTCCAGTCGGTATCGTGCGGCAGGAAGACAAACTCGGCGTCTTGGTCGATGCATTTCTTGATGAGCCATGGGCAGGCCACACGATCCACTTTAATTTTCTCGCGGGTGATCCATTTCATAAGCTAGGCTCTTGTTTCGTGGCAGCTTGGTTCTGGTATGCAGTCGTTGCTGCTGTGCTTTACGGCGCGCACCAAATCTTTACCCGTCTTGCGGCCGAGCGCATCGGTGATGGTCTCGGCGGTTTCATTGTCGAAGCCAGCGCTGCATTGTCGATCTTCCTTTATCTTGCATTTCTTTGGTTAAGCGGCGGCTGGAACCAAAAATTCAGCGCGGCCGGATTTAATTACTCCCTTCTCACGGGAATCTGCGTCGGAGCGGGCAC
>Ga0209056_10009125_pt1 | contig 10144 bp, 8 predicted proteins | sample GraSoiAngelo_114_FD_185876 | JGI IMG/M metagenome (GOLD analysis project Ga0209056, IMG submission 185876) | Grasslands soil microbial communities from the Angelo Coastal Reserve, California, USA - 14_0903_13_40cm (SPAdes) (version 2) | ecosystem: Environmental > Terrestrial > Soil > Grasslands ...
GGGCTTGCGTGACACCGACGGCATCTGGGCCAGACACTGGTATGGCGAGGTGGCAAAAACGACCTCATTTCAACCGTATCATCCAACAGCGAGCGAAGTTCCGGCGCGATTACGTGAGATCCACCAGCAGTGCTGTGAATGCTACGGGCGGCTTTATGAATACCGGCTGCATTGAAGATCTCGCACAAAGAACACAACGGGCACAATGTGATTGAAATGAAAGTTTTTCTTTGTGTCCGTAGTGGACGTTGTGTGAGGTAACTCAGATGCTTCAGAAGTTCGACGAACGAAACCGCGACCTGATCGTAAACATTAACGGAGAGTTGTTGCATCGCGATAAGGCCGGGGTCAGCCCGTTCGATTCGGCTGTGCAGGGAGGTGACGCAGTCTGGGAAGGATTGCGACTTTACAACGGCCGGATTTTCAAGCTACACGAGCACCTCGATCGCCTCGAGCGTTCAGCCCGTGCGCTTTCGTTCGCCGAAATTCCGCCACACGAAGAAATCATCGACGAAATCAAACGGACGCTAGCTGCAAACAAAATGCGGGATGGCGCTCATATTCGGCTCACGCTCACGCGCGGAGTTAAGATCACTTCGGGGATGGACCCGCGACTCAACCAAAGCGGGCCGACATTGATCGTCCTCGCCGAACACAAGCCACCAGTTTACGCGAAAACAGGACTGAGTTTGATCACGAGCAAGATCCGCCGGCCGCCGCCGGATGTGCTGGATGCCCGTATTCATCATGCAAACCTGCTGAACTCGATCCTGGCAAAGATCGAAGCGAACAATGCCGGCGCAGACGACGCGCTTATGCTCGACACGCGCGGGTTCGTCGCTGAAACGAACGCGACACACGTGTTCATTGTGCGTAACTTCGAATCGCGAGCAAGCGGCGACTTGGCAACCGGCCGCGTTGTAGCGTGCCCCGAGGGGATAACTCGTGCGACCGTGATCGAGATTTGTGCCGCCGAAAAGATTCGTTGCGTCGAGACTGATCTGTCACTCGTCGATGTCTATCGCGCGCATGAAATGTTTTGCACGGGTACAATGGGCGAACTAGCCGGCATAATCAGAATCGACAATCGCCAGATCGGCGATGGAAACGTCGGGCCGATGACAAAACGCCTGAGCGATCTCTACCTCCAGAGGACCGCGACTGAAGGCGTCCAGGTCGTGGATGTGTAAGAGCTCAGTCGCTTTTTTTCACAACTGTTGGGTCGGCGTGATAAGCCCCAGCAGGATCGCAACAGGAATGGACGTGTAGCCGAGAAAAAGAAGCCAGGAGAAGATTCGGCCGCCTAACGCGAGACGCGGCGTCAGTTTCTTGTCATTAAATCCGAGCGATTGAAAGAAGCTCGACGCTCCGTGGCTGAGATGAAGCGCGAGCAAAAAGAGGCCAAGGACGTAAAAAGCGGATACATAATAATTTTGGAACCCATAAACCATCATCGAGTAAACGTCGTAATGTCCGAGAGGATCGGCCTTGAGCAGACCAAAACGGGGATCGGTGACGCGCACTGTGAAATGCGCGATGTGATAAACGATAAACGCAAGCACGATCAACCCGCTCATCACCATGTGACGCGAAGCGAACGTTGCTTTGACATACTCCCGGTCGGCGTAGGCCTCCGGTCGCGCGCGGCGGTTTTCGATCGCCAGTTGAATCGTCACGTAAATGTGAACGACGACAGCGGCGAGCAGGAACAAACGGATTACCCAAAGCAAAGGGCCGAAGTCGCGCAGGTGCTGCGAGTAACCGTTGATCCAATCAGGACCCAGAAAAATCTGCAAATTGCCTAGCAGATGTCCGATAACGAAAAGGATCAAAATAACGCCCGTGACCGCAACGATCATTTTTTTCCCAACGGATGAGCGATAAAAAGCAGCGAAGATATTCACGACAGATTTGGCGCAGCGTCAGGCGCGCGGCACGCCCTTTGAGATTATGAATGCCACTCGGAGCGTCAAGGCCACAGGCATTAGCACACGTTTCAGGGTCCTGATGCGGCTCCGCGCCGTGGTGGAATAAGTAATCTTTCACTTCGGTTTACCTGAGGATATAATTGCCTGCCTCATGGCGAACAGCGAAGAGCCTCAGACGGTTTTCCAGGAAATGCCTGGGTTTCACGAGGAGCGCTCCATACTGGCGAGTGAGCCCATTGCCACGATTGGCCGCCGAGCTGGTTTCTGGTCGCAGTTTCTCCAACACGAATGGCCCTCGGCTGCGCTGTATCTGTTTTTAGATGTGGTGAACTGGCTCGCTATTTATCGAGTCGCAGGGTGGTTTCGACATGACGCATTTTATGCCACGCCGTTTCAGTTCTTCGTCATCAACCTTATTCAGCTCGGTGTGATTGTAGCGGCGCTGTACTTTGTGGGTGGGTACGATCGCACTGTCGAAAAGCTCACTCTTGGTTATGCAGCCGAGCACATTCTTGCAGTCACGGCAGCGGCTGTGGTCAGCGCGATGCTGATTTATTCCGCGGCGACGTTTGATCAGACAATGAAGCCGAGCCGTGGCGTGCTGCTTTTGAGCTTCGCGATCTTTCTCCCCCTGTCGCTGGCTTACCGCCGCTGGATTCGGCAATATGTAGTCGCGAGCAGCGTCGGCCGCTCTTTTTTGGTCATCGGAGGCGGTGCTGCGGCGGCGCGTTTTTACGAAGCTTACAAGAAGTCTTCAAACGGCCAGCAGCTGGAATTCGTGGATGTAAATGAAGAGCACGTCGGTCAGCTCATCGCCGGTGAGGGATCTCCGATCGTCCAGGGAAATCTCGCGTCGAAGTTGGACAACCTTAGCAATCGGTACAGCGGCATCATCCTTGCGAAACGCGCGAGCTCTCTCAATGCGCAATTGCTGGAACGGCTTGTGCACGCGCAGTTTCAGGAAACGCGCGTTTACACTTTGGAATCCTTCTATGAAACTCAATGGCGTTATCTGCCGCTCGGAATTGTCGATCCTTTTTGGCCACTGCAGACCGGGTTTCAATTAGCGCGCACCTCTCCTTATCACTACCTCAAACGCCTTTTCGATGTCCTAGCCTCGGCAACGGCACTACTCATTTGTTCGCCGCTCTTCATTCTTGTTTCTCTGTTCATCTGGATGGAGGACGGCGCTCCGGTCTTATTCAGACAGGAACGAGTCGGCCGCGACGGAAAACGTTTCATTCTTTTCAAATTCCGGACCATGCACTGTCGTGGAGATCATCCGGACGAAGATATTTACACGCGCGAAGGCGATTGACGCGTGTGGGTCGGTGGCTGCGGAAACTTCGGCTCGATGAGTTGCCGCAGCTTTGGACCGCGCTGAAAGGCGACATTAGCTTGATTGGCCCACGCGCCGAGTGGAGCAAGTGCGCCGAACGCTATGAGCAAAGCATCCCGTTTTATCACTTTCGGCACTTGGTGAAGCCAGGAATCACCGGATGGGCGCAGGTCAATTATCCCTACGGCGAGAGTGACGAGGACGCCGTCGAGAAGCTAAAATACGATCTCTACTACATCCGGCATTACTCGCTGAAGCTCGATGCCATGATCGTGTTAAAAACGTTATACACGATGCTTTTTGGCAAGGGACGCTGAGCAGAGAACGAGTGATGATCGGCTAGTGATCGATTGATGAAATTTTTGCTTTCGAAATCTTCCACGTGATCTCAAGCATCTTCCGCAAGGCATCTCGCTGGATTTTCTTTGCTGCCCTTGCCTATGCTCCCTGGGCGTACGGCGCCACAACGTCGGCAAGTATCAATATAACTAACTGGGTGTTACTCGTTGCACTCGTACTTTGGAGTGCCGAGTTACTCACCGGTAGACGGCGGCCCCGTTTACCGCGTTTTCTTCTCATTCTGACTGGCGCCCTGGTTTGCGTAGGAGGCTGGATGGCCCTGAACGCCAAGTCCATCTACGACTCCGAATTTTCTCTTTTCGTCCCGCTGCGGAATTTTGTGCCCTTTTTAACCGGCTCCGTTGATTATGCGAATAGTTCCGCGTGGATGTCGCGGGGTGCGTTGCTGCTCGGAACGATATTGTTCGTCTCCGATCTGTCCCATAGCAGCCGATGGTTGCTTCGGCTGTGGTATGTCATTGGCTTGGTCGGCGGCTCGATAGCATTTCTAGGTTTGCTCCAGAAAGCTAGCGGAGCGCAGATGATCTTTTGGCAGCCGCCACCGCCACCAGAATTCGGGGTTACGACATTTTTCGCCACCTACTTTTACCATGGCAACGCCGGTGCTTTCCTAAACTTGGTGTGGCCGTTGAGCGCCGGTCTCGTTATCCGGGCGTTTACGCGCCAATCTCAGCCGGGCATGCGCGCGCTATGGACAATCGTTTTCATTGTAACAATTGCGGGAGTGCTGGCGAATACGTCACGAATGGCCCAGGTGGTCGCGCTTGTATTGCTGGTCGTCATTGGCCTTCATTTTGGCCCGGGATTGTTGCGGAGACTCCCCGGCGCACAGAAGAGCGTCGCCATCGCCGGCGCGCTTGCCATTGTTTTGGCGCTGATCGCGCTGGCTCAAGCGACTCATCTGGAACAACCGCTTAACCGCTGGCAATCGGTGGGTGAACGAATTCCTGCCGATGCCCGTTGGCAAGCCTCACGCGTGGCGCTTGGGGCGCTGCCTGGCGCTGGGTTTTTCGGGTTTGGCCCAGGAACGTTTCGCGTTGTGTTCCCAGGCTACAACATCGGATCCGGCCACGCAGTTCCGGGAAGTTGGAGGTTTTTACACGAGGATTACCTGCAGACTGTGCTGGAATGGGGATGGCTGGGAAGCAGCCTTTGGGCGTTGCTCTTCTTTGGCGGATTAGCAGTCGGAATTCTTAGTTACACCAGGTATGCCACGCGCGACTGGATGCCGAGAAGACGCGTGATGCAGCCTTTGGCTACCTTAGCCCTCGCGGGAATGGCGATGCATGCGCTGGTCGATTTTCCATTTCAAATCGAGTCGATTCAGCTGTATGTCGCGACGTATCTGGGTGTGTGCTGGGGAAGCAGCTTGTGGTACGACAAGTCAGAGGTCAGACGTCACAGTTCAGAGACCGTGGTCAGGACTGGGCACGCCTGAATCTATGCTCCATTACCTTCGTGATCGGAGCTGGACCTGCGACCGTAGCTGCGAGAATACGCTCCTTCTTCTGCACCGTAACCATGCGAAGAATAATGGTAGTAGTAACCAACTCCACCGCTCCGTCGCAATCGATTCAGGACTAGACCAGCTGGGCGAATCCCTGATTTTGCCAGCAAAGAAATTGCGCGACGCACCGCCTGGCGGGGTGTTTTTGCGGCTCGTACGACAATGCACAATGTCTGGATATGTGGCGTCATCAGAAGAGTATCACTAACTGCAAGGATCGGCGCGCTGTCGATCACGATGCGGTCATAAAGCGTCGCAGCCTCAACGATCAGACGCCCGAAGAACGGGCCAGCGAGAATTTCAGCTGGATTGGGCGAGCGCCGTCCACCCGCCAGAACGGAAAGTTGACCTCCGGTCGCCGTGAGAATGTTGCCCGTCACAGCAATGTTTTCATCGACAATCTGGATCTCACCGGCGGGAATCTGGCGCGCTGCTGACGCCACGTCGGTTTCACCCAGCAGGCAATCTATGACCCCGGGCTCGCTGTCCTCGTCAGAGTTATTTTTTGCGCTCGGGAAACGAAAAATCTTGTGCATCGTTGGCCGGCGCAGATCGCCGTCAATGAGAAGCACCCGATAGCCTTGCTGAGCCAGTGCAAGCGAATAATTCGCGCTGGTGAAACTCTTTCCCTCGTTAGGCACCGCGCTGGTAAAAAGCGAAACTTTCCGCTCTGCCTCCGGGCCCAAAAGCGCGAGCGCAGCCCGTAAATTGCGGAACGCTTCAGCCGCCGGGCTTTCAGGAGTTTCCACGACGACCCGGTAGTTTGAACTGCCGAACGCCTTTTTGCTTCGCCGTTTCAAACGGTTCACCGGACCTTCGTCAGTGGTCTCCGGGACAGCCGCGAACACCGGCAATCCAACTGTACTTTCCGCCTGGTCCACGGTTTTGATTGAACGATCCAACGCATCGGCGCCAAAAACGAATGCCAACCCCGCAACCAGACCTCCCAGCAATCCCAGAACGATTGTTCTGGTAGGACGCGGACTAACAGGTGATTGCGGAAGCGGCGAATGCTCGATCACACTGACGGCATTCGCCTTTACGTCTTTGCTTAAGCTCGTCTCTTTGATTTGACGAAGGACGCTTTCGTAAAGAGCGCGATCGCTTTCGGCTTGTCGCGCCAACTCCTGCCACCCGATGGCTGTGCGATTGAGGGCGACGGCCACGCCCTGCTGGTCTTGCAAGGCTTTTTGCAGGCTGACCTCTGTGGCCTTGGTCTGTTCGATGGCATTGCGCAGAATCGCCGGCTGAGCCAGTACAGCTTGACGAAGCTTCTCTTTCGCGTCGGCGAGCGAAGCTTTGGCAGCAATCATTTTGGGGTGTTTATCCTTGTACCGGAGCGCGTAAGTAGTAATCGCAGCTTCGATCTGGGTAACGGTACGCCGGGCCTCGGTCACCATCGGGGCCGCGGAGATACTCGGAACTTGGAGCAAGGCGTCGATGTTATCGCCGCTTTGTTGAATCTGTTCGAGCTCCCCTTCAAGCCGCATCCGATCGGCCTTCGACGCGGTAAGCTTGCCGTTCAGGTCTTGCAGCTTGTCTTCCACCAGGCCGCCGCGAGGTCCGCCACTACCCGCGCCCGATCCCTGTTGTGAACCCGTCGCAGCTGTGCCGCCACCAAGCTGCAATGCATCCGGGTTATTCGCCTTGTAATCCGCGACCGCCGCTTCACTTCTTTGCAGATTCCTCTTCAACCGCTCTTCTTCTTCGAGTAAATACCGCAACGCGTCCTCACTCATCGAGGCGCGCCGCTCAATTGAATTACGGATGTATTCCCGGCCGACTGCTTCGGCAAGGCGCTGTGCCATCACCGGATCAGGATGAGTCACATACAAATCGATCAGGCGCGTTCCGCGGCGGATCGCCGGTCTTACCATGCCGCCCATTGCGCGGCCTAATCCTTCTTCGAGCGGCGTAAACGTTGTGCCGCCACTTGCGCTCTGAGCCTTCGCTCCGGGTTGCGGCGTTTCGGTGCGTTGCGGCGGGCCGGACTTCTTATCTATCACGACAGTTTGGCTCAAAAGCGCGCGTCCACCGTCCGCCGCCAGACCTTCGGAGCGCACCACTCTGGAGAGCAGAGTTTGGTTTGTCAGATTCTGTTCAATGGTCCGCAACGCCTCCTGGCTGGCCAGAAACATGGACCGCATGCGCGTGGTGGAATCGTCGGTCGGAAGGAAACTCGGCTCTTGAAATTCCACCTCCAGTACGGTGTGGCCCTGGTACAGCTTCGACGTCCGCGCAAGATAACCGAGCGCAAGGAAAAAACCGGCGAGGACGCAGATGGCGACGATCCAAACGCGTTCGACAAAAGCATGCCAGAATCGGCGCAAATCGAACCTCTGAAGTTCCTCGGCGTAGTGCCCTGTCAAACCAGCCACCACCGGTTTCTCCGAATTTGTCGAAACGGTTGTGCCGACAGAAGATTGCGCAGGATCAATCACGGCCGAGTATCGGCTGCAATCATACACCAAGAACTGCGCCGGGAAAGGCGTACGGCGCGAAAAGTCTTGCGGCTAAAAAATACTTTCCCCGACGGTAATGGTATCGCCCGGCTCGACGCGAAAACCACCGCCGCTACCCTTGTTAAACTTTTTGGCGTTCACCTTGAAAATTTGGTCGCCGTTCGCACTCTGTCGCCGCACCGTTATCCGTTCCGGCGCAGCGATACGCGTATATCCCCCTGCCAACGCGATCGCTTCCAGCAGATCGATACCGCCTGGACTGCCCTCGGGCATCTCGTAACTGCCGGGCCGGCCCACCTGTCCCAAAATGGAGAAACGCCGCTTTGCGTAACTTTGAAGGATGACATTGACTCTTGGGTTGACCAAATAATCGCGGCCGTATAGCTCGGTAAGTTTCGAAGCCGCCTGGGTCAGGGTGAGTCCCGCTAAATGGACCGAGCCCAGTAATGGCACGCTCAAGTTACCTTCGGGATTCAATCGGCCGTTCGTACGCAGATCGTCTTCTCCAAAAACCTCGACGCCGACATAATCGTTTGGCCCTAAAACGTAACCAGCTGGTGCACTCGCTCCACCTCCGGGTGGAAACGCCGACTTGGCAGTCGACGACGTACTCGCAGATCCAGCCGCCTGTGATCCGCCGCTGCCGGGCATGATTTGCCCCGGCAGAGAGCCTGACAGCAACGACAACGCGAGCACAATTGTAAACCTCCGCCCCTGCATCCCCGCTCGCAAAAGACTGAAACCCTCTTTAGAACCTGACTGTCGCTCGAACGCCCACCTGATTGTCATCGAAGCTGAAGAAATCGATATTGCTGCTGTCCTCGCGGTGCAGGTAGTACACCCCGGCACTCAGCCACCTGGTAATGAGCACGTCAAGGGACGGCTCGATAAACCAGTAATCATCATTCCGCGGCGCACTGACGTTGTTCTTAGCAGCGAAGTAATCCGAGTTTTCATAGCCGCCACCCAAGCCAAAGTAAAGGCGGTGGAACAAACGCTGCTGAAAGCGGCCCACAATGTAGGTGTCCGCGAAATCTTGATTAGCAAGAAACCCGGAATTGTAAATCCGCCGGCCGGCCGCAAGATTGATGGTGGTCCCTTCAAATGGATGATGGGTGAGCCCAACTTCAAACACAGGTGTCGTGTACGTACTCCGGTTGCCATCGAACTGGCGAAACTCGGCACCTGCTGAGGCATACAAGCCCAATTTGGCAGTCGCCTGATAATTGAGGCGCGCGTTCACCTGCTCGAAAGTTTGGTTTGGATCCGGGTCATCCACCCAGTTGTACCCGAAAGTGCCGCCGATCCCGACCGACAGCTTCGGCAGCCAGTTGTAGTAAAGGTACAAGCCGCCCGAAACAGTGTAGTCACTAATGTTGTTCGGGTAAAAGTAGATGTAGGAATCGAATTCGCCCTGTAAGAACAATTTTCCGGTAAGGTCGTAATCTGCTATCAACCGCGTATTAAATATGTTGACGCGGGTGGGTGCGCTCGCGTCGAGGTTTGCCCACAGTCCGGTCGTATCGATTATGCTGTTGAGGTTTGCCGATTCGAGTAGTGCGATATCTTCGAACAGGCTCAACCTCAGCCGGCCGGTGCTATATCCTCCTTCGAGGTGAATCAGCTGGTTAAATGCGTCCTGGTCCGAGTGATTGACAAACAGAATCGCGCTGGGCATGTAATCCAAGCGCAAATAGCTTCTGCTGCGCCCCTCGATGTCGCCGACGCCAATGGTGATCTGCGGCTCAATAGCGAAGTAATAATCGGATTTCTGGTCTGTGTGACTGATAAAGATGTTGTCATCCCAAACACCTCGCACTGTCAGCTGCAAGGCGTAATGGAAACGACGCGGTTCGCCTGCGGGCGGCCCTTCGCCAACCGCGACATTCTTGGTGCTGAAGCCGCCGTAAGGCCCTCCTGCCGCCGGCGCCGACATAACGCTTGTCTGCGCTGCGGTGTAGTTTGTTGAAGAAGACCACGGATCTGCCGAAGAGGGAAACGCCTCCTCTGAAGAAGGCAACGGGGCCGTCGAAGAGGGCAATGGCTCCGCGGGATTAGAGGGCAAAGATTCCGGTGCAGAAGGCAGTGGCGCTGCCTGCGTCGATGACGTCGGTTCCGTAGACGGGAGCGACGGCTCCGACCAAGGCGGCAAGGCCACCTCTTCAATGGATTCCTGCGCTTGTGCAGCAAGAACAACTGCGAAGAAGATTGCTGCGACGAGCATCGGGACTCGGCCGGAGACCAGGTGTGTGATCTCGGCGGCAGCGTCTGCTACCGAGCGGGCTGAAAAAGGTGCGAAGCGGCGAATGTAGAGGGCGCAACCGGGGCGCATGGCCGCGAGAGTAGGGTGCCCGCCACAACGGCGTCAATCAAAAAATCTTAGTAAAAATCAGGAAATTTTGGGAGCGGCTTTTGCCCTTTCGGAAGGGACGCCGTCGGTGCATGTGAAGACACCGGCGTTTAGCAGGAGAAATTTGCTTTGTAGTTGTTCACATAAGACGTTTTGCATCGGTTCGGCAGGGAATCTTCAACGACATGTCAGAGCGCG
>Ga0209056_10009127_pt1 | contig 10143 bp, 9 predicted proteins | sample GraSoiAngelo_114_FD_185876 | JGI IMG/M metagenome (GOLD analysis project Ga0209056, IMG submission 185876) | Grasslands soil microbial communities from the Angelo Coastal Reserve, California, USA - 14_0903_13_40cm (SPAdes) (version 2) | ecosystem: Environmental > Terrestrial > Soil > Grasslands ...
GCTTGTCGATCAAGCATTAGTCCTGAAACGCGGGATCGTGCAGCGGCGAACGATCAAAGTCGGTTTTCGCACACTCGATTTCGCGGAAGCATTGAGCGGGGTCGCGACCGGCGATCGCGTTGTTGTTGCAGACCAGGATCGATTACGCCCGGGTCAACCGGTGCGGCAGCGGCGAGTTGACGTTTCGAAGAAATGACCGCGCCGCTTTACATTGCGCTGCGTTTTGCGACGCACCGCAAACGCGCATTGTTGCTCAGCCTTGTCGGCGTGGTTTTCGGCGTTGGGATTTTCATTTGCACGCAGGCACAAACGCAGGGCTTCGCCCAATTTTTCATTAACTCAACCATTGGCAGCAACGGCGCGCTGGTTTTGCGTTCGCGATTTCAACCGCGTTATGAAGGAATGGTCGTCTCGGCCCGGTCGGCGAGCAACGCGCCTGCGCACCGAAATTATTTCGAAGGAATCACGAACGTCGGCGAACTCATGCGAGTCAGCCGGCAATTTTCCAATGTGGTCGCCTGCTCGCCTGTGCTCCGCGGCACGATCAGCGCGCGGGCCGGATTTGAGACAACGACGGCCGATCTCTTCGGAATTGATCCGACATCGCACTTGCGCACAACCGATTTGGCCAAGCAAATCGTTGACGGAAACTTCGATGATTTTCGGAACAACACGACCAGCGTGATTGTTGGTTATCGGCTGGCCGACCTGCTGGAAGTTTCGCCGGGCGCCACAGTGCAATTGCTTTCGCCCGGTGGCGACTATTGGCGTTTCAACGTCGCCGCGATTGCGCGCAGCGGCGTGGGCACGATAGACATCAGCCGCGTTTATGCGCACGCGCGGGTCGCGCAACGTTTGCTCAAAAAAGCGTACGAGGCGTCGATGATAATTTACAAATTGCGCAACCCCGACCGCGCGCCGGCGCTGGCAAATCATTTTGAGAATCTTTTTCAACACACCGCACAGAGCTGGCAGGACCGAGAAGAAGGTAATCTGCAAATCTTTTCGACCTTGCGGATCTCGGCCGCCATCACCGTCTCGTTAATCATTCTGCTCGCCGGATTTGGAATCTTCAACGTGCTCACGATGTCCGTGCTTTCGAAGGTTCGGGAAATCGCCATCCTGCGTTCGATGGGCTACCGGAGGATCGACATCTCCGCGATTTTTCTGTGGCAGGGCGCGCTCATCGCCGGTGTCGGCTCGCTGCTTGGCTGCGTTCTTGGCGCACTGCTCACGTTAGGAATTTCGCATGTTCCGATCCACATCCGCGGTTTGCTTTACACCAACCACTTTTTGGTGGTTTGGGATTGGCGACATTACTTTTGGGCAACGCTGCTCGCGATTATCGCGGTCTTCATCGCGAGTTACGTTCCGGCGAAACGCGCCGCGCAACTCCAACCAGTCGATACTTTGCGCGGATCGAGTTTATGAATGGCGAGCTTTCACTCAGTTGCCGCGATATCGAGCGTTATCTCGGCGAAGAAGAATCACGCGTCCATGTGCTGCGTGGAGTTTCGCTCGATCTCGAATCCGGAAGCATTCATGCTGTGGTTGGACCATCCGGCTGCGGCAAAAGCACGTTGCTTTACATTCTCGGCTTGCTCGACGAGCCCGATGCCGGATCGGTCGAGGTCGGCGCCACCCCAATTTCGCATTTAAGCGACCAGGAATTGGCGCGCCGTCGCAACGAACTGATCGGTTTCATTTTTCAATTCCATTTTTTGATGGAGGACTTCAGCGCGCATGAAAACGTCATGATCCCGATGCGCCGACTCGGACAAATGAACGAAACCGAAATGCGCGAACGCGCGGCCGCCTTGCTGGAAGCCGTCGATCTCGGCGACAAGTTACGACGCCAGAGTCGTCATCTTTCCGGCGGCGAACAACAGCGGGTGGCGATTGCGCGCGCGTTGGCGAATGATCCTCAGGTCATTCTGGCGGACGAACCGACCGGGAATCTGGACACGAACAATTCGCAACGCGCGTTTGAATTATTGGCGAACCTCGTGCGCGAGCGCGAGAAAGCGCTCCTGCTCGTCACCCACAACCGTTTCATCGCCGACGCGTGCGATTGGGTCCACGAAATGAAAGACGGCCGCATCATCGCCACCCACCCACACGGTCAGCGGATTTCAGTGTCTTAGAGCGGGCGCGGCCGAAGCATCGCGCGAAAGTTCAAGATGCATCAGGAATTTGTCGATGTAATCAGACCAGGATCGAAATTTTCGGGCTCGAGCTTCCTCGATCAGGCGCGAATGGAGTTGTCGATCTTGCAATAACGTTTTGATTCCTTCCGCGAGCGCGTCGGTTTTCGTTTGATCGACAATCAGACACCCGCCGCCCTCCGCGATTTCACCGAGCGCGCCGTTGCCGCCGCAAACGCACGGTTTGCCGTGCCAGAGACTTTCCGCGATCGGGAGGCCGAATCCTTCCATGAGCGAGGGATAAACGGTGAACGCGCACTCACGATAAAGTGCGTGCAGCGTTTCATCGTCGACGTGTTTGAGCCAGGTGAGCGATCGTCCTTTCGCGCGGAGCGAGCGGATTTTGCGTAGCACGGGCCAGTTGCCAGCCCACGCGCCAACCAGTTTCAATTCGAAATCAAGACCGCTTGCCCAGAGCTCCTCAGCAGCGTCCAGCAGAGCGAGATGATTTTTCCGCGGAACAAATGTGCTCACGCAAAGCACAGTTTTCGATTTCGTTCCCGGGTCGGTTGAGCGCTCGCGATCGTCGAATTCGAGCGGCCAGCTTTCGACAAATGTTTCCGAGAGATCCCGAACGCCGAGCTCGTTCCAGAACGCGAGCAAGTCATCACACGATTGTTTCGAGATGCAAATGACCCGGTCGAAGCAAGCCAGCGCTTTCAAGTATTCCCGAAATTTTCGGGTCCTGTGAGCTGTGTGCATGCCGAGCCGTTCCATCGCGGCGTCGTGAAAAATCGCGACCGCGCGGATCCCAAGTTTCTCCACGATCTTCGGCAATCTTTGCCGCCGCGAATCCCCAAAAAAATCCGGAGCAAGAAAAACATCCCCGCCACTTAACTCCTCCGAAAGATCGACCGGCTGCCGGCGAAGCAGCCGTCTCAATTCGCCCGGAAATTTTTCGCCGCGAAATTCCGGCAACGCCACCGCGCGGTCGTAACCTTGGAAAGGTGTTCGGAGATAAACGGATTCGCGATCCCCCAGGCGATGATAAAAGTGCCCCAGCCGGTTCCAGCAAATAGGCGTCACGGACATGCGCTGCTCCAGTTCAGCAAAAAGCCGGCGCGTCATTCGTTGCATGCCGGTGTTGCGCGGAGATCGGCACGAGTTCGTTACGTCGATGAAAAGATTCATTAAGGGTAATGACACCTTCGCAGAAGCCTTTTCGGCTCTAAAAGGTGCTTGTCAGCGAGCGGCATCAGGCGACCCATCCCCATTGCGAAAATACCACCATCGAGGCGAGGGCCAGAATGGTTGAGAAAACGAAATATGCGCGGTTGAACGCGTTGTTGTGTCCCAGTAAGGCGAGCGCGATTATGGCCGGGAAGATGACGAGGCCAAATCGCGGCGCGGAACGCAGTTCTCCCCACGAGGTAATAAACACCAGCGAAACGGCGGCATAAATCGAGTAACTCAGCCGTAAGCGAAAACAGCCCAAGATCGCCAAGCCAAGCAACGCCAAGGTGAAGAAAAACTCAAACGCGCCATGGAATCCTTTGAATGAATTCAGGCCAGGGAAAGAGTGCAAGAGGGTGTTCCAAGGCAGCGTTAAGCGGCGGTTCCAGCCTTCCATGGTTTCTGCTTTCGACAGGATATTCCAATCTCCGAATCGCCATCTCAGAAAAGTGAGGTGACCTGCCAGGGCCAGTGGGGCAAGAAGTAATGCGAGGCAATCGGCCTTTACCCGCCGCCATTGAAATTCTTTCTGAGATAAATATTCAAACGCCAAAGGAGCAACGAGCAGGACACCGGGCGGTCGGCACAATGCAGCGGCGGTGGCTAGGATGCCAACAATAATCCATCGACCGGCACGCGCATAATAGAAGGCGCTTACAGCGAGGCCGAGGAACAAAGACTCAGAGTAAACCGCCGACAAAAACAGAGTCGTGGGAAAGATGCAGAGATAAAGAACTACTCGAGCGGCGGTGCGCTGGTCATAGTCCAGACGCACCAGCTGGTAGAGATAAATCAGTCCGACAAGCAGAGCGGTGTTTGACACGATGATTCCGACTAAGAGCCATCCGGCATCACTGCGCAGCGGAATGACGTACTGCACTGCTCGAATCAGGTACGGATAGAGCGGGAAAAAAACTACGTTGGATTGTTTTGCAGGGACAAAGGAATAACCGTGTTGCGCGATGTCGAGATACCATCCGCCATCCCATCGGGCCCACATGTTAATAAATGGATGAGAATTTGGCGAAAGATGTTCCGCCACAAAATGACTGTAGCCATCATTCGCGATCTCCCATTTGGTCGCATCTAAATGGACTTGCAGAAGGTGAAGGCCCAGCCACGCGACAATAATCAAGGCCGCCCGACTAAGAACAAGCGGAGCCAGGATGTCCCGCACTAGCCATTGAGGAAAGCATCGCCGCAGCAACGCCACAATGATTGGGGTTACCTGGGTCGCACCTGCTGGCACCACTTTTTGTTGCGTCTCTGGTAAGTCCGACGGGCTCATCGCATTGATGTTCAGCCGCGCGGTATCACTCGCTGTCTACCTGCCAGCAGATGAATTGGGCCCGGGTGAGTTGCACCTGGACGGTCGGATATACTTCTCGGACGACAGAAAAATCGCGAGCAACGCAGGCGCCGATCACGGGAGGTTTAGGCGGGTCGCTGCGAATTTCATCGACGGTGTATTTTGTCACCGGGAATCGGAAGTTTCCATGGAAGAGATAAAACGAATCCCAAATCAAATCATTTCCGGCATGAATCGCTTTGATCAGCACCGTTTTGGTTTCGGGCTGTTGCATTTCTCCGAGTCTTTCAGCGATCACTTTCTCCTGAGCCACGTCCTTTTTGCGCAAAATGATCTGCAACTCGGCGTGAATGAAACCAGCAAAGAGCATCACCACGAGAACCGCGATCGTTCGTTTTCGAATTGTTGATCCTTGTTCCAGGAACCTCCAAAAAATCAGCGCGAGCAGAAAACAAAGACAAGGCAGAATCGGCAAAATGTATCGAACGCCGCGAAAGTTTGAGACGATCGTGAGACCGAGTACCAGCAGGCTAAGAATCGCAATTTCGCGCACGGCTGGGGCCGGCCTTTCTTTCCTTGAAAACAAAACGACAAACGGCGCGAGTAACAGAAACAAGCCGGCGGCACCACCTGCCAATGCGAGTTTCAACGGAACTTCAAGGTATGGTCGGTTGCCCAAACCTTCCGGCCCAAGCCACACCACGACTTCCTCATGAAACAAACTGCCGATCTCCATTTTGTACTTCAAGAGCTGAAGCAATGGCCAGATCGACATCAGGACGATCGCAACAAGCATACTGCCAAGCAGCCAGGGCGCTCCCGCTCGCAACCCGGCGCGCTCGTCACGGTCCGTCAGCCGAATGATCACGATGAGCACCCAGATCAGAAACGGCAGCGGGATTTTTTGTAGACTCGCCAGCCACGACGCAATTGCGACTCCGAGCCACCAGATCGGGCGTTTGCGCGCGAACTCCGCGAATGCAATTGCCAAAGTTGTAAAAAATGTGAGGCCAAGATCGAGCATAGCGCGGCAAGCTTCGGTGGAAAATAAAGGACACGAAATGAGAATTGCTGCCGCGAGCGGCATGAGCCAGGGCCGGCCGGGTTGAAGAAGGAGACTCAGCCAGCCCAGAACAATTGCGGTAAGCGTCGCATACATAAGAGGCCAGATACGAACCGCGGTCGAGCGATTCTCGAACCGCGGCAGAGTCAAACAACTCAACCAATACTGCAACGGCGGTTTTTCGAACGAGAGATAGAAATTGTAATGAACAACCCACGGCTCGGTCATCAACATCTCGCGCGTTCGTTCCGCCGTGAGCAATTCGTCAGTTTGCGCCAGCGTTCCTCTCGGAATCTCAAAGGCGAGCCAGGCGGTGAAGACAAGTGCAATTAAACCGAGGACTGCTACAGCCCTACGGCGCTCGCTCTCAACACCCCCGAAGGAAGTTCCGAGAGATAGCACATCAGCAACGCCATCCGTCATTGTAAGATCGACATCCATCCACGGGAAAACAATTCGTGCAAGCGCCGTTTCACGCCCTTACCGTTCGAAGCAGCAAACTATCGATGAAGAAAATCTTTCTGACCGGCGCCAGTTCCGGAATTGGTCTGGCCGTCGCGCAATCACTCATCGCGCGTGGAGACGAAGTTTGGGGAACATCGCGCAACCTTATCCGTCTCGAGCCAACGCCAGGAATCCATCCAGTGCGGCTCGACCTGAACGACGCGCGTTCGATTGACGATGCATTCAAGTGCGCGCTCGCCGAAGCGGGTTACTTCGATGTCGTGATCAATAACGCGGGCGGCGGCCATTTCGGACCGGCCGAACATCTGCCCGTCGATGAAATCGAAAAACAATTTCAAATTCTGCTTTTCGGTCATCTTCAGTTGATGCGACTGGCTTTGAGCGCGATGCGTTCCCGCGGCAACGGTTTGATCATCAACGTCACGTCACTGGCATCGCGACTGCCGGTTCCGTTCATGGCCGCATACAACGCAGCCAAGGCGGCGATGGCGGCCTTCACCATGTCGATCCAACTCGAGCTGCCCGACGCGAGGATCCAAATTGTCGATCTTCAGCCCGCGGACATTTCGACGGCATTCAACCACGCGGTAATCAAACGCGGCCAGCATGATCCACGCTACGAAATGCGAGTCGCGAAAACGTGGGCCGCGGTCGATCGAAATATGAAGAACGCGCCGCCGCCAGAGTTGGTCGCAAAGCATATTCTTCACGTGATCGATTCGCCTAATCCGCCGCCGCGCATCACTGTCGGCGATGTTTTTCAATCCAAAGTCGCGCCGTTTATTTTCCGGTTTCTGCCGCAGCGGGTACGGGTTTGGGGACTGAAGATGTATTACGGGATTTAGCGGCGGCATGAGTAAGATCGCAGACGCGGTGATTTTAATGGCCGGCCTGGGGTCTCGATTGCAGTCGACCGCAGACAATATTCCGAAACCGCTCATTCAAATCGCCGGGCGCGCAGTCTTCTCCGACACAATCGACGCATTACGACGAGCAGGAATTGAGACGGTGCACATCGTTACCGGCTACAACAGCGAAGTGCTTGTCGCCGGCCTGAAACCACTGATCCCGCCGGAAATAAAACTTCACGCAATTCACAACCCCGAATGGCGAAAACAGAACGGCGTTTCAGTCCTGGCCGCCAAACCACACCTGCACGCGCCATTCCTTCTCACGATGGGCGATCATTTGTTCGGGCCGTTGATTGTCGATCTGGCAATACGGGATGCAGATTTAACCGTGCTAAACGTCGCGGTGGACCGAAAGTTGGATGAGATCTTCGATTTGGCCGATGCGATGAAACTCAGAACGAAAGCAGATCGCGTAACGACGATCGGCAAAGACCTTAAAGATTACGACGCGATCGATACCGGGTTGTTCATCTGCCCGACGGAAATCTTCGACTATCTCGGACAAGCCATACGCGCGGGCGACTGCAGTTTGGCGGATGGAGTCCGCTTAATGGCAGCTGACGGAAAAGTCCGTGCCATCGATATTGGCGACGCCTGGTGGCAGGACATCGACACCCCGGAGATGCTGGCGAAAGCGCGAACTGTGATTGGCCAATAGCCTGTTCGCCGCGAGCACGACGTGATTTGGGTCGACAGACCCGCATGAGGTCGTGTCATCAAATCATCTCGATATCAAGAAAACGCGTCCCATGTATCGCGAAAAAACCTGATCATCTCAGTATTGCTCCGCACCGAACCTCTGGGCACATCGTAGAGAGTCATGGTACCGGATTGCGCGCGCACGCTTCGCATCATGCTGGACGCTGGCACCACATATTTCTCGATTCCACGCCGGCTGAGATAGCCGCTAATCCAGATATCGTCCACGTAGAATGCATTCGCCGGCGCCCTCGAATAGTCCCACAATCCCGAATCGAAAAAACGCGGTTGAATGAAATAGCCCGCTGTGCCCGTGATTACAGCGACACGCTTCGTTTCGCGGATTTGGCTCGCGCGAAAAATTTTAGGTAAAAACCAAACGAGATTGCGCGGTATCAACGCTCCTCGAAAGCAAAGCGCAGCATCCGGCATTTTGTTGTGATAGTGTAAAAAAAGTTCGAGGGCGTTGCGCGGATAGGCTCTGTCATCATCCACTATCATGATTAACGTCCGTCCTCGATTCGCCGCGAGCTCCTCTTGAATTACCGGAATGAATTTGGTCGCCGGCCCCCAGTCTTTTTCGCAGCGCAAAATCCGCAGTTGGGGAAACCGTTCCAGATAACCTGGCACCACGTACTCCGTTTGTTGCCGAACCGAAAATGCCGGAATGGCCAGCACGACTTCATCCGGTGGGCGCGTTTGTTCCAAAAGGCTCCGAATTGTCGGCTCCAGATTACTGATTCGATCCGGCAGAGTTGTAAGCGATGCGATGACACGGCAGTCCCGCGATGGCTGCGAACTCGACAGAATTTCTCGAATCAATCGCGCTTGTCGGCGTCCCCAGAACAATGAGTACAAAAACTCACCGTTCCGACCAATATGGCCATGAAACGGCTCATCGCCGTTCGGCCGCGGCCCGGCCCCGGCCGTACCACGAAAGAATCAACGTCGCGAGAGCGTAAACAAAGAGGAAATGCAAGATCCAACGCGCCAATCCCAGCGCAGCCGCAATCAGAAACGCCAAAAACACCACGTCTCGTTTCGTTAATTCGAACGCCCACGAGGTGAAGCGATCACCGAAAAATCGTCCGCCTGACCGCCGCAACCGGTCGTCGTTCTTTGAGTACGCCACCGCCGCCGGTCCGCGGCGAAGAAGGTCGAGGGCGTGGTCCGGCACGAGACGCAGAGCGATAAATACAAATGTTAGGACGCCTTCGATAAGAAAAACCCACTGGCTGACCGCGTGCTGTTGAGCGCCGCGAAACAGGCCAAATCCGAGGCCGATCGAAAACAGCAAGAGTGCGATCAAATCTCCAAACGCATCGACACCGGGGCCTGTCTCAGAATCCAAATACTTCGCGCGCGCGATTTCGCCGTCGCAACCATCGAGAATACTGTGGACGTTAAAAAGCGCTGCGCCGGCAACGAACCCGAGGTAATCGCCGCGCATGAGGAGAAAAAAACCAATCACGGGCAAAATTGTGATCAATAACGTCCAGAGGTTTGGAGTCATTGGTGTCTTGAGAAGGAGCTGACTGACCGCGCGCGAAATCGGGCGATTCAAATAGCGCGAGACAAAGCCGTCGCGCGACTTGCCGCTGCCGCGAAGCAGCCACCGCTCGCAGCGCGGAATGTCGCTGCGATGCCGAACGTAACGCCACGATTCACGTTCTGGCTGAGCCTCCGCTTCTCGGAAAATATTGTCGAATTGTCGCCAAAGTTTTTGCCAAAGTGCCGATTCATTAACAATGCTGTGATCTAGATCGATCGAAGCAGAATTGTTGAGGAATGTTTCGAGGCCGCTCCGTTTCACGAGCAATCGCGTGTTGAGAACGCGGGCCCCGGGCAACGCAGATTCAGAAAACTCAAGAATGTTGCACCGCGTTAATCTCGGGTCGCTCGGGCGCCATCGCTTTTCGATTGCCATGTCCGGTCTCCAAAAAATGAAGATGTCGATCTTTGACTCCGGCGTGGCTGATTTTGCGAACTCATCAAGCGCGAGAACCAGCCGGTCGAGTTGACCGAGGCCGGCAATTTGCCAATTAGCCGATTCGTCCGCCAGAATCACGATGCGATCGAGGCTCGGATTCATAAAGTAATCGGGCGACGATAAATCCGGTAGGTTTTATATTTCGATGCGCCCAACCCTTCGATGAAGCGATTCATCAACAGATTGTCTTCGAGCGTCATACTTAGCTCGCCAGAAAAGCCGCGCCTTACTCCCTCTTCCATTACTTGCAGAACCAGCATCTCGGCAATGCCGGCGCGCCGGTACTTTTCCACAACACCCAATGCAACAAAACGCACCGTGCGAATTTT